>JACCDN010326209.1_pt1 | contig 163996 bp, 156 predicted proteins | sample 7441691 | NCBI WGS metagenome assembly JACCDN01 (sample SAMN15323439, study PRJNA562643) | freshwater metagenome | isolation source: river surface water | place: USA:Blue River Watershed | collected 2017-08-16 | reverse complement strand
GCAATGGTGCGTAAGCGGGGATCGGGGAATTCGAGTATTTCTAATATCGCCATAGTCTTGTGACAAACTTCTAGTAAAAAGATAATAAGCGCTGCTAACATGATGATCGTACAGGAAATACTCTGTAATCTGGAAGCAGCGTGGTGGATTAATAAGCTATTATAACGTCTATCTGTCCCATGACCGAATAAAACAGGATCGGTTTCTATGAAAAAAATATTTATCGGCGTTATAGCCGCTGCCCTTTTAAGCCTAAATGTATGGGCGCAAGACGCGCTGCTCAGAGACGGCCACCCGGACGAATACACGGTTAAAAAAGGCGATACCCTTTGGGATATTTCCAGTACCTTCCTAAAATCCCCTTGGAAATGGCCAGAGATTTGGCATGCCAACCCCCAAATTGAAAACCCTCATTTGATTTACCCCGGCGATTTAATCAAGTTGATTTATATCGATGGTGAAGCGCGCTTGACGTCTGAGCGTACCCTGAAGCTGATTCCCGGCGCAGGCGGTGCCATTAACGGTACAGAAAAGCTATCACCTCAAATTCGTGTTGTGCAAAACGAAGCCGCGATTACTGCAATTCCGTTGGATAAGATCGATAGCTTTTTGTCTCGCAGCCGCATCATTGAAAGTGAAAAGATGATTGATAAAGCGCCTTACATTTTGGCTGGCCCGCAAAAACGCATCGTGGCTGGCGCGGGTGATGAGGCTTATGCGCGCGGTGATTTTAAGGATTTGACTAACTTTGGCGTATTCCGCAAAGGCGAGTTCTTTTATGACCCAAAAACTCGTGAAGTGCTTGGTCTACATGCTTTAGGTGTGGGCGCCGTTAGCATCAAATCCCAGCAAGGCGATATTGCAACCGTTAATGTTGTGCGTGCGAACGAAGAAATCCGTGTTGGCGACAAATTGTTGCCAAGCGAAGATCGTTCTACGGCCTCTACCTTCTTCCCAAGTGGCCCAGAAACTGAGATCAAAGGTTCGATCATTGGCGTCGAAGGTGGTGTTCAGCAGGTTGGTAAATACAATGTGGTGATGATCAACCGTGGCGATCGTGAAGGTTTAAAAGCAGGCAACGTACTCGCCATCTACAAAAAAGGCGAAGTGGTGGTTGACCGTGTAACCGGCGGTAAGGTTTCTTTGCCTGACGAGCGCGCGGGTTTGTTGATGGTGTTCCGTACTTTCAGAAAAATGAGCTTCGGTTTGGTATTGGAGGCTGATCGTCCCTTGACGGTTGGCGACTCCCTGCAAAACCCCTAAGATAATGTGACTGGCGGCGCATGGAGCGCCGCCTCTTCTGTTCAAGGAGGATTCATGCAAGACCCTCGTTTTTATTCCCTCGTTCTACACCGCTTACCCCACGTTGGCGCAGCGACTTATCAGCGCTTGATTCAGCATTTTGGCACTCCTGAAAAGGTTCTCGCTTCCCCTATCAGCCGTTTGGAATCCTTGCTGGATCATGAAACTTTGCTAGCCCTGCAAGAGTTTCAGGAGCGGGCGGAAAACTCTGCTATCGGCCAAAAAGCGCTGCTGGATTTGGAATGGCTGGCACTTCAAAGCGATGTGCACTTGGTGTCCATAGATGATGCTACCTATCCTGAACTTTTGCGCCAAATCCCCAAGCTGCCGCCGTTGCTGTTTGTGCGGGGCGATGTGCATCTTCTTAATCTTCCGCAAATCGCTATCGTGGGCAGCCGTAACCCTACGGCGGGCGGCCATGAAAATGCCCAGCGATTTGCTGAGTTTTTGGCGGCTAACGGTTTTGCGATCACAAGCGGTTTAGCGCTGGGGGTTGATGCAAGCGCACACCAAGGTGCCTTGGCTAGCAAAGGCAAGACGATTGCCGTTATGGGCACGGGTTTGGATTTGATTTATCCCTCACGCCACCGGCGCTTAGCTCAAGAGATTGTGGAGGCAGGTGGTGCTTTGGTGAGTGAACTGCCTTTGGGGAGCAGCTCCAAAGCGGCGAACTTTCCACAGCGAAACCGAATTATCAGCGGCTTAAGTTGTGGGGTTTTGGTTGTGGAAGCGGCAATCCAAAGTGGATCACTGATTACAGCGCACACCGCCGTGCAACAAAACCGTGAAGTCTTTGCCATTCCCGGCTCTATCCATAATCCGTTGGCGCGAGGGTGTCATCAGTTGATTCGTCAAGGAGCGACCTTGGTAGAAACTGCGCAAGATATCGTTGATCAGCTCCAAGGCATTTTAGGTTATCAACGCGAAACTTTAGACAAATTGCAGGAAAAAGCTGCGAAAAAATCCGAAATTGATGAAAAGTCGCTCGAATCTCTTTCGCCCAGTGAGCAACAAGTCTTGTTGGCTATGGGTTATGACCCGGTCACGGTGGATGATTTGATTGACCGCACCGGCAATCTCGCCGGTTTGGTTGCGGCACAGTTAATCGGTTTGGAAATTAAGGGATTTGTACAGCAAGTGGGCGTGGGCTATCAGCGCATCTAACTGGCGGTTGCGATTAAAGGTTTCCTCACTCGCCTAATTTGGGTAAATTGCAGCAATATTTTTTGCAAGGTGCTCTTATGAACAATTGGGCGATTAATCCCCGCATTCAATTTGCCGCCAAACAAATGTGGTATGGCGGTGTAATCGCCTATCCTACCGAGGCTGTGTGGGGTTTGGGATGCAACCCTTTCAATGAAGATGCCGTGATGGCGTTGCTGGATATGAAACAGCGACCTGTCAATAAAGGTTTGATTCTATTAGCGGCAGATATCAGCCAGTTCGAACCTTTTATCTACCATTTGAACGACATTCAACGTCAACGTATTAAAAATACTTGGCCTGGCCCCGTGACTTGGCTCGTGCCAAACAACGGTACAGCACCCAAGTGGATAACCGGCGACTACACCGGCGTTGCCCTGCGTGTGACTGATCACCCGGTTGCGGCCGGTTTAAGCCGTGCCTTTGGTGCGCCTATTGTATCCACATCGTGTAATACCCAAGGTCGACCTCCTGCCCGCAATGCGTTTGATGTGCACCGTTACTTTGGGGATGAGCTGGACGCCATTACCTCCGGTGCAGTTGGAAAACGCACAAACCCCTCGGAAATCCGCGACTTAATGACAGGCGAAGTTGTTCGCGCTGGGTAACTCCTCTTTACACCTTTTAACTCCAGCTCCGGTTAAGGAATTTTATGAGTAACGCACCTGACAAAGCGGCTGTGAAAGCCTATTTATTGGACCTCCAAGATCGCATTTGCAAGGCTCTAGCAGCGGAAGATGGCGGTGAGGGTTTTGTAGAAGATTCTTGGGAGCGTGCAGAAGGTGGGGGTGGGCGTACGCGTGTATTGGTCAATGGCCCAGTCATCGAAAAAGGCGGCGTTAATTTTTCACATGTTCACGGCACGCAAATGCCTGCGTCGGCAACGGCTCATCGCCCCGAGTTGGCTGGCCGCGCCTTTGAGGCCATGGGTGTGTCTTTGGTTATCCACCCCAATAACCCTTACGTTCCCACCAGCCACGCGAATGTTCGCTTCTTTATCGCCGAAAAAGAAGGCGCTGAGCCCGTGTGGTGGTTTGGTGGCGGCTATGATTTGACACCCTACTACGGAAATGAGGCTGATGTCATTCATTGGCATCAAACCGCAAAGAACGCCTGTGCGCCGTTTGGGGATGAGGTCTATCCACGCTACAAAAAGTGGTGTGATGAGTATTTTTATCTCAATCATCGAAAAGAAGCGCGCGGTGTCGGCGGCCTGTTTTTCGATGATTTGAATGAGTGGGGCTTCAACAAAAGTTTTGAATTTCTGCGCGCCGTAGGTGACAGCTATGTGCCGGCCTACCAACCGATTCTGGCCGCCCGTAAAACCGCTGCTTATGGGGAGCGCGAGCGGCAGTTCCAGCTTTACCGTCGCGGTCGTTACGTGGAATTTAACCTGGTGTTTGATCGCGGTACACTTTTTGGCTTGCAGACTGGGGGGCGCACCGAGTCGATTCTTATGTCCCTGCCCCCTTTAGTGCGATGGGAATACGACTATAATCCTGCTCCCGGTAGCGCTGAAGCTGAGCTGACTGAAAAATTTTTACCCGAGCGCGACTGGCTGAAATAAATATCCTATAAAAAAGCGCCTCTTATTTTTTGCGAAAGGCCGCAGCCGCACTGCCGCGACCTATTGCTTTGGAATCTATTCGAATGACTGATCAATACGCCGTATTCGGCAACCCTATCAATCACAGTAAATCACCTGCCATTCACAAACAGTTTGCCGAGCAAACCGGGCAGGATTTGCATTACGCCAAGCAACTGGTCGCTGAGAATGGCTTTGTAAGTGCTGCGCAAACTTTTTTTGCCAAGGGCGGAAAAGGGCTCAACATTACGGTTCCCTTCAAGGTAGAGGCTTATCAGTTTGCGCAAGAGTTAACGCCACGTGCACGCAGAGCGGGAGCGGTCAATACCTTGGCGGTACAATCTGGCGGCAAGATTTTGGGTGACAACACCGATGGTATTGGCATGGTTCACGACATGCACAACCTAGGCTGGGACATTCAAGGCAAGCGTGTATTGATTTTGGGTGCTGGCGGTGCGGTGCGTGGCATCTTGCAGCCGTTGTTGGAAGAGCGCCCCGAGCAGGTGGTGATCGCGAACCGAACTTTATCCAAAGCCCAAGAGCTGGTTACCGAATTTCACGATTTGGCAGACATTAAAGCTTGCGAGTTTTCCCATGTGGCGGGCGAGCAGTTCGATTTGATTATCAATGGAACTTCGGCGAGTTTAAGTGGTGATTTACCGCCCTTGCCAGAGCACCTTTTAAAACCCGGCGCCTGCTGCTACGACATGATGTACGGTGCGGAACCGACGGTATTTATAAAGTGGGCAATGGAAAACGGCGCTGCCAAAGCCGCTGATGGATTGGGTATGTTGGTTGGCCAAGCGGCTGAAGCTTTTTACCTGTGGCGTCATATCCGCCCGGAAGTTATACCTGTGATTACTAGCCTTCGCAGGCAATTGAACGAGAAAAAGCAGGCATAAAAAAAGGCGCTTTACAGCGCCTCTTTCATTTCTCATTTAAGCATTAAGCCTTGCGACGACGCACAGCTACCAAGCTCAACAAGCCAAGACCTAAGAGAACTAGAGCGCTTGGCTCAGGCACTTTTACGTATTTGCTTACTTTTACACTTTGTAATTTAAAGTAGTCAGCATTGGTGTCTTTAAGAATTGAATCCAGCAATGGGTTGTAAGCGCCAATCAACCAATATTGAGATGCGATATTCGTTGGATTAACCGCTTTAGGGCTGTTGCCTACGTTGTAGTAGTTGCCTGCAGATACCCAACCATTGCCCAACAAACTTTCCCAGCTCTTACCTGCAAAGGGAAGTTGGCTTGGCGTGCCATTAAACGCCATGATTGATACATCGCTATCGTTTGAGATCCAGCCGAGATCGATAGTATTTAAGGTTACCAAGCTGCTGAAAGAGAGCAGCATCATGTCGTAATAACCAGCTTCGTTGTCCATTGCGTGGTTCGGTGTGCCGGTCTTTTCAACGCCTAAACCGTTGCTTGAACCGAAGTTGCCCACCAAGCTTTGAGTGGCTTTATTGTCTGGGCTGGTGGTGGTTTGAGTATTCCAAGCAATGCATGTCTTTGGGGTTGTTTTTGTTTTTGGCTGCCACGTTTTGCAGGTGGTGTTTACCGTGGTTTGCTTTTGGCCATAAGTCCAGCCAGTCAGGGTCATATTCAGGCCGCCGGCAGTGTAGTTATAGCCAGATGCATAAGTTGAATCGCTAATACCGGATCTAGAGGTTGGGCTGGTAAGAGAGATATTAATCGGTGCAGCTATTGCGCTAGCGGCAAAGCTTAGGCTTGCGATTACTGCTAAGGTAAATTGTTTAATAGGTGACATGACATTTTTCCGAATTTGAAGTTTTTGGCGTCTAATACAGCTTTCTGATGGAAAGCACACTTTGTGCCATGGCGCTAAAACCCTTGATTTTAGTGTGATGAGCATCACATAAATGACCTTTGCTTTTTGAAAGTGTAAAAATTTCCGACGATTTTGTCGACATTTTAGCCACTTCGCGCTGATGTTTTTTCTGTTGTCACCGGCGAAGTTGCTTGCGAAGACTCATGAATGTCGTCGCCCAGCGCACCCAATTCTCCGCTCGCTCGGGCATGTTTCCCATAGGCCCATTCGAAGACAGGTGTCGCCATGAGCGTGGTAACTATGGTCATGAGCACGAGCATTGAAAACAGGCCTGGGCCAATAATGCCGCGTTGTAAGCCGATGTTGATGATGATTAATTCCATCAGGCCACGCGCGTTCATGAGGGCGCCAATTCCCATGGCGGTGCGGTTATCTTGGCCGCACAAACGCGCCGCCGCCCAGCAAGCGCCGCCTTTGGCGAGGATAGAGCCGGTCAGAATCACCAAGGCTATTACCAGTAGTTCTGCATTGTTGATCATCGTCATATGTGTGTTAAGGCCTGAAAACGTAAAAAACATGGGGATGAGCAGGGCTACGGCCACAGCTTCAAGTTGCTTTTTAAGTTCTTCAACAAATTTGCCTCGTGGAATGACCGTGCCCAGTATGAACCCGCCGAACACAGCATGCAGGCCAATGGCATCGGCAACAAAAGCACACAGCATGAGGGTTATAAGAGTGATCGACAGTACAGGCGGTGTGAGCTTCCCTTCGCGCTCTACACTTCTGGCAAGTGGAGCAAGAAGGCGGGGCCCCAAAAACAATACCACCGCGGCAAATACCAGCCCGCCGCCAATGGTGGTGACGGCCAACATGGGGCCTGCGCCCAAGCTTGCTAGAACAATCGCCAATACACACCAAGCGCCTGCGTCGTCTACCGCGCCAGCGGAGAGTGTTAATGCGCCAAGACGAGAATTGCTTAGGCCACGTTCGTGAATAATGCGCGCTAACACTGGAAAAGCCGTAATGGCAATAGCCGCGCCCATAAACAAAGTTGCGTTAAAACTGTTGGTTTGTTCTGTAAAAAGGCCAGGTACAGACATCAGCCAAGGCGTAATCAGAATAGCCACAATAAAGGGCGCAACCATTCCAGAGATAGACACAGCGGCTGCCGTGCCGGCATTATTTTTGAAATGATCGACACGAAAACCCATTCCCACTAGAAACATAAACAAGCCGATCCCCAGTTGGGCGATGACATAGAGCACGCTAATGGATTCTTTGGGGAAAAGCGCCTGCTGCCATTCCGGGGCGATCAACCCGAAGAATGTGGGGCCGAGTAAAACGCCAGCAATCATCTCGCCCACAACCAAAGGTTGATTAAAGAATTTTTTGCCGACCCAGCCAAATGCGAAACACGCCGAAAGAATTATTCCCATCTGGACGAAAAATAGGACTGAAAGTTGAGCATTTGTCATGGTGCTACCATCTGCTAAGAGGTTTTCATGGTTATTGTTGGTCGGCTCTTCATGGTTAAAAAGTTCCCAAAGAAACCTTGCCTGCTGAACCGGCTGCAATTTGTGCCGGATTGTACGGAGGCTACCCAATTCGCGTCCCATCAGTTTTACCTATGGGTATTTCGGGAGTAGACTTGGCGCGCTCCCTATTTATCCTTATCTCAATGAAGCCGCTATGACTCTTGTTGAACTTCGCTATTTGGTCACTCTCGCCCAAACACAGCATTTTGGCCGTGCTGCGGAGTTGTGTAATGTCAGCCAGTCGGCGCTGAGTATGGCCATGCGCAAATTTGAGGAGGAGCTGGGTGTTTTGCTGTTCGAGCGGAGTAAATCTGGCATTCGCGCAACCCAAATGGGAGAACAGATTATCGCGCAGGCGCGGCGCGTTATGGCGCAAGTCGATTCCATTAAAGCGCTTGCGGACGCAGACAAAGATGAGCTGGGTGGCGAATTACGGGTGGGCGCCATTTTTACGTTGGGCCCCTATTTGTTGCCACAACTTATTCCTTCGCTGAAATTAATTGCCAGTCAACTCACCCTAAGCTGCTACGAAGGATACAACAGTGATTTGCGCGGTAAGCTGCGCACGGGTGAACTGGATGCGATCCTTATTTCGCAGCCTTTTGTGGAAGCCGATGTGGTGAGCCAGGAAATTTTCAGCGAGCCACTGCAACTGGCCATGCCACCCAATCATCCACTGGCCGCAAAAAAAATTATCTCGTTGGATGATTTGCGTGATCAAACTTTTTTACTGCTCAGCGAAAAACAATGTCTTCGCCAGCAAATGTTGGCGGTCTATGAACCTTTGCGTGAAAACACAATCGAGTGCAGTAGTTTGGATACTTTACGCCACATGATCGCTATAGGGTTGGGGATTAGTATTCTGCCGTCATCGGCCACTAGCTCGGCGATTTTTTCGTCGCAGATGTTAGCGGTACGCCCGCTACAAACGAACCCGGTGCGCAAAATTTCGCTGGTGTGGCGAGCGAGTTTTCCGCGGCACAAAGCTATAGATGCTGTGCGCCGTGCCATACAAGTCAACAACTGGCACTTTACCACCGCGCATGACAGCAGCGGTTCGGGTTTGCTGGTGGAAAATCAAAATTGGTAAACGCAAACCGACACAACAGCACAGGCTTTTTGGTAAAAATTTATGACGTCTATTAGCCCCATCAAAAAAATTGTCATTGTCGGTGGTGGTAGCTCTGGCTGGATTGCGGCGTCCATGCTGTCGTATCACCTCAAATCAGAATTGTGCGAAATTGAATTGGTAGAGTCGGAAGATCTCGGCACTATTGGCATTGGTGAATCAACTATTCCGCCGGTTGTGCGGTTGATTCAAAACCTTGGCATTAACGAGCAACAATTTATCCAACACACGCAAGCCTGCTTTAAGCTCGGCATTAAATTTGTGGATTGGCGACAAAAAAACGAATCCTATTTTCATCCCTTTGGTGTGATTGGTAAACGTATAGGCTCGCACGATTTTTACCAATGTTGGTTAAAGGCCGCCATGCAGGGCGATGCATCACCTCTGCAGGATTTTTCACCCTGCTCTGTTATGGCCGAACAAGAACGCTTTTTTTGGCCAACACAAAACACACCCATTGGTGGAGCAAGTTACGCGGTTCATTTGGATGCGAAACTGGTGGTGGAATATTTGCGCACCTACGCCCATGAGCGTGGCGTAAAACACACAGAGGGTGTTGTTGAAAAAGTTACCCAAACGGACTGCGGTAATATTGAAAAGTTGATATTGAAAGACGGCAGAGAAGTGCAGGGCGATTTTTTTATTGATTGCACTGGTTTTAAAGCACTCTTAATTGAAAAAGCACTGGGCGTTGGTTTTGAAGACTGGTCTAAATATTTGCCGTGCGATCGCGCCGTTGTGGTAAAAACACAGGCGCAAGAAAAACGTTTGCCCTACACAACAGCTACGGCACGCAAAGCAGGTTGGAGCTGGAAAATCCCACTGCGCAATAGCACTGGCCACGGTTATGTTTACTCCAGCAAATTTTGCAGCGACGGCGACGCAAAGTCTACGCTACTCAAAAATCTCGACGCCCCGCGTATTAACGATCCACGCATCATTCCTTTCGCCACAGGTCATCGTAAAAAAATGTGGGAAAAAAATTGCCTGTCGTTAGGTTTAGCGTCGGGCTTTGTGGAACCGCTGGAATCAACCTCAATTCATTTAATTGCGCGCGGTATGGATTTCTTCTTGCGCTTTTTTCCCGACCGCGATTGCGACCCCAGTTTAATTAAAGAATACAACCGCCGCATGGCAGCCGATTTTGAAGAAGTGCGTGATTTTATTGTGTTGCACTATTGTACCACCCAACGTGAAGACACAGATTTTTGGCGTTTTTGCAAAACCATGGAATTGCCAGAATCCCTACAGGAGCGCATCGCTCTATTCAAAGGCCATGGCCTTGTTCGGGAAGGAACCGATGAATTATTCCGCGCGAGTAGTTGGCAATCTATTTTCGAAGGTATGGGCATACGCCCCAATAAATATTGCCCCCGTGTGGATAATATGGATTACCAAGAAATTAGCGATACCTTAAAAGTGGCACGGCAGGCAATTCAGTCTATGGTTAAAAACTTACCCACGCATGATGATTTTTTGCGTAAGAATTGTGTGGATGAATAAACATCTACACACAACCTTTTATCGTTAAAAAATGAGCTCGCCATAGGGGCTAAGCCACAAGGAGTTTGAATGTCACATTTCGTATTAATAACATTCGCGTGTATTTTTATAGCCTTTTCTGTCTTCGTATTAAAAGAAACAGGTTATTTGAAAGTTTTTCTTAAGGTGGGCTTAATCTGCTTTTTGTGTTTACTGGTTGCATCTTTCATATATGGTTTGCTCAATAGATTTTCATTTATACATGGTTCCTCCCCGGCTGGATTGGACTCAGCGTTCGCTTATGCGTTTTTGGTTGGGGCATTCTTCGGGCCAATTGTATTTACGGTTGGCGGCTTCTGTGGTGTGCTCTTTAGTTATTTTAAAAAAAGAAAAAAGCGACCATCTTCTGGGAGTATGTAGTTTGGGCTAAGTTTGTGAAGCCATAAGAAATTTGTAGGGTCATGTTGGGCTTTATACTTCAGCCCAACCTACGAATGAAAATCTATTCGATTAAAGCTTCCAGCTCCGCAATGTGAATATCTTTTAGCTTTACATAATTCCCCGCAGAATATTTAAAAAACGCGCGTTCGCTGTCTTTCAATGGTCGGGCTTGTTTGCAGGGCGAGCCCACGTATAAAAATCCGCTTTCCAAACGTTTACCCGGTGGCACTAATGTGCCTGCGCCTATAACAACGTCGTCTTCCACAATTGCGCCATCCAACACTGTTGACCCAATTCCAACTAATACGCGATTGCCAATAGTACAGCCGTGCAAGTTCACCGAGTGGCCGACCGTAACGTCGTCGCCAATGATTAAGGGATGACCCGCTGGATTAAAATCGCTGGCGTGAGTGATATGAAGTACAGAGCCATCTTGAATACTGGTGCGAGCGCCCACACGTATGCGATGCATATCACCGCGAATGATCGCGTAGGGCCATACCGAAGAATCCTCGCCAATGTGCACGTCACCAATCACTATGGCGGCGGGGTCTACATAAACCTTTTCACCAAATTGGGGCGTGTGTCCCTGATAGCTTCGAATGCTGAGTGGGTTTTGATTATGCTTCATAGATTGATCTCTTTATTTTCTGGCTGCGGCCATTTCCCAAATTTTACGTTGTATCATACGCGAAAATATTTTTGCTATCTCGTCTGGAGTTGTTCATGACTAATCCCTTGCTTGAATCCCATGTGCTGCCACCCTTTTCTGCCATTGAAGCCGCTCAGGTTGAACCCGCTATCAGTCAAATTATTAATGAGAGCCGCGCATTTCTCCAAAATCTCCTAAAGAATTTATCGCAGCCAACCTGGGAGACCTTGGTCGCGCCATTGGAAGAACAAAGCGATAAATTGGATCAAGCTTGGTCACCCGTTAGTCACTTAAACGCCGTACGTAATAACGATGAATTGCGCAACGCTTACAACGCGAGTATTGCTTTGCTAACGGAATACGGAACCGAGTTAAGCCAGAACGAAGACTTGTACAAAGCCTACCAGCAATTAGCAGATAGCTCTGAATATAACAATTTGTCGCAATCACAAAAGCAGGCAGTCGATAACGCCTTGCGCGATTTCCGTTTGGGTGGTGTTGGGCTGAGCGATGAGCATAAAAAACGCTATGCAGAAATTCAGCAGCGTCTATCTGAATTATCCACGCAATTTTCCAACCATGTTTTAGATTCAACCCAAGCGTGGTTTAAACATTTTGACAGTGCTGATGCACTCGCAGGTTTGCCTGAATCCGCGTTGGCGCAAGCGGCACAAGCTGCGCAAAAAAAATCCTTGGGTGGTTATGTCATCACCTTGGATTTTCCATCCTACTTCGCCGTCATTATGTATGCAGATGACCGCACGTTGCGCGAAGAGATTTACACCGCTTATGTTACGCGTGCATCAGCAGAATCTAAAAAGACCAATGCTGAACACAACATTGAAATTACCACTGAGTTTGATAACACAGCGTTAATTGCTGAAACACTTTCGCTGCGTCATGAGTTGGCGCAACTGTTAGGTTTTAGCAATTACGCTGAGCGTTCACTCGCCACCAAAATGGCGCAAAGCCCGCAGCAAGTCTTGGATTTTTTACAAGCGCTTGCGCAAAAATCCAAACCCTATGCTGCACAAGATTACAAAGAGTTATCGGAGTTTGCGGCGGGCCTTGGCTGTGCAGATTTGCAATCGTGGGACACCACTTACTACAGCGAAAAATTGCGCGTAGAAAAGTATTCTATTTCGCAAGAAGAATTGCGCCCTTATTTTCCTGCTGAAAAAGTTATCGGCGGAATGTTTGAAGTCGTCAAGCGGTTATTTGGTATTGATGTAAAGCAAGTTGCTGAGTTTGATACTTATCACCCCGATGTACGTTTTTATCACATCTCAAAAGCGGGCGAGCATATCGCCAGTTTCTATTTGGATTTATTTGCGCGCGAAGGTAAGCGCGGTGGCGCATGGATGGCAGATGCACGCGTGCGTCGTAAAACGGCAGCCGGTGTGCAATTGCCCGTGGCATTTTTAACCTGCAATTTTACACCGCCAGTGGGCGAGACTCCCTCGCTGTTAACGCACGATGAAGTGACCACATTGTTCCACGAATTCGGCCACGGTATTCACCATATGCTCACCCAAATTGATGTGGCGGCGGTGAGCGGCATTAATGGCGTAGCATGGGATGCAGTTGAATTGCCCAGCCAATTTATGGAGAACTGGTGCTGGGAGCCAGATGCTATTCCATTAATTTCCGGCCATTATCAAACAAGCGAATCTCTGCCGCAAAGTTTGCTGGATAAAATGCTTGCTGCAAAAAATTTCCAATCCGGTTTGCAAATGTTGCGTCAAATTGAATTTTCGCTGTTTGATTTTCGTCTGCATGCGGAATACGACCCCAACAATCCGCGCACGGCGCAAGACGTGTTGCAACAAGTGCGCAGTCAAGTCGCCGTTGTTTTCCCGCCTGCGTTTAATCGTTTTGAAAATAGTTTCACCCATATTTTTGCGGGCGGTTACGCCGCTGGCTATTACAGTTACAAATGGGCCGAAGTTTTATCGGCAGATGCGTTTTCGCGCTTTGAGGAAGAAGGGATTTTTAATACTGATACGGGCGAGAGCTTCTTGCGTGAAATTCTTCAGCAAGGCGGTAGCAAAACGCCCATGGAGTTATTCACCAACTTTCGTGGCCGTGAACCGAATATTGATGCACTTTTGCGCCATTCGGGGATAGAAATACATTCCGAATTTATTGCGGAGGACGCCGTCTAATGGCTTACTCCACCAAGCGACGTTTTATGGCGGGCGCAGTATGCCCGCGCTGTTCCAAGATGGATACCATTGTTGTTTATAATCTGGATGGCAAAGATTTTCGTGAGTGTGTTGAGTGCGGGTTCAGCGAAGAAATGCGTATTAACGTCGCCACCGGTGAATTAGAAACTCGCGTTAACCAAGTGCAGGATGCAGAAGAAGTTCAGGTTATTAATATTGTAATGCCCGATAGCAAGGATTGATTTCTATCAGGCGTGAAGAGATTTATATATTAGTGGCGAAGCGCGTCTTTGGGTTGATTGCTAAAATCCAGCACTATCGCCAAGTCTTCTGTTAAGCAGGGCCAGCGTTTTAATTCTTGCGACCATCCGCGGGATTTGTGCAGCGCGATGTAATGTTTAAAACTTTCACCCGCAAAGCTGTACTGGTTCAACAATAATTCTGCCGAAAATAACACAGCTTGATCCAGCTCATTCGCAAAGGGTTCGCCAATTAATTCATGGGCTATTACGTTCGCGCGAGTCATATCCATGGGCGCAAGCGGAATGCCGCAGTAGCCAATAAATCTGTCGTTCACTTCTTCGAGTAAACGGTGGGCGAGATAGGCTTCGTACAACATGGATTCTAATTGCGCGTGCTCGCCAACAATCTCCGGCGGCGACAAAAAGTAATCGCTGGCAATATTCAGTAGCGGCAATATGCCGTCAAAAATGCCCGCTTCTTTAGTAATCTCGCTAATCGCTTCAATAAATTCAGGCACCTGCCCAATGTAGCGCACCGCAAAATCCGCCAGCAATTGCTCCGCCTCTTGGGTGGGTAGCTTGATAGCATCGTGGAGTTGATTCGCGCGAAGACTCAGTGCCCGGCTCAGATGCGCCGAGGCACCGTCTCTCCGTTTGGCTGAATCTATCAAGTGGCGGATCTGGATGAGCTTTTCGTTCATTGCTATCAATATCGTTATAGTGCATGAGCCAGAGGCGACTTTTGGAAAGTCATTTAGTTATTAGGCGATGGCTTAACGATAAACCATGACAGCGCAATCGCAAGTGAGTATTAATACCGAGTTTTTATATAAAATCCGGAAAATGACTATTTGGACGAAGTGCGGTTTTGCGGGCAAGGCACGCTTGCAAGGGATAATCCCAAACACGCACGCGTCCATAAAAGTTGGTGCTGAGCGCGAGTTTGCTGGGCATTGGGGGCATCAAACCTATATAATTCGCGCTTTCCTATTCATTCGTGTTTTTTAAGCGTGTCGCCGGAGATCATCCGGTTTGCTGGAGTCCTGCATGTCAGATCGCATTGCGCAAGTCACTCGGAACACCCTCGAAACCAAAATCAGCGTAAGCCTCAATTTGGATGGCGCTGGTAAAGGCGTGTTCAATACAGGTGTGCCTTTTTTAGAGCACATGATGGATCAAATCGCCCGCCACGGCATGATTGATCTGGATGTAACCTGCGATGGCGACACCCACATTGATGACCACCACTCGGTGGAAGACATCGGCATCACCATCGGCCAAGCCATTGCCAAGGCGGTGGGCGATAAGAAAGGCATTCGTCGCTATGGCCACGCCTACGTTCCGCTGGATGAAGCCTTGTCCCGCGTGGTGATTGATTTCTCCGGTCGCCCCGGTTTGATTATGCAGATTCCATTCACTCAGAAGCGCGTTGGTCAGTTTGATACCGAGCTATTTTGGGAGTTCTTCCAAGGCTTTGTAAACCACGCGGGCGTAACCCTGCACATCGACAACCTGCGCGGCCACAACGCCCACCACCAGATTGAAACTGTGTTCAAAGCCTTCGGTCGCGCCCTGCGTATGGCGCTGGAGTTAGACCCGCGTATGGAAGGCATAATGCCTTCAACCAAGGGAAGTCTATAAGCAATGACCCAACAAACTGTTGCCGTGATTGACTACGGCATGGGCAATCTTCACTCGGTGAAGAGCGCCCTTGAGCATGTTGCCCCTGAACAAAAAGTGGTAGTGACCTCTGACCCGGCCGTTGTCGCAGCGGCTGATCGTGTCATCTTTCCCGGTGTAGGTGCTATTCGCGATTGCATGGCAGAGATTAATCGCCTTGGCTTCGATAAATTGCTGAGCGAACAAGTTGCAACCGGTAAGCCTGTGCTCGCCATTTGCGTGGGCTTGCAAGCCCTGATGGATCACAGTGAAGAAAACGGCGGTGTAGATTGCATCGGCATTTTTCCTGGCCAAGTGAAATTCTTCGGCACAGATCACAAAGATGCGGCGGGCTGCCCCTTAAAAGTCCCACACATGGGCTGGAATCAGGTTAACCACAACAACCACCCTCTTTGGGCAGATATTCCCCAAGATGCGCGTTTTTACTTCGTGCACAGCTTCTATGTTCAAGCCGCTGATGAAAGGCTGGTATCTGCAACTTGCGAATACGGCGTGAAATTCCATACGGCTCTCACGCGTGGGAATTTGTTCGCGGTGCAGTTCCACCCGGAAAAGAGCCATACGGCTGGGCTGCAGTTGCTGAAGAATTTTTTGAGTTGGGATGGTAAGGCGTAAGGCTCTAGTTTTCTAATTGAGTATTTTTTTCGCCTGCTGGCGAGTCACTTTTCGTTGCTTGCCCAACGAAAAGTAACCAAAAGTAAGGGCACCCAGTTCGTCGCTGTTTCCTGCGCGTTTCAAAAAATTGCTGTCGTTCCGACGCGACATCCTTGTCGCGGCGTCACTAAAACAAACTTCCTGTTTGTTTTACACCAATTTTTCTCCAATGCTCGGGCGACTCGCATGGGACTAGTCGGTGCCACAATGAATTTTGTTTTTATCGAGAATTTTGAATGCTAATTATCCCCGCAATTGATTTAAAAGATGGCCAATGCGTGCGTCTACGCCAAGGTTTGATGGACGATTCCACCGTATTTTCCGACGATCCTGTCGCTATGGCGAAACAATGGGTTGATCAAGGTTGCCGTCGTTTGCACCTTGTGGACTTGAACGGCGCGTTTGAAGGCAAGCCCATGAACGGCGGAGTGGTTACCGCTATCGCTAAGGCCTATCCGAACCTTCCCATCCAAATCGGCGGCGGTATTCGCAGCGCAGAAACTATTGAGTACTACCTAAATGCGGGTGTGCAGTATTTGATTATCGGTACGAAAGCCGTCAAAGAGCCGCAGTTTGTGACCGACATGTGCAAGCAATTCCCCGGTCATATCATTGTTGGATTGGACGCAAAAGATGGCTGGGTAGCGACTGACGGTTGGGCAGAGGTTTCTAATATCCAAGCATCAGAATTGGCCAAACGCTTTGAGCAAGACGGCGTAAGCAGCATCGTCTACACCGACATCGCCCGCGACGGCATGATGCAAGGTGTGAATGTGCAAGCCACTGTGGCTATGGCGCAAGCCTCCAGTATCCCGATTATCGCGTCTGGCGGCGTGACCAATATGGACGACATTCGCGCACTCAAAGCCGAAGCCTATAAAGGTATTTGCGGGGCAATCACTGGCCGTGCGATTTACGAAGGCACTTTGAATATGGAAGAGGCGCAACGTTATTGTGATCTAGCAGCGCGATGATTTTTCAGTGATAGAAATAAAATGCAAAAAATAATTTTATGAATGGTGTAATTCATTAACCGTTATTGACAGCGAGAGAGATAAATTCTCAAGTGTTTAATAAAAAAGGGCAGCCGTAACAGGCTGCCCTTTTTCATATGCATGCACTCAAACATTATTTGATGGCTGTGCCATTAATTGAACCTGACACTAATTCGGAGATATCTCCGCTCGCTTCAGTTCTTATCGATATACCAGAACCTACGGTTATCCAGTTGGTGGAGAGGCTAGTCACACTAACTCCTAACACTGTAGATTTAGAATTAGTTTCGATGCGACATGCTTGAAAAGTACCGGCAGGAACTGTAATTGCTTCAACGCCTTTAAATGTAATTTCGTTAACGAAATCGGTGATAGTGCTCACAGGGAAGCCCAATACTTGCGTCGCGGTGGTTATGGAATGCGTTTGCGTGTAACTTTGACCTGCGCTCAAATTAAATTGTTCGATCATTCCTGGATTAATTGTTAGTGTTGAGGACGCTGCAATGGGTGCAGAGACGTCGACAATACTGCCGTGATAGGTAATGCTTTTTGCACTGCTATCGGCTGTGAAATAACTTTTTGTCGCAGAGGTAGATGCCGCAGGGCCTGTAGTTTGTGTTTGACTAGCAGATTCCGTTGCAGATTTTCCATTAAAAGTTGTAGTGCCTTTAACATCTATTGATGTCGCAATATTGGTAACTGTATTGGTCTCAGCATCGGTGGTTTTATAATTGAGCAGTACTTTGGTTCCTTGTGCTACAACAATCGGATTAAAACATGAAGAAGCATGGCCTGTGCCGGAGCCATTGCCACCGGTTTTTGAGGGCAGTGAATTGAGATTGCCATCTTTAACCAATGTGAGAAAGTTTGCGTAGGTGGAATTGCTTGCCGCGATTGCTGCTTGCAATTGATCGAGCAATTGATCCCATGAATCACCAATTTGAAAGCTAATTTTGAATGGATCAAAAATACCTTGCGGAATAGTGTAGCCGCCATTGGTTAGCGTGTTTTTTAAATTATTTTGTGCAATTGTTAATTGCGAAGCAAGAAGTTGCCAGCTGTTACTCACAAACCAATCGGCTGGTAAAAATGTACTTGCATTTGCAATGAGTAAATCAGTTAACGGCGTAATATTTACTGTGCCTGATGCTAGGGCATAACTATGCAAGGTCACCGCTGGTGTTCCGCCAGTGATTTGCAATGCGCAGGGGAATGCGTTCGCAGGCAATGTGCCCGAGTAAGAACCTTGTGCATTAGTGGTAACCGCCTGGATGAATCCAGAACCGTTAGCGCATTTTGCAGTAATCGTTCCATTTACAATGGCAGCGCCAATTGCAGCTGTACCCGTCAGGGTGACAGTGGATGCTGCACTACTGGAAACAGAAGAAGTTGAACTTGACGAAACTGAAGATGTTGAAGAGGAAGAAACTGAAGAAGAACTACTTGAACTCAGCGTTCCTGTTGCAGAAGATGAGCTCGATACAACTGAGCTTGACGATGAGCTGCTGGACGCGAGACTACTAAGGCTCGCAGCGGATGAGACCAAGCTACTGGATGAAGATGACGATGACGAAGAAGATTTTTTATCGTCGTTATCATTACAGCTGACCAAAATTACCGAGAATAAAATTCCCGCACACGAACTTAAGTAGCGTTTCATAAATACTTCCTAACATGAGGTTGGTTTAGTTCCTCAGCATTACGTACTCATGATCTTTTCGCTACCCCTGTTCAGGGGGGATAGTGACATTGACAAAATAAACGCTACCTTCTTTGCCCTGTGTTAGTACTGCGTTAATTTCTGCCGCCCGCTCTGCCATAATTCGTTGTCCATAACCATTTTGAATTTGGCTTTCTGCGGCGATATTATTAATTCTTATAGTGTTTTGAATAAAAGAAACGCTAATAGCTGTAGGCTCGCTATATTTTAGTGCATTGCTCACGGCTTCACGCAGAATACGTGAAAGATTGGCGTAAGTGCGTGCCGCCAAATACTCGGGCAAGGTTTCCTCATGATCAGCCCAATCGAGATCTGCATTTGCGATTTGGCAGCGCTCCTCTATTTCTTTGCGCCAATTAGCGATCGCTTCATATTTTCCGAGTGGTTTGCTGTCGAGAGTGGAAACCAATCTGCGCATATCAACAATCGCATTGCGAACCAAGGGTTTCGTTTTGTCGTCGCTCGCGTGAAAAATTTTAAGTAGGGTGGCGCCGAGGTCGTCATGCATATCACGCCGTATTCTATCTCGTTCCAGTTGAACTCCCTGATTGCGCGCTTCAATACGCTCCAAAGCTAAGCCTACAATTTGCTGTACATGGTGTAGTGTTTTGAAATCAGCGGTTGTGAAAAGGCGTGCACCAGAATCGGGTAAATTTATGCAAAAATGAAAGTCTTGGGAGGCATCATAGGCTGGCACTAGCAAGCTCATGCCATCATTTGTGATACTTGGTTTTTCTAAGGCCCCACGACATTGTTCAATTTGCGGGCTGCGCCATACTGCACGCAAAATTTCTGGCCAGCGCTCATTGCTGCTTTTAAAAGTCTCGCTAGCTTGTCGGTCAATTAAAAGGGGAAGCACGCTTCCTATCCAAGTATTTATATGCTGGCTTTTTTGCTTTCCAATTTTGTTCCACAAAAATTGCCTTAGAGGAAAATAAATCCATCCTGCAATTGCCAATGCTATGGGTAAAGCCATTGCCTGCGGCAACGCTAAAAAGCTGACCAAAACAATATCAAATACAACGATAAATAATCCGCTAATAAACCAACCAGTAATGGAGTGCCACCACTGCTCCAACTGAAACAGACGATATTTCACAATACCCAGCGCAAGCCCCCAATACATAATCAGGAATGCGCCAAACATAATACCTTGGGGGGCGAGTTGTTGGATCTGCAGTGCAGCGGGAATGATAATGAAGCCCGCGAATAAACCTGTTGCCGTGTAGATCGATAAGAGGAACCAACGTAAGGCTGCTCGCCCGCGCGGATCATTACGGGTTTTACGCCATTGAATAAACGCAAAAATAAAACTAATTGAAAAAATCAGCAGCACACTTAAATGCATAATAGCCGGGTCTGCCAGTTGCAAAATATTTGTTGCTAGTGCTAGCAGCGCCAAGCTATAAAGTACCAAAGGAAGTTTGATACTTCCTAATCGTATAGGATAAGTCCAGAGCAAAGACGTAAGTGATGCAGTGAAGAATAGCGCACCAACATGGTTCAATGCAGAGAGCCTGCGAAATAATTCTCCGTCGATGATGAGTTCACGTGTACTGTAAATGGCAGCAGCCGGCGCAAAAATTAAATAACCTAGTCCGGTAAGCGCATAAAGAACTGCTGCGAGATCGCGGCGGCGCGATGCCCACACCAGTGCTCCAGTCAGCGCCCCACCTACCCCCACAAATAATTGAAACCAAAATAACGCAGTTAAATTGGATAGTGAACGATTGACAGTTTTTAGCGCAATCACATCGTTATCGGATGTGACTAATCGCAATTCGTTGTTGTGACTTGCTGCAAATAGCGCATGCTGTTGCTGCATGAGTTGGTTAAATTCTTCATGGCTCGGTAAGGTATCAGGTTCTTCAATAAACAAGGCGCTATTCAAAGGGATAGTATTGTTGTGTGCTTGCAACGCATTAACAGTTATGGGAAGTTGTAATTGTTTTTGTTGAAGATAAGTATTGATTGCGCCGTGATTCGGGCTTTGCGGGTCAACTGAAGTCAACAACCAAGTATTCTTAGTGTCATTGAATTCAATGCGCAACCCAAGCCAAGGCAGGTTAAGGGAAATGTACACACAGGTAAGAACTATAATGGAGCAAAGCAGTGCACAGATCGAAACCAGAATGTGGGGCGATTGACTCTTCAACATAAATTAAGTGCGCTCTGTGAATGTGCTAATAATTGTAAATTTCAAATTAGAAAGTCACCGTCAACATTAATAAAATACATAAATATATAACAGAGGTTAATTTGAAATCGGCTTTAGTGGTAGAAGATATTGATAGTGTTGCTGACGCACTCGCAAAATCGTTAATCCGGGTATTCCCTGGTATTGAAGTAACCGTGGCGTCCACCTTGGCGGAAGCTATTCAACAAATAAGTACATTTTCCCCTGACATTATTTTATTAGATTTAGGTTTGCCTGACGGGCGCGGCAGTAATTTGCTCTTACATCGGCAATTGCACAAGGAGACCTGGGTAGTTGTTACCACTATTTTTGATGACGACGATTATTTATTTGAAGCATTGAGATTAGGTGCTCGCGGTTATTTGCTAAAAGATGATTTTGGTGAAACCTTTGATTTGGCCTTGGCGGGCATACTTGCTAACAACCCACCTTTGTCGGCAGGAATCGCCCGCCGCATTATGCAAAGCTTTCGCCCAACAGGCCCAGATGTCGATCTTTCTGCGCGAGAGAGTGAATTATTGGGTTTGGTGGCTCGTGGCTATAGCGTACAACGCGCTGCAACCGAATTGGGAATTACTTATAATACCGCAGCGGGATACCTGAAGAACATTTACCGAAAATTGGAAGTGTGCTCGCGTGCAGAGGCGACCCAAAAAGCAATAGGTATGGGGTTGATTTAAGATCTGACTTCCCCTTTTTTAAATTTCCCCGCATTTCTAAAGCTCATCAGCGGCTGAATTTTCTGCCACCTGCTTGCCGATCCGCGCTAAAATAAAGTTTCCGTTTTTTTCCTGAGACTTATATGACACTCGCAAAACGAATCATTCCCTGCCTTGATGTCGACAACGGTCGCGTGGTGAAAGGCGTGCAATTTTTGGATATCCGCGACGCGGGTGATCCGGTGGAAATTGCCAAGCGCTATAACCAAGAAGGCGCCGACGAAATCACCTTCCTCGATATCACCGCCACTCACGAAGGCCGCGATACAACGGTGCATACGGTCGAGAAAATCGCCAGTGAGGTGTTTATCCCGCTCACGGTTGGTGGCGGTATTCGTACTGTAGAAGATATTCGCACTATGTTGAACGCTGGTGCAGATAAGGTGGGAATCAATTCGGCTGCAGTGTTCAACCCGGAGTTTGTAAAAGCGGCGTCTGATCGTTTTGGCGCGCAATGTATTGTGGTCGCTATTGATGCAAAGAAAGTCAGCAAAGATGGCGAAGAGCCGCGCTGGGAGATTTTCACCCATGGTGGCCGTAAACCCACGGGTATTAATGCGGTTGAGTGGGCGATTCGCATGGCGGAATATGGCGCTGGCGAAATTCTATTAACCAGTATGGATGGCGATGGCACCAAAGCCGGTTACGATTTGGGTGTAACGCGAGCGATTAGTGATGCCGTTGCGGTGCCCGTGATTGCGTCGGGCGGCGTGGGTAATTTGCAGCATTTGGTGGATGGTGTGACTAAAGGTCGAGCAGACGCTGTGTTAGCGGCGAGTATTTTTCACTTCCGCGAGTACACGGTTCCGCAGGCGAAGCAGTACATGCGCGCGCAGGGTATTGAGGTTCGTTTGTAGTTTGCTGATAAATACTGAGTTAATAAAAAAGGGCGCTTTGATGCGCCCCTTTTTTATGTAATCTTGCTGGAATTAAGCTGCGCGATATTGCTTGAGTACATCCAAAACCTTGGGCTCAGATGCGCAGATAAAATCGATAAATTCACCAACGCCCACTTCAGCGTCTTCACGGGTATCAAAAGGACCTATGTCCACGCCCTCGCGGGTGGTGTAGTACCAGTAATTGTCTTTTTGCAGAAAACGACCGTTGCGCTCAGGTACGTTGCCCTGCTCACCTGCACGATTGAATGTAGCCATCTTTTGAACCTCGTAAATTGAATAGTGCTTTTTCAGCCTGCGTTCCCTACATGTGGGTTCATGTGACGACCCGAAGTGATTATAAACACTAAATAAATTCTCTGAATATACTTAATTAGATTAAGTAGCGATTATTTAATAACCAAAATAAGAAGATTTCCGTGGAGTGTCGCTGTCGTACAAATCAACACCCGTGTGTAATTTATCCCAAAAATCGGGTTCGGGTGCGGGGCAGAAGGTCGGCTTATTTGAATTTATATCATTCGACACAGGTGGTTCCGCCTCTGTAGGTACTTCTTTACCCAACAGCTCCGAGAGGTAAACGAGCTTGATGCCCTGTGCCATGAGTAGCGCTTCCGCTTGTTCCAAGACGCCCATGGTCTCTGGGTAGGGGTGGCCAATCGCAACGGCAGAGCCGCGTTCTATCGCAAAATTGATAGCACGGTTAAGTTGATATTGAATAGCTTTCGTATCCTTGATGTCGTCCAGAAATACATCGCGTTTTATGCTCGGCACGTTAAAATTGCGCGCTATATCTAAGGCTTTAGTCTGGGCACTGGTTCGGCTATCCACAAAATAGAGACCGCGCTGCTGCAACTCGGCCATTAGCCAACGCATGGGCTCGGCTTCCTGCGTAAGACGGCTGCCCATGTGGTTATTCACTCCTTGAATGTGGGGCATGCTGTCCAAATCTTGCTGCACGGTTTTAACAAATTCTTCTCTACTCATTCCACTTATGAGCCCGCCTTTACCAACCGGCATATTGTTAATGGTGCTCATGGGTAGATGCAGCATCAGCTCTTTACCCTTACGTTGGGCAATATTCGCGCTGGTTAATCCGTGTGGTGTGAAAGGCAATATGGCGAGGGTGAATTTGCCTTGGAGGTTGGCGGCGCGCTCGCTCTGGATTTTGTTGTAGCCGATGTCGTCAATAATAATCGCCAAACGAGCGTTTGCGCTGGCGGGGTTCGCAAGCAAAAATCCGCAAAAGCTGCTGAGTATGACCAGCAGCCAAGGTCTTAGGTTGGGCATCAGCGAGATTTGTCCTGCGCGGGCGGCCGAACTTCAATATTGGGAGCTATGGCGGGCGCGCGTTTGCTGTCGGGTTCTTCCGTGGCAGAAGCTGGCTGTTGACCGAGAATGTGTAAACCTTTCAATAGGTTGATTGCATCTAAAACTTGATTGTCTTTCAAGGTGTCATCGTTAATCGCAGCATCGCGTTCTCGGGTGTTGCTACCAACTTCCTGCCCATCTTTGTTACCGATGTGTCCTGCTAAATCGGCTTCTGCCATGGGTGCCTTTTGGCCCACGCCGCTGGTTTTTTCTAAGCGAACATCGGGATCAATCCCTTTTGCTTGAATGGAGCGGCCGTTGGGGGTGAAATAGAGAGCGGTGGTGAGCTTAATGGCGCGGTCTTCGGTGATGGGGATAACGGTTTGCACCGAGCCTTTTCCAAAACTGCGCGTTCCCATAATGATGGCGCGTTTATGGTCTTGCAGTGCACCAGCGACAATTTCGGATGCAGAAGCTGAGCCGCTATTGATGAGCACCACTAGAGGTAAACCGTTAGTGATGTCGCCCGGTGTTGCAGCGTAGCTCAAGTTGCTATTTTCCATGCGACCCTGGGTGTAAACCACGTTTCCGCTGTCGAGAAATGCATCGGCTACGTCAATGGAAGCTTGTAAAACACCGCCAGGGTTATTGCGCAAGTCCAATATCAAGCCTTTGGTTTTGGGGTGAAGTTTAAGGTTGTCGCGCAAGCGATCGGCAAAATCGCGGCCTGTATTGGTTTGGAATTGCGCGATACGCACGTACAGGTAATCCTCCGCAATGGGTTTTACAATGACGCTTTGCACGTGAATTAAATCACGCACCACAGTGACTTCAATCGGGTCGTCCATACCCTTGCGTTGTAAACTCATTTTTACAGGTGTGTCTTTAGGGCCACGCATCAAGCGAGTCGCGTCTGTGAGCGTTTTGCCTTTCATCGGTTGATCGTCAATGCGAACGACAATATCGCCCGGCTTAATGCCAGCTTTTTGCGAAGGTGATCCGTCGAGCGGTGTGATGACTTTGATGGCGCCTTCGTCCATTCCCACTTCCAAACCAACACCGCCAAATTCGCCGCTCGTGGTCGCTTGCAATTCTGCGTAGGCTTCTTTATCGAGATAGGCGGAGTGTGGATCGAGTTCGGAAATTAAACCTTTAATCGCGTATTCCAACATTTTGGAATCGCTAACTTCTTCCACGTAACTTGTACGCACGTGATCGTAAGCGCGTGTGAACGTACGTAATTCTTCCAGCGGCAAAAGGCCTTCATTGTTTTGAGCGGCAGGCTTTTTCTTTTCAATGGGAGCCGCAGCATAAGAAAAGCTGGCGAAGGTAATGAGGCCCAATAAAACGGCGGTTTGAAATTTTTTACGTTTGCCAGAATCTGAAGTGGAAAGGCACAACATTTACTTCTCCGAAAAGCGCGGTGGCGCTACTTACTCGCATAAATACAATAAGAATAATTTCCAACTCAAAACCTCACCGGACGACTGGTCGTTTTACAAGGTGGAAAATACAAAAGTAATTTACGTTTAAGCCCGCGCTAACCAATCTGCCGGATTAATCGCTTTACCTTGGTAACGAATTTCAAAATACAAACCGGCTTCATTTTGTCCGCCGGTATTGCCAACGCTTGAAATAGTTTCGCCGGCTTTTACAGCATCGCCTGCTTTTTTAAATAAATTTTGGTTATGCGCGTAAAGACTCAAATAGCCTTCGCCGTGATCGATGATAACGAGCAGCCCCTGCCCACGAAAATAATCGGCAAAAACCACGCGACCATAGTGTACGGCTTGCACTTGCTGGCCCGCATTAGCACCAATCATCACGCCGTTCCATTGCAGCTGACCTTCTACTTGTGTGCTACCAAAGCCATGAGTGATACGGCCTTGTGTTGGCCAAGGTAAGCGACCTTTGCGGCTGCTAAATTTTTCACCGGCGTTAGGTAAAGGAACATAACTGGGTGCAGCGGCGAGACTCGTGCTTGCGCGTGCAACTTTTTGCAAAAGTGCTTGCAGCTGGCGCCGATCTTCCATCATGTCTTGCAGCGCTTTGTCTTTGCTGGAAATGGTAGAATTTATTTTGGCGAGCGTTTGTTTGCGCTGGGTTTGCGCATCTTTTAAACTTGCCTGTTGCTTGCTGAACTCTTCTTTAATGGTGTTGAGCTCGGTAGTTTTTTGCGCGATTTGCGGTTCCAATTCGTTCAGTTGTGCAATGGTGTCGAGATATTTTTTCATTTTTTCTGCATGAGCGGCCATGAAATAACTGTGGTATTTCATCATGCGGGAAATGCGTTCGGGCGATTCTTGGTTCAGAAAGACTTTAAATTGTGGTTGCTGCCCAAGCTGATAAGCAGCGCGAATCTGCTCAGCGGCTTGGGCTTGTTGCTTTGCTCGGGCTTTTTCCAAATCCCCACGTTCTTTATTTAAATCTTCAATCTGTTTATTCTGGCTATTGATTTCTTGTTGAATCTTTTCAACTTTTTTTTGCAAGTCGCTCATTTCGGTTTCATTTTTTTGCAGCTCTTGCTGCACATTTGAGCGTGCGCCCTGCACTTTTTTCAATTCTTTTTGCAGATCGTTAATATCTTTTTGTAGTTTTTCCATATCTGCTTTTTCATCGCTCATCGCACAAGGCGACACCGCTAGCATCATGGACAACAAACTTAAGCAAAAAAGTTTTTTCATAAGGTTTGTTTAAATCTTCGGTGATTTATTTGGGAGCCGCCATTTTCGTGTGGCGGGCATCCAGCGTTTGATTGTAGATCGTTAACTGCTGGGTGCCCGCTGCGCGAGGATGACGACGGATATTTAAACAAGAACGAATCTACGGAAATGACTAGTAGCGCCGGAACGCTGGCTAACCTTATTCCAAGGTAATTAAATTTCTGCCGGTCATTTCTGCAGGTTGTGGAATACCCATAAGGGCGAGCATGGTGGGAGCAACGTCTGCCAATGAGCCGCCGGGTGCAATGCTACCTTTGCGTGAACTGCAGAAAATAAATGGCACAGGCAAAGTAGAGTGCTGCGTATTGGGTTGGCCAGTTTCATCATCGAACATTTCTTCCACGTTGCCGTGGTCTGCGGTGATGAGCGCTTCGCCGCCTACTTTTTCTACCGCTGCCAAAACGCGGCCCAAACAAATATCAATAGCTTCTACGGCTTTGGTTGCGGCCTCCATGATGCCGGAGTGACCGACCATATCGCAGTTGGCGTAGTTGCAAATAATCGCATCGTATTTACCCGATTCAATCGCTTCAACCAATTTGTCAGTCACAATCGGCGCATTCATTTCAGGTTGCAAATCGTAAGTGGCAACTTGTGGTGATGGAACCAAGATACGATCTTCACCTTCGTAAACCACTTCGTTACCGCTGTTAAAGAAAAACGTTACGTGTGCGTATTTTTCTGTTTCAGCGATGCGCAATTGGGTTTTGCCGAGTTTAGAAATATATTCCCCGAAAGAGTTGGTTAAATCTTCGGGTGGAAATGCGATGGGCGCTTTGATGCTGGATGCGTATTCTGTCGTTTGCACAAAGTGCGCGATTTCTGGATGTAATTCACGCTCAAAACCAGTGAAATTCTCGTCAATTAATGCATGCGTAATTTCGCGCGCGCGGTCGGGGCGGAAGTTCATAAAAATCACCGAGTCGCCATCATTGATGGTTGCAACCTCTTCCTCTTCACCACAAATTACGGTGGCTTTTACGAACTCGTCGTTTTCACCGCGCTCGTATGCAGCCTTCAAACCGTCAACTGCAGTCAGTGCATCAAATTCGGCATCGCCGGTAACCATCACATCGTAAGCTTGTTTAACGCGGTCCCAACGGTTGTCGCGGTCGAGCGCAAAGTAACGGCCAACAATCGAGGCAACGCGGCCAGTGCCTAATTCTTTAAACAAATCCTGCGCTTTTTGGAGTGATGATTCAGCGCTACGCGGAGGGCAATCGCGGCCATCCAAAAACGCGTGCAAGTAAACTTCTTTAGCGCCACGTTGCACGGCCATTTTCATCATGGTGTAAATGTGGTCTTGATGGCTGTGTACGCCGCCTTCAGAGAGCAGGCCAAGGATATGAACGGCTTTGCCGTTTTGAATGGCGCTATCAATCGCTTTTACGTAAACAGGGTTGGTAAAGAAGTCGCCATCGCTAATGGCTTTGTTAACGCGAGTGAAGCTTTGGTAAACCACGCGCCCAGCGCCCAAGGTCATGTGGCCCACTTCGCTGTTACCCATTTGGCCTTCCGGTAAACCTACGGCCAAACCAGAGGTTTCGATGAGGCTTTTAGGGTTGTTTGCCCAGAGTTTATCGAACACGGGTTTGTGGGCGGCGGCAATAGCGTTGTATTTGGTTTTTTCCGAGTGGCCAAAGCCATCCAGAATGAGGAGCACGGTTGGTTTTTTTGGCGATGTCATAGCGCAATCACTTCTCAGGAGGGAATTAGGGAACGGGTGGATGGGGTCTATTCTAACGGGTTATGAACGGCTTCTCTAGGCCGCAGTATGGCCTATTTGAAAGGAGTAATTTGGTGAAAATCAATGGTTTAAAAACACTAACGCCAAACCCACGCAAGCTGGTAAAGCTTGGATGTACAGAATCTTCCGCTTGGCAGTGAATCCGCCGTAAACCCCTGCAATAAGTATGCACCCCAAAAAGAATACTTGGATGCCAAAACCGGCCGCGCCTAAATACAATCCCCAAAACAAACCTGCTGCGAGAAAGCCGTTGTAGAGGCCTTGATTGGCTGCCAACACTTTAGATTCCCTGGCTTTCTCCAGCGAATGCCCAAAGGCTTTGCGCCCAGCGGGCTTGTCCCATAAAAACATTTCTAATACGAGGATGTAAACGTGCAGCAGACCAATGAGCGCAATAACCAGAGTAGTAATAATATTGAGCACGGTAAAAGTCCTTTGTAAAACCTGATTGAAAGTAAGTGGGAAGTTACACCAAAAAATACCCAAAAATCGCTTATAACTAAAAAGATGTTTCCTAAATACACACCTTAAAATTAATGCTGGAAAAATGAAAACTGTGTCGTTAAAGTGCGTCCACCAACTGAGTACAACCAGTGGCAACAACAATAATTAATAACAATCGCGGTGGTGTTTGCAAACAATAACGGATAACAGATTGCAAAACACCAACCGTGACGTTTTACTCCCTTCTTAAATAAAGACTCCAAAACATTATTTCGATAACAGCGTAAATTTTCTAAAAATATTCGCGTTGAAAACTCGTGCGTATCGCACTTGCTGCTTGAAAGTTTGACTCAAAGTTGACTCATGCCACCTCAATATTCGGTTAGGCACCTTCATTAAGGCTGCAGAGGGCGACGCAAGCTTGGCTTATCCCAGCTGTTGACAGCTAAGCGAAAAGTACGCGTGATGATTTGCAATGGATATTTTTAAAGAAACGCCGCCGTGGGATATTGCGTAAACAGGTGGCGTTTGTGGTCAGAGGGAAATTAATTCTGCTCGCTTGCGCTATTTAAATAAGTGCGCACACCATCATTACGCGCTGGCGGCATTTTTTGAATTTCGCCTTCAATCCAGTTTTTCACATCTTCTGTTAATTGCTTGCGATCTTTCCCTTCGGTTTCAATTGGCTCACTCAAAACAACCGTAATGGTGCCTGGGTATTTTAAAAATTGTTTATGCGGCCAACATTCTGCAGCGTTGTGTGCAACAGCAACAATCGGAACACCTGCACTCACAGCAATGTCTGCGCCGCTGCGCGCGTAGTTGCCTACTTGTCCAATGGGTGTACGTGTTCCCTCTGGAAAGATCAATAAATTATTGCCTTCTTTAATTCGCTCAATGCCTTTAATTTTTACATCTTTGAGTGCTTGAATGGGATTGCTGCGATCAATTGCAATGGGACGCAAACTCGCTAAACCCCAACCAAAAAAGGGAATACGCAATAATTCTTTTTTGAGGATGGTGCTCACGGGGCCAAAATAATATTGCAGGAACATGGTTTCCCACGTGCTTTGATGTTTAGCCATAACGACGCAGGGGTAGCGATCAAAATGACGTGTGCCGATCACTGTAAATTTAACGCCGCAGCTAATATAAATCCACAGCATCACAAAGCGGTTCCACAAGGTTACAATTCGCCAGCGCCATGAATAGGGTAAGAAGGGGCGTATAAGTACGGCGACCAAACCAAACAAAATACCCGTTAGTACGTGAACAACAAGAAATAAAAAGCTGCGAATGTAGAGAACTATGTTTTTCAACTTAATTACCTGAATCATTAGCGATAACAAAATCCGCTGCTGATGCTAAATCATCAACCAAATGCACTTGCTCCAATGCGACTTTGGACGCTTGGGTTTGCAAATTTACATCTGCTAATTGTGCTATTGTTTTTTCACCGTTGCCGGTTTTCACTAAAATCGGTTTGCAGCCTTTTGCAATCGCTGCTTGCAAGTCGCGCAGGCTGTCACCCACAAAATAAAAGCCTTCGGCAGAAATATTAAATTCTGCTTCGATTGCGTCGATCATTCCTGGCAAAGGTTTGCGGCACTTGCAATTATCATCCGGGTGATGAGGACAATAAAAAATCGCACCTAATTCTGCACCCTGCTCTTCTACCAAGCGGGTGAGCTTTTCATGCATAGCTTCCAAATCATCTAAATCAAATTTGCCACGCGCCAATCCAGATTGGTTAGTTGCAACCAACACGGTAAAGCCCGCTTTATGTAGACGCGCAATAGCATCAATACTGCCATTAATAGGAATCCATTCATCGGCAGATTTTACGTAGTCATCGCGGTCATGATTAATCACGCCATCGCGGTCTAGGATAATGAGTTTCATGAATTCTATCTCGCTATCTATTCACGATGTATTGATTGAACAGTAGCTGTGGTGCAACAATTGTGTAGTAGGGAATCGTCATCCTCGCGTAGCGGGGATCCAGCTCTTAAATAAACCGTTACATAAAAATATACAGAAAACATAAAAGCAAAAGCTGGATCCCCGCTACGCGAGGATGACGATTCCCTTTCATAGTAAGTTAATCGCGCGGATTATTAGCTCTTAGCCGGAACCAAATAGGAAATATCGGCTACTTCTAAAAACAGCGCGCGTAACTGTTGTAACAACGCAATACGGTTTTGCTGCAACTTTTGATCTTCGCACATCACCATCACGTTGTCGAAAAATGCATCTACCACAGGTTGCAAATCTGCAAGTGCAGCGAGTGCGTGCGTGTATTCGCGTTTAGCAAACAAGGGTGTTACCAGTTCTGCTTTACCGCTAATAGCACGTGCAAGATTTTTCTCTGCATCATCAACCAGCAAATCATTATGAACAACGCCCGATTCGGTAGTATTTTGTTTGCTAAGAATATTGGATACACGTTTGTTCGCAGCTGCTAATGCTTGAGCTTGTGGCAATTTGCTGAATTCATTAACCGCAAGAACACGCTGATTGATATCAAGCGGTTGCGACAATTGCTTTGCGTTTACCGATTGAAAAACTTCCACCGGAATTTGCGCGTCTTCAAACATGGCGCGGAAACGGTCGAGCATGTAGCTGAGCACTTGCTCAACCAACTCTTCCCCAACCGTTAAATTCTTGTGCTGGTTTTTGGCAATGGTGAGTAGTTCGCGCAAATCCAGTGCGAGATTTTTTTCTACCAACAGCCGCAACACAGCGATGCTGGCGCGACGCAGCGCAAATGGATCTTTGGAGCCAGATGGTTGCTGGCCAATACCAAAAATGCCAGTGATGGTATCCAAGCGATCTGCCAGTGCGATAATGGTGCCGGTTATTGTTGACGGCAATTGGTCGCCCGCAAAGCGCGGCATGTACTGCTCATTCATGGCAGCAGCCACTTCGGCGTTTTCGCCGTCATTCAGCGCGTAGTAGTAACCGGCAATACCTTGCATATCGTCGAACTCGCCTACCATGTTGGTAACCAAGTCAGACTTGCACAAGTGCGCTGCGCGTTCGGCAGATTTTTCATCGGCTTTAAGCAAAGCGGCAATATGCTGTGCGAGTTTTGCAACGCGCTCGGTCTTTTCAAAAATGGTGCCCAGTTGTGCTTGGAACACGATAGTTTTTAAACGCTCGCGCAGTGATTCCAGTGTGGTCTTCTTATCGGTTTCGAAGAAAAAGGCGGCATCGGACAAGCGTGGGCGAATAACGCGTTCGTTACCGGCAATAATTTGCGCAGCGTCTTTGCTGTTGAGGTTCGCAACGGTGATGAAATTGTTTTTCAGTTTGCCGTTGGCATCTACAACGTGGAAATATTTTTGATGCTCTTTCATAGAAGCAATTAGAGCTTCAGCAGGAACAGACAGGAAGCGCTCTTCGAATTTACCGGTGAGTGCAACAGGCCATTCAACCAAAGCAGTTACTTCGTCGAGCAATGACGGATCAATAACTGCAACACCGCCCACTTTTTTCGCTTCGGCTTCAACTTGTTCTTTAATGGACGCACCACGTTCGGCGAAATCAGCAACAACATAACCGGTGTTTTTCAGCGTGCTCACATAATCGCTCGCCTTGGCTAAATCGATAGTTTGGTTGTAGTGGAAGCGGTGGCCGCGGCTAGTGCGGCCAGCGTGCAGGCCAAGCACATTGGCGTTAACCACATCGCTGCCAAACAGCATGACCAACCAGTGTACAGGGCGAACAAACTCTTCGCGTTTTGAGCCCCACTTCATGCGTTTTGCGATGGGCAGTTTTGCTAGCGCATCGCTAACTACACCTTCAAGAAGCTCAACGGTCTTTTTGCCTTGGGTGTTAATGCGCGCAACTAATTTTTCGGCTTTACCATCGCTTTCTGCTTTTAATTCAGAAGCAGCGATACCGTTTTTCTCCGCGAAAGCCAACGCAGCTTTTGTTGGTTGGCCATCTTTATCAAACGCGATTGCTGCTGGTGGGCCCCACACAGTCAATGACTTAGATGGTGTCTCGCTCGCTAGATTTTCAACTAATACAGCTAAGCGGCGTGGCGCAGCAAAAGGTTTGATGGCAGTGAAAGATAATTCTTCCGCTTTTAAATTGGCTTCGATTGTTTCTACAAACGAAGTCATTAAATTCTTTAAGGCTTTGGGTGGCAGCTCTTCAGTGCCCAGTTCAACAAGAAAATCAGCAGACATTATTTTTCCTCCGCAGCGGCGGTTGCAGCAGAGCCTTCAGCGGCTTGTAATAAAGAAGTGCGCAGCGCTTCGGGTGCAAGTGGGAAGCCGAGGGCTTTGCGGCTATCGTAGTAGGCTTGCGCAACGGCGCGCGATAAGGTGCGCACGCGTAAAATAAATCGTTGGCGCTCTGTCACGGAAATCGCGTGGCGTGCATCCAATAAATTGAATGCATGGGATGCTTTCATCACCAATTCATAAGCAGGCAACGGCAAATTTTTCGCCATCAAACGCTGTGATTCTTTTTCGTAAAAATCGAACGCGTTGAACAGGAATTCGGTATCGGCTTCTTCAAAGTTGTAGGTGGACATTTCCACTTCGTTTTGGTGGAACACATCACCATAGGTGACCTTGTCGCCGTTGGGGCTCACGGTCCACACCAGGTCGAAAATTGAATCCACACCTTGCAGGTACATAGCGATACGCTCGATACCGTAGGTGATTTCGCCGGTGACGGGGAAGCATTCCAAACCGCCCACTTGTTGGAAGTAGGTGAACTGGGTGACTTCCATACCGTTCAACCAAACTTCCCAACCCAGACCCCAAGCGCCAAGAGTGGGCGATTCCCAGTTGTCTTCAACGAAGCGTACATCGTGCACGTTGGTATCGATGCCCATTTCGCGCAGCGAGCCCAAATACAGATCTTGGATATTGTCCGGTGATGGCTTAAGGGCTACCTGAAATTGGTAGTAATGCTGCAAACGGTTGGGGTTTTCACCGTAGCGGCCGTCTTTGGGGCGGCGGCAGGGTTGGACGTAGGCAGTGTTCCAGGTTTCCGGGCCAATGGCGCGCAGGAAAGTGGCTGGGTGGAAAGTGCCGGCGCCGACTTCGAGGTCGAGTGGTTGCAAAATCACGCAACCTTGGCGCGCCCAATAGTCTTGCAGGGCGAGGATCAGGCCCTGAAAGGTGCTTACGTCATAGCGTTTGTCAGACATGGAAGACCTTAATGTTAAGAAGGTAGATATAGAAGATAGAAAAATGCGGCGATTATAGCGGGTGGCGGCGTTTAATGGCAGTTGTAAGACCAGTGAAATCGGTGGAAGAAGTATTCCGCGAAAAAAAACGGCGTAAAGCATCGGATTTGCGCTACATCAAACAATGCAAAAATCCGGTTGATGCAGATCAAAATCAGCATGGCTGCCAGGGTTCAATCTACACCCAAGGCCACAATTGTTGTGGTAAACGAAGGTAAAGAGAGGATTAAATCATGTTTGTATCTGGCGTAGTAGCAACTGCATCTTTAGTCGGTATTTTGGTGGCATTGTTTGGCGCAGCGGTTGCGCTGACTTATGTGGACAAAAGCTTTGACGGAAACCGCGAGCATTGATGTACGTTTCAAAACCCTGTTAGTTGTTAACTGTAAATCTCCGTCTGGGAACCCCCGCGCAACTGTAATGTTCGGGGGATTTTTTTATTAAAAAGAAAATTAGGATAAACTCGCGGCATCTTTTAAGGATGCATGTCTATGCTCGCCACCTACATCTCCCATGATCTTTGTAAGCAACATCTAATGCCTGAGCATCACCCCGAATGTCCAACGCGTATTGATGTCATCGACAATCAGTTAATGGCGAGTGGTATCGATGGCTTACTCTTGCAGCAGCAAGCAAAACCCGCAACCGATGAGCAAATTCTACAAGTACACACCAAAGAACATTTGCAAGGTTTAACTCAGGCGCAACCTGCGCAGGGCATTGCTTTTTTTGACGATGATGTTTATTTATCACCACAGAGTTTAGCGGCTGCGCGTTACGCAGCGGGCGCGCCTGTCTTGGGTGTTGATTTGGTGATGCAAGCAAAAACCAACGTGGTATTTTGCAATGTACGCCCTCCTGGCCATCATGCAGAAAAAAATCGCGCTATGGGCTTTTGCTTATTGAATAATATTGCGATTGCGGCGCAATACGCTCTCACTCATTACGCGATTGATCGGATTGCGATTTTAGATTTTGATGTCCACCACGGAAACGGCACGCAAGATATTTTTTTAGGTGATGATCGCGTGTTGTTTTGCTCTAGCTTTCAATATCCGTTTTACCCCGGCACCCCTGTTGATGATATGCCTGCACATATTCTTAATGTTCCCTTAAACGCGGGTTGCCGAAGCGAGGCCTTTCGCGAAGCTATTCAGGGTTGGTGGCCCGCACTTGCTGCCCACAAGCCGCAACTCATCTTTATCTCCGCCGGGTTTGATGCATTTATTGATGACGATATGTCTTCTGTGCAATTGGTTGAGCAAGACTATTTTTGGATTTCACAAAAAATTCGCGCTTATATGGATGAAAGTAAAAAAAATTCAGAACCAGAACAATGCAAAGGAATTATATCCAGTTTAGAAGGTGGGTATGATTTGCCCTCCCTAGGGCGGTGCGTTGTGCAGCACATTAAAGGAATGGCAAAGCTCTAAGAATCATTGCTTTGAAATGTTAGCTCCATATGAACCACATCTTCATCGCGATCAAACCTCACAGCGAAGCCAAGCTTTCTTGCGAGGTTCGCCATGCCGGAATTTTCCAGCATTGTTATACCGGTTAAACGTTGTAAATGTTTTGTTTTGCAGTAGCGAATCATTTTCTCTAGTAATAGTGTGCCTAATCCTTGGGATTTTTCATCGCTGCGAACGGCCATGGCGAATTCGGCTTCTTGTCCATCTACTCCAAAAATCGCGCGTACCACACCTAAGGTATAAAATTGATCTTCAGCATTTTTTGCGGTAGCGATAAAAGCCATTTCACGGTTGTAATCTATTTGCGTTTGGTGTGCGAGCTGCTCGTGTGAGAAATGCGGTAATTCAGCAAAGTAACGCTTGTATCTATCTTCTTTGCTCATAGCTAAATCAAATTCTTTATGAGTACTTTCATCTTCCGGGCGAATTGGGCGGAACAAAATCTTTCTGCCATTGCGTAAGATAACTTCTTCCTCGAGTTCCTTTGGGTAGGGGCAAATTGCTAACGATTGCGTTGCATTGTCTCTCAAGGTGATTACAGCATTTTCTACACAAATATCTTTACCTGTTATCCATACCGGATTCAACAGTAACTCTGTAATTTTCGGGTTATCTACAATCATTTGGCTCACACAAGTAAGCAAACGGGCGAGGTGATATTGATCTAACATTTCAGCGCCGTCGCGCTCACGAATTTTTCCTTTACTTAAAGCTTGTAGAAGTAAGTAACGCGAAAGCGCCATATTCAAAGGCGGTAAAGCAATGGCTGCGTCTGCTTCCAAGCGCCATTCACTCACAGGTTCGCCTAGCGCTATAAACGGGCCGAAGACAGGATCAATAGCAACCTGAATGCGCAAAGGTGTTGCATGTATCTGCAAAGATTCTTCCATGCGTAAACCGTAGGCGGCTAAAAATCTTTTCGTGTTTTCGGGAGATAGTATTTGGTTAATGCGTTCCTGAAATTTTTCATGCGGTAATTCTTGGTGCATTTGGATAGCGAGTTGTGGGTGGTGTGGAATTTCTTCCATCACCGATTCGGGCGTTTCCGATAATAGTTTTTGATTTCGCCGATAATCAACCATATGCATAAACGCAATGATTGCTCCTTCTGGAGTTCGGAAGGATGCAATATTCGCATCGGCAAATAAATAGCGTGCTGCTTGCGCCGCTTCCTCACCCATCCAATTAACGAGTAGGTTGGGTTTTCGCCCCGTATGCTTTTGATAAGTTTCGATAACAGCTTGCGCGTAAACTTCAGCGGGAACAAGTGCCGAGGGTGCGTGCATCAATAAAATATTTTCAATCGCTTTATCATTTAATAATTGAATTAGTACTTTTGTGTATTCTTCTGGCGTAGCGTCGCCCAATAAATGAATCGGATTTGTCGCGCGTGAACCTGGGCGCAATATTTTTTTGATATCGCTTACTAATTCCTCGTTCAGCTGTTCCAGCTTTCCACCGCGTTGCAGCAGCGTATCAACGGCCATGGCGGAGGGGCCATTGCCATTCGACACAATAACGAGTTTTTCGCCGCGAATAGGTTTTCCATTGGCAAGTGTTTCCACCGCTGCCATAAGTTCACGCAAATCGCCAACGCGCAACATGCCTGCGCGACGAAACGCGGCATCGTAAACGGCGTCAATACCCAAGGGTATTGTCGGCCCCCGCTGAAAAAGTTGTGCACTATCACGATGTTCACCCGCTTTAATCACGAGTAGCGGTTTATTGAAGGATGCAGCGCGCGCAGCAGATAAAAAAGCGCGACCATCGGAAATGGAATCTATATAAAAAAGAATCGCGGTTGTCGCGGGGTCGCGGCCCAAGTAATCAATCAATTCATCAAAATCTATATCAACTGCATCGCCGAGTGACACCATGTAGGAAAAACCAATTCGTCTGCGACGGGACCAATCCAACAATGCAATGCACATGGCGGATGATTGCGATAAAAAAGCAATCTTGCCCGGTTGCGCTTGCGTGTGTGCGTAGCTCGCATTCAATCCTAACGCGGGCGCTATAAATCCCAAGGAGTTGGGCCCGAGCAGGCGAATATTCCAATGCGCGGCTATTTGTTGCATCTGTTCTTGCAAATTGGTGCCCTGGGCGGTGTGCAGATTTTCTAAGCCACTGGCAATTACAATCGCGCAGCCTGTGCCTTTTCGGCCCAATTGCATAACGATGGCGGGCACGCGGCTAGCGCGAGTGCAAATAATGGCAAGGTCGGGTGTGATAGGTAATTCGTCAATAGACCTGTAGGCCAAAACGCCCTGAACGGATTTATAGTCAGGTGTCACAGGCATAATCGGCCCATCAAAATGGCCTTGTAATAAATTGCGCATTACCGCAAAGCCAGGTCGATTACTCGCATTTGAAGCACCGATCACAGCAATCGATTTGGGTTTGAACAAACTGTCCAGATGTTTAGAGCTCATTTGCGGCAACCTGCGTACAATCGTCAATAGAGTTGGAGTATAGCTCCTGCGATAATCGAGTCTTTGTTATAGATTAATTTTTTAGTCATTTGGTAGATGGAAACTCTATGCGCGGTATAAAAGCAGGCGACGCTACACCTCATAAAAACGGTAAAGATTATGCGCTAGGTTGGCGCGAAACTATTCGATCGCTATGGCCCTACCTGTGGGATTTTAAAGGCCGCGTTATTCTGGCAATGATCGCATTGATAGGCGCCAAATTAGCCACACTATTAATGCCGTGGGCCTTAAAACATATTATTGATGGCGTTGACCCAAGTGTGCGCCCCGAACTTTATTTACCGCTCACCTTTCTACTTTTTTATGGGCTTTTGCGTTTTGGCAGTGTGTTTTTGGGCGAGATTCGCGATGCACTTTTTGGGCGCGTTACCGAACGCGCCATGCGTAAAGTGGGCTTGCGGGTATTCAAACACTTACATTCTTTGGAGTTGGGCTTTCATTTAGACCGAGCCACAGGAGGAATTAGTCGCGATATTGAACGTGGTACCAATGGTATTAGTTTTTTAATGCGGTTCTTAATGTTCAATATTGTTCCTACACTTGTCGAAATATTTTCGGTAGCCATTATTTTTGCAGTGGCCTTTTCATACTGGTACGCCATTATCACCTTGGTCGCCGTATTAATTTATATCGCGTTCACGATTGTTACCACCGAGTGGCGCAATCGTTATGTGCGTGAAGCTAATCAAGCAGATTCCTCAACCAACACGCGCGCGATTGACAGTTTGCTCAATTACGAAACCGTTAAATACTTTAATAACGAAAAGTATGAAGCCGATACATACGATCAATTCTTGGCGAAATGGGAAACGGCGAAATTAAAAAATCGCATGTCGCTCTTAACACTTAACTCGGGTCAGGCGTTTATTATTGCTGCAGCAATGACGGTTATGATGATTATGGCCGCGAATAGCGTCATCGCAAAACAAATGACCTTGGGTGATTTGGCGATGATTAATGCCTACATGATTCAGCTGTTTATTCCGCTTAACTTTCTCGGTTTTGTCTATCGGGAAATACGCCGATCTTTAACCGATATTGAAAATATGCTCGCACTGCTCAAGCGGGATGCAAAAATTACGGATGTAAAAAACGCTAGAGATCTTCACGTCGCCAAGGGCGATATTGTGTGGAAGGACGTTAATTTTGCCTATAACGCTGATCGACCCATTTTGCAGAAGCTCAATATTAGGATAGCTGCAGGAAGCCGGGTCGCCATCGTGGGCTCATCGGGTGCTGGCAAAAGTACAATTGCGCGTTTGCTCTATAGGTTTTACGACATTAATGACGGTGCGATAGAAATTGACGGTCAAAATATTCAACAGGTAACGCAGGATTCATTGCGCAAATCCATCGCAATCGTGCCTCAAGATACGGTACTGTTTAACAGTAGCATTCGTGAAAATATCGCTTACGGAAATCCCCAAGCGAGTGACAAAGAGATTAACCGTGCAATTAAAATGGCGCACTTGGAGAACTTTATCGCTAGTCTTCCTGAGGGCGACAACACGTTAGTGGGTGAACGAGGTTTAAAAGTATCGGGTGGTGAAAAGCAACGTATTGCGATTGCCCGAGTACTCTTAAAAAATTCGCCCATCCTGATTTTTGACGAAGCAACTTCCGCGCTGGATTCACATTCCGAAGCGGCAATAGTGGATGCAATGCGCGAAGTAGCCGCGGGCAAAACGACTTTGGTTATTGCGCATAGGTTATCAACTATTGTTGATGCCGATAAAATTATTGTGATGGAAAATGGCTGTGTGATTGAGGAAGGAAATCATAATCAATTGTTAGAGCTGCAAGGCCGCTACGCGCAAATGTGGGCTATGCAATTACAAGAATAATATTTTTTGCAGGAACAATTTGCACAGCCTAGCAGCCCGAAAGATAAACCACAGATGTGGATGATGAAATTCACCTAGGTAAATTGTTATAACGAAACCTCAATAGCGTCTAGCACAAACTCTCAAGGCGCTTTTTTACTATAACTAAGTTCATCGCCTGGTTTAAACCAATAGCGCGCTTCATTAAGCGGCACCTCTTTGGGTAAGGTAGGGTTTGAAAGAGAGAAAATTTTTCTGTTCCCGAGCTTTGCATTTTCAATCATGCTCATATGATAGGAATAAAAAATCTCATCGAAGGAACCGTCGGCATACATCATGTTAAGCCCAGCACGAATTCGCTTTGCCAGCTCTGGGTGTTTGGGTGAGACGAAAAAAAAGGTGGGTAAGGGAATGTACATCGCCAAGGTTTCTTCAATGCGCATATCGGGAAATAAGGTTTGATGTGACTCTAGCTCAGAGAAGGCTTCATTTACACCTCTAGGCAGCACCTGAAATCTATCGCCCATTAGCATCCAAAATAAACCTTCCAGCTTTCGCGTACTCACCACATTAAAACCTGCATCTCTAATAATTTTAGTGGTTGACCACTGACTGCCGGAACCTGTTTTAAGTTTTTTGAGTTCTTCAAGGGTGGTGATTTTGGCGAGTTCGGCTTGGCTATTTTTGGATATTAAAAAGACTCTATAGCCGGTAAGCCCTTTATTAATGGGTATATAAATTGGAATAAGGTCGCGTACCCATTCGGGTTTTACGGCTTCTGCGGTTACATGAATTAAATCACCCTTAATCAGCTCTTCAAATGTTCTATCGCGAGACATGGGTTCTTTGGCGAGCTTTAATGTTGCAGGACCAAAACTCTTTTCGGTAATTTTAAGCAAATGCTTCAATACCAAATCGGCATGTTCATAGCGTATGTCTGTTGCGGTTTCAGGCACGGAGGTAATCACATCTACAGTCGCAGCAGAGCTGGCGAAGGCAGTGAAAAGCACACAAAACCCTATTAATGATTGAATCGCAAATTTCACTGTCGGCATACGTCTACCTATCCTTGGTTAAAAATTATTTCCATCAACTAAACGCTGTAACCCCAAGGGATTACTTGCTTGCAGTTCTGGTGGCAATAATTCGTCGGGGATATCCTGATAGCAAACGGGGCGCAAAAAACGCTCCATTGCAGCAGTACCTACCGATGTTGAGCGGGAATCTGTTGTTGCTGGCCAAGGGCCACCGTGCACCATGGCGTGACAGACCTCCACACCTGTAGGCCAGCCATTAGCAAGCACACGCCCAGCTTTTCGCTCTAACAAGGGTAATAATTTTCGGGCGAAATCCATATCCTCATCGGCAAAATAAATGGTCGCGGTGAGCTGACCTTCCATTTGCTGCAATACGCGCAGTATTTCATCTTCATCACGGCAGCGAATCAACATGGACGCCGCACCAAAAATTTCTTCGTGCAGGTTTTTGTCGGCAAGAAATACGTCTGCAGTGGTTGTATAGAGCGCGGGCTGACAGCTATTCAGTACATCTGACATTGGGCCTTGGGCCACGGTTTCTACAGATGGGTGATTTGCAATACGCGCAGTACCTTGTTGATAGGCGCGGTGAATTCCGGGTGTGAGCATGGTTTGCGCGCTGGAGTTTTGCAGTGCAGATTGCGCTGCGGATATAAATTCTTTGAGCGCTGAATTATCGATTGCCAATAACAAACCAGGATTAGTACAAAATTGCCCCGCACCCATCGTTAAAGACGCAACAAATTGACGACCTAATTCAGCACCTTTTTCAGCAACGACTCCCGGCAAAAGTAGTACGGGATTTACCGCACTTAATTCACCGTAAAAGGGAATAGGTTGCGGGCGCGCCTGTGCAATTCGCATTAGCGCAACGCCGCCGTTGCGTGAGCCGGTAAAACCAACGGCTTGAATAAAAGGATGCTCAACCAAGGCTGCACCGAGGTTACTGCCATCACCGAAGAGCAATGAGAAAACGCCTTCAGGTAAACCGCATTGGCCTACCGCATGTTGAATCACTTGCCCCACTAATTCTGATGTTCCTGGGTGTGCTGAATGGCCTTTTACAATGACCGGGCAACCGGCTGCCAATGCCGAAGCGGTATCGCCGCCTGCCACCGAAAAGGCGAGCGGAAAATTACTCGCACCAAACACCGCAACGGGCCCAAGTGGAATTCTACGTTGACGAAGATCTGAACGCGGTAAGGGTTTGCGATCAACAATACGCGGATCTATGCGCGGGCGATTTTGTTCGCCAGATAGCAGCGTTGCTGCAAATAAACGCAATTGGTTGCAAGTGCGTGCACGCTCACCTTCCAAACGTGCGCGCGGCAAACCAGTTTCTGACATGGCGCGTTCAATTAATTCATCGCCTATAGCTTCAATATTGCGCGCAATGGTTTCCAGAAAATTCGCGCGCACTTCAGGTGCTGTTGCGCGATAAGGATTGAATGCTTGCTCGGCCAATTCGCAGGCGCGCGCAACTTCATCCGCACCACCAAGATGATAGGCCGGCTCTAGCTGGGCACCTGTAGCAGGATTAATGGCAAACAAAGTGCCTTGTTTGCCAGCAATTTGCTGCGCGCCGATTAGCAAGTTTCCTGTCAAGTTCATCAATATTGCCTTTTAAGTTTCTTTAATTAATACGCCCGATCAACGCACTTAACTCAGCCATTTCTGCCCCAGTGAGATCGGTCAATGGTGTGCGTACTGGCCCAGCATCGCGACCTACAATTTTCATACCGGCTTTAACGATGGAAACCGCGTAGCCCTGTTTGCGATTGCGGATGGCAATGTAGGGCAATACAAATTTATTGAGGTCGGCATAAACTTTCACATGATCGCGTGCGCGAACGGCTTTATAAAAATCTACCGCAAATTGGGGCACAAAATTAAAAATAGCGGAGGAATAAGTGGTCACGCCCATTTCCAAATAGGGCAGCGCAAAAGTTTCTGCCGTGGGCAAGCCGCCGATATAGGTAAAGCGATCGCCAAGGCGCGCATAAATGCGAGTCATTAATTCAATATCGCCCAAGCCATCTTTATAGCCCACTAAATTCGGGCAACGCTCGGCGAGTTTTTCTAATTCAACTTCATCAAGACGTTGGTTGGCACGGTTGTAAACAATCACACCTAATTTGGTGGATTTACAAATCGCTTCTACGTGTGCCGCAACACCGTCTTTGGCTGCTTCGGTTAGATAGGGTGGCAATAATAAAATGCCATCGGCACCTGCCGCTTCTGCAGCGCGGCAATATTCAATGGATACCGCCGTGCCACCGCCAGCGGGAGCAATCACGGGCATTTTTTTTCCGGTTTCTTCTACGGCTGCGCGCACTACACGATCAACTTCTGATTGCGTTAAAGAGAAAAATTCACCGGTGCCACCTGCGGCAAACATAGCAGCAGCTTCATGGCTAAATAACCAATTGAGATTTGCGCGATAGGCATCTTCATTAAAGGAATGGTCACTGGCTTTAAAGTGGGTTACCGGAAAGGAAAGCAAGCCACTGCCAACTATTTGTGCGAATTCTTTGGGTGTATAACGGGACACGTATCATCTCTCCTATAGTAGATGGGTTGATGAAATTTTTGCACCGCAACCTATTCACGTAAAGCTTAATTAATGACTGAGTTAATACGGTTTTTGTATTGATATGATGAGCGGAAGAGAAACTTAATAATCAAAAAATTGCACGACTCATCCCGTAGATCATAAATGCTGTTAGCTGTTGGTGTATGTCCCATGCTTTGAGAAATATAGATAAAAAGGGAGTCGTCATTCTCGCGTAGCGGGGATCCAGCTCTTGATTCTATTTTTTTAAAAGCTGTATCCCCGCTGCGCGAGGATGACGACTCCCTACTAAATGTTGCAGCTTAGTTAAAATATCAAGAGTTAACACGAACAGCACCATCACAAACAGAACCATCATGAAGAGATATTTGCTCGATAAGATTATCTTGCATGCAAAGGTCGCAACCTCTATAAAAAAGCAAAGCGGCGATAAAGATTAAAATTTATCGCCGCTTTAATTTTTTCTAAATAAGTATCAGGTGTTAGGTAATAGGTGCCGGATTAAACAATACCAACGCGTTGTGCAGCTTCCACTGTTCCGCCCAAGTTTTGCGGCCGCTGGCGACATCCAGCATTAAATGAAATACTTCCCAGCCCATTTCCTCGATCGTTTTTTCGCCGTCGGCAATGCGTCCGGCATTTACATCCATTAAGTCATGCCAACGGCGTGCGAGGTCGGAACGGGTTGCTACTTTAATCACCGGGCATTCTGCCAAGCCATAAGGCGTGCCGCGACCTGTGGTGAAAATATGCAAATTCATTCCCGCCGCTAACTGCAAGGTGCCGCAAATAAAATCACTCGCGGGTGTGGAGTTATAAACCAAACCCTGAGTAATGCCTTTATCGCGCAAACGTTCACCTGGCGAGAGTACGCCGACAATTGGCGATGAACCTGATTTCACAATCGAGCCCATGGCTTTTTCAACAATATTAGAGAGGCCGCCTTTTTTATTGCCAGGTGTGGTATTTGCGCTACGGTCCACCATGCCCGCAGCTAAATAATTATCGTACCACTCCATTTCGTTAATAATGGCTTTAGCAATTTCTGGCGTAGCAGCGCGCGAGGTTAACTGATCCACACCGTCGCGCACTTCGGTATTTTCTGAAAACATAACGGTGGCGCCAGCGCGCACTAACAAATCAGCTGCGTAACCTAACGCGGGGTTTGCGGTAATGCCGGAGAATGCATCGCTACCGCCGCATTGCATGCCTACGACCAATGCCGATGCGGGGCAAGTTTCACGTTTGCGTTTATTTAAACGCTCAAGATGTACTTCTGCTTGACGCAGAATAGACGCGATCATGCTCATAAAGCCCACGTGCTCTTCATCTTGCAGGCACACCACTTGCGGGCCGTCAATTACGGTGGCGGGAATTGAACCCGGCGGCATTAATCGCGTGGGTTGTAATTTTTCACAACCTAAACTGATTACCATTATCTCGCCGCCAAAATTTGGGTTGAGCGCAATATTTCTAATCGTGCGAATCGGAATAGGTGCGTTGGGTGCATCAATAGCCACGCCGCAACCGTAGGAATGCGCCAGACCAATAACACCATCTACATTGGGATATTTTGGTAATAATTCTTCGCGAATAATTTTTACGGCGTAATCCACCACACCCGCAACACATTGTACGGTTTGGCTAATAGCTAAAATATTGCGCGTGCCCACACTGCCATCGGCATTGCGATACCCCTGAAAGGTAAAGTCAGTGAGCGGTTCACCGATGATGCCGGGGCGCGTAGCCAAGGGTAAATTTTCCAAGCCTAATGCATCTGGCATGATAAGAAGATTTTCGTTCACCCACGCGCCAGCGGCTATAGCTTCTTTGGCATGGCCGATAGTGACGTTGTAGCGAATAATCGCATCGCCTTTAGCAAAATTCTTAAGTGCAACCTTGTGCGCTTGTGGAATATTTTCTACCAAAAAAACGCCTGGCAATACTTCTGTACCTGCTGGTAAACCACCAGCAGTGACAACGACAGCGACGTTATCTGCGTCGTGCATTTTTATAACAGCTTGAGCCATGCTAAACCTCAGAATTCGCTACGTGAGTGATGTGCGGATGGATTTGGTTAACGTAATGCGTTTTATTTCACCCACCACAAATAAATAACTTAGAATTGCTACCGCCGCATGTGCGCCAACATAGGCGAGCGCACCGGAAAAAGAGCCCGTTGAATGCACTATATAACCAATCACAATGGGCGTAACAATGCCGGCGGTATTGCCAAAGGTATTGAACAATCCACCAGAAAGACCACCCGCCTCTTTGGGTGAAGTATCTGCAACCACTGCCCAACCCAATGCACCAACACCTTTGCCAAAATAGGCGAGCGACATAATCGCAATCACTAAAACATCGGTTTCAACGTAATTACACGCAATCATGGTGGTAGACATTAACATGCCAATCACAATGGGTAATTTGCGCGCGAAAGTCAGTGAATAGCCTTTTTTTGTTAAACGATCTGACAACCAACCGCCCGACACGCCGCCAATAAAACCGGCAATCGCCGGTAGCGATGCAACGAACCCCGCTTGCAGAATGCTCATGCCACGTTCTTGTACCAAATAGACGGGAAACCAGGTCAGAAAAAAATAAGTGATGGAGTTAATGCAGTATTGTCCAATATACACACCCATCAGCATGCGCGAAGCCAGCAATTCTTTGATGCACAAAAAAGTATCTACCAAATGGTTTTTATGTTGGGTGCGATCCAGATCAACCAATGCACCGCCTTCCTCGATATAACGCAATTCGGCTTCATTGATGCCCGGATGTTCTTTGGGAGCATAAATAACTTTCAACCACACGGCTGCCAACACAACGCCGAGCGCGCCCATAGAAAAGAAAATACTTTGCCAGCCGTAGCTGTGCACCATCCAACCCATTAAGGGTGCGAATGCGACAGTGGCAAAATACTGAGCAGAATTAAAAATGGAAGCCGCTAAACCGCGTTCGTGGACCGGGAACCATGCGGAGGTAATGCGACTGTTGCCAGGGAAAGCGGGCGCTTCTGCGGCCCCCACACATAGACGTAATGCAATTAATAAAATAAACGCCGCACCGCCCGTTAAAAAGCCCACAAACCCTTGCAATAACGTAAAGGTGGACCACAAAAAAATGCTGGCAAAGTAAGTGAGCTTGGAGCCGAATTTATCCAACAGCCAGCCACCGGGAATTTGCGCCAACACATAACTCCACGCAAAAGCTGAAAAAATATAGCCCATTTCTATGGGGGATAACCCAATGTCTTTAGCAATACTTGGCCCTGCAATTGAAATGGTCGCGCGATCAGCGTAATTGATGGTGGTGGCAAGAAATAGCATCGCCAAGATGCCCCATCGCGCGCGCGAAGCATTAATTACATTAATGACAGAACCATTTGTTAAATTGGCCATGAAAATCTACTCTCGCAACTTTTGTTTATTTGTTGTTGGTTATTGGTAATGGCATTTATTTTTTTGCTCCCGACTTTTCGTACAAGCGGGCTATTCCCAGTTTCAATTGTGCTGGCTTATCAATACCAAATCAAACCAATGGATAAATGAATCATTCCAGTTTGGGCATGGATCAGCAAATGACAATGAGCTCCAATTTTATTAGCTCATTATTTTAAGGCTCATTCGGCAACGAAATCATTTCTACCCAGCTGGGATTAACACCGGTTGCGGCGCGATTAAGTGCGGTTAGAGTCCCCGTGGAAATATTGATTGCATAGAGCGATAGATAATTGGATTTTTGCCCCACTACCGTTAAATAGCGGCCATCAGGCGATACTGCAAACGCGCGCGGTTGGCTCTCGGTGGGCCAAGATCCAATGGCCGTGAGCCGCCCGCGTTTTTGATTCACTTTAAAACCAAAAAGGCTGTTACTGGTACGCTCAGTCGCGTACAAAAATTTTCCATCAGGCGTCAGATGAATATCTGCTGCCCAAGGTTTTAATGTTGATTCAGCGGGCAATAATCTGTGGTGCTCGATCAGCGTCATTTTGCCGGTTGTGTTATTGCGCTTGAGCACATTCAGGCTTGCATTCAACTCACCCAGCACATATAAAAATTTCCCTCGCGGTGATAACACAAAATGGCGGGGGCCTGTCCCCGAAGGAAACCTTGCTACGCAATCCTTAAGCGGTTGAAATCTTGCGGAAGCAACATCAAAGCGAATGCAATCTAAACGATCTGCACCCAATAACGAGACATAAAAGAACTGATTGGCAACATCAGCAGTTATCTGGTGTGGGTGAGCTCCGGTTGTGAATACTTGTGCAGGCGCTTGGGGAATTCCATTGTTATCCAGCGCATTCACGCTGATTTTATTACCGCTGTAGGATGCCCCAAAAAGATAACTTTCACTGAAGCCCAACGAAATATTGGCCATGTTATCAACCAAAGGCGCAGAGTCTCGCAACGTTAAAAGCCCCGTCGTACGATTAATTTGTAACACCACAACTTTATAGGGCTCTGAACGCAGCGCAGCGTAGAGCAACCGCTTATTGCGCGCGATGGTCATGGGCATCACCATTCCGTCAACAGCAAAGCGCTGTATAGGCATTAGTGTTTCGGATTTTTCGTCCAGTTGAAATACAGAAATATCTCGCGAATCTGCATTAGCAACGTACACCATGGTGGTTGCCGCACACCAACTCGTTGATAGACTCAAGCTGTACAATAATAGGCATTTTATGCACGCCAAAAGTAACCGGCTGCGATTGTAGGGCATACGAATTATGTTTATTGATTTCACATAGCACTGCCGCATACTTAGTCAAAATGCGCCGATACTTTTTGGCCGTTTATGGTTAAGTCTGTAAATGTCACATTTTTCAGATGCTTGAAATCCATAAACTGATTGGACGATTTCACCTGAATATTTTTAAAGAGCACATTTTCTAGCGGTTGAGCCTCCGGTGCATGGCCGATAAAAAAAGTATCCGCTTTTTCTGCACTAATATTTTCAAACACTATGTCATGGTATTTAGAAGGAAAGTTGCCGCCGAGGTAACCGGCCACATAACTCATATCAAACCAGAACAAATATTTTGCTTCGCCGATGTTGGTGTTGCGAACACGTATATGCTCAACGCTACCACCGCGATCCAAATTCGCTTTAAGGCGAAATACTGAAGTGCCTTTTAAATAAGTGTTATCAGTAAAATAAACATTTTTTATTCCGCCCGACATCTCGCTGCCCAAACCAATACCATCTTCACCATCGAGAATATTATTTCGCACTACAACATTTTCACTGGGGCGGCCAATTTTTCTGCCATCGTAGTCGCGGCCTGATTTAATCACTATAGAGTCATCACCGGTTTTGAAATGATTGTCTTCTATGACAACCCAACGACAGGAATCCACATCTATTCCATCGTTGTTTGAAAACATGCTGTCTACGTTGATATGGCGTATTTGCGCGTGATCGGTATATACCAAATGGTTTACCCAAAAGGGTGAGTTAGTTGCTGTGTAATCTTGCAAGAGTACGCGGGTTGCATTCACAATTTGAATGAGCGGTGGGCGCAAATAATGCCCTTGAGCAAACTGTCTTTTTTCCAAAGCCTCGCCATCAAAGCCCATTTTACGCAGCACCGCTATATCCGACGCTTGCTGCTTTGCCCAAGCGTGAAATTCACTCGTGCTGTTGCCGTCGATAATACCTTTGCCGGTAATAGCTACATCAGTTACTTTATTTGCATAAATCAGGGGTGAGTAGCCATATATTTCTGTTCCCTCCCAGCGGGTAAATACCGCGGGCAAATAATCTTTAGCCGCTGCGCCGAATAATAAAGTGGCACCTTCCGCTATATGTAAATTAATAAAGCTCTGCAAATGGATCGGCCCATTTGATAACCATTTCCCTGCGGGAATAATGACGCGACCACCACCCATTTTTGATGCGGCCGCTATCGCCTGCATGATGGCTGGGCGCGAATCTGCATTCGTATTCGGCTGTGCGCCAAAATCAGTGATCAGAAAATCCTTATCAGGGATTTTGGGTGATTCGATTTTTTTTAGAATTACGCCCACCTGTTTCCAGTCAGACTGCTTATAAAAATCCTGACTAGCATGCGCCCGTTGAAAAATAATAATCTGCAACAATAAAACAACAATTACGCAGAATTTTAGTTTGCCTATATTCATTTTCACGCTCGTCTCATTGATCTACTTAATGTGTGAAGTCAGCTATCTCGAGGCCGGCAAAAATAAACGGGCCTAGACCATGTGGATCATCAGTGCGTATTGGTTCGCTAATATAATATTCAAAGGTTCCGCTACGATAAGGAGTTCCACCTAAGCCCGCGCTTCCACAGGTATTGATTAAATGCAGGTTACCTGAAGCATCTGTTTCGGTATGACGCTCAACCAGTGAATTAAATATATGGGTAGATATATTTTTATATTTTTCCGGCAGATATTTTTGGTTATAGCCTTTAGCAAAGGCGTAGGCGAACATAGCACTGCCCGAGGTTTCTAAATAATTACCGTCGCGGTCGCCTTGATCTGGAATTTGATACCACAAATGACTTGAGTGTTGCACTTTTATCAGAGCTTCAGCCAAGCGATTTAATGATTTAATTAATTCTTTGCGCTTAGGATGATTTTTCGGAAAGTAATCCAGCGTATCGACCAAGGCCATTGCATACCAGCCCATAGAGCGTGACCAAAAATGTGGCGAACGACCAGTGTCTTTGTTAGCCCACTTTTGCAAATGGCTTTCATCCCACGCGTGATACAAAAGGCCGGTTTTGGTATCAATCGTTTTGCTTTCAATCAACAGGAATTGATTGGCAATATCGTCAAAGGATGCGGTTGGTTCATTAAATTCCTTTGCGTACTGTGCGTAATAGGGCGCGCCCATGTAGAGGCCATCTAACCACATTTGCCACGGGTAAATATTTTTATGCCAGAAGCCGCCGGTTTTGGTGCGTGGCTGCCATTGCAACTGAACCCGTAGGGTTTTCATAGCAGTTAAATAACGGTCATCTTTATATTGTTTATAGAGTAAGAATAAAAGCTTTCCGGGATTAATCGCATCAATATTAAAGTCGGCCGTGGAATAGCCTTTAATCTTGCCTTTCTCATCAATCAATTGATCAACAAAAGTTTTTGCATAAGCAAGGTATTTTTCGTTACCGGTTTTTACGTAGAGCTTTTCATAACCATAGAGCACCAGTGCATAGGGGTATCCCCATTCCGGTTCTTTTAGCTGTTTGAATTCCCGCATAGTCCAGGCTTCGGGGTGGCGCTGCATAATGGAGTTGGCCATTAACTCTGTCCACTCCAATGGAGTTTTTTCCGACGAGTGCGATGCAGATGCTGAATGTATAAATAGGCCCGCTAAAAAGCCGAGCGTTGCAACTATTTTGTTCACTAAAACGTCCCCATTATTCTTTGGTTTTTGCAGCTAAAAAAAAGTCACCGACTTGCGTCGATGACTTGTTCAACATGGCTAACAAAAAAACTTAAAAGGTAGCTCTAATACCAAGATTGATTTCGCGCCCAGTATTATTAATTTCACGCACTAAATCCAAATCGCCACCTGAGCTTTGTGGGCCAGTGGTGTAAAGTCTTTCGTTTTCTTCGGTCAAGTTAATGACCTCCAAGCTTAACTTAATGCTGTCAGTAATATTGTAGAAGGCTGACATATCAATGCGCGCGGGGCCGGTCGTATTTTCTGAGAAGTTTCTGTCACTGCCGGGAATCGCTGTGACGTAATCATCACGAGTATTTACCACTACACGTGCACCGTATTTTTCTCTTTCAAAATACAAACCATAGTTGTAACTATTTTCTGACAAGCCAGTCAATGGGCCTTTTACACCATTGCCATAGGTAATTTCAGAATCGACGTAAGTGTAGTTTGCAAAAGCACCAAATCCTTCAAGAGCAGCCGGCAAGAAAGTAAAAGGTTGTTGATAGGAAACTTCAAAACCTTTTAGGCTCGCGCCTTCACCATTAATGGGCGTACTAATATTCCACTCGTCATTTAGGCTAACGCCTTTAGGATCAAATGACGCAGAGCTTGGATCCGTTTGTGGATAAGCCGTAGCAATAATCGCTTTTAAATCGGGAGACAAGCCAGAAACAATCACATCGTTAACAATAAAGCTGTCGATCTTTTTATGGAAGAAAGTTAAGCCCAACACAGATTCTTCTGCAAAATACCATTCAAAACCTAAATCAACGGCATCAGCAATGGTTGGGTCGAGGCCAGGATTCCCCACGGAAATATTTCCGTTGATGGGTGTGGCATTAATCGTTGCTGTCATGCTGCCAAGACTGGGGCGAGATAGATTTCTGTTTGCGCTGAATCTAATGAGAAAATCGTCAACCACTTCCAAGGTCATGTTGGTCGAGGGCAACCATTCAGCGTAATCGCTCTCAAGTTTTGATTGAACGCCGCCCGCTACACCAATAGAAGTCACATCCGTCTTAACATAGCGTAAACCGGCATTGACCATAAAGGGCATGCCAGCCAATTCCAAATTTCGATTGTATTCTACATAAGCGCCTTGAGTTTTTTCTGTAACGTCAAACGTAGATGCATCGTTTTTATTTAACGTAAAGTCGCCCGCATTGTAAGCCGCTTTGGTTGCTTCAAAATCATTAATCACAAAATTGGTTGGAAAGCCGGTAGGTGGATTAACTGCACTGCCGTAACCTTTTGTGACCGCTGAAAGGGTAGTGGTTAAGCCAACGGTGCTTGCGGTGATTGGCAATATGGTTGTTGTGCCTGTACCCGTAGATACGCGCGCAACTGGATCGGTTAAGGTGCCTGGTGTTGGGTCGTGTCGTTCCGATGTAATGTTGCGTTCGTTCCAGATCACGCCGGTTTTGATGCTTGATTCATCCAGATCCCAAGTTAAATCGGAACGGAAAGTATTATTTTCACGGTCAACAACATCTTTTCTAATGGTGGGTGCGGTGAAGTGGAAATTGAGAGGGTTAGTGATATCGAAACCATAACTCATTTCTGCGATATCGCTATTCTCGCGGAAATCATAAGCGAAATAAGTAGAGTTTAATCCATTGATTGCTTGACGCACTGGCGCAGCAGTATTTTTGTAGCTTGCATCCAAGGCATCAAGGTTAAAACGATATTGCTCTTCATTATGTTCTGCTTTTGCGTTACCCAGCATTACATCTAATTTCACGTTATCGCTGATATCAAATTTGCTTGATAACACAACTTGTTCAAAATCGGTTTTACTAAATTGGCCGCGACTTTCTACGCGCGGCGTTACGCCGGTAAATTCACCAGCAACAGCAACGCGCCCTGCTGAATCTAAAACAATATGCTTGGGCGTAATGCTGGAATAGGTATTACGGAATTGGGCAAAGAAATTATAGGAAGATACATCGGTTTCCAAGGATGACTTCAAATAATCCAACGTAAATTCCATGCCATCGGTCGGGCGGAATTGCAAAGAGCCCGTTACACCGGTGCGATCTTGGTTAGTATTAAACGAATCCATACGTGGCAAACGCGGATATAACATGTAATCCAATTTTTCATTTACGAGCTTTGGATTTGACGAAAGCAATTCAGGATAATTGGCCTGTGGATTGGGTGTACCCTCGATATTTACCGTTGTGTCATTGCCTGCGAAAGTTCTATTAGCATTATCAAAAGGAGAGGTCCAGCGCACACTGCCGAAACCCTCTTGGCGGATATTGCGTTCAGAATGTGCATAGCTGAGTAACACACCAAATTTATCATCTGCAAACGTATTGCTTACCATTGCCACAATGCGTGGATCATTTTCGTTGGTAAGATTCTCAACAGCCATGCTTCCGCCTAAGGTGGCGTGAAAGCCGGGGTTATCAAAAGGTTTGGCAGAATAAAGTTCTACGGTTGATGCCAAGCCGCCTTCTTCAAGCGATCCCTTGGCGGATTTGTTTAATACTATTTTGCTAAATAATTCTGAGGCAAACACATTAAAATCAAATGAACGACCACGGTTTACGCCGCCCGATGAATCCAAACCACCCGTGCTTGATGGTACTTCCATACCATTGAGTGTGGTCGCACTAAAACTTGGCCCAAGACCACGCACAGTAATATTACGTCCTTCACCGCCTTCGCGAGTAATGGCTACACCCGATACTCGCTGTAAGGATTCTGCCAGATTAAGATCCGGCATTTTTCCCATATCTTCCGCAACTATCGCATCCACATTATTTGCTGAGCTACGCTTGGTGTTTAACGCATTCGCTAAACTGGCTCTGAAACCGGTGATGGTAACTTCCTCCACCGTGCTCTCTGCAGCTTTGGTAGGCTGTGCTTCCTGTGCATATGTGGTTGCTGGCATGAACGCTGCAGTCATAGCTAACACGAGCGGGCTAACAGTAAATTTTTTCATAGGATTCCTCATTATTATTACGTCAAGGCTTTGTTGAGCAATATATTTTTTATGTGTTTTTAGAACGTGTAATTAATTGCAATGCCGACATGTTGAAATTTTATTTTTTATAATATTACGGTTTTAACAAAACAACTTGAGGCCTACTGCTTTTAACAAAAAACAAAGAGAAATAAAGTTATCTTTGTTTTTCTGGCAACTGGCCGACTTTAGTATTTTTGCAAAAATATGTTTTATTTTGATTTAATGAATGTTTAAAAAGCTTTTATGTTTTGAGAAATTCAGTCAACAGCCCATTTTTATGGCTAGCGTTAACGTGCGAGCAATAGCGATTAATTGCATGCGCTTAAAAAAAACCTACGCCACCTTGCAGGGGCGTAGGAAATAGGGAATAACCAAGAGCACTAGCAAAAAAACGAAAAAAACAAACGAGAGATCTTAAGCTCAGCCAAGGTTTAGTGTTTGCGAACCTTTATTCTGATTCGCATTACTGAAGGGCATTAGTCCCATCGGTGTACACGACTTACTTGGATCTGAGCGCTGACCCCTTGAATTGATTCTGCGAGCTAATCATTAACAAATCAAACCAATTGGTATCTGAACCAATACAATTTGTGTATCGACACGTTTGAGCTTTAATCCAGGCAAATACCCTGAGTTAATCTTTGAACTGCGGTAATACCTCACGCAACAAAGTTTCGAGAGCTGGGTTGTGGTTATCTTTGCGGTAGCTATAAACCATACCGACGGGTTTGGCGGGGTTGCTTAGTAATTTTCGGAGTTCTAACCCATCAAAATGAAGGCTGGTTGCAGATTTAGGAATTAGTGCAATTCCAATGCCTGACTGAACCAAGGCCATCATGGTGTGTATTTGGCTTACATATTCCACAATGTGCGGGAGGATTTCCGCCTGTTGAAAACAATTGGAAAGCAAATCGTGAAAATAGCGTGCCTCATAGGGTGAGTACATGAGGAAGGGTTTTGCATGTAGATCAGCAAGGCTGGGTTCAGCCGGCCAGAGGCCTGAGTCCTGTTTGGGAATGGCCAGATAGAGTTCTTCCGTTCCCAAGACGGCCGTTTCCAGCTCGCCATCGTGATTGTGGGGGCGCACAAAGGCGATATCCAGCGCGTTGGAATGTAAGGCCTCCAGCTGTGCACCGGTTACCAACTCTTTGAGTGTGAGCGAAATTTCGGGGGCGCAAGCGCGCAAGCGTCGCACGATTTCCGGCAGCAACTTATAGCCATAGGAGGCCGTAAACCCAATGGTGAGCGAACCTTTTTCACCTTTTGAATTTCGCCGCGCTGTTGCGGCGGCTTCTTCAGACATTCGCAGAATACGCGCGGCATCGGGGAAAAACGCTTTGCCTGCCGCTGTTAATCGCACACTACGACTTGTTCGCTCCAATAATGGGGTGCCAACATGGTGTTCCAGCAAGCGGATTTGTCGACTCAGCGGCGGCTGAGTCATATTTAAACGCTCAGCCGCACGACTAAAATGCAATTCTTCCGCTACCGCAACAAAACACCGTAACTGGCTAAGCTCGAACATCATTTCACCTTTAGTATCAATTATTGAGAATCAATTCTGTATTGATATTAGATCTTATGGCAAAACATCGAAGAATCACACCAGCCAACCTTAACGATGTTGCTAGATTGGGGTGTACGGGTGCGTTTAACAATTCGGTTTCTTAACATCTACACAATGTGTACAACCCGAAACATTATTGACGCGCGAACCGAAATCATCTTTTGGTAAACGGCAGTTTGCATAACAAGCCACACTTTCTTCGTAAGCGCGTTTCTCTTGTTCGCAGCTGCTCAAGCTTCCAGTGCTGTTGTCTTGTACATCTTGCACTTGCGGCTGCTGATACGAAGAAGTGTTGGTAAATGTGTGGCTGGGGCGGGTTTTAGTTTCGTCCATAGAGTTAACGGATTTAACGTCAATTACCTTGCTTTTCTTGGCATATTCTTTTGGAACTTCTTGGCCAAAATGCTTTTTGCCGTCTTTATCAACCCAAGTGTAGACTTCAGTGTGTGCAATATTCGATACAATAATTAGCAAGAAAGTGGCGAAAATTGTAATTAGCGTTCTCATAATTTCTCCGTAAATCAAGCTCAAAATTTGCTATTTAAGACGTTAACGAAAAGTTCTCTATCAATATTCCCGCCGGTTAGTACCACAGCAATTTTTTGGCCGTGATTGCGGTGGGTTTCCTGCATCGCGCCTGCGAGAGCGGCTGCACCAGCCCCTTCACTTATGTTATGTGTGCATTCAAAAAGTGTTCGTATTGCGTTAGCAACTTCTGAATCCGATACTTCCAAAATGCGATCAACCTGTTGCGAAATTATTTCTAAGGCGTGTGCGTTAGGAGTTCTGCATGCCATGCCATCTGCTAATTGAGTTGTTGCTGGTGCTTCTACCAACTGCTTCTTGGTAAATGATTCCGAGTAAGCTCGTGCATGTGAAGAGACAACACCCACAACCTCAAGCTTTAAACCCAGCGCGTTGCGCGCGGCTAACATAGCAACTATGCCTGATCCCAGCCCAATAGGTACATAAACGGTATTTAGATCTGAAACTGCACTTAGTAATTCTACACAGTATGTAGCAACACCTCTGACGAGCAGAGGATGGAAAGACTGAACCATATGCAATGATTTTTCTTCCGCTAATTGTTCTGCATATTCTTTTGCGGCTTGAAAGTCGTCTCCGTGCTCGATAAGTTCAACGCCCAAGGCGCGCATTGCATTATTTTTTTCTTTGCTGTTTCCATGAGGAACAACAATGGTGGCGGGAATATTGTAATGCTTTGCTGCTAAGCCAACAGATTGCCCATGATTTCCCCGCGTTGCCGCGATTACTCCCTTTACAGCTTGAGTTGAAGCTAGCTCGTTGAAATAAACTAATCCACCTCTTACTTTAAAAGCGCCTAAGGGGGTGTGGTTTTCATGTTTTGTCCAAACCTCAGTGCCCAGCTTTTCGCATAGCAAAGGCCAACGGTATTGAGGCGTAGGCGGCATTACGGAATAGACAATCTTGGCTGCTTGTTCAATTTCATCTAGGGTTGCTAACACATCATTCATCCAAGTTATTAGTCATCGCATTACTTTATGAATTAGTCATGGTGTGGATATAGAGCTCTTCAACTTTAGTTCTTGCCCAAGGTGTTTTGCGTAAAAACTTTAAGCTGGATTTAACGCTTGGGTCAGCTTGAAAGCAGCGAATATTAATCCGCGTTCCAAGCTCCTCCCAACCGTAATGCTCGGCAAGTTGAGTTACGATTTTTTCCAGTGTAATACCGTGAAGCGGGTTGTTGGCTTGCTCATTCATAATGTGGGTTCTATCAATTCTTGTTAACCATTAATTGGGGTGATGCGGGCGCGGGGCAATTGTGTGCTTGCCCTATTCCTTTTAAATAAGCACGTCTAATACTACCTGCAGTAATTGCAGATTTGACAGCACTCGATTTGCGCTCCGCACCCGATAATTTGCGCACCCAGTTACGAAATGGAACGACCGATTCAGTTGTTTTGCGGATAGCGGAGACAGACTCTGAAACCAAATTACGTTCCAGTAAGCCCTCGTCTTTTTTGCTAACAGGCTTATCCAAGTCAGCACCAAGAACTTCATCAAGTGCGTTAATTTCTTTTGCCAAGACATCACAAGTTACGCTTTCAGGTGCGGCATAGGGATTCTTTTGTGCGTTGCGTAATGAAGTTGGAATTGCGGTTTGTACCAAATTTAAATCGCTTAAGGGGGCAGTTACGGCATTGCCAATTTCGTTGTGTAAGCGTTCATTGTTAGGGGAATTCTTTTGGGTGCTACAAGCGCTCAGGCTTAGCGCCATAAAAAGTAACAGTGCGGATTTGTCGCCGGATATTTTTATCATTGGGTGCTCTTATGGAGGCGTTAAGGTAAACCAAATTCTAGCCCACATGATGCAATCAGACTATGGCTTTTAAACCATCTTGTGAATTATCTCATTTCAGCGGCTTTTGCGATTGTTTCATCCATAATTGGCACAGCACAATTCCTGCAACGCCGCCAAACATGAGCAGCGTAAATGGTACGGGGGTACCAGTAAAGGTAATTGCAAGTGCGGGGCCCGCTAAGGCTCCACAGCCGTAGCGCAGTGTGCCGGTCACTGCGCTTGCAGTGCCGGAATGATCGGGGAATTTAAGCAAGATCATGGCATCGGTATTAGTGCTAATCATCGTCAGGCAGCCCATGAGTGGCGCTAGCGTGGCAATCGTGAAAATCAATCCCAAATTTAATAGGTTTACGGTGCACAGAAGTACTGAGAAAATTATGGCCAGCAAGAGAGCCATTCTCACCATATGTGGCGAGCCATAGCGAGTTACATAACGGCTGTTAATAAAGTTGGATGTCATCAACAACAAAATAGTGATGGCAAATAGCAAACTGAATAGCTGTTCACTTGTACCGTAATATTTTATGTACACGAATGGAATTGCGGTGAGGTAACAAAAGAAACTAAACGACGAAAACATAATGGTTGCAATTAACGGGCGAACTTCTCGCATCGCAAAAACCGTTTTATAACCCGAAAAAAAATTAATGTTTGACGAGCTACTTGAGCGTGGTGGTTCGGGTAGAAATTTCCAAATAAAAAATAGCAGTATGGCTGCGTAAGCGAAAATACTTAGAAATATAAAATGCCACTGTGTGAAATATAAAATGCCACTACCAATGGTGGGTGCTAATAGAGGCGCGAGCATCATTATCAACGACATGTAAGACATGCCTTTTGCCGTATGCTCTTTGTAAAGGTGGCGAACAATTCCCGGCACGATTACCGTTGCCGCCGCTCCGCAAAATGCTTGCGCTGCGCGTGCAATCAAAAAGCTTTCTATGCTACTGCTAAAGGTTAGAAATAAACTGGCGAGTGCGAACCCTGAGACGCCAAAGAGTGCCAAAGGCCGGCGCCCCCATTTGTCGGCGAGTGGCCCAAAAATCAACATGCCCGCGCCGTAAGCCGCAAGGAATACACTCAGTGATTGCTGCACTGTACCAATATGGCTTTGCAAATCATGCGCAATAATCGGCATGGCGGGCAAATACATATCGACCGCAAAAGGCGTAATGGCAACGGTGGCGGCTAACAAAATGATGAGCCAAATAGATGCAGGCTTATGCATGAAGGTTTCCTCTAAGTACCTATACTAGCCTGCTATCGCGTGCGGAGTGTGCAAAAAACTTGCTTTTATTGCACCAATTAATGGATATATCAAGGGTTCAGAATTAATGTATAAAAATCAATGAAATCAGCTACGACTTTTTTGCGACCGCAAAAATACGTTCTGCGGGAATACGCAACTGCGCCAATAAATACTCACCAAATTCTGGTGAGTAATTTTGCAGTGCAATGGCGCGTTCCATACACAGCAGCCATGCATCACGCTCTGCCTCATTAACAACTAAATGGGAATGATCGCGCGGAATATTAATGCTGCCGTATTTATCGTGATAAAGCTTTGGTCCGCCCATCCAACCACATAAAAATAACGTGAGTTTATCGCGTGATTCCGCTAAATCCTGTTTATGCATTGCACGTATAACAGCAGCTTCTGGCAGCTCATCCATAAAGCGATAAAAATTATTGACCAATGTGCGGATTCCCGTTTCTTCCCCCGCAGCTTTGAAAGAATTGTCTGAGAACCCGTAAAGTGGTGTGCTTGCCATGAAAATTACCGAAGGGTGCAAAAATTGGGCGAGATAATCTGATTGCTTGCGCTCAGCAAACTGGTGTCATTACCCAGAGTATCCTGAGTTAATTCAAACAGGAAAGTTCCGGCCAGCTGTTGATCGATGATGTATTGGGATTTTTTCTTAACTAGTTGCGGCGTTTCAAAGTATAAGTTACCCATCTTTCCGGAGTTATAATCGCCACGCTGTTCTTTAATTTTTTCGACTATTTGTTTGTGTGAATAATCCTTTTTAACCTGTTTATTTTTTCCATCAAAAAATTCAATGCCGTAGGCGGGGAAGCCCACCAGTAATTTCTCTTTTTTGAAGCCTCGATCCACAAAAAAATCAATGCTCTTTTTAAAGGTTGAGTAGTCTGCATGATGCCCAATAGGCGATGACTCCCAAGCGCCCGTAAAATCGTAAGCCATTAACGCAAGGTAATCGACATGTTCCTGAATTTCAGGCAAGTATTGTTCGCCGTACCAATAGCCTGCAAAAATATCGGTGGTTAATTGAATATTCTTAGGCAGCTCTGCTCTTAAAGCGGCAAGTAAGTCAACTAATAAGCGGCTTTCTATTGGGTCATTCCCGCCCTGATTGTGTACGGCTTGTTTTGTCCAGTATTCCCAATCTATATCTACGCCATCTATTTGGTGTTTGGCTACATAAGCGGCAATATTTTGGGTAAATAATCTTAGCCGCATTTTATCGGCTGCAATTTTTTGAAAGGCATCGCCATAGCCAGTTGCGCCACCAATTGATATAAATACGCTTTTATTTTTTTCATGAGCCAATTTTACGAGTGGTGCAATTATTTTATCTGCCTCACTTGTTTGCAAACTACCATCGGCATTCGGTAATACAAACGTGAGTGTGATGTGCGTAAATTTATGCCAAGGAATGGATTCAAGCGGTAATTCATTTGCAGACCAAGTTGGATAGGCGACAACTATGGGCATGCAACGAGTTTGTTTTGCTTCTTGGCAGGCGCAAAGCAAAAGGCTAATGAATGCAAGGGTGAGGTATAAAATAGGCTTCACAGCAAATGCTCCGTTTCACTTATTGTGAAAACCCCCGGGTGGGATTTGAACGGAGCTTAGTGTGGATTAATCGTGCTGTAATGGCAATACGCAGGTAAAGGTACTGCCCTTGCCCACTTCGCTGGTGATTTTTAATTCGCCGTCATGGCGCAAGAGAACGTGTTTAACAATCGCCAAGCCTAAGCCTGTTCCCCCTGTCGCACTGTTGCGGCTGGCGTCAACGCGGTAAAAGCGTTCAGTTAAGCGCGGCAAATGTTTGTTATCGATACCGGGCCCGTTATCGGTCACTGAAAAATAAACGTGATTTGAATCTTTCCATAAACGCAAATCAATCTGTCCATGTTCCGGTGTGTATTTCACCGCGTTAATTGCCAAATTCGAAAATGCACTGTGAATTTCTTTTTCGTTGGCGAGAATGTTAATGGATTTGTCGCACTCCAAACGAATTGTTTGGTGCTTTTCATTTCCTAGCGCGTCGGCTTCGTTTTTAATGGAAATTAACAGCGGTTCTAACTCCAGCTCTTTTTGGTTATGGCCAGCTTCGGTTGTTTCCAATTTTGATAAAACTAGTAAATCGTTAATCAATAGAGACATACGCTTGCCTTGCTGCAAAATTTGCAGCAAGGGTTTTTCCCACGTAGGCACTTTGTTGTTATCTGCAATAGTTTCTATATAGCCGTTGATAACCGTGAGCGGCGTACGTAACTCGTGTGATACGTTGGCCACGAAATCCTGACGCATTTGTTCAAGGTTATGCAGCTGAGTGATATCGCGAATGACAATCAAACGCTCCTGTTGACCAAAACGCGTAATTTGAAATTGCAGCTGTTTACTCGGGTGGCGTGGCGAAGGTAAATCCAGCGGGTCCGTGTAATCGCCCGTTTCAAAATACTGGACGAACTTGGGGTCGCGAATAAAATTGATGACAGATAAACCTTGGTCTTTGGTGCGAAAGCCAATCATGCGTTGCGCAGCCGGATTCCAAAAATCTAAATGCCCGCGCCAATCCAAAATAATAATGCCGTCTTTTAATGCAGACGTAATTTCCTGAATGCGTTTGATCACCGCCTGCAAATTTTCTTTTTCAATTTGCTGCTGGCGTTGCAAGTTGTACATGTTGTCAAAAATTTCGCCCCACAAACCGCTGGATTCCGGCGGAGCATCTGTACCTTTGATAAGCCATTTATTCAGGCGATACATTTGATAAAACAACCAAGCCACATAAAGGCTCAGTCCGGTGAAAAGCAGCCACCATTGCAAACCAAAGAGGACGCCGTAGCCAACGCAAATGACAAAAATAATGAGCAGGCGACGCAGCTCAATTTTAAAACCGTTTAAAAACAAAAAGGTGGCCTCGCGAATGTGGAGCAAAAAGCAGCCGTAGCTGCTTTAGTGGAGATGCATATTATGCTTAAGCTTCTATTTTAGTCGAGAATCTATAACCCGTGCCGCGTACGGTTTGCACCAGTTCTTCGTGGCCATCAACGCTCAAGGCTTTGCGCAAGCGGCGGATATGAACATCCACAGTACGCTCTTCCACGTAGACATTGCCGCCCCAAACGTGGTCCAACAATTGGCCGCGGGTGTAGGCGCGTTCTTGATGGGTGAGGAAAAATTCTAGCAGGCGATATTCCGTGGGGCCCATATCCAAGGATTGATCGTGAATGGTAACGCGGTGACTGGATGGGTCTAAACACAATCCTTGCACAATGATTGGCTGGCCGGAAATTTTAGGATCGGCGCGGCGCAATACAGCCTTCAGGCGCGCGACCAATTCGCGCGGTGAGAAAGGCTTGGTGATGTAATCATCCGCACCCACTTCCAATCCTTGAATCTTGTTGTCCTCTTCACCCTTGGCGGTGAGCATAATAATCGGGATGTCCGCTGTCACTTCATCGCGCTTCAAGCGGCGCGCCAGTTCAATGCCGCTGGTGCCGGGCATCATCCAATCCAGCAAAATGAGGTCAGGCTTTTCATCAACGATGAGTGCGTGAGCATCCTGTGCATTGCTGGCCTCAATACAATCGTACTCGGCCATTTCCAGTGCTACGCGCAGCATGTCGCGAATAGCGGATTCATCATCAACGATTAAGATTTTGCGACCAGTCATAAATTTCTGCTCTGAAAAGACTCACAGGTTTGTGAAACTATTGTTGCAGCCTATTTAATAAAGAGTTTGTTACACATTCGTGACACTTGCACAGAATTTTATGAAACAGCGCTCGTTTAGTATGGAAAAGTAACAAAACAACATCGGTAAGGTCGCCCCAAGGTGGCTTTTTTAGTGTTAAAACACCTTCCGTTGTTTAAACAACGCTTCCAGGTATTCCATATTTTCGGATTCATGGCGCAGTTCTACTTCGGGTACTCCTTTGCTGGCTGCAATACCCGCAACCCTGCCTTGCTTGTGAAAGACTTTTTGTTTGGCGATAGGGTCTTTATAAGCTTCTTGCGGTGAAATAATTTTCCAGCCTTTGCTGCGCAGGCGGGCAATCAGGTCGGGTAGAAAGAGTGCGGCGGCATCGTTTTCGTGCAAGAGCAAAATATGCTTTGGTGAACGCTTCAGTGTTTTTTGGCCGATGGCATCGTAGAACTCAATGGTTTGTTCCAAGGTGTCCACATAGAGCGCGCTTGCTTTAGCGTAGTCGATGGTTTTATTTTGCTCGGCAGCTTTGACCAGAATACTGCTCATCGCCCAATCGAAATTATCCACGGTTACATAGCCATCTTTGTAACCTAGCTCCCCCAAACCAGCTTGCAGTTTTTCAACCGCACCAGCATCAGCGCCGTAATTTAAGTAGGGGAAGCGATGGTAAGGCAGGCGGTTGCCGAAATCCTTGAGTATTAGATGGGCTTTGTAGGCATCGAGCAGATAATCATTTACGCCCAATTTGGCTGCCGATGCATGACTGTGGCTGTGATTGGCGAGATGAAACCCGGCTTGGGTGTATTGCGTGAGGCGGCTTTTGTTTTGCTCTGTGATATTACCCGTGGTCACGAAGAAAAGTGCATCGGGTACCTTGGCATTTTTTAAAGCATTAATGAGCTTGTCGGTTCGTTCGGCGCCGGTCATAAGCGCTGTGCCTGCTAGCGGTGCATCATCAAAGGTCAGCGCGATTTCGCGCGCGGAGGTTTGTAGGGCGAAGCAGAAACAGACTGCGGCCAGTGAAAAGCGAATCGACAAGCTCATAAATATCCCTAAAGGTTAAACTCTTATTCCGCCTTGGGTGCGGGTTTTTGCAGCGATAATTCCTGCGCGGTTTTAATCAAGTGCACAAACTCGGCGCGGTAACCGCCTTCGTCTTCGTCCAAGCCAGATTTTGCGAGGCTGATGAGTTTATCCATATTGTAATCGCCCAAGTATTTGCTATCCCGCAAGCTCAAACCAAAACCGGCGACGCTAGCGGCGAAACGGAAGTCGGTGGTGGTTTGGTCGATAGCGGTTTTGCTATTGCTGGTCAGTAGAGGTTCTTGCAGCAAAATACTCTTATCTTCGCCCGGTTTTTTGTAGCGAATGCGCAGGAAGCCTAGCTCATTACTTTTAGTGGCTTTAGCGTCGGCGGCAGGTTTTTCGTAGCGGTGCGGATCAATCAAGGTCGCTTTGCCCACGGGTGTTAATTCATAGATAGCGGTAACGGTTTGGCCTGCGCCAATTTCACCGGCATCCACCTCGTCGTTGTTGAAATCTTCTTCATTTAAGATGCGGTTTTCGTAACCGATTAAACGGTACTCGGCGATTTGCGCGGGGTTAAATTCAATTTGTACTTTCACATCGCCCGCCACTGTATTGAAGGTGGAAGCCATTTCTTCAATCAGTACCTTGCGGCCTTCATCGGCAGAGTCGATGTAGGCGTAATTGCCGTTGCCGATATCCGCCAACTGCTCCATCAAATATTCGTTGTAGTTGCCCTGCCCAAAACCGAGGCTGGTAAGCGAAATACCGGTTTTGCGTTCGGCGGCCACCATGTCTTTGAGCTGGTCGATATCGCTTAAACCCACATTAAAGTCGCCATCGGTTGCCATCAAAATACGGTTAATACCGTTGGGAATATAGCTGCGGCGCGCCATTTGATAAGCGAGTTTCATGGCAGATTCGCCCGCGGTGGCGCCAGCGGCTTCTAACTTATCGATAGCGGCGAGGATTTTGTCGTGCTCGTTGCCGGGCGTAGGCTCAAGCTCAACTTGGGTTCTGCCTGCATAAACCACGAGCGAAATGCGATCCTGCGCGCGCAGTTTTTTGGTGAGCATTTTGAGGGTGTTTTTCACCAGCGGTAGTTTGTCTGGCGAGTTCATAGAGCCTGACACATCTACCAGAAATACTAAATTGGAGGGTGGCAAAGCGGTGTTTTGGGCGTCCATCGCCTGAATGCGCACACGCAGCAATTGGTGATCTGGGTTCCAAGGTGCAGGCGCTACTTCGGTTTGCACACCAAACGGATGCTCGGCTTTTTTGGTGGTGTTGGCGTAGGGGAAGTAGTTGATTAGCTCTTCAATGCGCACGGCATCTTTAGGTGGCAACTGGCCTTGTTTTAAAAAGCGGCGTACGTTGCTGTAAGCGCCGGTATCTACATCGATACTAAAGGTTGAAACCGGCTCTTTAGCGGTAACTTTAATCGGGCTTTCGTCTTTGTGTTGGTAGTTTTCGGTGTTTTGGGGTGGTGGAGAGGGCGCTAATTCCCGTGGCATATCAAGTTTGGCTTGAACCCTCTGTACACTTTGAATAGCAGCCGGTGCAGGTGCGTCTGGCATGAAATCCATGACTGGTGGCGGTGTAATTTCTGACGGCTTTGCTAGGTAAACAACCTCGTCTTCTGTTGTTTTTTGTGGTGGGCTCTTCACTTCCTCCTTTTTTGGGCTCTCGCAACTTGAAATCGCGATCAGAAGTAATGCACAGGCAAGTAATTTGAATGAAGCACAAGGTTTTATTTTCATCATGAAGTCCTTAATTGCTATGAGGTGGGTAAGGGGTGTTCTGGACATCTTGTTACAGATTTCCCCACTACCCTTAAAGTGTTGTTCAAAACGGTATTTAAACAAGCAGCGTTTATATGATTGCTGATGAATACTGGCTGAGTGCTGAATAAGTGGACGCTATTTCAACCAACCCAAACGCTCATACAAAATCCGTAGCCTCTGCTTGGTCGCCTTGGGCAGCTTGCTCACAATCAGGTCGTAGGAATGATCGATTTGACGATGGATTTCGCCCAGCGGTAAATCCCCTTTCAAATCCAGTGTGTTCCAATGTCTTTTATTCATGTGATAACCGGGAGTGACCTCTCGGAACACGGTGCGAAGTTCTTGTGCATGGACGGGGTCGCATTTGAGGTTGATTCGGCCTTCCACGGCTATGGCGAAAATTTTTCCTTCGATGCGATAAACCGCAGCCTCGGGCCCAAAGGGATAATCGAGCGCGGCTTCGGGGAGTTGGATTAGATAGTCGTGCTACTGGAAGAGAGTGAACTAGAACTGCAGGCAGTGTCGCTTGGCATTGCGACGCTATTACTTGAAAGCTTATGGCTGCATTTACTGCTTCCTTCAGTGTCGAATAAACACTGAAGGAAGCAGAGGTGGGCGCGTTGGTGCTTATCACTTGATAGCCAAACATCGTTTGTAGCTGCTCTGTCGATAAGACCCCCGTGTTTGTCGCATTGATTTGAAAAACAAAACTTTTGTTAGTACTGAAACCTAAAAATGACAGTGTATTCGTAGAGTTAAGTGAAATATTGCCACCCACAAGCTTTGCATTTTGTAAGTCTGCTCGCACGTAGATAACTTGATTTGCAAGCTATATTGAGTCCTAGGAGTATCGCTTTCTGAAAGGACTGGGTGCCAGCATCACACACGCTTGTCACTACTGTGTTTGCGATGGATGAATAGAACTTACTGTGGAAGAACTAACGCTTGACGATACCTCAGACTCATCTACCTCATTGGTCATCACAATATTATCAACACGTAAGTCGCCCGTGACGGAAGCGGGTTTCCCGTTAGCATCAAAGTAAACACCTACATGGTTGATCTCATTTGGCTTGAAATTATCTGCATAGGTAAAGACCCCAGCACCGCTACCCAAAAAGCTGAAACGCGATAAATGGATCTCGACTTCAACGGTGTTCCAATCATCAGGTTTTAAGTCTGACGCTGATTTCAAATAAGAGGTTGCGATATGCCCGTAGTAATCTCTAAATACCAATCCAACGCGCATTTTCCCGTCGGTAACATAAGCGGCAGGCACATAAACGCTGTAAGACATTTTGGTGCTTTTGTATAAACAGGAGCTAAATTTAGCGCGGTCTGTATCGCTCACCGGAGCATGTATATAGCCCCAAGAATCTGTCGGTGAGGACCATACGGGGCTCAATACGGATACTGGAGCAGTGGCTTTAATGCCAGCAGTCGCTGCAGAGCCGTAGAAACTTTCTACCCTAACGCCATACATCCAATCTTTGCGATCGAAATATTGGGCATAGCACACTTCAGTTGTTGGCGTGACATGAGGCCCTTTTATCCAGCGAATATTGTCCACTTGGAAATGCACATTTTTTTGCATATCCCAGGGCGGTGACAATTGGAAGCCAGTATAGATGTGTTTGATATCTAAGCCGCTTGCAATCATGTCCGCGATAGACACTTCCACTGTTTTCCATTGATTTAAGCTAGTGGTTTTAACGAGGTAAGGCGTGTTTTCGCAGGGATATCCACAATCCAAAACGAGATTTAATGGCTCTTTAGCATCGCCTGTATTCAATACTTTAATATCAAATACAAGTTTGCCGGTCGCATATGCACTCATGTCCAAGCCGGTAGTAGCCGATTCAGGATTGCGGATACGCGCAATAGCGTTGTAATCATTGTTGCCGTTATAGTTAATATCGAGCACTTGGTTATGGCCAGTCTCGCCGGTGTTGATCGTGCTTAAAGTGAGTAGCTGACCGGGAGAACCATCTTCAGTTTCGCCAACGTAAGCTACTCCTTTCTTTAACTCAAAATAGGAAACATTTCTCCAGCCGGAACACACGGAATCTATAAACACCACGCCTTCAGCTGACGCACAGTTAGCAATAGCGGATGAACTTGATGATTTGCTGGATGATGACACTAAGCTTGAGCTTGATTTAACGCTAGATGAGCTCGAACTAATTCCGGTACTTGAGGAGCTACTGTTTGATAGGCTTTTTGATGATGCTGAGCTTGGAATTATAACCACCGCAGAAGACGAAGCGCTGCTCAAGCTAGAGTTGCCTAAAGAACTCGTTGTGACGCTAGCACTGGAGGTGTTCGATGCGCTTGTAATAGCCACGTTTGATGCGCTTGAACTAGCCACAGTACTGTTTGCCACAGATGAGCTGCTTGCTACTGAAGGAATTTCACTTGACGCATTTGCGGGTGTACTTGTGTTGCTTGCAGCGTCTGTACCCGCACCACCACCGCACGCGCTCAATACTAAAGCTGCTGTGAATACCAGCGAAATAGATTTTATGTTCATTGTAAAGTCCATTAGTCCGTTGTTTGTTAGATTAAACCTGCGTGAAGCTATTCCATTTTTCCTGTACGAAGAAGTTGACTGTTTATGTCAGAACGCAACTGAAAAGCATTGAGTCATGCGAGGAGTATGAAAAATCGGCCAGCGTGATATTAACATTGGGGAAATTAAGCGACAGCAATAAATGGCTAATTTGAGTAAAACTTCCTCAAAAGACTGATTTTAAGCTTGGCTTTTGTGATCACACTGTCTTAGGTCAACCAACCCAACCGCTCATACAAAATCCGCAGTCTCTGCTTGGTCGCCTTGGGCAGCTTGCGCACAATCAGGTCGTAGGAATGATCGATTTGACGATGGATTTCGCCCAGCGGTAAATCCCCTTTCAAATCCAGTGTGTTCCAGTGCCTTTTATTCATGTGATAACCGGGAGTGACCTCTCGGAACACGGTGCGAAGTTCCTGCGCATGGACGGGGTCGCATTTGAGGTTGATTCGGCCTTCCACGGCTATGGCGAAAATCTTTCCTTCGATGCGATAAACCGCAGCCTCGGGCCCAAAGGGATAATCGAGCGCGGCTTCGGGGAGTTGGATGAGGTAGTCGTGTAATGGTGAAGAGAAGGCTTTCGTCATCGTGGGCTCCGTTGGGTGACCTAAGCGTAGATCACCCAATTCATCTGACCCCGGCATTAATTAAAGTAGGTTTTGTACTCTGCCGGAATTCCTTTAATTGGCTTGATCTTCACACCCTTAAAGAAGGCTTCGCCAGCTTCGCTTTGCAGCAGGATTTTACCTTTGGTGAGTGGGATGACTTGACCATCTTTGGTGTAGCGCGAGTTGCTCAAGGCCATCACCACCTGCCCGTTTACGATATGCAAACTCTTGTCGCCAAAGGTGATCAGCTCTAGCGTGTTCCACTCGCCTTTGGGTTTTTCCGCATCTTTACCGCGCATACAGGTAATGCCTGCGCCGCCCGGGCCGTAGCTAATCAAGGGTGCTTTGGGGTCGTAAACAGGCACTTCGTCATTGCCGGTTTTCGCGCAGCGGATATCGATTTGCGAACCCGCAATTTGCCACCAGTCGCCCGTGTTATGTTCCATGATCTGGAATTCTTGTGAGAGCGCCCAGGCTTTCCAGTAATCCACACCGTGGTCGCCGTTTACGTGGTAGAGAATGCCGGTATCCAGCAGCTCGGTCAGGCGCGGCGGCCATTTTTGGCTACCCCATTTGAATAGCACGACCAAATGGTAGTTTTCAAAGTCCTGCTTGGTGTGCACGCTGCCGTAAATCTCGCCGGTCACATGCAGCACGGGTTCGCCGTTCTCTATGGCCGTGGTGAACACGCCGCGTTCGTCTTTATCAAAACCTACCGCATGGGCGTAATTGCCTTTTTCATCTTTGGGGATGCCGGTGACGGGCGTTTCTGGCCTTGGAATGCCCAAGTAGGTTCGCCATTGGCTCATGTCTTTATCGAACAGGTAAGTCCAGCCGTCATTGGCAGACTTCGCAAATGCGGCGCTGCTTAAACCAAAGGCGAGGAACACCAAAGCGGTGCTGCGAAGGATTTTTATCATGGAGATGCGGCCTTTTTGGAATGGATTGCGCCGCGATTCTACAAGCTATGATAGCGCTATCATAGCCTGAGGTAGTCCTTTACTTGGTCGCCAAGTCGGCGGCGATTCCCACAAATACTGCCGCTCCAACCCAATTATTATTGAGGAAGGCTTTGAAGCAGGCCGTGCGCTCGCGGAAACGAATTAGCCATTGTTGATACACAAATAACCCGGCGGCGATCGCAAGGCTAAGGTAGAAAATCCAACCCAAGGCGTAAGCTTTGCCAACCAACACCAAGGCATAGAGCACCATGACTTGCAGGGCGCCGGTGATTACCCGATCCTGCTCGCCGAACAAAATTGCGGTGGATTTAACCCCAATTTTTAAGTCGTCATCCCGGTCTACCATTGCGTAAAAGGTGTCGTAGGCGACTGTCCACAGAACCGCGGCGAGGTAAATCAGCCACATGTTTTTATCCAGTGCGCCGGTTTCGGCGGCGTAGGCCATGGGAATTCCCCACGAGAAAGCTGCTCCCAATACAACTTGTGGTAGATGAGTATGACGTTTCATAAACGGATAGCTGAACGTGAGCAGCAAACCGCCCACCGAGAGCTTAATGGTGAGCGGATCGGTGAGTAGCACCAACCCGAACGCGGCCAAGCAGAGGCAGACGAATAAAATCAGTGCCTCGCGGCTGCTGATCACCCCGGTGGCGAGCGGGCGGCCTTGGGTGCGTGCAACTCGCCCATCAATTTTGCGGTCGGCAAAGTCATTGATAACGCAACCGGCAGATCGCATCACCAAAACGCCCAGGCTGAAAATTACTAGATTTTTAAGGCTGGGCATCCCTTTCGCCGCGAGCCAGAGCGCCCAAAGGGTTGGCCACAGCAGTAGCAAGGTGCCAATGGGTTTATCCAGGCGCATCAACTGTAGGAAATGGGGTAAACGGTTGCTAATCCGCTGAATAGTCGGCGGTAAAGGCTTGCGTTTGCGCGCTTTGGGCGCTGACTTTTGTGGAGCTGGAGCTACTGCGGCAACGTTCGGTTTTTGTCCTTCCACATTTGCAGCGGTGGGTGTTTGAGTTGGTTTGGCAGCGGGCTTTTTAGCAGCCGGTTTGGGTTGTGTGGGCGCGGCTTTTTTAGCCGTCGGTTTCGGCGAAGTAGATGCTTGTGGTTTTTTCGCCGGTATTTGGTCTTCGGTTACTGGCTTCTTATCAACCGTTGCCGCAGCTGGTTTAGCTGCGGTGGCTTTTACCGGCTTTTTAGGTTGTGCGGGTGCTTTTTTGGGGGCAGCGGTAGCCGCAGATGTTGTCGCTACTTGCTCGGCGGCGGAGTCTGTCGGTGTAGGTTTGTCGCTGGTCATAAAAGAACTGCACCTGTAACAACCGCGCCGGGCGCGGACTAAAAAATTAGGCCGATGTTGTCAGCTTAAGGCCAATCACACCCGCAAGGATTAAACAGATACTGAATAAGCGCCCAAAGGTCGCGGGTTCATTGAGCACCATAATGCCAAGAATGGCCGTGCCCACAACGCCAATGCCCATCCACACCGCGTAAGCTGTACTCACGGGCAGGGTTTTCATGGCTACGCCCAGGAGCGCCAAGCTAACGAGCATGGCACTTACGGTTATCAAGGTCGGCCACAGTTTGGTGAAGCCTTCGGTGTATTTCAGCCCAACTGCCCACAAGACTTCGAGCAAACCAGCCAGTATCAAGAGTAACCAACTCATAAGAGCCCCTAAAGAGTTAAGGGGTCGTCCCCGAATCAGTTACGCATAGACGGTCGTCCGGCTATGGTGTTGATGTCGTTATTGGTTTCCCGGAAACCCGGGCAGAAAAACCTCGCTGACCAAAAGCGGCTTGTTGTCGATGGAAAATATCGACCGCCTGCCCCAGACCTGCGCGTCTCCCAGCAGGTTTGCTGGAACATAAGCATGATGGCGACTAATCAAGCTGAGGGCAATGGGGCTGCGTTTTAAGTGTGGCTGGGTGAACAAAAATGCACCTAAAGAGCGGCTTCCCTGTTTGCGAAGACGATACAGCGAGCCCGTCAGGCTACTTACGGGGAAGATACTGCGCGCAAACACCCACGGTTGATCGTTACCACGCAGGATCACCTCGCGCACCAAACATAAATGGTGTGGATCAATCCTCAGCGCCAGAGCTTCGTTCAAAGAAACCCGGCTATAGACCTGTCGCAAAACCTCTACTCGAAACTGGCCATGACTCAGTTTTACGAGTTTTGCGGTTAATGAGCCCTCATCGAGCAGCCAGTTTTGCAAAGATGTACTAGGATGTAGGGGCGATGACAGGCTAGGGCGAGCGGACCAGCGCAAAGAGCGCCTGAAATGTGAAATAGTTGGCAAGGTGAAAAAACCCTAGGCTAAAGTCATCAGAAGCTGGCATTCTAGCAGCTCAAATTTCCAGGCGGCATTAAAAGCTTGCCCTACGTAAAACAACAACCCTAAATAAGACCAGTCTAAGGAACACACCATGAATAAAGCAGATCTCGTAACGGCCGTTGCCGCCCAAGCTGATTTAACCAAAGAAAAAGCCGATGCAGCCGTATCTGCCATTGTTGAGCAAATCACCAACGCCCTAAGCCGCGACGAAGCTGTAACCCTGATCGGCTTCGGCACCTTCAGTCAAAGCCACCGCGCTGCCCGCACTGGCCGCAACCCACAAACCGGTGCTGCCATTGAAATCAAAGCCTCTAACAGCGTTAACTTCAAAGCTGGTAAGGCATTGAAAGATTCAGTAAACAGCTAATTACTAAGCTGTTGAACGCAAAAAAGGCGCACTGGGTGCGCCTTTTTTATGGCTGTGATTTAGATTCTTCGCAGGCGAATTTCTACGAAGAATCCGAAGATACCCGCGAAAGTTAGAAAGCTACCAAATAATATTAAATAGCTGTTTTCACGACGTGAAATTTGGTTTCTCGCCACGAAGTTGTAAATCCTCAATCCACCTTCAACATTTTTATAGATTGCTTTCCCTTGATACATATAAGTTAAGACCGTATCCAACCTATTCCTTGCCTTCATTGCTTTTGCTTTGTTTGCTTTTTCTTCAGACTTCTTGGCGCATTCATCACTCACTGCGTAAGTACATGCATCTTTAGCTTCGTATCTTTCCCAGTGGGCTAAAAAATCTACCGGCTCTCCCGGCAATAGAACACCTTCAGAAATGTATTCATATTGTGAGCTGCTGAATAATAGAGATTTATATCCTGCGACTATTAAGGTCAACCCGATAACACAGGCTGCAGCAGATCCAAAAAGCCACTTTTTAATATTGCGGATTTTGTAAGCAACTCCAGCGTTAAGATAATTCGCTACTTCAGGAATTTGCCGTAACTGACGATAGATAATTTTTTCATCAATGCCTTCCAGAAAGCTACCAACTTCAATTGCAAATGCTTTTAGGATTGCCTGAAAAATATCCGCCGAGGGAATGGATTTATCGTTTTCCAGTTTTGATAAATAGGATTGCTCAATGCCAATAGCTTCTGCCAATTGTGGTTGCGTGAGATTTTTCTCCGTGCGGAGTTGCTTTATTTTTTCGCCAATGTTCATAGGGTGTCCTTGTATGCGGTGAAAAAGGTTGTTACCGCAAATTATTCTTTGAGATTCCTGTAAAACTTGGAAGATGAATATGGAGGAATAGTAGGGATACTGTTATTTTTTTATTCAATGCCCAAAATAAAAAAACTCGCTCGGGTTAGGGAGCGAGTTTCTTAATACATCTTGCTTAAGGCGCAAGTTCAATATCGTAATCAATAATGACCGGCATATGGCTTGAGAACTGCTGGGTTTTATAAATTGCAGCGTATTCAACTTTAGGGCCGATACTGTTGGAAACAACCTGAAAGTCTGTTCGCCAGCCGTCGCCTTCATCTTTAGCGCCTGATGGCCACCAGCTATATTCGTCGGCATCTTTGTTAACGCGGCGGAACGCATCAACGTAACCTAATTGGTTGTAGAGTTGGCTCAACCATTGGCGCTCGTGGGGGAGGAAACCGGAATTGTGTTGGTTTTCCGTTGAGTTGCTAACATCGCGCGGAGTATGAGCCATTGCCCAGTTACCACAGAAAATATATTCGCGACGCTTGCGGGTAATTTTGTCGAGGTGTGCTTGGAAATCATCAAAGAATTTGATTTTAACTTCTTGAGATTCAACTTCGGACGTTGCGCTGGGAGCGAGCAGGGAGCCAACGCTTAATTGTTCGTAATCCACCTGCAAGTAACGGCCTTCCATATCTACGCCGGACGCAAAACCCAATCCGTAAATCAATGCTTTGGGCTGATAGCGGGTATAAATGGCAACGCCATTGTAGTTTTTGGTTCCGGAGTCAAAGAAATAAGCAAAGTAGCCGTCAAGTTGATACTCAGGCTTTTCCATATCGCGTTCGCGAACGCGGAGGTCTTGCAGGCAGATTAAATCTGCATCCTGATTTGCCAGCCAGTCATAAAGACCGCGCTGCGCCGACTGAACAATACCATCGACGCTAAGACTTATAACTCTCATGTTAGCCCCTTGATTACGGACTGTGTATGATACCCAAGGTTTGTCACAATGTGTTACCTATGTTTCGGATTGATACAATTTTTAAAGGTTTACGGGAATTTGTAAGTAGGAAAACAACTGGATAACCAATGACAATTGAGTAAAGCCCCTAAAATCTTATTCTTGAGTCTGCCCGACCTTATTATCTTAAAACTTAGTTCATAAATAGGAAATTTGCATGCAAAAATACCAGCACGACTTCATTCAGCTGGCGATTAAGCACCAAGCCCTGTGCTTTGGTGAGTTCACCCTCAAGTCCGGCCGTACCAGCCCTTACTTTTTTAACGCTGGCCGATTCCAAACAGGTAGCGCTCTCGCCGAGCTTGGCCGTTACTATGCAGCGGCCATCAAAGACGCCAACATAGATTTTGATATTGTTTTTGGCCCAGCCTACAAAGGTATTCCCCTGGCAGCAACTACAGCGATTGCCTTGTCAGATCATCATAGCCAAGATTTACCCTATTGCTACAACCGTAAAGAAGCAAAGGATCACGGCGAAGGTGGTACTTTAGTGGGCGCCCCATTAAAGGGCAGAGTTCTGATTGTTGATGACGTGATCACGGCGGGAACTGCAGTGCGCGAAGTCATGTCTATTATTCAAGCAGCGGGCGCACAACCCGCCGCCGTATTAATTGGTCTTAACCGTCAAGAGCGCGGTCAAGGTGAATTATCTGCCATTCAGGAAGTTGAACAATCTTTTGGCATTCCAGTGGTAAGCATTATTAATTTAAACCATATAATCCATTATCTTGAAGGCCAGTCAAACCAGCAGGACATGGTAAATAAGATTAAAGCTTATCGCTCAACCTACGGTGTAGACTAAGCTAAGGTTCAGGTACGCCACGTTAACGTGTGTGCCTGACATTCAAGTCTAAATTTTTTTGGTAGTTTTTGATGGCTATGAAACAACGAATCCATTTTCTTTCCTCGCTTTTACTCAGCGGCCTTTTTGTATTCGCGAGTGTTAATAGCTTCGCACAAGATAAAAAAGTGTTTTTCCGCTATACCTTGAGCGATGGGCGAAAAGTGGTTTCGCAAACTATACCGCCACAGTACGTGCGCAATGGTTACGAAATGTTAACCATTGGCGGAGAGGTGTTAAAAGTGGTGCCGCCTTCACCGCCAGAAGCTGATGCGGAACGTATTGCCAATGAGCGCAGAGCAGCCAAGGAACAAGCGCGAACGGATTTAGAACTGCGTAGAACGTACAGTTCTGTTAAAGACATTGAATCCGCCAAGACACGCAACCTGCAAGAACTCTTCAATACCATTAATATTTTGCAGGCGAATCTAGCCAACGTTAAAACGCAGTTAAAAGCGCAGGAAGAACACGCTGCGGCTATTGAGCGCAATGGAAAAACCGTTTCAGAGGATATTTTGAAAAATATTGCGACACTACGAAATGAAGAAAAAGATTTGAATAATCAGATCAAGCAACGCCAAGCTGAATACGATGGTGCTGCTGAAAAATATGAAAAAGATAAAGCCCGCTTTATCGAAATTACCAGTCAACCCAAGTAAACCGGCATTGCCGGTTTACTTATATTCCGTTTAAGCGTCAGTCCATTCTGCATTAACTAATAAAGACCCCAGCGCATTCCATTGATCCGACCAATGATCTGTCGGCAATTGCTGAAACTCACTTCGCACAAACCTGACTAAAACGCCATCTATGTATGCCATTAATAAATGTGCAAAAGCGGCAGCAGGTAATGCAGTGCGCATTTGATTGCGCAACTCAGCTTCACGTAGCACCTGCGTAAACTGAGCCTCTATGCGCTCAAAAAACTGCACTATGCGTTGCCGCAAACGCTCGGTTTCTCCCGTCAATGCATCTCCAACCAGTAAGCGCGACAAGCCAGGATTTTTTTCAACAAAAAGCAGGAGCGATTTAACAATTAATTCGCAGCGTTTAGTCGCCAACTTTTCTTCGACAAGTATTGCAGTGATGTTTGAAAAAACACTTTCTTCGATAAATTCGATTAAACCTTCAAACATTTTTGTTTTGCTGGGGAAATGCCGATAAAGCGCCGCCTCAGACACGCCAACAGCTTTTGCGAGAATGGCCGTGGTGATACGTTCGCCGGGGCTGGCTTCAAGCATCTTGGTGAGCGCCGCTAAAATTTGCTCGCGGCGCGTTAGGGTTGTTGCAAGCTTACTCATTTTTACACCTGACTTCCGTGGTAGATTTAGCAGACGCGGCTCTCGCGCCTGCTATAAGCTTAACTTTTTGGCTTGTTCGTGATGAGCGTACCCACACCGGCATCGGTGAAAATTTCCAACAAGACAGCGTGATCTACGCGGCCATCAATAATGTGAGCACTGGTGCAACCACCTTTTACCGCATCCAAAGCGCACGCGATTTTGGGCAACATGCCGCCGTAAATAGTGCCGTCTTCAATGAGCGCATCAACTTGCTGCGTGCTCAAACCCGTTAAAACGTTGCCCTGCTTATCTTGCAAGCCTGCTACGTTGGTCAACAACATTAATTTTTCGGCGTGCAAGTATTCTGCAATTTTGCCAGCAACCAAGTCCGCATTGATGTTGTAAGAAGAACCATCTTCACCTACGCCAATCGGCGCAATAACGGGAATAAAATCGCTGTTAATCAACATGTCGATTACGGCGGTATTTACGCCAGATACTTCACCGACGTGACCGATATCAACAATCTCTGGCGCTAACATTTCTGGCGTTTTGTGAGTGACAGTTAATTTTTTTGCGCGAATAAGTTGGCCGTCTTTACCTGTCAAACCAATTGCCTGACCGCCATTACGGTTGATTAAGCTAACGATTTGTTTGTTTACGGTTCCACCGAGAACCATTTCCACTACGTCCATGGTGGCGCTATCGGTCACGCGCATACCGTTAATAAATTCTGATTTAATATTTAACTTTTCTAACAAGCTACCAATTTGTGGGCCACCGCCGTGCACAACAACGGGGTTCATACCGACGAGCTTCATTAAAACGATATCGCGCGCGAAACTATTTTGTAAGGCCTCGCCTTCCATTGCGTTGCCGCCAAATTTCACGACAATGGTTTTGCCCGTGAAGCGTTGAATATATGGAAGTGCTTCTGTTAATACATTGGCGATGTTCATTGCCGAATCACGATTGAGTGACATAAATAATTCCTGTAATCAATAAAAAATTAAAACTTCAACGCGAGGTTTGAATCAACCTTCAACAACTCGCGTTTAAAAATTTGCTGAATAATAACCAAAGCTTCTTGGCTTTCTGCTTCAAACCGTAAGGTTAATGCAGGCGACGTATTGGAAGCGCGCACCAAACCCCAACCTTTGCTGTAGTCAACACGAATACCATCAATGGTGGTGACATTACCTTGTTGAAAGTCGCCGTTTTCTGCCAATTTTTTAATTAACTCAAACTTCTCGTTATCGGGTACAGCTACTTTGATTTCTGGCGTAATCAATAGCTGCGGGAAGGCGGAGAAAATCTCGTCAATGGATTGATCGCGCAGCGTGACAATTTCCAGCAAGCGCGCCATGGCATAGAGGCCATCGTCAAAACCATACCACCGATCTTTGATAAAAATATGACCGGAATATTCGCCGCCAATTAATGCGCCGGTTTCTACCATCTTGGCTTTCATGGGTGAATGGCCAGTTTTCCACATAATAGGACGACCGCCATAGCCGCTAATAACCTGATTCAATTGCCGCGAACATTTCACATCAAACAATACGTCCGCACCGGGGTTGCGCGCCAAAATATCTTTAGCAAAAAGCATTAATAAACGATCAGGCCAAATAATCTCGCCCTTAGCAGTCACTACGACTAAACGATCACCATCGCCATCAAATGCAACACCGATATCGGCGTTGATTTCTTTCACTTTTTCAATCAATGCAAACAGATTGCTTTCTTGTGTTGGGTCTGGATCGTGATTGGGAAATTCTCCGTCCAGATCGCAATAGAGCGGTGTAACTTGGCAACCCAACTCTTCAAATAACTGCGGTGCAACTACGCCGGTTACGGCATTGCCCGCGTCTATTACCAAAGACACATCACCCGCGAGCGCAACGTCGGAAAAAATGCGTTCGATGTAATGAGGAATAATTTCACGGAAACTTTCTTCACCAATACCTTGATGCACTTGCTGACGTAAAATTCGTGCACGCAATTCGGTAATGGCTTCATCGGCTAAAGCGTTATTGTTAATAACAATTTTAAACCCGTTGTACTCCGCTGGGTTATGACTGGCAGTAACCATAACTCCGCTGCGAACATCAGAAAAATGATAGGTCGCAAAATACATGAGTGGCGTTGGAACAACACCTATATTCACTACATTACAGCCAGTGCGTAAAATACCTTTGATTAACGCGTTAGTTAACTCTTGGCTGTGAGTTCTACCATCTCGCGCAACAATTAACGCACTCTCACCTTTATCGAGCGCTTCGCTACCCACGGCTTGCCCAATTTTTTCCGCAAGACTCACATCCAAATCTTTACCCACCACGCCACGAATATCGTAAGAGCGGAAAATATGTGTGGGCACACTGGATTCGTCGAGCTTGATTGCTCCTGCAGATTCCTTCGCTTGTTTTTTATTGCGCGTATCGTTCAAGCCTAAAATATTTTCGTCTTCGTCGATGACTTTAATATCCAGAATATCTTGCTTTTGGAACATTGGGCTTGGTGAGTTTTCAACAATCGGGGCGGTTGTTGTTTTATTAACTTCTGCCACCGTAGGCGCTAATTGCTGCTCCGCTTCTTGCTCAGCTCTTACGAGGAATCGGCTTAACACTAACGCAAGAAATAAACTTAAGGCCGTACAGCAACCTATTGCCAATACCCAAAGAGTAGGGGCCTCTTCTACGTTAGCAACCAGAGCGTCAGACGCGGTAAATTTAATTTCCCAGTTGCTCGCAGGTACCGCCAATACCTGACTGGGAAGTGCATTGCCAGCACCCAATTTTATAATGGCCACTGCAGGTGATTTGGCAAATGTTTGCTGTAGAACTTTTTCGCCATTACCGCCGCTTGTTGCTTGAAAGCTTTTTTTGAGTTTTTCACCGTCGAGCGTCAACATCAAAGTACCAATCAAAGGTAAATCTTTACCGGCCATAACCGGCGCAACAAAATGAATTTGCCATTTTTCGTTAATGCGCGCCGCTTCTGCAAAGGCTTTTTCGCCGCGTTCGGCGCGACGGAGCAGATCCAGTTCTGCGTAGCGAATAGGTACAATGCCCGTTGGATCTATATCTATATCGCCTGCGATAAAAATGCGTAGATCAATCGCGCTCTCAATAGGTTCAGAAAATGATTTGGACAAAACTGAGAACGCTTCTTTATTTTTTTCGTTCAGAGCCTGAATGAGAGCGGTGTTTTGTGCGAGCTGGTTTAGAATGTCTTGGTGATCTTTTAAGTATTTGCGAGCTACTTGCGCGCCAGAATCTAATTCTTGTTGAATAGCTTTTTGTTCGTTTTCCCGCGAAACGTCCTGCACCATAATGCCGTACAGGAAATAGCCCAGAATTAAATTTAACACCAGGGCACCGCCGAGCATAATAAACAATAATCGCTGTTGAGCAGCCGCTTTGCGTTTAGCTTGTTCTTGCGCGCGCGCCGCCGAGCGCGATGCTGCGCTGGATGGCGAAGGCGCGACGACTTGCGGAATAATTGCAAGGTTGGGCTTATTTATTTTTTTATCGAGATCGTCCACATTGTCCCCTGAGTGTTAATTGAGTGGCGTTGTTTCAATCCTAAATAAATCGATTATTGTTAGATTCGATAAGTCTTTAGGTAGCAACCTGCTCATTCATTTTTTTCGCAAACACCAACATCAACTCACGGGCGAGTTGCTGCTTGCTGCGTTGACTGATTTCCTGTTGTTGGGTTTTATCAATCAGCGTGACTGCATTGTCATCCGCATTAAATCCTATGCCTGCGACGCTTATATTGTTTGCAATCACTATATCCAAATTTTTTCGCGCTAGTTTTTGCTGTGCGTGGGCGATTAGATTTTCGCTTTCTGCTGCAAAACCTACGGTAAAAGGTTTGTTTTGCAGCGCCGCAACCGTGGCCACTATGTCCGGATTTTTTACCAGTTCCAGAGTCATAGTGTCATCACCGGATTTTTTAATTTTTTGTTCCGCTACCTGCGCAGCGCGGTAATCCGCCACTGCCGCGGCGGCGATAAACAAATCGCAGGAGTCTGCATGCGCCAAGCTTGCCGTAAGCATCTCTTGGGCAGTGGTTACTGCAACAAATTCAACGCGCTCCGGTGCAATTAATTGGGTTGGGCCAGAAATCAGCACGGTTTTAGCGCCCGCTTCAACAGCGGCCTGCGCCAAGGCATAGCCCATTTTGCCAGAACTGTGATTACTGATGTAACGCACAGGGTCAATTGCCTCGCGCGTTGGGCCAGCGGTGATGACGACTTTCTTGCCTGCAAGTAAGCCGGTCGCAAACAAACCAGCAGCGGCATCTACCAAAGCAAGGGGCTCCAGCATACGGCCGGGGCCCACATCGCCACAGGCTTGCTCACCAGCGGCGGGGCCGAACAGGTGAATCTTGCGCTCAATTAAGGTGGCGACATTTGCTTGAGTGCTAGCGTTGCGCCACATGCCTTGGTTCATGGCGGGTGCCAAGGCGATAGGTGCTGCCGTTGCCAAACATACCGTCGTTAGCAAATCATCGCCTTGGCCTTGAACCATACGCGCCATAAAATCTGCACTTGCGGGGGCAACGAGAACCAAATCTGCCCACCTTGCCAATTGGATATGCCCCATACCAGCTTCCGCCTCAGGGTCGAGCAAGGTGGTATGCACGGGGTTGCCAGAGAGCGCCTGCATGGTGAGTGGGGTGATAAATTCCTGCGCCGCGGCAGTCATAACCACTCGAACATCGGCACCTGCGCCTTGTAAACGGCGTACCAAATCCGCGCTTTTGTAGGCTGCAATGCCGCCTGTTACACCCAGCAGAATACGTTTATTGGCGAGCGAACTCATAGACAAGTCTTAGGTTGATTAGTCAGTACGTAATTGTAGCGCAATGTAACTGACTACTAACCGCAGAAACAGCGATTACGGCGAGAAATCGAATGATTCCAATCCGTTAGCGGCTTTTTGCGACAGGTGATTTAACGGCTATTCAGCGTCCTTACCCAGAGCTTCAAGCTTTTTCATCCATTTTGCTGCTTTGTCGGCATCCATGTTACCCACCATTCCAATCAGGGTTTCGTTCACAGGGCTGATGCCGACGAAACCGAGAATATTACGTTCCAGCGACTTGATGCTGTGGGCGCGAAAATACCACCGGTAAACTACGGCTGGCATTCCCATGGTAACGACAACACGGGCAGAACGCCCCTTTAGCCCTTTTTTTGCAAAGGGATTGCCGCCCTCGGCACTAAATGCAAAATCTGGCCGAGCGACTTGCTCGAGGAAACCTTTGAGCAGAGCAGGCATATCGCCCATCCACAGAGGAAAGAAAAACACCAGATGTTCCGCCCAGAGAATGGCCTCCTGCGCGGGCTTAAGGCTTTCGGGTAAGGGGCTGTATTCCCATTCCTGCTGGCTGCGCAGTAACGGGAAATCGAGCGAGGCTACATCCAAATGCCGAATCTCATGACCGGCCACGTCGGCTCCTCTGGCATAGGCGCGCTCCAGTGCATTGCACAGGTGATGTTGTGCAGCGTCTGGGTGCCCTTGAATCAACAAAATCTTCTTGCCCATCTTGAATCTCCTCTTGATTAGCCTTAACCAAAAGACTAGCTAGATGGCCGGGAATACTTTTGACTCAAAACAAGCCCAGCGGTGAATGGCACCTTAAAACTACTTTAACAACACAATGTTCGCTTCCGCCAAGTAGCAATCGGTTTGTAGCAAGCCTTTGACGGGGTTAAAAGACGTTGTAAACACAATGTTGGTATCCCGCTTAAGCGCGGTGGTGAGTTCGGCTTTGCCAAAATCGAAATAGTAGAGATCAGATTCACGGCACATGCCGCCGCGAATCAGGTAAATGCCCTTGTCATCTACCCTGAGCAATTTGCTGTTGTCGCCAATACTGGGGGCGATTTGTTCCAAGGTATCATCCTTCTGACGTAATACCCACAAACTGTTTTCGCCCACATATTGGAAATACACATCCCCGCCGTACTCAACCGCTGAGCCTACAGTGCCAAATGTGAGCTGCTTTTGTTGCTGGTTTTGCGTGTTGATTCGCCAAAGGTTACGCACCTCGCCATTGCTTTTAAGCACAAGCGCGCGGTGTTTTTCCGGGTGATAGGCGATAGGCTCCATACGCTCGTTTTCGTTCAGTAACAGATTGGTTTCAGCCGTTTTAAAGGTGTAGTCGTAGAGGTTTGAACCTGCGCTAAACAGCAAATGTTCTGCGTCTGGCGACCAGCTGATGACGCCTACTTTTTTAGGAATTGGCTGGCTGGTGAGCTGCCGTTCCGCTCCGCCCTCAACCAACCATAGGTGGATTTGATTATTGCGGACGGATGCATAAACCACGCGCTCGCCATCAGGTGAAAAACTGGCGCTGTAGTTGAAATCGTTGTTGTCGGTGAGTTTTGCCTTATTGCCATCTAGGCTGAGCAAGAAGATGTTGGAACTACGCTTTTCCTCGGTATAGAAGATGGCCTCGCCATCCGGGCGAAAGCGCGGGCGCGAGAAGACGCGGTCTTTCACATCGGTGAGGGGAATCTGCGTTTGTTCGCCATTCAAGTAAAGCGTGAATAGTTTTCGCTCATCCTCCGCGTAGACGAGTACGCCACTACCATCGGGAATCCAACTGATATCTGCCGCCGGGACTTTAAGCGGCCAGCGGCTTATGCGGGTTTGGTCTTCGTTCAAAAAATCAATTTGCACGGCATTTTTGTTGAGGCTGGCGATAACCGTTTTTTTGTTCAAAACGGCACTGGCGACGGGGTTGGTCACGCCTTCAACGTCATCTAACATACTCAGGCGCTGGTCTTGAATAGAGTAGCGGTAGCGGGCGTTACGGGCGTTTGGCCCCTGTTTGGCAACGAACTCCAAGGTAGCATCATCCCACCAAGTCACGCTAAAAATACGCCCTTGCCATTGGCTAAGCAGCTGCTTTTCCAATAGGCGATTGTTGGCTAAATCCAAGCTGAAGATATGGAAGGAGTAGAGATAGTTTGGCTTTTCGTAAAAGTTGGGGCTGAAGGGCAAGCCTTCGCTGCGACGAACCTCCACCGCCACCAAGTGCTGGCCTGAGGGTGACCATGCCATTTTGAACCAAGAGCCGTGCGTACTGGCAACGCGCCAATCTTTGCCATTTTTGTCGCGCACCAGAATGTCGCTGTCAGTTTCACCGCGGTTATCGCTATTGAACTTCTCACGAATGTACGCCACGTGCTCGTTATCCGGGTGTGGTACCGCGTTGCGCTCATGGCCGGTTTCGTTGGTGTAGCCTTGGCTGGTTACAAAGAGGGTTTTGTGGGCTTTAACCACCCGAATATGGGGCGCACCACTGTAGATGAATACGCCCGACATAATCACCAACACGCTTAGCACCCCAATCCACAGTGCAGGGCGCGGCCAATGCCAAGCTGCCGGTAACTCTGGCGTTTGAATCTCAGGGGAAACCGCCGTTGTATCAACAACCGCGAAGACGGGCTCCAGCTTGAGCTGATAACCCCGCTTGGAGTAATGGGCGATGACTTCCTGATCGCCCAAAAACTCGGCTAGGGCGCTACGCAAAGCGTTGATACTTTTTTGTACCGACCCGTGGGTAACAATCCGCCCGTCCCACAACTCTTTAATCAACTCCTCATTGCTAATCACCCTTCCGTGGTGCCGCGCGAGGTAATGCAGTACCGCCATCACCTTGGGTTGGAGTTTTAGCGAATGCTCGCCCGCGCTCAGTGTGTTGTGAGAGGGCGACACTTGGACTTGGCCAAGTGTAAAACGTGTGTCTTTATTTGCGTCCATCAGGCAACACTCTTTGCCTTTAACGCGCGAGCCCTATTCATAGCGCTTACCTTTTCATGTCTTCCAAAGTCAACTTCTTCTTATATTAGGGGATTGCCAGCACGGCGATGAACAAACCCTGACCTGACCGCAATTTTGCAAGATCGAACCTGTGAAAGACAAGTTTTGCCGCTTTCGAATTATTTTGTATATTATTGATTTATAAGGAGTATTTTTTGGTAAGCAAAAGGTAAGCAACAGGTTTTTGTATGGTCAGTGTTTTATTGCGCAATTGCAATATATTTACTCCAACGCACTCTTGCTGGGAAAGCTCGCGCCGGCTTGGGGTGCTGTTATCAACAATCAAACATACAGGTAACAGGCTATGAAATACTCACTACTCATTCCAGCTCTGCTCATCTCCATAGTGGCCCCCACAGTAGCTATGGCTGCTGACGAACAACCGCTCAGCGCTAAAGCGCCCCTTGTGTATGTGAACAAAAACCTGGGCTTTAATGTACCGGGCTACAAATACAAACAATCTGGCTTTCCTTGCGACCTCGATAAAGTCTTGGTTGATAACCTGGTTGAACAGGGAAAAATAGACGGCATTCGTATGGAGCCGGTATCCACAGCCGACAAAATTCGCAATGGCGTTGTGCCCGTATTGTTGATCGACGTTGAGCAATTGGTCTTGGGCGATCGCCAATTTGGCACCGAGCGCGATTCCAACCTGCCCAAAGTGCAAATCACTGCCGCTGTGTTAAAAGGCAAAAATATGACCACCGCCAAACACACCTGCGCAATTATGGCGCTGAATGAATTTACGCCCTCCAGCAACGTGCTCGACTTAGGCAGCAATGGGGTGACCGTGTGTGCGGCTACGCGTAAATGTTTGAAGGACTTAAGTAAAGATGTTGTTCAATGGGTTGAACCCCAACTTCAATAAACCGGATTTGTGTTGTTCTTCGTTGTAAGTGTGTGTGACCCCTCGGCTGCGCTTGCCAGATGTGTTTTCGGCAAATGCAGCCGCATTTTTAACCTCGCGTTCCAACCTCCCCCCACCGCATAACCGGAGCTTGTGGCCGGTTATGCACTCCCACACCTAATCGGTTTTCAAAGCACCGCCCACCTGAACCTCGGCCAACCCGTTCACGGCACCGGCTGTGGGGCGAAGGCTAATGCGGATACGGCGCCCCTGAATGAATTCGGTTTCAAGCTTGCGCGTTTGGCTGGCATCCTGGCCTTCGATTTGCTCCACCAACCGGCGCCATTTCCCGGTGCGGTCTTCCACCTCGGCCACAAATCCATAGGGTGCTGCCTGCGGAAAGCTGAGGGTAAGATTATGGACTTCCACCACACGCTCAAGATCTAGGGTCAGGGTCATCTGCGTATCCTTTGCACCGCTCTCCCAATAGGTCGCCATATTGCCATCGTTCGCCAAGCGCGAGCTGTGGCCGGGTTTGTTGGAGCTCGCGAAGGTGGGGTTATTCAGGCCGAAGGAGCCATCTCCCTCACGTTCACGTACTGGGTTGGTAAAGGCAACATAGGGGCGATCCGCCGCCAGCGGTGTAGCGCCTTCCAGAAAGCGTGGGCCATCCAGCGTGCGCACCACTGCCAAGCCGTCTTTCAAGCCGGGGGAGCTGGCGCGCAAACGAGTCGCACCCGCCTGCCAGCTACGCAGGCTAATAGCCGCTTCGCCATCCCGAATGGTGATGTCGCTATCGGGTGCAAAGTCTATGCTCCGGCCCGTGGGAAATTCACCGGGGCCAGATTCAATCATCAAATGAACGGGTGGGCTGTTGCTTAAGCGATGCCCGTCTGCATCCACCACACTTACAATCACCTGCACGTCGTCAGTACCGTCCGCATGTTTGATGGTGGGGGCGCTGGTTTTGATACGCAGTGCCGCTGGTGTTCCCTCCACCGGCCACACGGGTGGTGGCACCTGCGCGTAGGCGTTGCGATACCAATAATATTGGCGTTTGGGCAAGCGGAAGTAATCAATCATGCCCATACCCCCAAAGCGTTTGCCTGCAATGGAGCCGTGATCAAAGCCTGCCCAGATCACCTCCCCGGAACGCCAAGGCAAGCGCCACGAACCTTCTTTGCCGGGTTCTGCGCCCGGTGTTTTGGTCAAATCGTCCCAACCGGGCTCATAAGCGCCCGGCCTGTCGGTCATGGTAGAACCGTACTCCGCCACAAAATTGGGGATTCCCGGGTTCGGGAACAGGCTCGCACCATCGCCGTTGTAACCCGCTATATCGCCTAATTTGTCGATGTCACCGCGCTGCGCTCCATTAATGGCCGCTGGGCGTGAAGGGTCCAATTCGTGAGAGAGGGCAACCAGCTCTTTCAGCAAACGCTTAACCTCTGGCAGCGTTTCTTTAGCCGTAAAGAAAACTTCGTTGTCCATGCCCCATGCAATAATCGAGGGGCTGTTACGGTTGATGCGAATCATCTCCGCAAGCTGCTGCTTCACACTGGCATCAAAGGCGGCGCGGTCAGCAGCGGCGGTTGGGTAAGCGGAAGATCCCCAAGGGTTTTTGAAGGATGCGGTTCCCCAAAAGGGCGCTTCTGATAAAAACAGTACGCCGAGCTTGTCGGTCATCTGTGCAAAATGCGGGTCGTGTGGGTAATGGGAGCCGCGGATAAAATCAAAGCCTGCATCCTTAATCATGCGAATATCCCGTTCAATGGCGCGATTGGTTACTGCATCGCCCCAACCGGCTTGGTCTTGATGCACATTCGCGCCGCGGAAATAGCGATGCTTACCGTTCAGGAAAAAGCCGCGGTCCGCTGTCCATTCAAACCAACGGAAGCCAAAATCAGTCTCGTATTGATCGCGCTTCTTACCATCCACTTTTAAGCTGGTAACGGCTTTATAAAGCACTGGCGTTTCGGGGCTCCACAGGCTCGGGCGCGCTATAGTCCCAGAGACTTGCCGAGCGATAAGGGTAGCACCGGGCTCCACCACCAGTTGTTGGTCTGGCAGGGTAGCAACCTTGCTGCCTTGCGCATCGAGGATGCGCGTTTGAACCAAGACGTCTGCACGGCTGGCGCTGTCGTTGCGAACTTCGGTCTCAACCGCGACCTTGCCGGACTTTGCCGATAGCTCCGGCGTAGTCACTCGTGTTCCTGCCCATGGCACGTGAACGCTATCGGAACTCACCAGCCATACATCGCGGTAAAGCCCGCCGCTAAACACATGTTCACCAGCACGGGGGGCCAAGGTCGCCTGCCACTCATTATTTACCTTCACCGCCACCACGTTACGGCCCGGGCGCAGGGCACGGGTAATATCTACCGGAAAACCGGTGTAACCGCCGCGATGATGCGCAAGCTCAATACCGTTCACATAGACGCGCGCATCCTGAAACGCACCTTCAAATTCCAGCGATAGGCGACGATCAGGCTTGAGTTCCGGCAAGACAAAGGCTTTGCGATACCAACCATCGCCGGTATAAAAAGCGGGAGCTCTAAAATAAGAAAGGCTGAAACTGTGGGGCAATCCAACCGCTTCCCAAGCATCATCATTCAGTTCCGGCGCTTCTGCGCCCTCGGTTTTACCTAGCTTGAATCGCCAGTCCGCGTTGAAGTTCAAGAGGGAACGGCCTTTTTCATCCACATCCAAGGGTTTGGATGAAGGGCTGGAATCCGCCTGCACACTGGCAATTACCGCAAAGGACGCAAGCACGCCCAGCGCCCAGCATTTAAAAGCGCTCATTGAAGTCTCCCCGCAATTATTATGATTAGCGGGAATATATCATACAAATAGCCTAATCAAAGCGATCAAACGCACAGCCTACCCTTGACCTTGCGATCAAGATTCCGCATTCTGCGCATCAAACCACCGCCCATAGACTTGGGCCCACACCTAAACAAGGAATGTCTATGTCGATTGCTGATTGGCCCGCTGCCGAACGCCCCCGTGAAAAACTCCTCGCCCTTGGCCCCAAAGCCTTATCCGACGCCGAACTGCTCGCCATTTTCCTGCGCGTAGGCTGTGTGGGGAAATCCGCCGTGGATCTCGCCCGCGAACTTTTACAAGAATACGGCGGTTTGCGACCTTTATTAGAAGCCAGCCAAAGCGATTTTTGTAAAGGGTTGGGTTTAGGCAGCGCTAAATACGCGCAGCTGCAAGCCGTGCTGGAAATGGGGCGGCGGCATTTGTCAGCCACCATGAAAGAGGGTGATTTACTCACCAGCCCGCATTTAGTGCGCAACTACCTAAGCGCTCAGTTGCGGCACCAAGCGCAAGAAGTCTTCGCCGTCTTATTTCTGGACAATCAACATCGCCTCATTGCGTACGAAGAAATGTTTTTTGGGACTATCGACGGTGCATCGGTTTACCCGCGCGAAGTTGTTAAGAAGGCACTCGCCAAAAACGCTGCAGCAGTCATACTTGCCCACAATCATCCGTCCGGCATCGCCGAACCCAGCCAAGCCGATCAGCACATCACTCGCCGTTTGCAAGATGCACTGCAACTGGTGGACGTGCGGGTAATCGATCATATGGTCGTAGGCGATAAAGAGGTCGTTTCCTTTGCCGAGCGCGGCTTATTGTAAAGATGGCCTATTTCGGCATCTTTTTTGGCTAAAAAATCAGCTAGTCATTGCTATTGGAAGGCTGTTTTGGTATAAAACGCGGCTCTTTGCGGCAGGGTTATTTTGAGTACTTTTATTTAGGGTCTCAAAGTGAAGCGCCCCGCACAAATTTCCCTGTGAAGTTTGCCTGACTGACTCAAATTTCAGTCCGCGAATTTGAAAATAGGCTGCTTACAACAATGCTCTAAGCTGGTTGTTAGTCTGTGTTACGGCTCCCAGCGCCGCCAACTTAACGGCCGGCTTAGCGCGCTGATTTATTTAATGAGGCAATAGAATGTCTAGAGTATGTCAAGTTACTGGCAAGCGTCCAATTACTGGTAACAATGTTTCTCACGCAAAAAACCACACCAAGCGTCGTTTTTTGCCAAACCTTCACACTCACCGTTTCTGGGTTGAGGCTGAAAAGCGCTTTGTTAGCTTGCGCGTTTCTGCAAAAGGTATGCGCGTAATCGACAAGCGCGGTATCGATGCAGTTTTGGCTGAAGTCCGTGCAAACGGCGAAAAAGTTTAATTAGGAGCAGCGTCATGCGCGATAAAATTCGTCTTAACTCTAGCGCCGGTACTGGTCACTTCTACACTACTGACAAGAACAAGCGCACCATGCCAGAAAAAATGGAAATCAAAAAGTACGATCCAGTTGTGCGCAAGCACGTGGTCTACAAAGAAGGCAAAATCAAGTAATTGATGGCCCGATTTCCTAAAACCCGCTTCGGCGGGTTTTTTTATGGGCGCGATTTTAAAGGTGCAAGCCCTTAGAGCTGATCTAGACTGGAGAATACCCATAACATTAAAGACATAACTCTATGAGCGAACTGCGCGGTTTAGATGCATGGATGCGGGCCTTGGCAGATCAAGACATGCCAACCCTGAACTCCGTGGTAAAGGAGATTTGCGAGCTGAGTGAAGACGATGAATGCCGCACCGATGATCTCACTAAGATTATCCTGCGCGATGCGAACCTCACCTCCAAAGTGCTAAAAATCGCCAACTCCATTCATTACAACCGCTCCTTCACGCCCATCAAAACTGTCTCTCGTGGCATTGTGCAATTGGGATTTGATAACCTCAAAAACATCACCTTAGCGAGCAGCCTTATCGATAGCTTTTTGCGCGGCAAACCGAAAGCCTTGTTAATAGAAAGCCTGGCCAAATCTTTCCATGCTGCCGTGCAAGCGCGTGCACTTGTGCCATACCTAAACGGTGAGCATAAAGAACAAGTATTTATCGCCGCACTTTTGCGTAATATCGGCGAACTTGCGCTCTTATCAACCGGTCGGGAAGCCGCTGAAAAGTTTGTCACTCTACGCAATTTGCACCCGGAAAATGAAGCTGCCATTTCGCGGGAATGCTTGGGTGTGGATATCAACCAAATCAATCGCGGGCTGATTAAAGAGTGGTCTTTGGGCGAATTAGCCCGTGAATCCTGTGAGGACACGGTGCGCCCAACCACCATGGCGAGCGCGGTTAACCTCGGTAATGAAATGAGCAAATACATTCACAAAGGCGTTAATTCGCCGGAGATGGAACGTATTTATCAACATATGGCCACACTTTGCGGTATTACACCCTCCGCCGCAAAAACCCAGGTCGCGCAAATGGCTGAGGAAGCTGCCGTTATTGCCAAGAGTTATGGTGTTGAAGTGCTTCTCCAAGCATTGCCCGATACTCAAGTTGCCGAGGAGCTGGCAGAAGAAACACCTCCACAACGTACCGGCTACGAATTTCAACAGCACATTAACCAAATTCACAAAATCATGTTTGAGGGTGGCGACATCTCAAAAATTATGCAGCTATCGGTTGCTGCTTTATATGAAGGCTCTGGAATCCCGCGTGTGACTATCTCGATGCTGGATTACAAAGCCAAGTCCCTGGATATCCGCTACGTAGCAGGCAAGGGCACTAATCTTTGGCGTCAAACCATCAAAATTGAATTGGATAAGCTTGTAAAAGGCGAGCTGCTGCACGAGTTTTTGCGCGTACAACAAGCGATTTGGTACCAGCCTGCGCAAGGCCTAAAGACGCTCGGTGCACTGACGGCGCTAGAACCCAAAAGTGATTTGATGATGGCTCCCCTGCGAATCGACAAGCGCTTAGTTGCCATCATTTATGCCGACGGTGCCGACCACAAACTATCGGCGCGCCAATTTGAAGACTTTCAGCTAATCGCCAATCAACTCAACCTGATTTTAAAAGTGAACGCGGCAAGTTCATAAAACAATCAGGCAATAAAAAACCCGCCGAAGCGGGTTTCTCTCAAACTCTTTAAATTTACGCGCGGTTAATGCGACGGGTAGCAATCAAACCGAACAAACCTACACCCATCAACAGCAAAGTTGCTGGCTCAGGTACTGCGGTTTTACGGAAAGAGTGGTTGTCACTTTCAAAAGCGTAACCGTGGCTGGTAATTTTCACAGTGTCGAACTTGGCTGAACCGAAATCAAAATTAATGTAACGGTTAGAAGCCCATGCAGTTTGGTTTCCATCTGCAGTCAAATTCGGTAACTGGCCACCGTTATAGCTAGCAACTTGCGTATTGCCCAAGAAGAAACTGATGATGTTGTAGCTATCAATAGAGCCCCAATATAAACCAAAGTAGTTGGCAGTAGCGCCCAAGCTCAATACTGCGGTTTGAGTACTTTGGCTCGGATTAGGCACACTGAGATACTTAGTGGTATCAGAAAAAGGAGTAGCGTAAAGACCGCTTGCGCTGCCAGATACTATGGCAAAGTCGCCGGTGCATGAGAGATAGCCAGTACATGTACCGTTATCAAAGGTCACATTAGTAACGCCCGCAACTGAACTCGTGGTTTGGTTAATAGCTGATGCGGTAATGGTAATTGCGCTCGCGCTTGCGGATAAACCTAAAGCGGCAGCGAGAAAAGCGAAGGATTTAAAGATCCTGTTCATCTAGAGAACTCCAATAAAGCGGTTTGTTAATGTAGACGACAAATATGCTGAGATTTTTCTCACCCTTTGTACTAACCGCCTGAATGAGTGATGGCGCCAGCACAATAATGAGAACTGTATCACACAAAATGCCAATATCCACTTTTTACGTGTCAAATTTGTATATTTAAACGCCAAAATTATATTTTTCTTCATAAGCAGCACTTTTCTTCTATCCAGTTGTTATTTCTGGCAAGCTGCTTTTTCCTAACTCTATGATTCGCCTTATCTATTTATGCCTGAATTACCCGAAGTAGAAACGACCCTGCGCGGTATAGCGCCTCATACGCTGAATCGTAAACTCAGCCGCGTCCTGATTCGCCAACCCAGCCTCCGTTGGCCTATTCCTAGCGAACTACCGGGTTTGATTGAGGGACAAACGCTGCGCAATATCAACCGCCGGGGGAAGTACCTGCTTTTTGAGTTTGCGACCGGTAAGGCACTTGTTCATTTAGGAATGTCTGGCAGCCTTCGCATAGTGCCCACCGACACGCCACCCAATACCCACGACCATTTTGACTGGATCTTCGGCGATATAGCGCTGCGCTACCATGATCCTCGCCGCTTCGGGTGCTTGTTATGGATTGATGGCGAACCCAATAAGCATAAGCTGTTGGCTAAATTAGGTCCGGAACCCTTAACAGACGAGTTCAATGCGGATTACCTTTTCTTACGCAGCCGAAAGCGCACCCAAGCCGTTAAGCAATTCATTATGGACAGCCATATAGTGGTGGGGGTGGGCAATATTTACGCGAACGAATCTCTGTTTATGTCGCGCATAAAACCCATTCGCAAGGCGGGAACACTCACCCGTAAAAACTGCGAAGACTTGGTGCGGGATATTAAATTCGTACTCGCACGTTCCATCGAACAAGGCGGGACGACATTACGCGATTTTGTCGGCGGTGATGGCAAGCCAGGCTACTTCAAACAACAACTATTGGTTTACGGGCGCGGCGGCGAGCCTTGTACTGAATGTGGAAAGGGGCTGAAGGAAGTGCGCATGACAGATCGCACCACAGTTTACTGCGTCAATTGCCAGACATAAAAAAGCCCTGCACAAGCAGGGCTTTTTTATTCATAACGCCGACAAACCTTTTCACGCTTTAGGCTACCGGAACGAGGCCTAAGTTTTTCACGATTTGCGCCGTGGGCTCTGTTTGATTCATGGTGTAGAAATGCAAACCAGGCGCTTCATTCTCCAACAAAACTTCACATAACTCAGTGACCAAATCAACACCGAACGCTTTCAAACTCTCTTCATCATCAGCGTAATTCTCTAACGCCTTGCGCAACCAACGCGGAATTTCTGCACCGCAGCTGTCTGAGAAGCGCGTGAGGTTACGGTAATTGATGATGGGCATAATGCCAGGGTAAATCGGTTGTGTGATGCCCGCTTTACGGGTTTGCTCCATAAAGTAGAAATAGGAATCGGGGTTGAAAAAGTATTGAGTGATGGCACTATCCGCACCCGCATCAAACTTGCCTTTTAAATAGCGAACATCTTCCGAGTAGCTTTTTGCTTGCGGATGAATTTCTGGGTAAGCAGCCACCTCCAATCGAAAGGTGTGACCAAAATGTTGGCGAATAAACGCGACCAATTCATTTGCGTACACCAAGTGTTGTTGGCCACCCATGCCAGAAGGCACATCGCCGCGCAACGCCACAATGCGATCCACACCAAAGAATTTGTATTCGTTTAACAATCGCAAGATCGTTTCGTGATCGTCATTACCGAACGACAAATGGGGCGCAATGCTAATACCGTCGTTTTTAAATTGCGTAACAACGCCTTTGGTATTGTCGCGCGTGGAGCCACCTGCACCATAAGTTACGGAAAAAAAGTCAGGCTCAAATGCGTTGAGCTGATCGCGCACTTTAATGAGTTTTTCTTTTCCTTCCGGCGTTTTGGGCGGAAAGAATTCAAAACTTAAACGCGGCTGTGAGTCAGTCATAATGTATATCCTGCATCTCAATTGAGTTTTTCAACCGAGATGCCATCGATTAATTTATCCGTCGTCATCCTCGCGCAGCTAAAATGACGATTCCCTGCTAAAGGGGTTTGACACTATTAGTACTTGTAAGACTCTGGCTTAAACGGGCCTTCAACCGCAAAGCCAATATATTCAGCTTGCTGCGCCGTCATTTTGGTAATGACACCACCAAAACCTTCCACCATATCGCGTGCAACTTCTTCGTCGAGTTTCTTCGGCAACACACGAACATACAAATGTTCTGCTTTTTGTTCTGCAGGAAGCTCAGCAAATTTGCGCTCGTACAAATAAATTTGTGCCAACACTTGGTTTGCGAACGAACCATCCATAATACGTGATGGGTGGCCAGTTGCGTTACCCAAGTTTACCAAGCGGCCTTCAGACAAAATAATCAAATGATCGTTGGTCGGTTTGTCGCGGTAAACTTTATGCACTTGTGGTTTAACTTCTTCCCACTCCCAATTTTTGCGCATAAAAGCGGTATCAATTTCGCTATCAAAGTGGCCGATGTTACACACTACTGCACTGCGTTTTAATGCGCGCAACATGGCAGAGTCACACACGTTTACGTTGCCCGTTGTTGTTACCACCAAATCCGTTGTGCCAAGCACAATATGATTGATGTCTTCGTATTTACCGGTGTTGATGCCTTCATTGTAAGGCGACACAACTTCAAAGCCATCCATACAGGCTTGCATTGCACAAATTGGATCAATCTCGGTGACTTTAACAATCATACCTTCTTGACGCAAAGAAGCCGCAGAACCTTTACCTACATCGCCGTAACCAATTACCAACGCTTTTTTACCGGCGAGCAAATGGTCGGTGCCACGTTTGATGGCATCGTTCAAACTGTGACGGCAACCGTATTTGTTGTCGTTTTTACTTTTAGTGACGGCATCGTTCACGTTGATTGCCGGAACTTTCAACGTGCCTTTTTTCAACATCTCCAACAAGCGGTGAACGCCGGTAGTAGTTTCTTCAGAGATACCGTGAATTTTATCCAACATCTGCGGATATTTTTCGTGAACGATTTGGGTTACGTCACCACCATCGTCCAAAATCATATTGGCGTCCCATGGCTTACCATCTTTCAAAATGGTTTGCTCAATACACCACCAGAATTCTTCTTCGGTTTCACCTTTCCACGCAAATACCGGAATGCCAGCTGCTGCAACTGCCGCTGCTGCATGATCTTGCGTTGAGAAAATATTGCACGATGACCAACGCACTTCTGCACCCAAGTCCACCAATGTTTCAATTAACACGGCAGTTTGAATAGTCATGTGAATACAGCCAATGATTTTTGCGTCCGCCAAAGGCTTGGTGCTTTTGTATTTACGACGCAACGCCATAAGTGCAGGCATTTCACCTTCGGCAATTTCAATTTCTTTACGGCCCCAGTTTGCATCTTGTGCAAATGCTTCGGGGGTTCTGGCGGCAACTTTGTAGTCTGTGAAGCTCATGATGTATTTCCTAAAATGAATTTGGGTTTAAATCCCTCCCCAGCCCTCCCTTTTTCAAAGGGAGGGAGCTGAAATCACTGCGAAAAATGCGAGTTGATTTCAAATTCCCCCTTTGAAAAAGGGGGTTAGGGGGATTTGCTTTTAAAATTAAAGCGCTTTCTTCAATGCTTCGGCCTTATCCGTTTTTTCCCAAGTAAAATCGGGAAGCTCACGACCAAAGTGACCATAGGCAGCTGTTTGACGGTAAATAGGACGTTTAAGGTCTAACATTTCAATCAAGCCACGTGGACGCAAATCGAAATGCTCGCGCACGAGTTTCACAATTTCCGAATCAGGTAATTTGCCAGTACCAAATGCGTTAACAGAAATTGATGTTGGCTCAGCAACACCAATCGCGTAGCTCACTTGAATTTCTAATCGATCTGCAATGCCCGCAGCAACCAAATTTTTTGCAACGTAACGGCCAGCATAGGCAGCAGAACGGTCAACTTTTGATGGATCTTTACCAGAGAAAGCACCGCCGCCGTGACGCGCCATACCGCCGTAAGAATCCACAATAATTTTACGGCCCGTCAACCCACAATCGCCCACCGGACCGCCAATAATAAATTGGCCAGTTGGGTTAATGTGATATTGAGTACCCGCGTGCAACCATTCTGCTGGTAATACCTGGTTGATAATTAATTCACGTACCGCTTCATGAATTTCTTTTTGGGTTACATCTGGGCTGTGTTGGGTAGACAGAACAACGGCATCAACCGCAACAGGCTTACCATTTTCGTAACGCAAGGTCACTTGGCTTTTCGCATCTGGGCGCAACCAAGGCAAGGTTCCGTTTTTACGCAATTGCGCTTGTTTTTCTACCAAGCGATGCGAGTAAAAAATTGGCGCTGGCATTAATACCGCTGTTTCGTTGGTAGCGTAGCCAAACATTAAACCTTGATCACCTGCACCCATATCTTTGTTGGTTGCTTCGTCAACGCCCATGGCGATATCGGAAGATTGTTTACCAATAGCATTTAATACGGCGCAGCTTGCTCCATCGAAACCAACATCGCTGGAGTTATAGCCGATATCCAAAATTACTTGGCGAATCAAATCTTCCAAATCAACATAGGTTGACGTGCGCACTTCACCAGCAACAATTGCCATACCAGTTTTAACCAGAGTTTCTACGGCAACGCGCGCATTGGGATCATCTTTAATGATTGCATCAAGCACAGCGTCAGAAATCTGATCAGCCATTTTGTCGGGATGGCCTTCGGAGACTGACTCGGAGGTAAATACGGAATATTCGGACATGTTGGTTTCCTGTTTTAATGCAAATAAAAATAACGTTTAACTCAGCCGGGATTCGTTAAAAAAAGGAATCGTCATCCTCGCGAAGCGGGAATCCAGCTTTTGCTTTTAATTTCAACTTACTTAATTTAAATTTTTAAGAGCTGGATCCCCGCTACGCAAGGATGGCGACTCCAACATAAACTACCTAATTGCTAAACACCGACGCACACGACTTAAAAGATGGTTTCTCAATAACTAGAAATTCGCCGGTTTAAAAAATTGCCTTAGCTGAATTTGAAATCCATTACGCAATGCAAAGTAAACGCTCTGGCCTTCATTTAATTTTGCAGCAGCACCCCAGCGCGAAAAATCGTGTGGTTCAAAGCCTTGCCACAAATCGCCGCACGCTTCTTTTGCCCAAGCTTGTTCGTGACGACATAAATCGCAAATCAAGAGCGCGCCACCGGGAGCAAGCGCTTTACTTAAATCTTGGAAAATATCCGCCGGTGATGGCGTGTGGTGCAGTACCATATTGACCACTATGCAATCCGCCAACACTTTTTTCTCGGCAAGAATGTGGGTATCCCCATGGATAAATTCCATGCTGCGTAAATTGTACTTTTGCGCCTCTTTAATTTTTTCTATGTGGTCTTTCGACTTCTGCAACATCTCTGCAGAACTATCGAGTGCAACGACTTGCGAAAATTTTTGCGCGAGCACCGGTAAAAATTCACCTTCGCCGGGGCCCACTTCTAAGGCGAGTGTCCAATTGCGTAGCGGCGTGTTGTTGAGCAACTGTGTCATGTGCTCTGCATATACGGGATAGCTGGCAATTAGATCTTGCTGCTCACGAAATTTGTGCGCGTTCTCTGCAAAAAACTGTTGCGATGCCAAGCTACGCTCTTGTTCAAGCTCGCGCAGTTGTGCTTGCACGGACTCGGCGATGGGCAGTTGATCGATGCTGGCAAAGAGCGCCTGCTGCAAACTCGCGAGGGGACTATCCGGCACTAAATAAGACCGACGATAAAAAATGCTGTTACCTTCGCGACGCGTACTGAGCAAGCCGGCGCTGGTGAGCACCTTTAAGTGATGGCTCATCCCCGATTGCTTGGCGTTAAAAATACGGCACAGTTCCAACACGCCAAAGGAATCCTGCGCGAGCACACGCAAAATCTCCAAACGGAAGCCATCGCCCGCAGCCTTAAGCAAATTGGGGAGCGATTGGGCATCCACCGTAGGCAGTGAGGCAGGCTCAACGATGTCCGTTAAAATTGGCGGTACGTCCACTACAGGCAGGAATACCACTTCATGCAACGAGGGAACACCTGCCGCGTCAATTAAAGTGGGAGCAACAACCCTTGGCTCTGAAAGCTCGGGCAGTTCGGCGTCATGCACTTGCTCAGTAAGCAGGGGCAGATCTAAGTGATCGTGGTCTAGGATTTCATTCATGGGATGCAGTCTAGCAGGCGAAAAAACCTATATCAAAATATTTCGATATAGGTTTTACGCTTTTTTATCGCAAATGGTTTAAATGAGCGAAAAAACTTCGAATTGACCTTATAGTCCTATGAACTATATTATGCCTGCCGCTTGGATACCGACTTTTCGTCATCCTGTGCTTTACCCCTGAGTCCAGCTGAGCGAGAATGTGCGGCCCCGTTTGCCAGACATGTTCTTACGGGGCTTCTGCTCCTCTTCGGCCATATGAGCAGTAAGCACAGGGCGTTCTATGAGAGTAAAGCGCTCAGAACGTAGAACAGTCCAAACGATATTCATCAGCACCATGCCGTCTTATTAATAGTTGATAGGCATGAGTGACGAAAAGATCCGCCAGAGATCGCTTTAACCGCTATTCGCAATCAACTTTGAAATGCTAGCTTTTGCTAAATAACCTAGGAGCTTCTTACGATGCCGTCCCGTAAACACTTGGCTGATGCCATCCGCGTTCTTTCCATGGACGCCGTTCAAAAAGCTAACTCTGGTCACCCAGGCGCACCAATGGGTATGGCCGATATCGCCGAAGTTCTGTGGAACGACTTTTTAAAGCACAACCCAACCAACCCTAACTGGGCTGACCGCGACCGTTTCGTATTGTCTAACGGCCACGGCTCTATGTTGATTTATTCCTTGCTGCATCTTTCTGGCTACGATTTGCCAATGGATGAAATTAAGCAATTCCGTCAATTGCACTCCAAAACCCCCGGCCACCCAGAGCGCGGCTACACCGTGGGTGTAGAAACCACTACCGGTCCATTAGGCCAAGGTATTGTTAACGGCGTGGGTATGGCATTGGCTGAAAAAATTCTTGCAGCGCAATTCAACCGCGAAGGTCACACTGTTGTTGATCACCATACCTACGTTTTCCTCGGCGATGGCTGCATGATGGAAGGCGTTAGCCACGAAGCTTGCTCTTTGGCAGGCACCTTGGGCTTGGGCAAACTGATTGCGTTCTACGATGACAACGGTATTTCTATTGATGGCCACGTAGAAGGCTGGTTTACCGATGACACCGCCAAGCGCTTTGAAGCTTACGGCTGGCACGTAATCCGTGCGGTTGATGGTCACAACGCTGACGCTATTAAAGCCGCTATCGAAGAAGCGAAATCTGTAACCGCAAGACCAACCTTGGTTATCACCAAAACTATCATTGGTTTCGGTTCACCCAACAAACAAGCATCTCACGATTGCCACGGCTCACCACTGGGCTTGGAAGAAGTAGCATTGGTTCGCAAAACCCTCGGTTGGGAATACGAACCCTTTGTTATTCCTGCCGACGTTTACGCGGGTTGGGATGCAAAAGCCAAAGGCGCTGCCGCTGAAAAAGCGTGGGACCAAAAATTTGCTGCTTACAAAGCTGCTTACCCAGAATTGGCTGCCGAATTCGAGCGCCGCGTAATCAAAGGTGAATTGCCTGCTGACTTCGCGGCTAAAGCCGATGCTTTCATTCAAGAAAGCCAAGCCAAAGGCGAGAAAATTGCCAGCCGTAAAGCCTCACAAAACGCTATTGCGTTGTTCGCCGAAGCTTTGCCTGAATTGCTGGGCGGCTCCGCTGACTTGGCCGGTTCTAACCTCACCTTGGTAAAAGCATCTAAAGGCGTAGAAGCGGCAGATGCAAGCGGCAACTACATTTATTACGGTGTGCGCGAATTTGGTATGAGCGCCATCATGAACGGTATTTCTGCTCACGGCGGTTTCATCGCTTACGGCGCAACTTTCTTGATGTTCCAACAATACGCCGCTAACGCTGTGCGTATGTCGGCATTGATGAAACTGCAAAACATCTTCGTTTACACCCACGACTCTATCGGTCAGGGTGAAGACGGCCCAACACACCAACCCATCGAAGTGCTCGGCACCCTGCGTTTGACACCAAACATGGATACATGGCGCACCGCTGACGCAACGGAAACTGCCGTGTCTTGGAAAGCAGCTGTTGAACGCCGTACTGGCCCAACCGCATTGATTTTCAGCCGTCAAAATCTGGATGCATTTGCCCGTACCCCAGAGCAAGTCGCCAATATTGCCAAAGGCGGTTATGTGTTGGTTGATTCTGTAGGTACACCCGATGCAATCCTGATTGCTACCGGTTCAGAAGTTGGCGTAACGGTTAAAGCTGCAGAAGCTTTGAAAGCAAAAGGTCGCAATGTTCGCGTTGTATCTATGCCATCAACGTCTGTGTTTGATCGTCAAGATGCTGCTTACAAAGAATCGGTATTGCCTTTGGGCGTTAGCGCACGCGTTGCAGTAGAAACCGCAGCGGCGGATTACTGGTACAAGTACGTAGGTTTGGATGGCGCCGTTGTGGGCATGACCACCTTCGGTGAATCAGCTCCCGGCCCAGCGCTGCTCGAATACTTCGGCTTTACTGTCGATAACATCGTGAGCACTGTAGAAGAATTACTGGAAGACTAAGAGCAAGAAAAACACCCGACGCAAGTCGGGTGTTTTGTTTTATAGCCCGATTTAATAGAGAATAATGCTCCTGCTAAGCCACACAGACATTGGTTGCCACATTAAGGAATTGAGCATGTTGAATCATCGTAATTTCACCCTCGCGCTATTGGTATCCGCAGGTATTTTAATCACTGCCTGTAGCAAAAAAGCTGACGCACCAGCACAACAAGCAAGCTCCTCAACGCCAACAGTCACTGCCTCGGAAGCAATGCCCGCTAGCTCAACAGCGGCGGTAGAAGAAGACCCAGAGATTGTGAAAAAACGCGACGCCATGGAATTTGCCCTAGCGGAAGATGCTATTAAGAATGACCCTAAAGGCCAATGGGCGGTAAGCGCCAAAGCCAGCTCCACCTATTCAAATGATATTAACAATACGTCAAGCTCTTACCATCCATTTCGCGCGGCAGGTGCTCCAGATACTGAAGCCTATGGCGATAGGGATACCTCGTGGGCAACTAAAGAATCAGACACTGGCCTAGAATGGATTGAGCTTGAGTACGCCAAACCGGTAAATGCCAGCCAAATTAAAATTCGCCAAAACAATGCGCCTGGTGCCATTATCAGCGTCGACATCTATGACGAAACCGGCAGCGCCCACAACATTTGGAAAGGCCCAGACGCAACTCAATACAAACCATCTACAATTAGCTGGTTAAACATTCCCTTCGAAAAAACCGCGTTTAAAACTCAGCGCGTAAAAATCACCCTTGCCACTAACGCTGTATCCGGCTGGAACGAAATTGATGCCGTACAACTCATTGGCGAATAAATTTGCAACCGCTTTAAGGATTTTCCTATGACCGTAAAACTCATGAAAGACCAAGACCTCGCCGGCAAACGCGTGCTGATTCGTCAGGACTTAAACGTACCGCTGGAAGATGGCCGCATCACCTCTGCTGTACGTATAGACGCATCCATCCCCACCCTTAAAGCCGCACTCGCTGCCGGCGCAAAAGTGATGGTGATGTCTCACCTCGGCCGCCCGGACGAAGGTGTTTACGAAGAAGCCTCATCACTCGCACCCGTTGCCAAATACCTGAGTGAAAAATTAGGCCGCGATGTTCCGCTCATTAAAAACTGGGTAGACGGTTTTGAAATGAAGGGCGATTTAGTGTTACTGGAAAACGTTCGTTTCAACGTGGGCGAAGGCAAAAACTCAGACGAACTTTCCAAAAAAATGGCAGCACTGTGCGATGTATTCGTAATGGACGCTTTCGGTACCGCACATCGCGCGCAAGCATCTACTCACGGCGTTGCCAAATTTGCACCCATCGCCTGCGCAGGCCCATTGCTTGCGGCTGAACTAGAAGCATTAGCAAAAGTACTCGATAAACCCGCGCGCCCATTGGTGGCCATCGTTGGCGGCTCAAAAGTATCTACCAAGTTGAGCGTATTAGACGCACTCTCTAAAATTGCAGACATTCTTGTTGTAGGCGGTGGTATCTCCAACACCTTCGTAGCAGCAGCTGGCAATCAAGTTGGCAACTCGCTTTACGAAAAAGATTTAATCCCAGAAGCACAACGCCTGTGCAAAACCACTGAAGTTGTTTTCGCAACCGACGTGCGCGTCACCAAAGAAGGTTTCAAACAATGGAACCACAACTCAGTCGCTACCGTTAAAAAGCCAAGCGAAATCCAAGCCGACGAAGAAATCATCGACTACGGCCCAGAAACCGCAGCACGCGTTGCCGAGATTATCAAAAATGCCAAAACCGTTTTATGGAACGGCCCATGCGGCGTATTTGAATTTGACGCTTTCGCGCAAGGCACCGAAACCATCTCCCGCGCCATTGCAGAGAGCGATGCATTCTCTGTAGCAGGCGGCGGCGATACTTTGGCTGCAATCGACAAGTGGAACTTGGCTGACAAGATTTCTTACGTATCTACCGGCGGCGGTGCTTTCCTTGAATTCGTAGAAGGGAAAGTATTGCCAGCGGTTGCAATTTTGGAAGAGCGTGCGAAGAACTAATTAAGCTTTTTAATTAATTCGAAAGCCCGCATTCAGAAATGGATGCGGGCTTTTTATTTCCTCAATGCCGCTCTTTAGAGCTCCTACTTAAACATCTCGCTTGACTTTATTACACATGCAAGTTATTTTTGGCACATGAAAGACAAAACCTTATTCAGCAATGGCGATCAGCTTTTAGCAGCACTAGCAGCGCTCGCTAATCCGCACAGGCTACGAATTATCGCCTTACTTGCATCTGGCGGCCGTAACTACGTCAGCCAGCTTGCGCGTGAGATCGGCATTAGTCGGCCCTTGTTGCAGTTGCATCTGCAAAAACTGGCTGACGCTGGGCTTGTGACAAGTCAACTTGAATTATCCCAAGATGGCAAAGCGCTTAATTATTACGACGTTACCAGCTTTGCACTTGAACTGACCCCAGCCGCTATCGCTGAGGCTGCACAATCTTTGACTCTTAATACTGATACTTGAGGCTTTTCTTATGTCTGACAATGCCATTTTTGCTGCGCTATTTTTCCCATCACTTGCCGCCGTATTGATTTTCGCCATGAAATACCTTGCGGTCATCCTTCAGGCAAAAGCTCGCCTTGCACAAGACGAGACCTATCGCGATCTCGCGGTTCAAGTAGCAACAGCACAAACTGAAACCGCCGCAAATCTCTCAGCTCTGAACATTACACTCGCTGACGTACAGTCTCGTTTGGTGATACTTGAACGAATCCTTAAGGAAGTTGAATAAATAAAACCAGCGGCATACAGCACGCTGAAAATAGATTTATCTCAGGAGTTTTCTTCATGAATGAAGTTTCGTTATTTCGCCTCTACCTATTGAGAGCTTTGTATCTTCTTATTGTGGTCGGGCTCGGTATTTATGTGATGCCTGACATTATTCTTCACCAACGCCAATGGGGCCCTCATGAAAGCGTAGTCCAATGTATGTTGTTCGCCTTCTGGGCGTTGTCGATCGTAGGAATTCGATATCCACTACAGATGCTACCGATCTTGTTGTGGGAATTAATTTGGAAATCGACGTGGTTGATAGTCGTTGCACTGCCTTTGTGGCTCGCCCACAAAATGGATGATCCGACGATGTTAATGGTTCCGAGTATTTTAGGCGTGGTTATCTTTCCTTTTATCATTCCATGGCGCTACGTGTTTAAACAATACGTACAACACAGGGGCGACAGATGGAGATGAATGTCACCACCGCCATCGCCAGTAACACCAAAACTGAAAAAAATTCAGTATTCGTTAATGATTTGTATCAAAAGGCAAAAGGACTACTTCCATGAACACCCACTTAATTCGCCTATTTATACACAAAATATTTGGCTCGCTTTTGATTTTAAGCTCTGCTCATGTTTTCGCAGCAGAACAACATTCTAGTGAATCAACAAATGACGGCGTGACCGCATTTAATAATGGCCATTATAGCGAAGCCGAAAGCTATTTTTTGCCGAAGCTGAAAGAACCAAATTTTAAAAATGAATCTTTAATGTATCTCAGTAAAATAGCGGTGGAAAAAGGCGACGCTGACACCGCGATTAAATATATCGAACAAGCTTTAGCAACTGAACCAAACAGTGTTGAAGAACTGCTTGTGTCCGGCGACATTTATTGTGGCCAAGCACAAAAATCCTCAATATTCACCGCGTTGAAATTAGCTAAAACCTGTATCGCTCAATATGATGCGGCAGTTGATCTGGCACCGGACAATATCGACGCCTTGGTCTCAGCGGCAAAATTCCACTTAAACGCTCCATCAATTGTCGGTGGCTCTACAAAACGAGGTAACGAACTTTTAAATCGCTTGTCTCACCTATCAACGGAAGATGCAGACATCATCCGCCTTCCATTAGTGGAAAAAGAAAAAGGAGTCGATAGTGCTCTGGCTTTGGCCGATGAACTTAGCAAAAAAGGGTTTCGATCTGCAGAAAACCAATACCAAATCGCCCATTACTACAAAGAAAAGAAACTTTACACCAAAGCACAACCACTCTTTGAACCCTTATTAACTTGGAAAGAAACACCAAAAAATAAATGGTTTGTTAACGACAGCTGGCTTCAGCTTGGTGAAATTTTTTTAATCGAAGGCAAAAATCCCGCTCAAAGCGTAAAACTCATCGAAAACTACAAAAAGAAAAACAGTAATCCCCGCGATGTTCATTATTTTTGGTCAACATGGAGTTTGGCAAAAGCTTACAACGCCTCAGGTGAAAAAGATAAATACGACGCCTTGGTGAGACATATTAAATCGGAAGACTACAGGCAAAATAAAGCCTTCGCCAAAGAATTCGAATCCAGTATATAGTTCGCTTACCAACTTCCGACAACATCCTATGTCTTCCAATTTCACCGCCTGCAAACTGGCATACATCGTAGACAACAAGCTACTCGTCTACTTGCGCGATGACTTCGCGCATATTCCTTTCCCCAACATGTGGGATTTCCCCGGTGGCATGCGCGAGGGCGACGAAACTCCAGAACAATGTGTGTTACGCGAACTGGAAGAAGAGTTCGCGATTAGGTTAGACGAATCGCGTTTGATCTACAAAAAAGTTGGCGTGAACTTTAATAACACCGGTAATTCCTATTTTTTTGTTGCTTACGGCAAACAAGAAGAAATTGATGCCATTGTGTTTAGCGATGAAGGCCAGTATTGGCAATTAATGGATGTGGCGGAATTTGTGGAACATCCTATGGCTATCGATAGGCTCAAAATACGATTGGCAGATTTTCTAAAATCTATAGCTGTAGAAGGAGAGCTATGAATAAATCTATTCTCGTTTTAGGCGGTTACGGGAATTTTGGCAAGCGGATTTGCGAAGCTCTAGCTGCTCGTTCTGATATTCAATTAATAATTGCAGGCAGAGACAAAGAAAAAGCAGAAACTTTATGTACAAAATTGAAAACTCACGGAGCCAAAGCTACATTAGCTGCTGCAACATTGGATATTTTTAGTAACGATTTTCCTCAGCAACTGAGCCAGCTGAATCCCTTTCTAGTCATTCATACCAGTGGCCCTTTCCAAGGGCAAGATTACCGCATACCGCAGGCTTGTATTGATGCTGGCGCACATTATATTGATTTGGCCGATGACCGGCGCTTTGTGTGTAATATTAGTGATCTTAATTCGCAGGCACGTGCAAACAATCTTTTGGTTGTGAGTGGCGCCAGTTCTGTACCCGGTTTGTCGTCTGTCGTTATCGATAAACTTGCACCGCAATTTTCTCAAATGGATGAAATTGACATCGCGATCGCACCCGGTAACAGAGCAGAGCGTGGTGAAGCCACTGTTAAAGCAATTCTTTCCTATACAGGGCATCCCATTAAGATTTTCGAAAATGGCAATTGGATTCACAAGTACGGATGGATGTCGGCTCGTAAATTGGATTTTGGAAAAGTAGTTGGCAAACGCTGGTTAGCGAATGTGGATGTTCCTGATTTGGAATTGTTTCCGGCGCGCTACCCATTTGTAAAACGTGTAAATTTTCAGGCTGGACTGGAATTGCCTTTGTTACATTGGGGCATGGTCTTCATGGCATGGCTTGCAAAATATAAATTCGTGCCTAATTGGTCACCCTTGGTAAAACCTATTGTTAAAGCAAGCAATTGGTTTATTAATTTTGGCACTGACATTGGCGGTATGCGCATAAAAATAGCGGGCATTGATCACCAACAAAAGCCGCTTGAATTAGTGTGGCAGCTTACTGCTACTCATGGTGTTGGCCCCTATATTCCAACACTCTCGGCCATCATACTCGCTGAACATTTAATTAGCGGCAACACATTCGAGCCAGGTGCAATGCCCTGTTTAGGTTTGTATAAGCTGGAAGACTTTAAAAGCCATGCCGAGCCTTGGGGTATTTATTATCAGTTGTTTAGCAACGGCAAGGAACAACCACTTGGATAATTATCTGTTATTAAAATATTTACATATTCTCTTTGCGACCGTGTTGTTTGGAACAGGAGCCGGTATTGCGTTTTTTATGTTGATGGCAGTACTCAGCAAAAATATTAGCGTAATTTTACACACCGCCCGTATCACTATTATGGCCGATTGGCTATTCACCGCGCCTGCAGTTGCAGGTCAATTTATAACAGGCGCGTTACTCATGAAACGCCTGCAATACAGTTTTAGTGCGCCTTGGTTTCAGGCAGTATTTAGTTTGTTTGTATTTATTGGTTGCTGCTGGGTTCCAGTTGTTATCATCCAATATCGTTTAAAAAATTTAGCAAAAGATGCAGAACACACTGGTGTATTAAGCGATAGTTTTCACCGTGCTATACGTTTGTGGGTTCTTTTAGGAATACCGGCTTTTGCCGGTATTTTAGTCATGTTGTGGCTAATGATTTTTAAACCTTTGGCGATTATTTAATGCTTACACACACCAATATTTATCGTTTGTGTCGTTTTAGTCTCGCATTTATGTGGTTGTTTACTGCCGCAACCTCATACTGGTGGGGGCGCGACACTGGCTACGAAATTTTGGCATCACAAAATATCAAAAACGATATTGCAGATTGGTGTATTAATGCTGGAAGCCTATTGGATGCATTTATTGGTTTGTGGTTGCTTAGCAATTATCAACTTAAAGGGTGCTATGGGTTACAGATCATTATTATTCTGGTTTATTCAATCTTATTGAGTTTTATAGCACCACAGTTTTGGCTTCATCCCTTCGGGCCAGTTACAAAAAATATTCCTATCCTCGCGTTATTATTATTGATGTATAAATCAAGCTCTTCTTCAACTATTCATTCCCAATAATTTGGGTGGTGCCAATGAAATCTACTTTTAAAGATTACTTTTCTACCAAATCGAATGCTTACGCCAACTACCGCCCAAAATACCCCCTCGCGTTGGCTACGCAGATTAAACAACCTGATGAATTTTGATCTGTTTGCCAATGAACCGGAGCAGCAGCAACGGGAACTTATTCCCGGAGCTTGGCTGCTGCGTGGTTTCGTTTTGGCATTTGAACAAAAACTCCTAAGCGATATTCAACAGGTTATTGCAGAATCTCCTTTGCGAACCATGGTAACCCCCAGTGGCTTACCTATGTCAGTTACAACCACTAGTTGCGGTGATGCAGGTTGGGTTAGCGATGCTTATGGTTATCGCTATTCGCGACGCAATTCACTTACGCAGAATACTTGGCCGCCCATGCCAGCGAGCTTCTTTAATTTGGCGAAGCAAGCAGCGCGTGCAGCAGGCTACGATAATTTCTCACCAGATTCCTGTTTGATTAATCGTTATGGCGTGGGGGCGAAGATGTCGTTGCATCAAGATAAAAATGAACGGGATTTTTCCCAGCCGATTGTTTCAGTCTCATTAGGATTGCCTGCGACTTTTTTATTGGGTGGTTTGTTGCGGGAAGATAAAACGATTCGCGTGCCTTTAGAGCATGGCGATGTCGTTGTATGGGGCGGGCCTGCGCGATTGTTCTTTCATGGGGTGCTGCCAATCAAAGCGGGAACACATCCGCTGCTGGGCGAGCAGCGGATTAATTTAACTTTTCGTAAAGCTCTTTAACGCCTATTAATGAATTGCAAGTTTAATAACTAAACCTGCCATCGCCGCAACACCAATCACGTGAATCACATTGCGCTTGTATTTAAATAACGCGATAGCCGATGCAATAGCTATAACAGCTGCTCCTAGATCAAAACTCCCGCTAAAACCTTGCGGCCACAGAATGTGGTAACCAAAAAACAACGCGAGATTTAAAATAACTCCCACCACAGCTGCCGTTATGGCCGTTAAGGGTGCAGTGAATTTTAAATTGTTATGCGTGGTTTCCACAAAAGGCCCACCTGCCAAAATAAAAATAAACGACGGCAAAAATGTAAACCAAGTGACTAAGGCGGCGGCGAGTGCGCCAGATAAAAATAAATGCTCAACGCCCAACAGAGCTTTCACATAGCCACCCACAAACGCCACAAACGCAACCACCATAATTAGCGGCCCGGGTGTTGTTTCACCCAGTGCAAGGCCATCAATCATCTGCGTAGGTGTGAGCCATTGATAATGTCCCACTGCACCTTGGTAAACATAGGGCAAGACTGCGTAAGCACCACCGAACGTCAGTAACGCTGCTTTTGTGAAAAACCAACCCATTTGCGTAAAATCATGCTGCCAGCCGAAAATAGCGCAGAGCGCGCACATGGGAATTAACCAAAGCACAAAGCCAACAGCAACTACACATGCAAATTTTGACCAACTAAACACGCCGTGCAATGGTGTTGGTGTGTTGTCATCAATAAGCGCTGCACCGTAAGATTTTTTTGTATCTCCATGGCCTCCCGCTGCATTGAAAAATTGAGGTGCGAAGCGCCCGCCTAAATATCCAATCAAGGCAGCGCACAGCACAATGATTGGGAAAGGAATATTCAACGCAAAAATTGCCACAAAAGAGGCAGCGGCAATGCCCCACAAAATATTATTTTTTAACGCCCGCGACCCTATACGATGCGCCGCCTGCAACACAATCGCCGTTACCGCCGGTTTGATTCCGTAAAATAGTCCAGCAACCCAGCTCACTTCACCATAAGCGATATAAACCCACGACAGAAAAATTAAAATAAAGAGTGATGGTAAAACAAAGAGCGCACCCGCAATAACACCACCCCAGGTTCGGTGCATTAACCAACCGATATAGGTTGCGAGTTGTTGCGCCTCCGGCCCAGGCAATACCATGCAGTAATTTAACGCATGCAAAAAACGCCTTTCGGAAATCCAACGACGATTTTCTACCAACTCTTGATGCATGATAGAAATTTGCCCTGCTGGCCCGCCAAAACTAATAAAACCCAGCTTCAACCAAAACCAAAATGCTTGCTTCACACATATGGGTTTAGGGGCGATATCTGTAGAAGTATTGTCCATGACTTTTTATTGTCTCAAGAAATACTTCTCGGTGCTGTTGGGTTCGCTTTTGCGCATAAATAAACGCTTCTCTGCATCTATTCCTAACAAGACTTGAAACACATCTGCCAGAATTGCGCGCGATGAATAGTAGCCGTGCCCCAAACCTAAGCTCGGTGCGTCTATTAAACTCACATTAATCGAATCGATATTCTCTGAAAATGCACAGGCGCCGAAGCGCGGGTTCTTGTTATAAATTTCCGATACCGTCATAGCTCGGTCATTGTAAGAGCAGTAGACCGTAATACGCTTGCTATTTTGTTTCACGCTGTCGGCGATATTAATAAACTCATTTGCATCGTAATCCGGCGCATTCAAAATAAGCTCGTTAATAATTTTGCTGTTAGGGTTGAGCAGCGAATAATTTTTTAACGCAGGCAGCACTATTTGGTGACCCATAGAATGCACCACCAAGTTAATTTTCAAATTGTTGGCACGCACTTGATTGAGGAAGGCCGAAAAAGCATTAATGGAACTCTTCGCATTTTTATAATTCGCATCATAGGTGCGGCTAATCATTTGGTTATCTAAAAAGCCATCACCCGCACCGGCAGGCCAAGAAAACAATATGATTGGCCCTTGGTATTTTAAATCGAACGCAATTTGAGATGCGCGCAATACCGCATCTTCATACCGCAAGTTAAATCCGTGTACGAATACCAAAGGATAACGTTCAGATTTTTTCAGGTAGTCGAAGATCGCTGGTTCAGTTAGCGGTTTTGCGTTGAGAATTTTAAAAAAATCGTGGGATGATTGTCGGTTGTCTTTGGTAAATTGAATCAAGCCGGTGCTGTGATTTTTGGGGACATTAATTTTGCAGGCACCGAAATGGGTAACTGAATCCAACTCCACACCAAGCTGATCGTTAGTGCACCCGAAACTTTCACCTTTAAATTTGCGGTTGCTGACAACCAGCACGTCAATAGCGCGTGTGTCAGAATAATTTTCAGGAAAGTAATTACCCCAAATGTGACTTAAGCTTTTTTGAAACTCATCGTCAATGCTTGAGGGCGGTACTACGACTTCAGGCTCCACCTGCTTGGGCGGTGCTACAGTGACCGAGGTGGAAAATGGTGAAGGAATTTTTGTTGGCAAACCGCCACAAGAACTCATTAGCACAAGCGCGATTACCATTAACGTATATTTCATAGATCCTGCCCCTGATTTTTGTTCGCTATCATATTAGCTCACGCACACTATAACCAGCGCCCTTAACCGACAGCTGAATGGTGTTTTCAAGCTCGCTAGCGGTGTTCTCTCGAACGGCCATCCCGTATACTCGCACCATGATGCAAACTCCCCACGCTATTCTTAAAGATGTCTTTGGTTACCACGAATTTCGCGGCCCGCAAGAAGCGGTAATTTCTGCACTTGTGGCCGGGGAAGATGCCTTAGTACTCATGCCCACGGGGGGTGGGAAATCCCTGTGCTACCAAATTCCTGCCCTTGTCCGCGACGGTGTTGGCGTGGTGGTTTCACCGCTTATCGCCTTAATGCAAGATCAAGTGAGCGCGCTTCACGAGCTAGGTGTGCGCGCCGGTTTTTTAAATTCCACCATGACGGCACAAGAGGCTTGGCAAACTGAACAGGCCATGCACCAAGGCGAGTTGGATTTGCTCTACATCGCTCCCGAGCGTTTGATCCAACCGCGCACTGTTGAAATGTTGCATCAAGTAAAAATTGCGCTCTTCGCGATTGATGAAGCTCACTGCGTTTCACAGTGGGGCCATGATTTTCGAGCAGATTATTTAAAGCTCGATATGTTACAGCGCGAATTTCCCACCGTGCCGCGTATCGCGTTAACCGCAACAGCAGACGTGCGCACGCGCGAAGAAATTATCACCCGCTTGCAGCTGGAAAACGCACAACAATTTGTTAACGGATTTGACCGCCCGAACATTCAATATCGTATCCAGCAAAAAAATACGCCCAAGGTTCAACTCCTTCGGTTTTTGCGCGACGAGCACCCGAATCATTCCGGCATCATTTATTGTTTATCCCGAAATAAAGTTGAACAAACTGCTGAATGGTTGAGCGCAGAAGGTTTCACGGCACTGCCTTATCACGCGGGTTTAACACCACAAGTTCGGCAAAAAAATCAGCACCGTTTTTTACGCGAAGACCAAATCATTATGGTCGCAACAATTGCGTTCGGAATGGGCATTGATAAACCCGACGTACGTTTTGTTGCGCATCTTGATTTACCAAAAAGTATTGAAGCCTATTACCAAGAAACCGGGCGGGCGGGCCGTGACGGTGAGCCAGCGACCACGCTTTTACTGTATGGATTAGAAGACGTGGTGAAGTTGCGTCAAATGATGAGCACTTCTGAAGGCAGCGATGAATTTAAGCGCAACGAACAACAGCGCCTGAATGCCATGTTGGGTTTGTGCGAAATTACAACATGCCGCCGCCAAACTTTATTGCGGTATTTTGGCGATACATTGGCGCAAGCCTGTGGTAACTGCGATAGCTGTTTAACGCCCGCCCAAACTTGGGATGCCACCGAACCGGTTCGCATGGCGCTTTCGTGCGTTTATCGCACCGGCCAACGTTTTGGTGCTGGCCATGTTATTGATGTGTTGCGCGGAGCCAATAACGAAAAAATTAATTCGTTCGGGCATCAACAATTATCCACATACGGCATTGGAAAGCATTTAGGTGCAGACGAGTGGAAATCAATTTTTCGGCAACTGGTTGCGCGCGGATTTTTAGATGTTGATGCACAAGCTTTTGGCGGCCTGAAACTCAATGACAGCTGCCGCGCTATTCTGCGAGGTGAAGAAACTGTTCACCTAAGACGCGAAATCAAAGCAACATCTGCAAGCATTGCACGCAAGCAAGGCGTGACCGTAGATGCCGAAGACCAAAACTTATGGAATGCTTTGCGCGCATGTCGTAAACGCTTAGCCGATGAACACGGTGTGCCGCCTTACGTCATCTTTCACGACGCAACCTTACGAGAAATGCTGGAATTCCGCCCCATTACGCACGACCAATTGTTATCGATTACCGGTGTGGGTCAAAGCAAACTGGAAAGGTTTGGTGATGAGTTTTTGGAAGTGATTCGCGAGGCAGAATATTAGATTTCCTACGACGAAAATTTAACAAATAAAAAGGGGTTGATCACAGTGATTGCAACCAACCCCCTAGCAAATCGCGTTTAACTTTAGACTTTCAACACACCCCACACATCGCGGTTCGCAGGGCAGTACTTATCCAAAAATTCTTGGTGAGTTGGCATAGCAGCTACACGCTGAGCGATGGTGTCTTTATATTTGTTCAAATAGCTCAACAACTGGTCATCTGGAATTGCACGCGCGGCTGGGTGGTAATCTCTTGGCATCATGCCTTGGCCGAGCATCACGTGCGTCCATGAATCTATACGGAATAATTCGCGCGTTTCCTGAAATGCGTAGGCCGAACTTTTAAACAATTCAATGCGAGATTTGAGAGTGTCTGGAATCTCCATATTTTTGCAATAGCGCCAGTAGGCCGTGTCATCTCTCTCGGTCGTGTTGTAGTGGAGAATAATAAAATCGCGAATACTTTCAATTTCTTGACGCGCCTCTGCATTGAACCTATCCACCACAGATTGATCAATTCCTCCGTGCGGGAAAAAGTGCATAAGGCGAATTGCCGTACTCATAATCATGTGAATACTGGTCGATTCCAAAGGCTCAACAAAACCGCTTGATAGCCCCAAGGCGATACAGTTTTTATTCCATACCTTACGACGACGTCCCGTACGGATTTTTACAGTCCAAGGATCTCGTGTTGGTTTTCCATCAACCGCCGCAAGCAGTTTGCTCGTGGCTTCATCTACAGACATGTGACGGCTATTGAACACCCAACCATTGCCGGTGCGGTGTTGTAGCGGAATATTCCAACGCCAACCCGCCTCATGCGCAATCGCGCTGGTATAGGGCTGAACCGGCGCAATATTTTCAGTTTGCAGCGCAATTGCCGTATCGTTCAGCAACCAATGTGTCCAATCCTCAAAACCGGTATTCAACGCCTGTTCAATGAGCAGACCGCGGAAGCCTGTGCAATCCAGAAATAAATCGCCCTCGATCACTTGGCCAGATTCCAAGGTGAGCGACTCGATATAACCCGTCGTTGCGTTCTGATCGACACTTCTGATTTTGCCTTCAATGCGCTTGAGGCCATTTTTCTCAGCAAGTTTGCGCAAGAAACGGGCATAGAGCGCAGCGTCTACGTGATAAGCGAAATTAATATCCGATTGTGGTGATGTTTCAAAACGGCCTTTTTCAGCAGCAACCCATTCCAGGCAATAATCGCCCAAGCCAGAATCAAGACCCAAGTTCAAGCTATGCAGCCAGTAGTGGTGAAAATCACATGCCCAAGTGGGCTGGCCATTGGTACCGAAGGGATGAATATAACGCTCGCCAATCTTTCTCCAATTCTCAAACCAAATGGCGAGCTTGAAGGTTGCGGCGGTTTCGCGCATGAATTCTTGTTCATCAAGACCCAGCAGCCTATTGAGCGTACGCATAGGCGGCACTGTAGATTCACCGACCCCAACAGTCGCGATGTCTTCGGATTCCACTAAGGTGATATCCAGCACTTTGCCCAACTGCTGGGAAAGAATAGCGCCCGCCATCCAACCTGATGTACCACCACCTGCAATAACAACTTTTTTAATTTTTTGATCATTCATGCTTTTATTCTCTATTTGCTTTTTTTGACCGGATTTCACTCGCTCATGTGCATGAGCAGCGTTTCGGGAGCGCACGGATTCTAGGTCGGCTATTGAACTCTACTCAAGCCTGCACAGATCAATTCTGGCTATGGCATTCTAACCAAATTGCTGTGGTTGAGAATCATACGGCAAAACAACGACGCACGTCCTGTGCCTAAGACCACAAGCTTGATTTTGGTCAGATAATTTCAATGCACTTGATCACAATCCCATTTGATTTTGTTACGCCCATAAAAAAACCCGGCATAGCCGGGTTTTTACGCAACAACTCATCAAGTAGATGTAATTACTTGGTTTGTTTCTTTTTCACGTCAGTAGAAACAGCACCTACCACGCGACGGTTTTCTTCACGACCAGCAGCAGTTGCATTATCTGCCACAGGTTTAGCTTCACCGAAGCCTTTAGCGGTAACACGGTCAGCAGCAATACCAAACTTAGTGATCAACACTTGTTTTACGGCTTCAGCGCGTTGTTGTGACAACTTCTCGTTGTACGCATCTGCACCTTGACTGTCTGTATGACCTTCAACAGTTACAACAGTGTTAGCGTACTGGTTCATGAACTTAGCGAGGTCGCCAATATCATCAACGTATTGATCCTTAACGATTGATTTCGCCGTATCAAACTTAACCGCTAACTTCACTGCAACAGTTTCAGTCAATTCCATTGGGCAACCAACAGCATCAACTTTGTATTGCTTTGGAGTATCTGGGCATTGGTCTTTAGAATCGAATACGCCGTCGCCATCTGTATCAACTTCTGGCTTAGGAGCAGCTGCTACTGGCGCCGCTGCACGAACGGGTTCAGCACCGAAGAGGTAGCTAATACCGGCGTTCAAAGCCAAATCGGTGTACTCACGATCAAGGCTGTTGAAGAAACGGATGTCACTGCGGAATTCCCAGTTTCCACCCAAAGAATGCTTCAAGCCACCACCGAGATTTACCAAAGTATCGCGGTCATTTTTCATGCCTTTGACTTTGAGTGATTGATCACCCACGCCGAAAGCAACGAACGGACGCCATAAGCTGGTGGTATCAATGTTGTAAAGCGCGTCCAAACGGTATTGACGACCATCAATATCAAGATTTGAGTTAGATACTTCGGTATTGAAGCCGCTTGCTACAGTTTCCAAGGTCCAGTTTTTGTTTAGAACATAACCGAAACCCAAACTGCCAGTGGTAGCGTCATCGCGTGCTTCAGAGAAAAATTCGCGGCCTACGCCAACTTGAACTTCAAATTTGTGATTGTCTGCAAATACGCCTGAGGAAATCAGGGTTGCAACGAGAGCAGATAAAACTTTCTTGTGTGTGTGTGCCATTTTTGAGTCTCCATAAATAGCTATTTATAACGATTTAATCATTCCGGTAACTGCTTTTTGGCCGCTTCTGTTAAGAGCTAGCTCTCTTTGATTCACCGTTTTTTCTTGGTCTACAGGTTGGCTTATTACCATTCTCTGCAAATTGCGCAGTTTTAAAATCCATTTTGTCGTTATTCTTTGGTATTCCACCTTAACAAATTATGAACAATGTTGAAACAACAAATCCCAAACGCCGTGACCCAGTCGTTCCCCCCGTTTTTCGAACTTGGTGATGGGGCGATACTCAGGCCGCTCACAATAGTCGCAAGATAACGACACGTTTTTATATTTTTCGGCGACGTTCATCACTTCTAGCATATGTTCGGCATAGGGTTGCCAGTCGGTAGCCATATGGAAAATGCCACCAATTTTCAATTTTGGACGCAATTTTTGAACAAACGCAGGTTGAACTATGCGACGTTTATTGTGCTTCTTTTTGTGCCAAGGGTCGGGAAAATACAGCTGCAACCGGTCGATTGACGCGTCCGGAATGCAATCTTCGAGGACATCCATAGCGTCTGCCATATATACGCGAAGATTTTTTACACCGGATTTACCGGCTTCATTGATGAGCTTTCCAACGCCGGGCGGATGAACTTCAATACCGATAAAATCTTTTTCCGGCTCGTTCTTCGCCATTTCCAGCAACGAATCGCCCATACCGAAACCAATTTCCAGCACTACAGGTGCGCTACGACCAAAAATGCCCGCTACATCAATCTTGCCTTTATAAAGACTAAGCCCATAAGTTGGCCACCAAGTATCGAAAGCGGCTTTTTGACCGCTGGTGATACGGCCGGCGCGAATCACAAAGCTGCGAATGGATTTGGGTTTGAACTCAGGCTTGATTAAAAAACCCTCTTCGCCTGCCTCAGCGGCGGCGATAAATTCCAAAGAATCTGACATAAATACCAACGAAATGAAGAAATTAGCGGCGCAAAGAATACACAAACAAGGCAGCCCAACCCACCAAAAAGCTTAATCCACCCATCGGTGTGATCATGCCAACGGCTTTCGGAGCGCCCAACACAAGCGCATACAAACTGCCACTGAATAAGAAGCCGCCCAGTATAAAGGCTAAACCGGCCAGCTTTAAGGCTTTTGATGCGTGATTGCCGTAAAGCAGGGCGACTGCGAGCAATGCGAGTGCGTGATACATCTGATATTGCACGCCGGTTTGCCAGATGGCGAGGGACTCGGGCGGGATTTGATGCTTCAGACCGTGGGCGGCGAACGCGCCGAGACTAACGCTCAGGAAGCCGCTTAAGGCGGAGAAACTTAGGAAGAAACGTTGCATTCAAAAGACTCACAATCTTATAGCCGACTTACATTATTGTTAATTTGGGAGTCGTCATCTTCGCGCAGCGGGGATGACCACTCCCGACTGAATGGAGCAGAGATCATTTTCAATGTAGTAAACCCAAAAACAAAAAGCCGCGCTAGGCGCGGCTTTCAGGCAGATCAGTAAGCTTATTAGGCTTCCATCATCATGGTTTTTACTTTGTTCATGGCATTCTTTTCAAGCTGGCGAATGCGCTCAGCAGATACGCCGTATTCTGCGGCCAAGTCATGCAAAGTCGCTTTGTCGTCGTTTAACCAACGGCGCTGAAGAATGGTACGGCTGCGGTCGTCCAGCTTTTGCATGGCCAGTTCCAAGCCGTTTACGTTGGATTCTTCCCAGTTAGATTCCTCCAAACGCACGGCTGGATCGTAACGGTTATCTTCCAAGTAATGAGCTGGCGCGACGTAAGCACTATCTTCATCATCTTCGTCAGCATCAAAGCCGGCATCGTAAGATGCCAAGCGGCCTTCCATCTCACGAACTTGCTTGATGTCTACGCCTAAATCTTGCGCTACAGCAGCAGCTTCGTCATTGCTCAACCACGCCAAACGCTTTTTGGCACCGCGCAAATTAAAGAACAGTTTGCGTTGCGCTTTGGTGGTGGCGATTTTAACGATGCGCCAGTTTTTCAGGATAAATTCGTGAATTTCGGCTTTGATCCAGTGCACCGCAAAAGACACCAAACGCACACCTTTATCAGGATTGAAGCGTTTTACGGCCTTCATCAAACCTACGTTGCCTTCTTGAACCAAGTCACCCAAAGGCAAACCGTAGCCGTTGTAGGAACGGGCGATGTGAACCACGAAGCGTAGATGCGCCATAACGAGCTTACGCGCAGCATCGAGGTTACCGTTGAAATATAAATCTTTGGCGAGCTCTTGCTCTTCATCTACCGACAGGATGGAAAAAGCGCTTACCGCTTGAACATATGCGTTCAGGTTTGCGCCGGGGGCAAGTACGCCTATGGGCTGCAGACTTGTGCTTGTGCTCATGTGTTTTCTCCAGTGAACTGCTTTGGTAATGCAATAGTATTTGATCTTGAACGAGCCTTTTGATCAATATGCTTTTGAACAAGGGCGGCTCGATAAGTTCATTCAGCTAAACGCCAGGATATGGAGTCTAGCACTTGTTATTTTAGAGTGCTATCCGGCGGAAAGTTTCACAAGTGATGCTTGTCATTTAATCTGCTTGATATACGTCAACCGCCCGAAATAACTGCTTTTGATACGTTAGCGAGGCTGTATTTGGATGAGATGACGAACCACCGCTATCCAAGCACCTAAAAATCCGGTTAAACCTGCCAACAATACCATTTGCATGCTCCCAAACACTCCCAGTCCTTGCAGGCGGAAGTTACTTTGGTAGAGCGCCGCCAGTTGATCGACCGTGGCAGACACCCAAAGGAAACCTGCCCCGAGTATCACGAGCGCCAGCAAACCACCCCCAATGCCGTACCACAGGCCGGTATAAAGGAAGGGCCGTGCAACATAGGCATCGGTTCCGCCTACCAGCTTGATCACCAGAATTTCGTCACGGCGGTTTTCAATCGCCAAGCGAATTGTATTGCCGATAACCAACAAAACACCCAAGGCGAGGAGCCCACCCAAGCCGTAAACCATTTTCTTGCCCAGTACCATCAACTGTTGCAGGCGCTTCACCCACTGCATGTCTAAGCGCACATCGGCAACGGCGGGGTCTGCCAGTAAGGATTGTTCAAGTGAAGTCACTGCCGCATCACTACCGTCTGCCAAACGGGGCGTAACCAATAGGGTTCCGGGAAGTGGATTCTTTTCCAGGCTATCCACCACCTCACCCAAGCCAGATTGCGCTTTGAACTCCGCCAAACCTTGGGCTGGCGACACGTAGACCACCTTGGCAATATCCGCACGGGTGGCGAGCTTTGCGCGCATTTCTTCGGCGCGAGCATCGGTCGTTTCCGGCTTGAGGAACACCGATACCTGGCTTGAACCCTCCCAATTTTCACCCAGTTGTTGCAAGTTGGCAAAGCCGATGTAAAGCGCCGCCGGAATAGCAACGGCAATGGCGATTACCAGCCAAGTCATTAAGCTTTGGAAGGGCGTTTCAAACAGGCGAGCCAAACTGTCGATGGCCGAAGTGCTGTGGTGGGCGAAGTAAGCGTCAAACTTATCCGCAATACCTACTTTGCTTTGCACCGCGCCATGTTGGCGGGCACTGGGCTCAGGCGTTGGCGGGCGCTCCGGGCGACGACTTGCCGTTGCGCCCCGTGTTGCACCGGTGGATGGGCGCGTACTGGGGCGATTACCTGCTACTGAGGGACGTTTTGATTTCACCAGAGCACCCCATCGTGTACAAGTTTGCCTTCAACCAACCCGAGGATGCGCTTATTCATCCGCTTGAGCAACTCCACGTCGTGACTGGCAATCATAATCGTGACGCCAACTTCGTTGAATTGACGGAATAATGTCATGATCTCTTCCGATAATTCAGGGTCGAGATTTCCTGTGGGCTCGTCAGCTAATAACATGGTTGGTTTGTTAACGACTGCGCGCGCAATGCCCACACGTTGCTGTTCACCCCCAGACAAAACGATAGGATTCAAGCGTTCTTTTTCTAACAGGCTCACCTTATCGAGCGCAGCGCGTACACGCTTACCAATTTCTTGAGGCGGTAGACCTGCGATTTGCAGCGGCAGGGCAACGTTATCGAACACACTGCGATCAAACAGCAACTGATGGTTTTGAAAAACCACGCCTATATTGCGACGATAGTAAGGAATCTGGCTGGAGGACATGCGATTGAGATCATGGCCATCAACTGTGATTTGGCCGTTACTGGGACGCTCCATCTGCATGATGAGCTTCATGAGCGTACTTTTACCGGCGCCGGAGTGGCCGGTTAGAAACAGCATTTCACCCGGCTCAACGGCAAAACTGATGCGCGACAGCGCTTCAAAACCGTTGTCGTAGCGCTTACTGACGTTGTCAAAACGTATCACGCAGGCTCCTTGAAGTGATTTTTCTGGTTGTGAGACAGGTGCACGAAGTGTCGAGCGCAGTTCGTGCAAAGGTCTCGTTAAGATTATTCTTGTGTTGTGAACAAGGCTTCTACAAACGGCTCTGCAGCAAAAGGTTGCAGGTCATCTATACCTTCGCCAACCCCAATAAACCGTACGGGCAAACCAAACTTCTTGCTAAGCGCGAATATCACTCCGCCCTTGGCCGTGCCGTCCAGCTTAGTAAGTGCAATACCGGTAACGCCGGCAGCTTCAATAAACTGTTGCGCTTGATTCACAGCGTTCTGGCCGGTGCCAGCATCTAGCACCAACAGAACTTCGTCGGGCGCGTTCGCATCTAACTTGGCCAAGACTCGTTTTACCTTGGCAAGTTCATCCATCAAGTGATCTTTGTTGTGCAGGCGGCCAGCGGTATCAGCGATTAGCACATCCACACCACGGGATTGCGCAGCTTGCAGGGCATCGTATATCACAGAAGCCGAGTCGGCGCCCGTGTGCTGGGCAATTACCGGAACTTGATTGCGCTCGCCCCAAACCTGCAACTGTTCAACTGCGGCCGCGCGGAAAGTATCGCCCGCAGCCAACATGACTTTCTTGCCTTCGCCTTGTAGACGTTTAGCGAGCTTGCCGATGGTCGTGGTCTTGCCCACACCATTCACACCCACCACCAAAATCACATAAGGTTTTTTAACGCCGTCTACCACGCGGTTTTCAACCACCAGCGGCTTTTCAACGGGGCGCAACAGCAACGCCAGTTGCTCGCGCAAGGCGGCATAGAGCGCATCGCCATCGGCTAATTGTTTGCGCGCAACGGCTTGGGTGAGGTTGTTGATGATCTCTGTGGTTGCATCCAAGCCGACGTCTGCAACCAGCAGCTGCGATTCCAATTCTTCGAATAAATCATCATCGATTTCTTTACGGCCGAGAATCAGATTGCCGATGCCTTGCGCAAAATTACTGCTGGTACGGCTTAAGCCTTGTTTGATGCGAGCGAAAAAGCCGAGCTTTGCGGGTGCTTCAGGCTCTGCGGCGGGTGTTTCAATAACAGTGGGAGATTCCGCAGCAGGAGTTTGCGATTCAGCGGGAGCAGGTTCGGATTTCTTAAAAAACTTGGAAAACATAATGGGATTCTGAATAGGGTTTTACATGCTCGGGCAACGCCGAATTAACCGGAAGCCCTGAAAAACCGTTATCCTACCATTAAATCTCCCCACTGCTATTTCAAGATTCGAGAATAACTCCGTGAAATCTGCGCGACCTTCGCCTAAAACCACCGCAACTAACCAACTTCGTATCATTGGCGGCCTGTGGCGCGGCCGCAAACTGACCTTTCCAGACGTAGATGGCCTTCGCCCCACCGGCGACCGCATTCGCGAGACCTTGTTCAATTGGTTAGCGCCAGAGCTTCAGGGTTCGCGCTGCCTGGATTTGTTTGCGGGTTCGGGAGCTTTGGGAATTGAAGCTTTATCGCGCGGAGCGGAAGTAAGCTTATTAGTAGAGCGCGACAGCAAAGCGGCAGCGCAACTCAGATCAAATCTGGAGCTTCTCAAGGCAAACGGCGGTCGCGTTTTAAATGCAGATGTTATGGAGATCTTACGCAAGGGAAATACAGAGGCACCCTACCACATCATCTTTATCGACCCGCCATTCCAGCTCAAGCTGTGGCAAAGCGTCATCGAAGCGTTAGAAGGGGGGAATTGGTTAGCTGAAAACGCGACTATCTATATTGAATCTGGGCGTGACGACCACTACGCCCCACCCATCAACTGGCAACTGCACCGCGACAAACACGCTGGCGCGGTGAGCTACCGGTTATTTTATCGCGAGCTTGTTTAACGCTACAGCGGCTTGATATCGACAAAATTACTGTAGAGGCCGTTTTTGTCAAAAGCTGCTATTTGGAAAATATAGGTTCCCTCCAACCAAGTGAAGTTGTGATAGTTAGTCCAAGCATCAGCGATTTTGACCGATGTAAACGCGCTATCACTGGTTTTTTTGTAGCGGAGCTCATAGCCGCCCAAAAATGACGCATCTAAATAATCCCCATTTTCTCGCGAATTGGGAATGAACCAACCAAAACTCACGGGCCCCGCAACAGAAGCGCCAGCCTGACTGGAAGAACTGGAGTTTTGAGCCGAGCTACTACTTACAGAGGATGATTTTGAAGAACTGCTAGAGCTCGAAGAGCTTATCGAACCAGGCGCACTACTTGACTTAGATGAGCTCACCGCTTGACTTGATGACGAGCTACTTGGTTGAGCAGCAACAGAGGAAACTGAGCTAGCACCACCACCGTTAGAAACGCTGGCTTGAGAAACGGCAGAAGAAGAAACTGAAGATGAGCTACTCACTTCAATACCTTGGGGAGCCATCTGTGTCTGTACAAAAATTGATTTTACGGGCGACCAATTGCCTGATGCGTCACCCACGCTCACGCCATACAAATACGTTTTACCGGCAGCGACATTAAAGTCATCAAAATAAAGTTGGTCGCCCTCGTAAGACTCTATTAAAACCTGATCACGAAAAATCTTATACGCGATTATATTTGCACCTGTAGCAGTCCACCTCAGCTGCACGTGATCATAATCAGATTGAGCGATGAAAATATCGTTCATCTTTAAAGCGGATATGTCAGCTGACCGAGAACTGCTCGATCTTGCCACACTACTCATACTTGATTTGGACGAACTCGAAGAGCTTTTGGGAAGAGAACTCGCAGCAGCTCTCGAAATGGATGAGGATGAAATGCTGCTAGAGCTCTTGGTGAAACTTGGATTGATTTTCGTAACACTACTTGAAGAACGGGTTTCGACAGTAAAAGACGGACGAGGTGTACTGGCCGCCAAAGCAGCTGTACTTACCGTCATCAGCGGAGCACAAAAAGACATGGCAATAGCCATTTTACGCAGCATGGCTTGCCAATTTAAACTGCGCTTCAATTGTTGGCGGTTGATGAATCCAAGCTCAATTAAAATGTCACCCAGAGACCACTGTTGGCTTTTATCCAGCCCATCTGATAATTGACGGCGCTGCTTTTGTTCGAATAGGGCGATATTCAACTGCTCGGCCGTAATCAAACCCTTGTTTACCAAAATCTGACCAAGGCGAGTTGATGTTGATGTCTTCACTAGGATCCTCCACACATTCCGACTTATGACTAAAAAAATACCGCTAATGCAATTTTGAATTTGCTGAATAAGCGACAAATTATTCATAACTTGTGACTTGAGTGTAGAAGATGTTGTGTTTGACGAAAAAAGAATGAGTGAAATTGCTCACAGGCTACAAAACTGTTTTGAAATAGCTTTTTAACATTTTAGATCGATTAGTTTTTAACTTTAAAAAGCAACAAAAATAGTTAATAAAACTAATTATTTTGATCTTAGAAAAAAAATTTTATGCTATTTATGAAACCAGAAAAACGCCCACGGCTATACCGAATTCTGCCGTTAGATTTCACCAAGCAATTATTTATCGTCAGTTATAAACCTCGCATTTTTTGTACTTAGGGTACAAATTGTTTACTATGCCGCACACAATAAGTCTTAAGAGACATTCCCATGCGCAAAGTGGTTTATCCCGGCACCTTCGATCCCATCACCAACGGCCACATTGATTTAGTTGAACGCGCTTGCCGCTTATTTGACCAAGTCGTGGTTGCGGTAGCAGCCAGTAATCGTAAGAACCCCTTGTTCACGCTGGAAGAACGGGTAGCGCTTGCACAAGAAACCCTTTCGCACATCCCGAATGTAGAAGTCTGCGGCTTTGATATTTTGCTGGTGGAATTTATTCGTCAGCAACAAGCGCAGGCAGTGTTGCGCGGCTTGCGCGCAGTATCTGATTTTGAATACGAATTTCAGTTAGCCAACATGAACCGCGCTTTGGCTCCCACCATGGAAAGCATTTTCCTCACACCGGCGGAGCACTTGTCTTATATATCCTCGTCAATCGTGCGCGAAATTGCGTTTTTGGGTGGCGATGTCACCAAATTTGTCGCCAAACCGGTGGAAGCAGCATTGCATAAGAAATTTGCGCGATAGGATCTCAACGTTAAAACCAATCCGCTTTCAAGCAAGACTCCACAAACCACGCGAGCGCCTTGCCTTTGTTTTCTTTTCGCCATGCCATGTAAACCGGCGCTTTGGGGCGCGGTACGGCGCAATCCAGCGCGATTAAATCGCCATTCTGCAGTTCTTGTTTAATCAAATGTTTGGGCAAAAAGCCCACACCTACACCCATCACCTGTGCTTGTATTTTAGCGTTGGCGTTGGCGACGCGAATGGTCTGGCGGCTTTCCAGTAACCCCGATGAACGCCCCGGCGCGGTGAGTGATGAATCGGCCGCGACTATGGTAGGAAAAGCACGAATGGCGGCGGCATCCACCGGGCCTTTGTGTAAACACAAGGGATGATCCCGTGCCACTGCAAATACGAATTCGATGTCGCCCATTAAGCGATATTCCAACACTCCTTTGGGCAGATCACCGCTCGCACCTATGGCGAGATCTGTACGTTGATCCACCAAGGCATCCCAAGTTCCGCCGAGCACCTCTTCGCTAAGTGTGATGGCCACGCGCTTGTCGAGCTGGTTAAAGGCGTTGACCTGTTGCAGCAAGGGTGCCAAGGGAAGAATGGTGTCTTTTGCGATACGCAATTGGGTTTCCCACCCGGATTCCAGCTGCTTTACCGCCTCTTCAATAGCTACCGCCGCCTGCAGCAATTGTCTGCCTTGTTCCAGTAATAACCTGCCAGCTGCCGTGAGCTGAGCCCGCTGTTTTGACCGATCAAAAATACTGATTCCAAGGTCTGATTCAAGCTTCTGCACTGTATAACTAAGCGCGGAGGGCACGCGGAACAAAGCATCGGCCGCAGCGCCAAAACTGCCTTTACGATCTATAGCATCTAGCACTCGCAAGGCATCCAAGGTAATTGCGTAACCCATATTGACCTCAACTTTTCATGTTCAAAAATTTTGAAATAACAACTCAAAATCTTCCGCTTTTTTGTTGGCAAGCACAAGCCTAAAGTGAGCATCAAGTGAGGCGAACAACAAACGCCAACTCAAGTTGAACTTACATCAAACACGATTTTCGGAGCTTAACCATGAACGCATTGACTAAAATTCTCGCAACTCAAAACAGCTTTGCCCCATTAATTCTGCGTGTACCTGTAGGCCTTACCTTAGCCGCCCACGGCGCGCAAAAACTGTTTGGCTGGTTTGGCGGTTATGGTTTGGAAGGCACCGGGCAGTGGATGGCGTCGATAGGTCTGGAACCTGGTTTGCTAATGGCGGCTTTATCCGGCTCGGCGGAATTCTTTGGCGGCTTGTTTTTAGTGCTCGGTTTGCTGACTCGACCAACAGCAGTGGTAGTGGCTTTTACGATGCTGGTAGCGATTTTTTCGGTACACATCCACAACGGTTTGTTTATGAGTAACAACGGTTATGAATATGCGTTGGCGCTGTTTGCCGTGGCGGTATCGCTTGTGATCTCGGGTGGTGGTCGCGTAAGTGTTGATGCCCTCATCTCAAACAAACATTAATCCGTAGCCCACAACAAATTCTGACTCGGCGGCGCATGGCGTCGCTCAATAATGAGGTGACTTATGATTAGCATTAGACGCAGTAACCAACGCGGTGGAGCCGACTTCGGTTGGTTGAAAAGCCAACACACATTTTCGTTTGGCAATTATTACGATGAACAACACATGGGATTTTCTGCGCTGCGCGTGATTAACGATGACCGCGTTGCACCTGATGCCGGTTTCCAAACCCACGGCCACCGCGATATGGAAATTATTAGCTATGTGTTGAAAGGTGAAATTGCACACAAAGACAGCGAAGGCAACGTGGCAACTTTACCACCCGGCGAATTTCAGTTGATGTCTGCTGGCAGTGGAATTCGTCACAGCGAATTTAATCCATCGTCTACAAATGAATTGCACTTTTTGCAGATTTGGATTCAACCCAACGTCTACGGCCAAACACCGGGTTACCAACAAAAAGATTTTGGACAAAATCCAGGTTTAACATTGGTGGCCAGCCCCAACGGAAAAGACGGCAGCATGGTGATTAAGCAAGACGCGAGTTTGTATCAATTAGTGTTGAGTGAGGGTGAAAAGATTGATTTGAAAACCTCGGCACAACGTCATTATTACGTGCACCTAGTTGAAGGTGAATTGCAAATCGAAAATCACATCGCAAAACCCGGCGATGGTGTAAAAATTGAGAAGATTGAAGATGTGCAATTACTTGCAGCAAGCAGCAAAGTTAAAGCTCTGGTATTTGACCTGCCTTAGATAAACCCGCGTTAGACATAAAAGTTGCAGGCTTTTACCTGCAACTTTTATTTTAGGTTTGATCCGGTTGTTCCGGCTCTGGCGGGCCTTTTACTTCTGAAGGATCCGTTGAGCGTTTTTGTCCACCTTTATCTACGCGCTTATCTTGATCTACATGCTTATCTTGATCTTGTCGTGGCTTTTGATCTTGTTGATCTTTTTGGCCAGAAATCAAACGCGCCGCAAGTTGCCAATGGCGTTGCGCATTTCCGTCTGGTTTACCCTCTGCCTCCCACAATTGATGCGCACGGGAACTGATTGAATAATCTTTTGCGTTCATAGTTTTTCTCCCATAGCAAAACAATATCTTTTATAACAATTATTGATGCGCATATTCTGTGTGCTATCGCGCTTAGTAAACACGTTCAGTAAGCGGGTTAAATAAGGTATATTGCGACATTCACGCCAACATTGTCATGATCACATCTCTGAGAAAAATCTATGGATACGAATTTAAAAGAAAAAGCCGAACAATTATTGGAAAACGGCGATGTTGAAGCACTCTACCAATTGATTGAACCGTTCATTAAAGGCCAAGATCCTTACGCACTTTTCCTGTATTCGAGTTTTAGCTTAGAAAGCCTGAATGAAAGCGATGAAGAGTTTGAAACGCGCAGCGTTGAACTTTTAAAAGCAGCATCCAACGGCGGGCTGGCCGAAGCCTCCTATCGTTTAGGCGTGCTTTACCTTTACAGTGATTTAGCCGATGAAGAAGACGCACAATCCTCCGTATACTTTGAACGCGCAATTGCACAAGGGCATTCGCACTCAAAATTCACTTACGGTTTTAATCTCTACTATGGCACCAGCCAAACCAAGCAGGATAAAAACCGCGGGTTACAACTCTTAAAAGAAGCGGCAAACGAAGGTATTGAACTAGCAACGGAAGAATTAAAGATAATTCATAACGGCTCACATTAGCGACGGGACATATTTCTTTGCACTGCCGGAGCCATTATTTTTTATCGCTTTTTTGAATGCGCTCTTTCTTTTCCAAATCTTCCTTCGCCTTAATCAAGCGTTCGTTGTCTTCGCGAGAAAGCGAACGCTGGTATTCTTCTTGTGATCGCGCATTTTGCTCATAAGAGTTTTGAATGCCGCCACTACAATTACTTGAATTTTTGCATTCTTTGTTAATGATATATTTTGAAGCATTGTAGCCAGCCTCAGTAGAGGTGCAGCCAATGCCTATACCAGCCAACAATATAATACCCATATTAATAGCTTTCATTTGGTCACCTTAAAATTTATGGTTTTGTATGCATCAATAACGTGCTGTATATCTAACTGATTATTGAGCTGAACTCTCCTGTAGTGAGCGAGGGTCTTGCGCAAATAAGCGCCTATCATTTTTTCATCTTCCGCATTTTTTGCCCGCCAAATTGATTCGCCAATTTCGCTTACTTTAGCACCCGAATTCCTTAAATGTGAAACAAGCAAAATTTCGTAGTAGCGATTTTTATCCACAATAAGCATTTCACTTTTCAAGCAAAAATCCAACGCAATTAATTGCTGGCGCAAAGTGTATTGATGAAGTGTTGGGCATAACAAAAAGTCGACTTCAGCAGAAGGGTTGGCAATAACAATATTTTTAACAAATTCGCTGATTAGGTTGCCACCGACACCGGCAATGATCATTAAATGCTTACCGCCTAATTTTTGCGGCTGCAATTTGGAAATGTCCTCACAGTGTACATACCACTGTGAAGGATTTTCTGGCGCATCGTCACGCGGAAAAAAGCGCTTCAGCTTTTGCTCAAGCTGCTTCATAAGCTCTGGAACAATGTCCACAAAATGGATATGGGGAGCTGCGTGCTGTGCGAGTAAAGCGGCGCCCAACAAACCATGGTCACAGCAACAATCCCATATATGGTCGTACCCAGGAGCAACCCTAGATTTGAGCTGTTCAAGTCGTTTTCCAAGCCTCAACAATAAGCTCCCCAAAACAAAATGCTCATTCTATCGCTTAACGAAGCTAAATATGCCTGCAAATACTTAAGTTTAAACTTGACTATCTTGCCGGGCTGCGGCTATATTGATACTGAAGTTAATAATTCACTATTGGGAGCCGATGGAGACAACAATGAATATTCAGTTCGATAGCTTTGAAATGGTTGAGGAATTTAATTGTTCCGTACAAAAACTCTTTAACGCTTTTACAGACCCCGTCATCAAACGCGAGTGGTTTGCGGACGGCGCTCATACAGTCACGCACGATACTGACCACTACTCTTTGGATGCACAGGTTGGCGGCAAAGAAATTTTTGAGTTCACACTCAACGATAAGACGCCCGTCCCCGGTTTAAAAATCCGCATGGAAAGTGAATGCCTTGCACGCATTGATCAACAACTTTTGGTTTTTCAATCGCGCATGTCGGCTCACAATAATTACGTTTCAGCCACCAATGAGACATTTCAGTTTTACGAGCGCAGTGGTAAAGCCGTAGTAAAACTCACACAGCAGGGTACTTACCTTGAAGGTTCAGACGGGCCGCAAATGCGCAGAAATGGCTTTGCAGAATTATTCGGTCATTTACGCAACTACATAGGTGGTTAAATAGTGGCTAATTTGGACACAGCAATTCCCCACGCGGATATAGAAGCCTTATTTTTCGCGTTGGGTGAAAAACAGCGGCGGACGATTTTTTTCACCTTAATGGATGGTGAGAAAACGGTAAAGCAACTTGCGGAGCCATTAAACATTACGCTCACTGGATTAGGCCAACACATTAAAATATTGGAAGCGGCAAAATTAGTGCGCACCGAAAAAGTAGGGCGTGAACGCATTTGCTCGATTAATCCTGAAGGGCTTGCCGCCATGGAAAATTTTGCAAAGCTGCATAGAAATATGTGGAGTTCGCGCTTCAGCACCTTGCGCAACATTGTGGAACCCCATTAAAAAAATGCCACGAACTTTCGTGGCATTTTTCTTTACTGATTTGATTATTGAAACAAACGCGGCGCAAAATCATTTAGGTTGCGACGCCAAGTTTGCCATTCGTGATCTGTTCCTTGCGACTCTACAAAGACATGTTTGATACCAGCGTCGTTTAATCCGTTATGCAATCCATGAATGCCTTTGCGCATATTTTCAGGTTCAGCGGTACCTATGCCTAACCAGAGCAAATGCACTTTCTTAGCGAAAGCATCCGGGTCTGCAAATGCGCCGGAGAAATCGGTTTTGGGATCAAATTTTCCACCACTCAAAAATCCACCTGCACCGCTGAACCCACCAATATAAGAAAACAACGGTAAGTTTTTCGTGGTGACGTAGTAAGTTTGCATACCACCCATTGAAAGGCCAGCCATCGCGCGGTTATCGCGATCTGTGAGCGTTCTGTATTCTTTATCAATGTAAGGAATTAAGACTTGGGTGATTTCTTCGTTAAAAACTTCCATGCGCTTTTCAAACGCCTTCAGCCATTCTGGCGAACCGCGCTCAACTTTACTCAAATCGGGTTCAGGTTGATTTGCACGCGCAGGGTAACCATTTGCCATAACAATAATCATTGGCTTGGCTTTTCCTTCGGCAATTAAATTGTCCATAATAAAATTGGCATTGCCTTGTCTGATCCAGCCGGTTTCATCTTCACCGCCACCGTGCTGTAAATAAAGAACAGGAAAACGCTTTTTAACTTGCTTTTCATATTGGGGCGGTAAATAAACCATTGCATGACGCCACCCGCTTGTTACTTTGGAGAAATACCAAATGTCGCGCACTTGGCCAGCAGGTACATCTTTTTTCAAATAATAATCTGAACCGGGTTCTGGAATTTCAACGGCACTCACATAACGGCTACCGGCAAAAAATGCTTTGCTGCTTGGATCGCTGGCACCCACACCATCAACCATTAAGGTGTAGTAGTGCAAACCGGGCACTTGTGGCGGTGTTGTTACTTCCCAAATTCCTTCTGCATTTTTGGTCATGTCCATTTTTGGGCCACTCCAAAAATTCACACCCACTTTTACTGCATCGGGGGCTTTTAGTTGTAACTTAACGCGGCCTTCACTATTTACTTGTGGGTATTTAGCACTCATTACGTTCGTGCTGGCGGGAGCAAAATCATTGACGTCTGCAAACGCAGGCGCGGCAATCAAACAGGACAACAAAAATAACCGAATACCCGTAAAGATGTTTTTCATCTCATATTTCCTCGTAAAATTGTTATATAGAAATGTTGGTACCTTTTTCCTTACCTCTCAATTTGTTGATCAGCGCACTGCATTATTTATAAGTATCGTCAGTAACGCGGGCGTTCCCACTTCTGGATATTACCTTTGTCGTTGGTATTGGCGGTGGAAATCGCAGCAAAGCTGCCGGAACACAGAATGCCGCCGCCAACTGCTTTGTATACTAACCACAAACAGAAATTAAATGTTCAAGAAATTGTTAAAGTAAGAAATGCGTACTACTACAGCAAGCCACACCCTATAATTTGGCATAACAGATTTTACAGAGAAGACTATGAGCATCGATTACAGCGCAGTTAACACCTTTATTTTTGATATGGATGGAACCCTGTTAAATGAAAACCATGAGCTTTCCGCGATTACCGTGAATAGGCTCGCTGATTTGCGTGCACAACATGCAAACTTGGTTATTGCCACGGGGCGTCATATCAACGATATCCGGTGTTACATAGACCAACTCGGTGGAGAGATTGCGGCTATCACGTGCAATGGTGCCAATATTCACAATGCCAAGGGTGAGCTACTGGCCTCCCAAAATTTGCCACTCACTGCAAATGAGGTGCTCATCAATGTGGGCAGCCAATTTCAGGTATATACGAATCTTTACACGGATCGTGAATGGTTGGTATGCCAGCCCTGCGAACAAATGCTTAAAGCTCATCAAAAATCAAAATTCTTTTACCGCGAAACCACCCAGCAAGAAATGCGTACAAGCCCCGCATTAAAGATTATGTTTTACGGGGAGCATAGCGAACTTTTAGCCTTGCGCGAGCAAATTCCCTCGAACATTATTGAGAGCTTAAACGTGACTTTCTCTGACGATAATTATCTGGAAATCATGCAAAAAAATATTTCTAAAGGCGATGCTTTAAAGGTACTGCTCGCAAAATACGAAATCCCGCTAAGCCAAACAATGGCTTTTGGCGATAGCATGAATGATGTGGAATTATTCAAAACCGTTGCGCACCCCGTCCTTATGGAAAATGCGGTTAACAATTTAAAAGCACTTTTTCCAAATGCACAACGTACAACAGCAAATTACGATAATGGCGTAGCGCAATTCATAAACGAACACATTCTCAAACAGTAGCCATTCAATGAACGTATTATTGCCACCCACAAGTTTACTATTTTGGATTTGCTTGAGCACCACAATAACGGTACTGGCCGTTGCCTGTTGGCGCGCAGCTTGGCCACAACTGTTTTCGGTTCAAATGCGCCAGCACGCATTATTTGCTGCCGTTATTGGCTTAGCTATTTTTTGGCTCATGCAAGCCCATGTGCAAGATACTCTGGCATTCCACGTCATGTTAATGACCGTGACCACCATGGTATTTGGTTGGGGGCTCGCTTTGTTGACTGGCGCTGCAGCGTTGATTGTGTTGAAAATAATTCAATTAAGTTTACACAGCACTTCAATAGGCATGTCGGTGGCGCTCGCCAATATTAACCTCAGTACTCTTCCGGTTGATTTTTGTTTAAGTGTTGCTGTGCCCGTGGGTTGGACTTATTGCGTCATTTGGTTTGTTAACCACTGGAAATTTAAAAACCCGTTTACCTATTTTTTAGGTGTGGGCTTTTTTGGCGCAATTGCAAGCTGTGTTCTTACTGACGTTAGTGCTTATTTATTATTTGCAATAACCGACGATGAAATTTATTTTGATGTTATTCAAGAGCACTTTTTTTCGTTTTTATTGCTGGCTTTTCCGGAAGGTTTTATCAACGGCACTATTGCCACTGCGCTCACTGTGTTTTGGCCAGATTTGGTAAAAACCTATCGCGATGACTGGTTTTTAAAGGGCTAGGTTTTTAAAAGATGAGTTCTCTAACCAAAATATTAAAGGCTGAATGAGATTCAAACCACATCCACTTTTTATATAAGAGTGGATGTGGATCGATTACGAGAACAGATTTTTGATCGGTTATTTAACCGCACCTTTGCGCGGCTCTATCACACGGAACTCACCACTCAAATGCATCATGTTGAAGATATACAACATGCCATCGAAATAGCGCTGTTCACCCACAGGCATTGGCGTATCCCAAAATTCTTTTAGGAATGCATCAGAAACGTCGCCTGGTGTTGCAGCCAAGCCGCCAGCCGCAGCAGCCGCTAACATACCTACGGAGTGGCGGTCAGAAGCAGGTTTGCCATCCAACGAGTATTTGTCAGCGAAAGTACTCAAACCTTGTTTGAACAAAAACTTTTGATAGCGATCACTCAATTCGGTTTGGCGTGGGTCTTTTCTAAACCAGCTGTAATCCACCGCCATGTTGCTAATGGTTCTCCAACTATCGTAAGCATAAATACTTGGTTTGCCATCCCAACCCATTGAAGGTGTGCCGTCATAATCGGTGCGGTCGGGCGAAAGGCCGGTTTCAGGGTGCGCAGCTTTGTGGAATAAATCGCGGCTCGCCGCTGCAGCTCTTGCCCAAAATTCACGCTCTTCTTTCGGTGCCCAACGCGCCCACAATTCATAAAACGCTGGCAAATGATACGAAGGATCTGTACCGGGTAAATTGGTTTCGGGCACAAAACGAATCATCGCATGTTCTTCATCCACCATAGGGCCAACACTCACTTGACGCGGTGCATTGCTGCGCTTGAAAGGTGGCCATGGTTTACCTTCTTTCGCGGCCTTTGCTTGATCAGTCTTATTGTTAGGACTTGGCCAACCAGTTGCGGGTTCTACAGGAATAGGAGCACCCGCATGAACGCGGAACGGCGTAGTGCCGGTTAACACACCGTGGTGACGCATGCCGCGCAAAATGGTGTCCGCTTCTTTTTGATAGTTGTAGATGCCTTTACCATTACCCCAGCGATTCGCTGCAAAATACAACGCCATGACGTAATACATTTCACCATCGGGCGCAGCGCTGGTTGAACGCGGAGTACCGTCGGTATTCATTGACCATGCAAAATAGCCACGCGATGGATTCGCCGGATCAGTATTGAGCATATAGGTTTTTGACCAGTTCCAAATTGCATCAAACTCGCGCTTTTTGCCCAGCTGCACGGCGATCATCATGCCGTAGCTCATGCCTTCGCTGCGGGCATCATTGTTTGCCCAATCGGTAATGTAAGCGAGTGGGCCATTTTCATTCGCACCAGTTTCAAAATAAACACGCTCTTCCTGGCCATCGCCATGAAAAAATTTCTGAAAAGCTTGTTCGATACGCTCACGAGTCTCCGCAGGAGTTTTGTGCAAGCGCTCAACAAACAGGTTTGGATATTGGCCTGATTTGTACGCGCCTGCACCATCATCCATTGTTAATGCAGGTGCCGCTTTGCTTGCACTTGTAACGGGCTCGGCTGCAATTGTAGGTGTTACTACAGCAACGCCTGTGGCGAATGCAATTGCAGCGACAAGGGTTTTTAGTTTTATCATGTGATTCTCTCTTGTTGAGTAATTCTAATTCGATGCTGATGTTATTTTCGCGGCTGCGGGCAGCGCGCTATGGATTGTTGTGTGTAGGCTTTACCCAGTGTAGATCATTTGCGTGAGCCAAACGCTTAAGTGCCTATTTACTCTTTTAATGCCTAAATTTTCACGTCTCTTTACATAGGATTACAACGAACCTATTCACTTCGCACATCCCAATGTATAGAAAGCCTCAGGGTGATTGGCTGGCTTCGTTAAAAATCGCGTGTTAGGCTTCGCTCTCCCTGCTGCAACAGAGTGTTGCGGTCTCACATAATTTCAAAGTATTCACTATGTTAACCGCACTCATCGCTATTTTTATTGTGGCCTATGCCGCCATTGCTTTAGAGCACCCGCTCAAAATTAATAAATCCGCATCGGCGCTGGTGGGCGCTGGTTTATTGTGGACGATTTACGCGTTGTACTCTCACACGGGCCACGTCTCTGAAGAACTTTCTGAAACATTGGTGAGCACTGCTCAAATTGTTTTCTTCCTAATGGGCGCTATGACGATTGTAGAAGTCATTGATGCACACAACGGTTTTCAAGTGGTAACCAGCCGAATTAAAACCACAAAATTGCCCTCACTGATGCTGCTCGTTTCTACAGTCACTTTTTTCTTAAGTGCAATTCTCGATAACCTAACAACCGCCATTGTTATGGTTTCACTCATGAAAAAATTGCTGGCAAAACGCGAAGATCGTTTACTGTTTGCAGGCATGATTGTTATTGCCGCTAACGCGGGCGGCGCTTGGTCGCCCATTGGTGATGTCACCACAACCATGTTGTGGATTGGCGGGCAAATTACACCGGCCAACATCATTACCAACTTATTTATTCCGTCTATGGTGAATTTATTAATCCCTATGGCGATTACCAGCTTTATGTTGCGCGGTCGCCTTGTTGAATCGCCAGAAAAAAATATTCAGGATGAAAATGATCTAACCACAGCAACTGAAAGAAATGTTGTGTTCCTTTTGGGCTTGGGCGTACTAGTTGCTGTCCCGCTCTTTAAAGCCGTTACCCATTTGCCGCCGTTTATGGGCGTTCTATTTGGTTTGGGCATATTGTGGTTTGTTGCTGATCTTATGCATAAAAATAAAGATGAGGATCAAAAAAGCCAGTTAACACTGGTTCATGCGTTAACGCGTATTGATATGTCATCCATCGTCTTTTTTATTGGAATCCTCTTGGCTGTCGCAACACTCGAGCACTCACATATTTTAACCGGGCTTGCAGCCTGGCTCGATCAAACCGTGGGCCGACAAGACCTCATCGTTGTATTAATTGGCTTTGCCAGTGCAGTGGTTGATAACGTACCGCTGGTCGCCGCGTCTATGGGTATGTACAGCCTTGAACAATATCCCGCCGATAGTTTTTTGTGGGAATTTTTAGCCTACTGTGCCGGAACCGGTGGATCTATTTTAGTGATTGGCTCAGCGGCGGGTGTGGCTGCTATGGGCTTGGAAAAAATTGATTTTATTTGGTATCTCAAAAAAATCAGTGCACTTGCCGTAGTCGGCTATCTTGCGGGTGCGCTGGTTTATGTTGTGCAATTTCAATTGATGCACTAATCAATCTCGTTAAACATCTCCGCGCCCTAGCGTTGCAAAAAAGAGCTAGGGCGCGGTGTTATACACACTTATTTCATGTTCTTTTTCTCAAAACTCCAACCGGGCATTTTAGTAATATCGGGAGTGTCGCCCGTAAATAATTTGCTCGCTTTTTTATCGCCTTTTAATTTCCAGCTGAACCATGCCGTTGCCACTTTCGCGAAATCACCACCGTGAGGTTGTGCGTAGGTGCCACCGTGGCCAACGTTTAAGTTACCTACGAATACGGGAACATGGTTTAAATGAGCAACGTCATCCATACCGTTTTTGTAGGCGATATCAGAAGGGCCACCCAAGAGATACAAGGTAGGCGTGTGGATTTTGGTGAGATGGGTTTTATCTAACTGCGGCATATTGGGCATTGCGTTGCCGCGCATGGCTTCAATAAAAATACCGCTATTAGCAACCAGCAACGTCTTCACACGTGGGTCCGGCGCAATTTCCAAGGCTTGTAAACCACCGCAGGACATACCGGCAATACCAATATTTTTGGTATCAATCTTTTTGTAGTAAGCGCTTTGCTTATCGCTGTTTTGCGCAATGGCCCAATCCATTGCATCTTTTAATTTTGTTGCAACAGAACGGCCTTTATTTTGCTCGCCGGTTTCTTTGGGCATGGTACCAATCGCAACCACCATAAAGCCGTGGGATGCAATTTCATTTAAAAAATTCACGTGTTCAAACGGCGAATCAAAACAGGCACCGTTGCCCCACACAATTAAAGGCAACGCCTTTTTGCCTTTAAAGCCATCGATATCTTTTGGCCTAAAGATGGTGTGTGTTGGTAAAGAGGCATCCGTAATCATTAAGGCGGAATATTTTCCGGTGCCACCATCTTCCACAACGCGAGACGCGGCCTCTTGCGCGAAAGAGGGCACTGTAGCTGCCATCACCCAAAGTAATAATGCAGATGTTATTTTTTTCATGTGTTTAATCCTATTGTTAAACGTGAGTAATTATTTACGAACAGATTTGATGAGGTGCATCAACTCTCTATCTTGGTTATGAACAATTTTTGGCTCTTTATCAAAAATCATAGTTTCGCCATTCTCCGCTGAATAAGGTTTCCACGCCGGTAAAGACTTATCGTTAGGGTTGCCTGTTTTCGCAAAATTAATCCACGCAGAACTCATTTTTTCTGCAAGGTTTTTTGCATCATCACTGGTGCCCGTCCAATGCTTGCCGAGTTCAATATTTTTAAATGCCAAGGGAATATCTAACCCGTGGAAAGAACCTTTAGAACTGTTATCTACATCGCTTTTCCACATCAGCAAATAGGTGTACACCGGCGCTTTTGTTTTAGCAGAGCGCGCATCTGCTGTGATAATGGTGTTGGGGCGGAAAAGTGTATCTATAGAAACTAAATCTTGCGGCGTTGCATTCGGATAAGTTTTTTCAAACAGCTTGATGTAAGTGTCGGTTTTATCGCCGTAGGTTTTTTCTAAACGCTTTTTGGCTTCATCCATGGTGAGATTTTTTTCGGCGTAAGCCACTTTCACCAACTCATTAAATGTTGTGCCAATCAAAATGGGAATATTTTTGGAGATATCCGCAAAATCTGGCGTAAAGGGTTGTTGTAATAAATTAACGCCATCAGGCACGGGCGCAAAACCAACCATGGTTGTTGAACCCGGTGTTCTTAAGCCCACGGTTTTTTCCAGCGCTTTATTACCGGCTTCAACTAATTTTTTGTAAGGAATGCTATTGATCTGGCTGATGTTATCTTTAGTCAGCCCAAGTTGATCTGCCAGTGCTTTACCAACCTGCACGGATTTTTCTTTGGTCATTACATTTAAGAGTGTGCCGCTTTGAATAATGGCTTTGTGAAATAAACCGTTCGCCGCAGGCATAGACAACAAAGTACCCACTTTGCCGCCGCCACCGGATTCACCCAGAATGGTTACGTTTTTAGGGTCTCCACCAAAGTTGCGAATGTTTTTATTCACCCATTGCAAAGCAGCAACTGCATCTAACATGCCCACATTTGCAGAATTAGCATACTGATCACCAAAGGCCGACAAATCCAAAAAGCCCATAATATTTAAACGATGGTTTACCGACACTAAAACAATGTCGCCTTTTTGCGCGAGCATTTTTCCATCGGTAATAGGGTCATCACTTGCACCCACTGCAAAACCACCGCCGTGCAACCAAAACATCACCGGTCTTTTTTTGCCATCGTTAATACCGCGCGTCCACACGTTCACGGTAAATAATTTTTGTTCATTCATTGCCGTCTCTGGCGACCATGCATTCACCTGCATAGCAATAGGGCCAAACTTTGTGTGCTCGTGCACACCTTCCCAGGAATCGGGCGCTTGCGGCGGCATGAATCGTTCCGCCTTCGCGTAAGGAATGCCTTTAAAACTAAAAACACCGTCCTCAAAGCTGCCCGAAATAGAACCGTAGGTTGTTTTTACAATGGGTTCTTTTTGATGCTGATTACCCGTGGGGCTACAGGCCGTAAGCCATACACCGGTGAGAAGACTTGCAATAAAAAGGGAATAAGTGCTCAAGCGCGTAAGGTTTTTCATAGGAACCTACTTTTATTGTTAAGAAGCGTTGTGTTTGACCTTTTGGTTTTGTGGTGTTGCACACACGTAACAAAGTAGGAGATCTTCGCACCGCGTGTTTACTAATGAAAATGGCGTGTAATCTTATTGATGTGCTACAAATTATTTGGCTGATTGTAATACAAATGATTGTTCGAACTACAACATTTGCACAATGTTTAAACATTCGTAGAGAGGAAGTGCAGGCCGTTAAAAATAACTACGACGAAACCATTTTTTGGCTGATGCTAGTGATAATAAATTCTGCTGGCCGAACAATGGCGACGCCAATTTGAATGCGCATGATGCCATTTAAAATATCCTCAGCGCTCATGGTGCTGCCTAAACCCACCGTGACAAAAAAAGCATGTTCTGGTTTAGCGCCTTGTAAACCACCTTGTCGCCACAGATTCGTTAAGAAGTTTTCAATTATGGCGCTAACTTTAACCCACCTATTGGCGGTGTTAGGTTCAAATACATATGCCTGCACGGCTTGTTTTATAGATTGCTCAATAAACGTAATAGTTCGGCGAACAGAAACGTAGCGCCATTCATTGTCATTTCCCGCCAGCGTTCGCGAGCCCCAAATTAAAATTCCCTTGCCCGTGAACTTTCGAATCACGTTAATGGATTTACCGGTATTGGAATCTACATTCAAGAGCTCTTGTTGTAGATCTGAAATTTTAATGGGCAAATCCACTACGCCATTCAGGCTCACATTCGCAGGCGCTTTCCAAACGCCACGCGTGTCATCCACGGATTTATAGACACCCGCAATAGCACCGCACGCGGGTAAAATATTTGCGCATTGTAATGTTCGATTAAAAATGGCCGTGTAAATGGGGCTAGCGTTTAAAAGCGCTGCTTGCAGCTGAGAATTGCTAAGCGGATTCTCTGGCGGGTTTTGAATGGACGACAACACTTTCAATGCAGCCGAATTAGGCAAGGGCGCGAGTAGCGATTGCAGTTTTGTAATATCGCCACCAAAAAAATTCGTAAAATCCAGATCACCCGATTGCATTAGCACGGTGTTCACAAACGGATAATAACAAGCGCCGTAGCGCAAACCGTTTAAGCCAACATTATCGCGAAAGGTTTGGATATCGTTCGTGTAGCTGGTTTGGTTTGGCTTATCGCCACCGATCACATCAAAAATACAAAACGCTCTTTGCAGTGATTCCGCTTGCAGCAACATGGCCTGCATGAGCGACTTATTACTTGTAACCGAGAGCAAAGTTGCATCGGGGCAAACATATAAGGTTGGTTCCTGCTCTTTCTTTAAAGCCGCTAAGCCTTTTTTTAAATGGGCGAGCTTTACATTGCGGTTTGCCACTTGCGTTGTAGGTTTAGCAATTGGTTTTTTTTGCGCCGGCCCGTAAGCACCCACAGACACAATATAAGCCGCACCCCCACCGTTTTGGTAAAACAAACGCACGCTGTTATACAAATAATAAATCGTGGTGGGGTCTGGCAAAATGGCGTAAGTGACGCCGGAAATATCTACACCATTAGGCGCACCGCTATTGGTAGTTTGCTTCACGACATAATAATTTGGACTGTATTGTTTTACGGGGTCTGCCGCTTGCGGTGAATTACTCAATAAAAAAATGGCTTCAAATTCTAGCAACGAATTAATGCGTTGCGGCTTAAAGTAAACCGACTCGCCTAAATACTCCGCCTTGGGTGTGTAACCAATAAACGCAGGAACCGCCGTGGGCACTGGCACTACTGCGTTTGGTAATGCAGGAGTTTCTTCTATATAAATACCGGGGGTTGTGTAGGTAGGCATAGGGTTAACTCAGGGTTAGTTAGGATTTTTCCACACATAATGATGTGATTGGATTAAGCCGATCAGGCGAACAACCACATCCGCTAGACAAAATTGTAATGGTGATTGGCGACTCTTGGTTTTACTTTTTTGAAATTGAAACATTGGAGTAGAGTTTAATTCGTGCATATAGGCAGTCAAACTTTCTTAGAGTTTTAATTCTGCTCTGGCGCAAATTATTATTTGCTATTTAAACAGGTCTGTTATCTGCCAAAAATCCGAAGTTGGCATTAATGTAGGCTAGGCAGTAATGCCCAACCTACATGCTTTACATCCAAATGCTTTTCGATTTAACTCCACTCTTACCCTAACTATTCTAATTATTAAATTTCAACATAAAATAAAACGGATTGCTTGGGTGCGACAATTTGTCACACTCCTTCGCCTATATAACGACGCTATAATCTCGCAAATATTTTATGAGTCAGAATTGTGCTGGGTATAGCTCGCCATTTAAAAGCGACAGAGAAAATCATCAGCATTGCATTCGTCGTTGGGCTACACACGCTTATATGTTCGGTGTTGTTTCATCAGTCTTCAGCAGCAAATCCCGTCAAAGCTACAACGCTTTTTATTCGTATGATAGCGCCGCCATCACCCGCTAAACCTGAAGAACCTAAAAGCTCTCCACTGGAAAAAAACATTCAAGTAGAACCGCCGCGCCCAAACCCTGCTCAATTACCTGCGATTAAGTCCATTCAGCTTGGTGAAAAGCCGCAAGCACAGGAAACCGCCACCAATGAATTACTAGCGGCTGCCATTGAAATGCCGGTATCGGATGACTCCGTTACGCTCTCATCGGAGCTGGCCGTAGTCTGTGCCAACCGCACTGCACCCCGATACCCGCCCCTATCGCGCCAGCTCCGAGAGGAAGGGAGCGTTTTGTTAAGCGTTGAGTTATCCGATAACGGCAGTGTCGATAAGGCATATGTACGCCAATCCAGCGGCTTTCCTCGGTTGGATGAGGCCGCGCTTGCTGCCGTAAAAAACTGGCGTTGCGACCCTGCCGTCAGTAACGGAAAGCCCCAGCGGGCAGTTGCCTTACAACCCTTTACTTTTCAACTTAAACATTAATCTATAGCTCATCTCAGAAAGGTCTGGTCACTATGAAACGCAACCGTCTCGGTGCTTTTGCACCAACACTCTCAACATTGAGCATGGTAATTGGGGTAATTGTTTGCTCTCACGCCATTGCACAGGAAACTCAACTAAGCCCCATAGTCGTAACCGACGACGCTCTGCCAGAATTCGGCACCTCATTAGAAGGCAAAGCACTGGATTCTGCAAAGTTTGCCAACAGTGATACAGCTACCTTGTTAAGCACCGTACCCGGTGCCAGCTTTTACACGGGCGGTGGGGTATCCAGCTTACCCGTGCTGAATGGGTTGGGCGATGATCGCTTGCGAATCACGGTGGACGGCATGACCATTACTTCGGCTTGCCCTAACCACATGAACCCTGCGCTGTCTTACATTGCCCCATCGAGTGTTAACCAACTCAAGGTGTATGCGGGCATAGTCCCTGTGAGCCAAGGGGGCGATAGTATTGGCGGTGCCATCGCCGTGCAGTCGGCACCACCGGTGTTTGCAAAGTCTGGTGAGGGCTTTACCACTTCAGGCAATTTCAGTGCGTACCATCGCAGCAATGGCAGCGTGGATGGTGTAAACCTGCAAGCTACGGCAGCAACAGAGAATCTCAGCCTCACCTACACGGGCAATAGTGTGGATGCAGACAACTATGAAGACGGCAACGGCAAAGAGGTTGCCGCCAGCCGCTACAAGGTACGCAACAACAACTTAAAACTCGCCGCACTCACGGGCACTGATCTGTGGACTCTTGCAGTGGGCTGGCAAGATATTCCGTTTCAGGGCTACCCCAATCAATCTATGGATATGACGTCCAACAAAAGCTTGTCAGTAAATGCGGGTTACAACGGCAATTTCGATTGGGGAACCTTGGAAGCGCGCGCCTTTCGCCAACACGTTCGCCACAAAATGGATGTGCTTGCCGATAAAGCCGCAGCGGCCGGATTTCCGGTGATGGACTCCTACATGCCGATGGATACCGACGCGGTGGATCTCGGTTATTCGGTGATAGGTACAGCTCAGTTAAGCGAAACCAAAACCCTGCGCATAGGCAATGAACTGCATCGCTACACTTTGGACGACTGGTGGCCACCGCTGGTAGGTTCTGGCGGAATGGAGCCAAATACCTTTTGGAACGTCAATGGCGGTAAGCGCACTCGCTTCGCCTTGTTCTCTGAGTTGGACTCTAAACTCAACGACAAACTCTCTACGCAAATAGGCGCTCGCGTGGAGCAAGTCACCATGAATACGGGTGATGTGCAGGGTTACTACGATGCCAGCGCACCTTTTGGCGACGCCTATGAAACCGATGCAAAAACGTTTAACGCTGCGGACCATAAACTCAAGGATGTGAATTTTGATTTAACAGCCTCTGCGCGTTACATAAGTAACAGCAATGAAACTTACGATATAGGGCTTTCGCGCAAAACTCGTTCGCCCAATATTCATGAGCGCTACACTTGGGCTAACGAAGCCATGATGGCGGGGTTGATGAACAACTGGTTTGGTGATTTGAATTCCTACGTGGGTGATTTGAATCTAAAGCCCGAGGTCGCCTATACCCTAAAAACCAGTGCTGATTGGCACGATGCTAAACAGCAGAATTGGGAAGTCACCGTCACACCTTTTTACACCTATGTGCAGGACTACATCAATGCGGCGGTAAACACCTCCTCCAACCCCTACAACATGAGCGGCCTATTGGGGCGTAGCTCGCTTAAATTCGTTAACCAAAATGCTGAACTTTATGGTGTCGATATGTCAGGCAAAAAGCTACTTGGCAAGTTGTACGGTGAATGGACGATAGTCGCCAGCTTGGATTACACCCGTGGCAAAACGACAGATGGTGACAATCTCTACAACATCATGCCGTTGAATGCACGCCTAGCCCTTGACCACAAATTGGGATCATGGTCTACCACGTTTGAACAAGTATTTATCAGTGCAAAAGATGATGTGAGCGCAGTGCGTGGCGAACAAACAACTGCGGGATACTCCATTTCGAATATCCGCACGAGCTACGAGCTTAACAAGACCGTCAATTTCACCGCTGGCATAGACAATTTGTTCAATCACTTCTACGAATTACCATTAGGCGGTTTGGAATACGCAACGGGCAACATGATTAATGCGGCTAAACCAGTACGCGCTATTGGTCGCTCAATTAATGCCGGGATATCTATAAACTTTTAAGGAAAAATAATTGAGGCCAGAGTAAAATTAAAACAAGAAAACGTTAAATCTAAGTGCTTTTCAATTTAACTTTACTCTGACCCAATTACTACGCCCGTCAAGATTTCTCCGCATCATCATGATGCGCTTGCATTAAGCCAATAAGGCGAGCAACCACGCCCGCTAAATAGAGCAAGCCCACAAACATTTCTATGCTTGCCACCGCACGTGCCTTAGGCGTTAGCGGTATGACATCGCCAATTCCCGTACTGGATAGCAGCGCAAAGCTAAGATAATTAAGTTCAGTCCAGGTGCGCATCGCTTGAGGGTTAACAGCGGCGGCATAGGTGCCCGGTTCAAGTATTTGAATCAGCATGAACAAGTGAGTAAAGCCCCACGCCAGTAACGTAAAGGTTGCACCAGCGGCAAATAGCTCGTCGGTAGTGGCTCGCTGGTCTTCCATCATGTAGGCAATCAAACTACCTGCGGCATAAAAATAAAAAATCGCTTCAAGCCCCGCGCTCCACGGCAGCAACTGCGTCATGGAAAAAAGCGTTTGCAACACTAAGAGCACGATAATAACTGTTGCCAAGCTGCCACTAATCCAAATTAGCCCCGGCGTGCGCCGCACCATGAGTGTGGTGAGTGTAAGCACCGTTACACCAAACGCGTTAAAGGCCACCAGCCCCGCATGGGTTCCTTCAAGGAAAGGGTAGAGCAGCATTCCCGCCAACTGAATCAGCAACAATATTGCCGATGGATGACGCGTGGTGAGGTGCAGAATAGGAAAATGTGCCATCGATAACGCCATGAAAATATTAAAACAATGAAAGGATTGGGTTCTTCGCAATATTTAGATGATAGCGAAATACGTTAAATCACACGCGCTGATTATTCTTGATTCTATAGCTTGGCGTATACATTGTGACGAGCTCTTCTGCTGCTGAAGGATGAACGGCCATGGTGCGATCAAAATCTTCCTTAGTCACGCCTGCCTTCAATGAAATACCAAGGAGTTGTACCATCTCGCCAGCATCATGACCAAGAATATGTGCTCCAACAACTTTGCGGCTTGCTGCATCAACAATTAATTTCATGATCATCTTTTCCATGCGACCGGACAGTGTTGCCTTCATCGGGCGAAATTCCGCGCGGTATACCTCAAGCTCGCTATAACGCTTGGCGGCATCTTCTTCAGACAAACCCACAGTACCTATTTCCGGCTGAGAGAATACCGCTGTAGCAATCAAATCATGATCAGGCGCAGTGGGATTGTTTTTGTATTCGGTCTCTATAAAACACATGGCCTCATGAATGGCAACTGGCGTCAGCTGAACCCTGTCGGTGACATCTCCCAGCGCGTAAATGTTGGGCACTGTAGTGCGCGAGTACTCATCCACGATGATTGCGCCGCGTTCGTTAATATCAACACCCACCGCTTCCAAGCCCAGACCCTTGGTGTTTGGATCGCGGCCTAGCGCTAGCATAACCGCATCAACGGCAATGGTCTCACCCGCCTTTGTCTTGGCTAGTAGCCCACCCGCCGCAGTCTTTTCTACACTCTCTATAACATCGGTAAGAAGGATACGGATTCCTTTCTCCACCATCGCGGTGTGGAGACCTTGCCGCATGTCTTTGTCAAAACGCGACAGTATTTCTTTCCCGCGATAAATGAGCGTCACTGCCACACCAAGCCCGTGAAAGATATTCGCAAACTCAACGGCAATATAGCCTCCACCTGAAATCAGAATTGAGCTTGGCAAATAGGGTAGGTCGAAGGCGTCATTAGACGAGATACAAAATTCATGACCCGGCAAAGCCGCATGAAGATTGGGAGCGCCGCCCGTGGCGATAACAATTTTTTCTGCCGTGACAGTCTTGCCCGTTTTAACTAAACGAATGGTGTGCGCATTCACCAACTCAGCGCGGCTTTCGATAATCTCGGCTCCGTTGTTCGCAAGGCCACTGCGATAGAGACCTTCGAGCCGCGCAATTTCTTTATCCTTGGCGGCAATCAACTTCTTCCAGTCAAACGTGCTTTTGCCCACATCCCAGCCGTAACCGACTGCATCTTCAAAGTGTTCACAATATTGGGACGCATAAACCAAGAGCTTCTTCGGCACGCAACCGCGAATAACGCATGTGCCACCAAATCGGTGTTCTTCAGCAATGGCAACTCGCTTCCCCAGTGACGCCGCAACGCGAGCAGCCCTCACTCCACCTGATCCTCCGCCGATGACAAACAAATCGTAGTCGTATGTGCTCATGTGGTTCTCCCGTGGAATTAAATTGCTGATGGCTTTACCTATACGCCGGTATTTATCTGTTTCAGTGTAATGAAATTTAGAGCCCCAATCTTTACTGTATTTTATATAAAAAAAACAGTTTCAAATGGTTAAATAAGATAATATGCCTTAACCTTATATCTTTATAAGGTCGATTATGCGAATGCTTTTCGGCTCGCAATCAGCTTTTTTGTTTGAGTTCTATAACGATAAAAGAGGACGCTATTTTGAAAAAATTACTTTCGGCACTCGGCGTTTTAACCATTGTTCTCGCGTCGGCGGTGCAAGCTGAGCAAGTACCGCTCTCACTGGATTGGCGCTTTCAAAAGTCAGACAACGCCAATAACAAAACGGTTGAGCTTGATGATAGCGGCTGGCGCACCGTTAATTTACCCCATGATTTTTCGATTGAAGATGACGCTAAAGGTGCAACGCCCTTTGACCCTAATACAGCCGGCGGCCACGACTCAGGTTACATCCCCGGGGGAACCGGCTGGTATCGCCGTCACCTTTCGTTAGACGCCACAACGGCCAAAAAAGTCATTTTCCTTTCGTTCGAAGCGGTGTACATGGACGCGGACATCTGGGTCAATGGCGAACAGGTTGCTAACCACCATTATGGCTACACCGCCTTCGACGTAGATCTTACGAACAAAGTTCGCGCGGGCGATAACGTCATTGCAGTCCGCATTAACCATGAGGACTCTTCCTCGCGTTGGTATGCGGGGTCGGGGATTATTAGACCCGTCCAGCTAAAAATTTACCCGGCTGTGCATATTGATAAGGACGGGCCATCCATAAAAACCCCCGTCGCGACCGCCAAAAAGGGTGAAGTGAAGGTATCAACATCTGTCGTTAATACTCGCTCTGGCACTCAAGCTGCAACACTGACCACAAGTGTTATTGATCGCCAAGGCAAATCCATTCAGAAAATCAAAACACGTGTTTCGTTGGGTGCAAAGGCTACTCAAACTGTTGAACAAACAGTGTCTATTAACAACCCAAATCTCTGGAATACAGAAACGCCTTACCTCTACACCTTGTCACAAACCCTGAGCTTTGGTGAAAAGGAGGCGGATCAGCGCCACACTCCTTTTGGTATTCGTACGATTACTGCGGATGCGACAAATGGCCTTCGCATTAACGGCGAACGCGTGTTATTGCGTGGAGGAAATATTCACCATGACAACTACATGCTGGGTGGTGCCGGTATTCCGCGCGCCGAGGAACGCAAACTTGAGTGGATGAAAAATGCGGGATACAACGCGGTTCGCAGCGCCCACAACCCACTTAGCCAAGCCAGCTTGAATGCGGCGGATCGCCTCGGAATGTTGGTTATCAATGAAGCCTTTGACGCATGGGAAGTGCCCAAGCGACCCAAAGACTACGCTCGCTTTTTTACTGCGGACTGGCAACAAGATATACGCAGCATGATTGTCAGCGGCCGAAATCACCCCAGCGTGATTATGTGGAGTATCGGCAATGAACTCCTTGAAGAAGATCAGCCAAGAGGAGCTGAAGTATCCGCAATGCTCGTCAACGCGGTGCACGGCCTGGACGATACTCGCCCCGTTACCTTAGCCATCGCCAAGCATAACGACCAAGTTCAGAAGTTCATGGCTCCGCTTGATATTGCGGGTTACAACTACCACTACAAAGAATACGCACCAGATCACGCGAAATACCCAACGCGATTGATGTTCGCCAGCGAATCCTTTTCCAGCAAAGTGTTTGAAAGCTGGGAACCCACCAAAACCATGCCGTGGGTCTTGGGAGATTTCGTGTGGACAGCAATAGACTACCTCGGCGAAGCCTCCATAGGCGGTACAGGATTCACCAAAGACTGGAAGGTAATCGGCCCATACCCATGGCATTTGGCCTGGTGCGGCGAGATAGACGCGATTGGCCGCCTAAGACCTAACGCCTACTATCGGCAAATTGTGTGGGGCAACAGCCCGCACAAAGTAGCAGCCTTTGTGCGCTGGCCTGGCCCCAAGTTCTCGATTCCGGATGTACGCGAAGGCGGCCATCTTTATTGGACTTCTCCAGATCTTCATGAGAGCTGGACATGGCTAGGTTATGAGGGAAAAACAGTAGACGTTGTTGTCTATTCTGAGCTTCCCACCGTGGAGCTGTTCCTCAACGGTCAAAGCCTGGGGAAAAAATCGGTCTGTGAGAATGATCGTAAGCAAGTTGTGTTTAGTGTTCCTTATGCAGCCGGTGCGCTCAAAGCTGTGGGTTATGAGAATGGCAAACCAACATCTGAGTGGACTTTGACTACGGTAGGGGCACCCGTTGCGATTCAATTAACGGCTGATCGCAAGAGCATTACTGCCGATGGAATGGACCTAGCTTATTTCACTGCCAAATTGGTAGACGCGAATGGCCATGTCATTTACAACGAGCAGGATGATAAAAAACTCACCTTCACGGTAAGCGGTTCAGGCGAGCTCGCGGGTGCCGGAAACGGCAAACCCTACGGCACAGAAAGTTTTAAATCAGGAATACGCACCACCTTTCGCGGTGAAGCCGTTGCCGTTGTAAGAAGCAAAACCGATACTGGCTCCATTACCGTCACCGTATCAGCACCTGGATTTGCAGCGCAGCAAGTTACGGTAAATTCAAATAGGGATGCATCGCAAAGCGTTAAAAAGGTTTATTAGTTTTTATTAGATGCGGTTTGAAATAGAGTAACCCTCTCGATATTAGAGAGGGTTAGTTTTGAGAAAAGAAAAAACTAAGCTTCCGTTTTTTTGATGGGTACTGAGGTTTTTGAAAACATAAATAACGCAACTGCAAGCTCGATTAAGCCACCAACTGCAGCGCCGATTAGGGGTACAGCGCCAGAGAAAAATATCATATTTGCAGCAACAATAAGGCTGCCTCCCAATACCCAGAAGATTCCTCTGCCAAAAACACTCGCAAAAATAAGATACCGACACCCAATAGTTGCCATCATCACCGGAAAAAATAATTCTTGTTTCAACAGAAAAAGCCCATAAGCCATCGCGCAGCAAAGGATTAGCCAAATCGTTGAGGCCATTGCAAGTTGGTTTAGCGCATTGGCTTTATCTGTTTTAGCGCTTCGCCCTAACAGCTTTGTAAACATTAACGTGATGGGATGAATTAGCGCACCACCGATAAGAAGTGCCCAAACGGCCTGATTAATTCCCATGAGATGGCACACAACCGCCGCAGAGACCCAAACCACACCAGATACAAAAACCCCGGGGGCGCCATCCCAATGTGCAAGTCGCATTTCGCTTTGCTGCTCTTCAGAAAGAGAAAGTTTCATTAGTATTCCTTTGGTTTTTTAAATGCAGCGTTGAATGGGAAATTGAGTTGTGATTTTGTATAACGATGTTATTTATTTTTTACATTGACGGCCAAAATCGGACATTAGCGCATCAGAACACCTTCACGATCATATATTTCAAGAAAGTCAGGTCCGACAAAACCCAGGTCTATCGTTTCAACCTCGTTCAACACTTCGATATTTGTTATCTCTGCGCCCTTGATCAATCCGCTGAAGTCTCCCTCTAAATGCAAAAGAACCTGTGCGGCAAAGTCCTCTTGCGAGACATATGGCCCGTCATCTAAAAAGATATTCATTCTTTCAGATTTTTCTTGAACTTTAAATTTGAAATTAACCTCTACTTCAAAGTTCACGATAATTTCTATTTTTAAAACAATCAATTTTTCCAGAACCTTAACAACTTTGATAACTAAATTCTGACTCCCATCTTTGACATAGTGATGGTCCAAATATTTTAATGAAGATACCTCGTAAATACCTCTTGCTGACCCTCTAGCAAAAATTTCAGGATCGGAAGCTTCCAAAGTCGATACAATTTTATCTTGAATATTGCGCTGGAAAAAATTCGACTTAAGAACTAAATCCTCTTCTTGAATGTACTTTATTATTTCTTTCAACTTACCGTGCGTCACAAACCTGCTTAGCGCGTCATCTAAATCATTAAGACAAACCAAATTGCTTGACTGATCGCAATAGTTTTCCCAGCCAGTATCATTGCTTACAATGATAATTTTAGTTCTATTAGATTGAGCCCAAGATTCTAGTGAAAGTAGTGCGATAGCATCTGGAAACTCATGTTTTTTATCTTTACTATTTTCAAACGGCGGGGTGATCGAGAAATACATATCAACCAATTTGTTTATGTCCGTGTACCTACTGGAGCTAATCAGCTGAACTCCGCTGGATTTATAAAAGGTCCTAATTTTTTGCTTAGCAAAATCAGTTGGGTCGATACTACTATCAAATAATAGGTCTTTAGCCGATTTTAAATTTTCTTCACTGACGGTTAAATGCCTTCTTGCGGAATTAAGACTACGCTCAAGCTCATCCATTGATGATCTAATATTTTTAGCAATATGAGAGACTGACTCTTTATGCACGATTTCGGTTTGAAGAAACTTAACTGGACTCCTTCTAAACTGGGTGAGCTGTTGAAGAATTCCGCTTTCAAACCTAAAGCTTCCTCGCTCATATACATTCGTATCCAGCGATATCGCACCAAACTCCATCTCAATACTTTTACTGAACAAAGCCATATATATTTTCTCAAAAATAAATAATTGGGATGACCTGTGCAATCTGAATCTTTAGCATCAGTCCAGCTCTACTTTAAGTATGAAGTGATAGTTTGACATATCATTTTCTCCGCATACGGCAAAGCGTGAAAATCAGCGATATCAGCCCAAAATCAGCCGCCATTTTTAATGGTCGGCTGCTGAGGAACTATCTTTGAGGCCGAGGAGGTTGATTTGGTGGTCGCGGAGCTGGAGTTGAGGGTCTCTGACTGTTTCCCCTGACGCTTCTCGGAGGCGGTGGTGGCGGTGGTGGCGGTGGTGTTTTGTTTGACATTGGCACTATCCTCTTTTTGATCTGACCCTAAATAAAATGGAATCGCAGCGAGTAGAGAAAACATAATTGCTATAGTAAAAGATATCAAAGCCCTATATATGTTATATGACCGTTTATCATTATTGATTGCGTTTTCCGACGCGAATTTTACGTAATATTCAAAGAGAAAATTTTTAAAGCTGTCCTCTACTAATTTTGCAGAGTTTTTATATCCGGCATAGGTTGTTTCCAATTGCGAATTGTATTCTTCAATCTCATTCGCCGTTGGTAATAACTTATCGTAATGGCCAAACCAAGCCATACGTAAAAACCAACCCCCTATTGCTAGCGACATGGAGGATGCTAGAAATAATAGCCAGAAAATTTGCTGCCATGGATATATAAATGGCTTTTTTTCGGCGTTTAACATAAAAGCGAGTATTGTCGAAATTGCCAACAGCGCAGCAAAAGGCAGAGAGAGCCTAGTGCTAATTTTTTCAATTCTTTCTATTTCTCGAAAATAAAAATCTTCATATAATTTAAATCTATCTTCAAATTTCAAATCCTTACCTCCATTTTTATTCTTAAATCAATTACATTCAGATCGTAGTTATATTACGCTTAAAAATTAAGATGGTTCTTTACTTCCGAAGCGACCGCTGAATCTTGCTCTCGGTGAAATAGGAATATTTTCATACTAGGAATCACCATAATTTATATGCGATTTTTTTCGACCAACCGCCGGTAGTGTTCGCCTAGTGCCGTAAGCCTGCAAAATTTATTTTCCATTGCAGCATTCCACATGTGTGGGGCATCGACAGGTACAAGCAAATTCAAACGATTAAATCGTTGGAGGATTGCAAAAACTCTCGTATTCTCTGGAAGAGGTTGAGGCATTCCAGAATCTCGCCCTTTCATTTCTGGCTCAAACGTAGGGTCGAGCTGAAAGAAATGACCCGGAACCGGGAAAAACTCCGCGATTCGTTTTAATTCATCTATCGATATAGCGGGAGAAGATCTTCTTAAAGAAACAAATTGTTTAACATTTGTTTTGAACACTGGGCGTTGCTCCCATGCCCCTAAAGATTGATCAATATGGGCGTAAATGCTACCTGGTGTAATGTCACCTATAAGATTCGCCGCACTGCCATTTAAAGCATCTACCAATAATGTTGTAAAAATTCCTCTTCCATTTTCTTCAGTCGCATACTGATCTTTTGTAGATGCTGTAAGAACTGTAACGCCTTCAGATAGTGAAGTAAGTTGACTAGCATTTGGTGGATTTCCGGCAATCCCCGAATGACAGCTATCGAGAAAGATGATTTTATTTTTCGCGAGAGAGTTATTGGCTAAGGTAAGTATTTCGGTTAAGGAAACGCCTTCATCTCCACGACTGGAATCAGTAGTCAATAAATATCCACCTGTTGCCTCAATATGACCATGACCGGCAAAGTAGAATAGAGCAATATCTGCATCTACTTTAAAAAGCTCATCTATCTGATCTTTTAGCTGCCCCCGAACGACTCGGTCATTGGGGCCAGTGGCTGTCAATATACGGCAATCGAAGTTTACCGCTCCACCATCATGTCTCTCGAGCACAGCTTTCACTTCATATGCATCGTTGACGCATCCATGAAGTGAATCGCTATGCTCATAATAATTAATCCCAACAATAAGAGCGATTCTCATACATAATCATCCGTCATAGGCCATTGATAAAATCTTCAATTGCTTTCCAAGTCCATTCAACCGTTCTTACGCCTTGGATACTAGTTCTATCATCTGTGTACGCCCAAATTCCTAATACTTTTTTTCCCTCTTCTTTGGCACACTCAATTTCCCATTTCTGTCCGCTGGAACTTAGTGAATCACTACTAATCAACGCAATTACGCCATCAGATCGACGGATTCGTGTGCGCACCTTGCTTTTCCAGTCTGTGTCGTACGCCTCTTTTACTGACATATCAATATATTCAAAGGGCGCGTTTGTATGAAGTGATTGACCTTTAAGAAAGTCTCTCTGTCTTTCATCTTCAATTGCAAAAGCAACAAATATTGTCTTTTTGGTTGTCATTTTTATTCTCGATTCTTCTGGTTAATTTTAAGTTATAGGGTTCAAACTTGATTGGTCAAAGGTCCGCTTTGGGCACAAAGCAGAATTCCTCGCCTTACTTTATCCATCACGTATACATTTATCTTTATGCGCCAACAAAGCATCTTTATCAGGAATAAACCTATAAGGCATCTCCAAACTTTTTCCTTCAAGCTTTAAAAAATATTCCTGAACTGTTTCGTCCGTCCGCTGCGCTTTAATTCTGTTAGATAGCACCAGCCTAAAATTTTCATCAAACGAAATTAAGTGGCGATCAAATGCTTTGTCGTAAAGTGCATTTAATGCAATGCCGTTTGTTGGGTCTGCTCGGCGGGTTTCGTTTTGCGCCCACGGGATAATGTGGCTTGCAACTAACAACTCTGGCATTGCCAAGCCAGAAATGGCGCAGCGGTGGTTGTAGCTTTCTAATACGGTGCGGCGAAAAAAGTTTTGCGCTAAGCGTGTTTTTGTTTGTGTGAGTTTTTCTGTTAGGCCGGAATAAAGCGGTAATTCATTGAGTTGGTTTGTTAAATCCATATTAGATTTAACAACCATAGATTCATAGAGTGCTTCTGCGCGCTCGGCAATGGCGGTGGAGTTTTCCATAAAGGTATTCCACAAGGCGCGGTCTGCTTTGCTTGCGCCCGCTAAACCTTTTTGGCTAAGCGCTGGGTCTAAGCTTGCGAAGTTGCAGGCTTTCATTGCTACGGCTGAAGGGGTGCGACCTATGATGTTGGCGAGCTGAATAATATCGGGGTTGCCTTGGTGCAACTTTCCAAAGGGCGTGCGGCAATATAAGTGCAGCGTGAGCAGCAACTCATCTTCTTGCCAATGGTTAGCCACGGTGAATGCCTTTGGCGCTGGCGAACCGAGCCTTGATGTTGTTCATTATTCTCTCCCGTCCATTGGTTTGATTTTCTACTATAAACACCGCTGGGAAATATTACAGGCTATTACATGGGTGCCGCGCAACCGCATCATTATCCGTAGTCATCAACTGCATCGGCTTACGGTGCGCAAGCAATTTCGATTTACCTGCTGAGTTTCTATCAAAACTCCAATCTCAGCTCACATCTTTGATTAGCCCGCTGCGGTTTAACTCTGGGCGATATTGAGTCATTGGCGTAGCCTAATGCCCCCTTGGGCACAAAGCCGCCTTCCAACATTAGTTTTTATTAGTCTTGCTTTGGGCTTTCACTTACAGCAACGCTCTCACGATCGGCCTTAGAAATATATTTAGGCTTATTGGTTACACGTAATTTAGCGTTCATTTTTTTGAGTTTTTTGTTAAAAGCATCGTTAAGTTTTTTCTTACGGTTCATAAAGAATCTTTCCATCTAGTTGCCAGCATATTGAGTGTGCTGGCAGTTTTATCATTTGTTGAGTGAATAGTTGCAGTCAAGAACACCTAACAGTCTAATACTTGCGTATCGCCCGCAGGGGTAAATTACTTTACCGCTTCACGGGTTAGAAGCCGTTACCAGCATGTACGGCCCTCATATTTGAAAAGCGACATTTTTTGGACATGACCTGAGAATATGGCGATCGCGTGTACATGTCCAATATCAAATGGAAAATAGAGGCAGTTATTTCACAGCGGCAGAAGCTTTACAGACAAGCCTTTGCCGTAAATTGCCTTTACCAAATATTTGTAAATGTCCTTATCAATTTCGGGTGCGGCGGTGGTGTTGAGTATGTGGGCGTAGTCTTCTGCGGAATCGGCAAGGCCCAGAATGCACCAGTTATCTACCAATAAATGCATTTCTCTTTCGCTGTGTTGGCATTTTTCGATAAGCGCGACGGGGCCTTGGTAGGGCCAGGTTTTGAGCGCGAGGGTGGATAGCGCTTGCAACAATTTTACGTTATGCACGAGCGCGGTTTGTTTGCCCACACAATAGCCTTGGCACTTTTTGAGTTGGTGGCTTGTGCAAGCGCGTTGGCTTTGTTTTTCTAGGCCAATCACTTGGTAGCAAAGTTGGTGTTCGTTGCTAATAAATTCCAAGCTGTCTTTTGCTTTTTTGTTGGAGGGAAAAAGGCCGTACCATTTTTGATGTGTGGTGGAGAGCGAGGTAGAGCGTGCGTTGGTTTTGGCTGCGCGCGGCATTTCTGCAACGGGGCGAATTTGTGGTGTTAAGAGGCCACCTTCTAGCTCTTGCAGGTGAATGCTGTAAAAGGTGCTTATGCGGCGCAGCTTGCGGTTGTAAATAGGGCTTAGCTCTTTAACTTTTTTAGATTCCAAAATCAGTGCCGTGAGTTCGCCTGCGGTTTTTTCAAAGGTGATATGGCGGGTTTGTTGGCAAATTTTCATTTCCTTTGATGATTTGTGGTCAGACGTAAAATGCGATAACACGCGCTTACGAATACTAATGCTTTTGCCTATGTAGAGCAGCTGTTTGTTCTCGCCCCAAAAATAATAAACGCCGGGCGAGTTGGGCAGGTCTTGAATAAGGCTTGCATCAAAGCCGGATGGAATACTTTCTTTGCGGTATTGGTGCGCAATCGCCGCTTTTATTTTTTCTTGCCCGTGTTCTTCTTCGGCAATTTTCATAAAGCTGTAAGTGGCTTTTGCATCTGCCAGTGCGCGGTGGCGGTCACTTACCATTATTTGGTGGCGCTTAATAATTTTTTCTAAACTGTGCCCGTCGGCTTCGCTGTATAAAAACCGCGAGAGTTTTACCGTGCACATGAGCTTTGATTTATAGGTGTAGGCAAGGCGCGCAAATTCGTTGCGAATAAAGCCGTAATCAAACCGCACATTGTGGGCAATAAAGAGTTTGCCTTGCAGTTTTAAAATAATGTCTTTGGCAACTTGCTCAAAGTAGGGCGCAGATTCCACCATGGCATTGGTAATGCCGGTGAGCCGTTGAATTGTCTCGGGGATTTTGGTGCGCGGGTTAATAAGTGTTGACCACTCGCTAACGCCATTTTCCGTAACTTCAATAATGCCGATTTCGGTAATGCGGTCGTAAGTTACATTGCCGCCGGTGGTTTCTATATCCACTATTACGCAGGGCAGAGGAAAATGTTTAAGCATGAGTGATACCTGTTTGGGCCGCAGGAATTATAGTCAACCGCGGGCCAACCCGAAATATGCGCAGGTGTTTGCTAGGTGGTTAGGTGATGTGTATTACGTGGGTATTTTTGTATTGGATGTAGCGCAGCGTATTTCAACCTTAATTTGTCGCTAAAGTTGTTAAATAAATGCGTGAATTAGAAATGTGTTGTTCACTCATAAATGTTAGCCAATAAAAAAGGCGAAACTTTTCAGTTCCGCCTTTTAGCTGCTAATCAGCTACCTAATTAATAATGCTAATTAGATTGCTTGAATGTTTTCAGCTTGTGGGCCTTTTTGGCCTTGAGTTACGGTGAAGCTAACTTGCTGACCTTCAACCAAGGTTTTGAAGCCTGAACCAGAAATAGCACTGAAGTGAGCAAACACGTCTGCACCTGATTCTTGTTGAATGAAGCCGAAACCTTTAGCTTCGTTGAACCATTTTACGGTGCCAGTGGTAACTTTAGACATGGTAATACCTGTATATAAATAAATTGATAATTGCGATTGTGCTTAAAAAGAAGGGAATTACTTATGTGACAGGACGAATACTAAAACTGGAACTTCGAAGTGAGGCATAAATACTAAACGTGCTTTCAAGCTGTTTTTCAGTCTACACGCCTTTCTCGCAATGTCAATCATTGAATTTTTGGCGTGGAAAATGGCACTTACTGACCATTGGGATAGTGTGTGCAATTTTTTGTAGGAATGCAGAGCATATTGTGAGGGAATTTATTTTGAGCGCGCACACCACATTGCTCGCCATTGATAAATTTTTTCGCAATACAGTGGTGCCATACATCTTGAAAATTGCCGTGCCTATTTTGCTGGTAATTTCGCGTTGTTTGAAATGGCGAGTTCAAGCCAATAGTGTAATTGTTTAGCTGTCGCTAATTCCTCCGCCGCAACTTGAAGATAACCTGCGCAGGGTTTGCCGCGCATCAACAAGGGTGAAACTCCTGGCTTGCGCAAAAGCTCTTCTTGCATTTCTTTTGGCACACGAAACATAACACGCTCTGCTCGCGCTCCCGCCAATAAATTTCCGCGCAACATAAAACCCGCGCTGCCAAACATGGGCTTTTCTACAAGCCCTTTTTGATCTGCTAGCGCAGCGCGAACACGCATGACAAGTTCGGATTGATTTTTCATGATTCACTCTCTCCTTATGCTGTTGTGTAACATCAAAAAAATGTTGTTGCATGGCAACGATGAAATGTTTCCGCCGAACAGTGAAAAAATAATTCAACCTGTTTACTTAAAAATCACCTGCTTTTGTACGCTAATGCCCAAGCGTTTTGAGAGGCGCAAAAGGTTTGCTCGGTCTTGCTGTAAATAGCGTGCTGCTTGTGCCCAATTGCCTTGAGTATGTTCTAAGGTTTGTAAAATGAGCGTGCGCTGAAAATTGTCGGTGGCTGTTTTCAAATTGGTCTCAAGCACGGGGGCTTCGTTGGCTACCAACATTGGTGGGCTTGAACTATTTGCGGTGCTTAAATCCAACAAGGCTGCACTAATACTGACAATACGTGCACGGCCATTTTGCCCTGCTGCTCTCAAAGCCGCTCGGCTTAGCACGTGTTCTAATTCACGCACATTGCCGGGCCAGTGGTATGACAACAAAGCATCGGCAGCGTCTGCCCCGAGCTTTAATTGGCGAATCCCCAACTTGCGGCTGAGTTGCTCAAGGAAATAACCGGCGAGTAGCAGCACATCCTGTTGGCGATCTCTCAAGGGTGCGACCGTTAAAGGGTATACCGTTAAGCGGTGGTAGAGGTCTGCTCGGAAATTGCCCACGTCTACTTCGTGTTGTAGATCGCGGTTGGTTGCGGCAATGACTCGCACATTTACTTTTTGTACGTCGTCTTTGCCCACGGGCTGAATTTCACCGCTTTGCAGTACGCGCAGTAATTTAGCTTGAATGCTCAGCGGCAGCTCGCCCACTTCATCGAGAAAAATCGTGCCGCCATCTGCCAACAGGAATTTTCCAGGCCTCTCTTTTTCGGCACCTGTAAACGCACCGCGCGCGTGGCCAAACAACTCTGCCTCCGCCAAGCTCTCTGGCAAAGAGGCGCAGTTTAAATGTACGAGCGGCGCCATTTTTCGCGGCGACAATTGGTGTAGGGTGCGCGCTACCAGCTCTTTGCCAACCCCCGTTTCCCCTTGAATTAAGACCGTAAAATCCGATCCCGCTACCAGCTGAATATCCGTGCGCAGGGCTTGCATGGCGATACTTTGACCGATGAGTTCGCCACCATCTCTTAGTAAGGCTTCTTGCGTTAATTCTTGCACCAGTTGTTGTGCATGTTGCGCGCTCAGCGCCAGCTTTGTCATTTCAAAGGCACTTTTTAACGTGGCTGCAGACAAGGCCGCCATTAGCGCCAAGGTTTTATCGCTGATGTGATCAAACGCATTGGACTCAAGACTATCGATGGTTAATAAGCCAATGAGTTGATCGTCGGAATACAGGGGCAAACCCATGCACGAATGTACCGGGAGGTCACCACTGCGGGCTAACAACAACCCATCGTAGGGATCTGGTAAGTCACTATTGGAAGGGAAGCGATAAGGGCCGGGGCTGTGGCAGAGCTGCTGCAACCTTGGGTGCTCGCTCAGTAAAAACCGCCTGCCGATAGTATCGGACGAGAGGCCCTGAATGGCGAGCGGCATTAATACCTCTTGGTGCAACCCCAAGAGCACTACGGCATCGCAGCGAATTGCCTTGCGAATGGAGGTTAACAGCCGGTCAAAGCGGTTGTCTTTGTCCAAGCTGTTCGCTAAATCCAGCGCGACTTCCAGAAGTACATCGACCTTTTCTTCACTCATCGCATCACCCAGTCATTTTGACTCTTTAGATGTTAACTAACTTGTTTTTAGTGTATGTCAAAAAGACCTTTTTTGGAAAGTATAATTCGTTAACCAATTGATTTTACTATAATAAATAGTGGTGGCACAGCTTCTGCTCTATAGGTATTGAACTATAGATAGAGGTGCTTATGCGATCCACAGAATTCTTCTTCAATCTTACCGATTACCAACAGCTGTTACGCGTTTCGAATGGGGCCTTGGCGCTGTCTGCGGCGGCCTTGATTGCAACCGCGCTTATCTGCCACCCATTTTCGGATTCATTCTCCATAACTCAGTTGGTTGCTAGCCATCTCTGCCTAATTTGCAGCGCAACCTTGCTGAAGATCAGTTATGTGGGGCGCTGTGTGGCCCAACATGGCTTGAAGATGGAGGTGCGCTGACATGTTCGTCACCGCCGCCTCAAAACAGCATGCGCTTTTTGCCCAAGCCTTTCGCCCCTGCTTTTTATTGGCAGGGATTTGGGCGGTGGTTGCGCTTGGTATTTGGATTGGCCAGCTTTCGGGATGGTGGCTCGGGCAGCAGCTCTTGCCAGCCAGCTTATGGCACGCGCACGAAATGCTGTTTGGTTTTGGCGCCTTGGTGGCCGCAGGCTTTTTACTGACTGCCGCGCAGAACTGGACAGGTGTACTTGGCCTTCAAGGCCGTGGGTTGGTGTTGTTGTGTTTGGTGTGGCTGATTGCACGGCTTGTGCCCTTTGTTGAATTCAAATACGGCCTAGGGCTTTTGCTGATTCTGCAAACGCTGTGGTGGGCGGGCGTTATTGCTGCGATTGGGCGTCAGTTATGGCTGGCAAAAAATCGCAACAACTACCCGCTGATTGCTTTGCTGCTCGTCATGTGTGGTTTGAATATCGGCTTTTTGGGAGTTGTTGAGCGCCGCCCAGAGTTGGCTGCACATCTCAGCCACTCAATGCTGTTGATGTTTTGTTTGCTGATGGGCGCGATAGGTGGCCGCGTTATTCCATTTTTTACCGCCCGTACCACCCAGACCGAGCACGTACATACCCCTCGATTCAATAGATTGCTATTAGTGACAAGCCTGCTAGGCACCGCCCTGTTTATCAGTAGCGGTTTCGTGCAACCGCTATTTTCGCCGGGCTGGTTAATGCTGTTGGCAGGCGTGTTCCATCTGGCTCGGTTGACGTGTTGGTTTACGCCGGGTTTGCTGCGGGTGCCATTGCTGTGGTCTTTACACGCCTCTTACCTGTTGATGGCCGTGGGTTTGGCGCTCATGGGTTTGAGCTTGCTTACTGGCTGGGTAAATTTTAAAGACATGCTGCACCTGGTCGCCGTGGGCGCTATGGCCAGCATGATGCTCGCCATGATGGCGCGCGTCTCCCTTGGCCATACCGGCCGCCCCTTGGTAGTTGCTTGGCCAATCGCCAGCAGTTTCGGGCTCTTATTGTTTGCCGGCTTGATCCGCGCATCTGCATTGCTAACGGGCTTTCCGCTTGCGGTTTGGCAGCTCAGTTCAGCCCTTTGGCTGGCTGCATTCCTGATTTTTATCTGGGCCTACCGGCCCATTCTCACCACTGCGCGGCTCGATAGCCGTTCAAATTAATTTCCCATCCACAAGAGGTTGTTATGTTATCTGCTGAACAGATCCAAATCGTGAAAAGCACAGTTCCGCTGCTCGAGAACGCTGGCGTCGCCGTCACCAATTATTTCTACAAACGCATGTTTGCCGCGAACCCCGAGCTCATGAACATTTTTAATATGAGCAATCAAGTGAACGGCAAACAACAATTTGCCTTGTTCAGTGCGGTGGCTTCTTACGCAAAACACATCGACAACTTAGGTGCGTTAAGTGCCATCGTTGAACGCGTTGCGCATAAACACGCCAGCTTTGTTATTGAGCCTGCGCATTACGACATCGTTGGTCATCACCTTATTTCCACCCTTAAGGAGCTTGCTCCCGCTGAATTTACTGAGCCGGTGGCCGAGGCTTGGACGCAGGCTTATGGGATGCTGGCGAGTATTCTCATGGGGCGTGAAAAGGAGCTTTACCAAAGTAATGCAGAGGCTAAAGGCGGCTGGAAGGGCGCACGCCGGTTTGTGGTGAGCGAGAAGAAACCCGAATCGGAACTTGTGTTCAGCTTTGTATTGACCCCAGAAGATGGTGGGGAAGTGGTGATTTATGAGCCCGGCCAATACTTGGGGATTAAGGTGAAACCTGCGCAGGTTACCTATGATGAAATTCGCCAGTACTCCTTGTCCGATAAACCAAATGGCCGCAGCTACCGCATCAGTGTAAAACGCGAAGAGTTGCCCCAGCCTGGGGTTGTATCCAATTATTTGCATGAGCACATTCAGGTTGGCGATGTTCTAGAGGTCATGCCACCGGGGGGCGACTTTTATTTGAAATCGCTCACCTCGCCTACCGTGCTCATTTCTGCTGGCGTAGGGCAAACGCCCATGATGGCGATGCTGGAAACCTTGGTTGCTCAGAAGGCTGCAACGCCTGTTTGGTATCTGCATGCCTGCGAAAACCCACAACAGCATTCGTTCGCACAGCGTATTGCTCAGCTAAAAACTTTCTATACGCCTTTGCAGGATTACACCTGGTACAACCAGCCGCAAACCAAAGCACCGCAGCAATTTAATGGGCTCATGGCCTTGGCAGACATAGCCGATGAACTGCCGTTGCAGACCGGTCAGTTTTATCTCTGCGGGCCTACGGGGTTTATGAAGTTTGTGAAAGACCAATTGCTGAGCCTGAAGGTTAAGCCAGAGTCTATTCATTACGAAGTCTTTGGGCCGCACAGCGATATTTAAGCGGCTCAACAATAGCAATTTATAAACACTACCAAATGCCATGCGATTTATTGCATGGCATTTTTTATTGTGAGTTCGATGTTATGCGCAGCAAAAAATAGCTGCGATTTAATAACACCTATCTCAGCTGGCGTCCTTCAACCACTGCATAGGCGAAACCCCGCATTGCGATTTAAACGCGCGCGACAGTGCCGCTTCGCTGCTGTACCCGGCTTCTTCTGCAATTAAGCGCAGCGGTTGGCCACGCTTCAACCATTTTTGTACCAAGCCAATTCGCCAGCGCTGTAAATAATTGGCGGGCGTATCGCCTACGGCATCGCGAAATTGATTGGAGAAAACACTGCGCGACATGCCTGCGATTTTTGCCAAGCGTTCTACCGACCAATCCTCTTCTGGTTTCTCATGCATCGCCACTATGGCGCGCCGCAATTGCGTGTGCGCCAAGCCTGCTAATAACCCCAAGTGTGGGCTGTTGCTCTCCATAAGCTCGCGCAATAGCTGAATCAAAATCACTTCAAATAAACGGTCGAGCACGGTTTGCCGGCCGCAGTTATTGGCCTCGGCTTCTGCAAACAAGAGTGAGAGCAGCGCAACACTGTGGGGCAGTTGCGCAAGCGGAATGCAGATGCACGCGGGCAGCGCATTGAGCAAGGGGTTGGCCGCGCCGCCCTCAAACAAAATATGCGCACACACAAAGTCGGCGCCGTGTTCGGGGTCGGTTACAAAACTGTGGGGTGTGGGGCGCGGGTAGAACAGCAGGCTCGGCTCTTCAAGTTCATGGGCTTTGGTAGTCCCATGCCATACCTCCGCTTTTCCTCGCCTTAGTAGATGCAGCTGCCCATAGGGTTTGCTGCCATCCAGCGTGTTAATGCCGCACAGCGGGCCGGTTTGGAAGGTTTGGGCGCTTATCGAAAAGTGCCCTAGAAGTGCTGCGAGACGATCAACCATAAAAATACGATTCGTTAAATATTGAATACAAATTGTATCAATTCATATCGATAAGTCCAGCACAATGCTCCTCGTCAACAGCAATACACAAACAGTCACTACAAACCTCAAAGGAAACACAGATTATGAAACCTTCACAAATTCTCTATACCGCAAACGTAGTTTCAACCGGTGGCCGCGAAGGCCGTTCCGAATCTAATGACGGCGCTTTGTCAGTACAACTTTCCACGCCCAAAGCGCTCGGCGGTGCCGGTGGTTCAGGCACTAACCCCGAGCAGTTGTTCGCCGCCGGTTACTCGGCCTGCTTTTTAGGTGCGCTCAAATTTGTTGCCGGCCAAGCGCGTGTGCAAATTCCGGCCAGCGCAAACATTGCGGCAGAAGTGGGCATTGGCCCCATCCCAACCGGTTTTGCACTGCGCGTTAAATTAGAAATTTCATTGCCCGGTTTGCCCTTAGCGCAAGCGCAGGAGTTGGTTGAAAAAGCGCATCAGGTTTGCCCTTACTCGAATGCAACACGCGGCAATATCGATGTCGAGTTAGTGGTTATCGAAAACTAAATTCATTCACACATTCTGTTAACGGTTGAAACCTTTACCTTATTTTGGAGATTCATCATGAAAAAATTTATGCATATTCTGAGCGCGTTTGTTTTCACCACAGCAACTTCCTTTGCGTCATTGCAAGCCTATGCGGGAACAAAAATTGAACACACCGCAAGCACGGTTACCACTCATGACGGCGTGCAAATTTATTACAAAGATTGGGGCCCCAAAAATGGCCAAGTCGTTATGTTCAGCCACGGCTGGCCACTGAATTCAGACAGCTGGGAATCACAAATGCAATTTTTGGCAGAGAAAGGTTACCGCGTTATTGCCCATGACCGCCGCGGCCATGGCCGCTCAAGCCAACCTTGGGATGGTAATGATATGGATCATTACGCAGATGATTTGTCCGATGTAATTACCGCACTCAATGTTAAGGATGTGACCCTGGTAGGTTTCTCAACCGGCGGTGGTGAAGTGGCTCGCTACATCGGCCGCCACGGAACCAAACAGGTTAAAAAAGCCGTACTGGTCAGCGCTGTACCGCCCATTATGTTGAAGACTGAAAGCAATCCCAACGGATTACCGCTGTCTGTTTTTGATGGCTTGCGCAAAGCCTCCAACGACAATCGCTCACAATTATATTTGGATATCGCCTCTGGCCCTTTCTTTGGTTTTAATCGCCCTGGCGCAAAACCCTCAGCAGGTTTGATTCAATCTTTCTGGAGACAAGGCATGTTGGCCGGTGCAAAAAACACCTACGATTCTATCGCAGCATTCTCTGCAACTGACTTTAGAGGTGACCTCGCAAAATTTGATGTACCGACTTTGGTGATCCACGGCGACGACGATCAAATCGTACCGATTGAAACCTCTGGTAAAGCCTCGGCTGCGTTAATTAAAGGTGCAAAATTGTTGGTATACCCCGGCGCACCTCACGGCTTGGCCGATACCCACAAAGATAAATTGAATCAGGATTTGTTGGAATTCTTGCGCAAGAACTGAGTTTTTATTGAAGAGATAAAAGTGACCGGTTTTTACATCGGTCACTTTTATTTATGACAGCTCTGTCACCTAATTTGAACGCTAATAAAACTTGGTTTTTGGTGATGGTGCGAATGATTCGATCAGCAATGTTTGATCAAACAGGGTTTATTAAAATATCAAGCTGCTACAGAACGCTTTTGAGCAGGCTTTTTAGGCTCAGCTTTCTTTGCGCGTGTTTTAGGTTTTGAAGCACGAATTAATAAATCAACTGAAATGTTTAGGCCTTCACTCAGTTTGCGAATCATATTTAAGCTGAGTTGACGAGTGCCGTTGAGCACTTCTGTCACTTTTGATGCGGAACCAATAAAGGGAATTAAATCTTTTTTAATGAGCTGAAGCTGTTCCATGCGAAATTTAATGGCTTCGATAGGGTCAGGCTTATCGATTGAAAATTTTTCCTGTTCGTAGCGCTCGATTAACAAGGCTAATACTTCCAATTCATCAGCTTCTTTACTTCCAGATACAAGATCTTTATCCATGAGCTTACTAACACGCGCTACGGCTGCGGAATGATCTTGATCATTTTTAATGAGTTTTATGTAATGCATAATTCCCCCTAAAACGTTTGCTTGTCGTATTCAGCGTGAGTACCAATCCATTCTATGAGGACGACTCCATATTGATACTTAACTTTTATGACTAAGCGGTAATGATTGCCTTTGATATTAAAAATAACGCGGTTGTCTGCCAAAAAATCTGCGCTGCGATAGTTGGCTTTTATATCTTGCGGGGAACGCCAAGCTGCTTTGGACGCCTCATAAAACCAAACGTCTAAGGCCTTCTTGGCATTTGCATGCCTTTGGGCAAAAGCAATTAATTTGTCTCGTCCTAAGACTTTCATTGAAACTCCTTTTAAAAGCCCATTATGGCAAAGTTCCCAATATGGGAAGTATGGGGGATACTTCCCATATTGG
>JACCDN010106489.1_pt1 | contig 165116 bp, 145 predicted proteins | sample 7441691 | NCBI WGS metagenome assembly JACCDN01 (sample SAMN15323439, study PRJNA562643) | freshwater metagenome | isolation source: river surface water | place: USA:Blue River Watershed | collected 2017-08-16 | reverse complement strand
GATCGTAACCTTTAGCTTCACCACCAAATTTTTTAGATAGGATAGTGGTAATCGCAGCTGTAAGTGTTGTTTTACCATGATCCACGTGACCAATCGTACCAACGTTCACATGTGGTTTAGTACGTTCAAATTTTCCTTTAGCCATTTACAGAACTCCAACAAAATTGAAATAATAAATTTTTAATTCGTTACTATTTGGTGCCCAGGACCAGATTTGAACTGGCGACCTCTCCCTTACCAAGGGAGTGCTCTACCCCTGAGCCACCTGGGCTTATATTACTAGCTAAAACATGGAGCGGGAGAAGGGAATCGAACCCTCATCATAAGCTTGGAAGGCTTCTGCATTACCACTATGCTACTCCCGCGTCACGAACTGTTTTTATTCTGGCATGATTCTAATATATAGGATTTTATTTTGCAAGAATTTTTTGAAACTTTTTGCGTAACTGGTGGAGAGGGCAGGATTCGAACCTGCGAAGGTAGAACCGCCGGATTTACAGTCCGGACCCGTTGGCCGCTTGGGTAACCTCTCCATTGACGAGGTACTCATTGTAACTGATACCATACTTTCCGTCAAGTAGTTTTATCAATAATTTTTGCGCCAAAATACCTAATAGACAGCTAACTTACTGAAAAACATTAAATTAGCCGGTACAATTTTTTTTAAACTTTTATCGTATGTTTACACTTTGGACATATATGTGCAGTACCTTTTGTTTTAGTTGTATGCACCATCATCACCGGGTAATTACATGCAGGACAGGCTGCATCTATAGGCTCATACTTGAAGATTGTCTTACAACTTGGATAATTATTGCATGAATAAAAAACACCAAACCGCCCTTTCTTGGCTATTACCTTGCCAACTTTACATTCCGGACAAGTAACCGCGTTAGTAGTCTCAGGGGCATCCAAGTTTTCAATATGCTTACATTTTGGATAGTTAGCACATGAAATAAACTTGCCAAATTTGCCGCTCCTAATTAACAATTTGCCACCATCTTTAGGGCAAGTACGATCTAAAATTTCTTCAGGTGCCTTAACCTCTTCACTGGCTCCATCCTTGCCAATTTTCCGCATATAGTTGCATTCAGGATAACCAGAACAACCGATAAAGCGACCATATTTGCCGAATCTGGAAATTAAAGGCTTTCCACACTCCGGACAGTTCTCATCTAATTGTTCACTAGTTAACTCCATCTTAGACACATTTTGCTTTTCACTTACCAAAGTATGCAATTCTTCCCAAAAAGCGCCAAGTACCGGTAATTTGGCTTGAGACCCGATGGCTATATCATCTAAAGTGTCTTCTAACCTAGCGGTAAATTGTAGATCTACATATTTAGGTAAATGATTATTTAAAAATTGATTTACCGTAGTTCCAATATCTGTCGGCACAAAGCGCTTTTTATCCATAATCACATATTCACGCTTTTTAAGGGTAGAAAAAATTGTTACATACGTACCTGGCCGCCCTATTCCTAACTCTTCTAGCGTTTTTAGTAAAGATGCTTCGGTATAGCGTGGTTTCGGCTCAGTCTGATGAGCGGATATTTCAAGATTATCAACAGGAATTAGCTCACCTTCTTTCAATTCAGGTAACCGAGACTCCTCATCTTCATTAACCGTATCCTCAATAACTTCTTGGTAGACTTTCATATAACCATCAAAGTTTACCATCACTCCGTTTGCCCTAAATATCCCGGGTAACAGTTCAATGTCTATTGCCGTAGTATCTAAAAGCGCAGCGCTAACCTGGCTTGCCAAAGTGCGTCGCCATATTAGTTCGTAAAGCTTATATTGTTCAGGTGACAAATATGCCCGCACCTGCTCTGGTACTCGCAAAATAGAAGTTGGCCGAATTGCCTCATGCGCTTCTTGCGCGTTTTTAGACTTGCTAACATATAAATTGGGCTTTGCCGGTAAATATTGCTTTTCAAAATTAGCCGCAATATAATCCCTAATCTCGCTAACTGCAACCTCAGACAACTGCACCGAATCAGTACGCATATAAGTTATTAAACCGACTAATTCATTATTTAATTGAACCCCCTCATATAAGCTTTGAGCAATGCGCATGGTGCGGTCAGTAGTAAACCCTAGCTGGCGTGATGCCTCGATCTGTAAACTAGAGGTAATAAACGGTGCTGAGGGGTTCTTTTTTTTCTGCTTTTTAGTGATTTTAGCAATCTTTGCTTCAGAGTATTTGGCAAGGCTTGCCAAAATATCTTTAGCTTCGGCTTCAGTATTAATTGTCTTGGTTTCTATCTTTTTACCGTTATAGTCAATTAATTTGGCGCGAAACTTAGTTTTACCTTTATGAGAGAAAAGATGTACCCCAAAATAATCTTCTGGTACAAATTTTCTAATTTCCTCTTCACGCTCGCAAATCAAACGAAGCGCCGGCGACTGCACTCTACCGGCAGAGAGTCCAGGTTTAATTTTACGCCATAGCAATGGGGATACATTAAAACCTATTAAATAATCCAAAGTTAGTCTAGCTTGTTGAGCATCAACTAAATTATTATCAATGTTTCGCGGGTGCGCAACGGCCTCTTTGATGACATCGGCGGTAATCTCATTGAAAGTAACCCGTTTTACTTCCCTTTCACTCAATAAGTTATTTTGACGTAATACCTCTTCAATATGCCAAGCTATTGCCTCACCTTCACGGTCCGGGTCAGTCGCCAGATAAATGTGGTTAGAATTTTTGGCTGCGGCCAATATTTCGTCAATATGCTTCTTGTTTTTAGCCACCAACTGATATTTTGGAGCAAAATTATTTTTCACATCAATCGAACCATTTTTTTTGGGCAAATCCCTAATGTGCCCAAAAGAAGCCAGAACATTAAAATCTTTTCCAAGATACTTATTGATTGTTTTTGCTTTTGCTGGGGATTCAACAATTAAAAGCTTTTTCGCCATAATTATCCTTTAATGACATTTATTCTTTAGACTATTCTTAATTAGCATTATTAAATTACCAAACACCTTTAAATCTGGCCTTTAATGTACAGACAAATTGCCTGCCCAATAGTATGGATTTTGCATAAATTCTTCAGCGACAAGCTTATATTTATAATGCTGAATATGGTACACCAGTCCATCTAAGATCATTTGCATATCTTCTAATTCGAGCTGCCAGTCCAGGCCCAGTTCGCTAAGTCTATCAAGCAGAATTTCACGCTCTGTGAGATTAATGATTTTTTTATTTTCCCACTCTAAGATTTTAGCAATTATCGTCTTGGGCAAATGCTTTTCTTCCCAAGTAGTAATACTACGAATGGCAGTAGGGTTAATATCAAGCCCGCTCGCGCCAGCCAAAACTGGGGCGAACCAATCAATTGCAGCTTGTACTTCACTAGGTGAAAATTTCTGCTCATTAAGCAATTCTTTAACTAAGCTCTCTTGGTTAAAATATAGATTTTGATCTTTTGCTGTTGCAAATAAAAATTGTAAAACTTCTATCACAATTTGTTCTCCATGATTCTTACCCATAGTTAGATACGGGGTATACATTTTAATTTCATTTATACTTAATTTAGTTAATTAAATATGCGTTGATATCGGCCGCCGCCACAGTTAACTATCTTCCCCGAAAGTTCAAGTTCTAAAAGTCTTCCACACAAATCAGAAAAATCCATTGCTAATTTGGCACATAAATTATCAATACTAACCGAGTCATAGCCCATTGCCAATAATATCGGATCTGTAGCTGTCTCCTTACTTCTTTTTTTTGTTTTGGCCGTATTTAAGGTTAGTTGCAAATCTTCAAAGATATCGTGTGAGGTTTCAATGAGTTTGGCTCCTGACTTTATTAATTTATGGCAGCCACGCGCCATTGGATTATGGATTGATCCTGGGATTGCCATTACTTCACGGCCCATTTCTAGTGCAAAATTGGCACTAATCATCGAGCCGCCATCTAAGCCGGACTCAATAACCAAGCATGCCTCACTTAGCCCTACTATAGTTCGATTGCGTCGAGGAAAATTGCTACTCACCGGGTTAGTTCCTAGAGGGAACTCGCTAAGAATAAGCCCGTGCCTTTTCAGGCGGTCATACATATCACGATTACTGGAAGGGTAAATCATATCTATCCCGGTACCGATAACCCCTATTGTCGATGCCACCTCATCAATCGCTCCTTCATGAGCATACCGGTCAATTCCGGCAGCCAAGCCACTAACTACTGTCAGACCATTTGCAGCAATCTCTTTAGCAAACATTCTTGCATTTTCAATCCCCTGGCTAGTAGGATGGCGTGTCCCGACTATCGCAATCTTTTTAGTGCTTAAAATACCTAGATTTCCCTCTGCAAATAAAACCATTGGAGGATTAGCAATTACCGCCAACTCAGGAGGATAATCTTTACTTTCCAGAGTAAGAATTTGCCTACTCTCAGGTTTTGCCGCTTGCCAGGACAGCGCTTTGTCTACTTCAACTAGGGACTTATTGCTAATAATTGATTGGGCTATCCCTCTACCGGCAACATCTGTCAACACTTGTAAACTAGAACTTAAAACTTCTTCTACAGACCCCATGCGTTGAATCAATTTTAGCATGGTGGCAGGTCCCACCCCATAACTAAATGCAACCTTTAGCCAATTATATAATCTTTGATCATTCATGATCTACCTTCTTAATTACTGTTGCGATTGAACAACTGCATTATTTGGTATCGACGTAGTAGAATCAGTTATCAGCCCGAATGAGACTTTATCATAAACTTTATAAATCAGTAATTCGCCCACAACTTTGGGGGGCATTATCAGATATTGTGGCTTATCTGGATTTGAGGTAGGATCTATTACCCGTCTCGTATCAGTAATGTCAAATATCTGCCCTATATCTACTCCATCTCGGCTTCCTCGATTAATTACCACCGTATTATCTTCGGCAGTTGAAGTAATCGCATCGTATAACGCAATTATTTTACCGGTAATCACTTCTGGCGCTTTATGCGGTATAATCACAGGCAAGCTTCTACTTGGTAAAGTAATTACTCGATCAAGTGGCCCGATCTGGTTAATCGCTGAAGTTATTTCAAGACTACTAATCGGCCCTAACTGGTTAATTATTGCATCACCGTCATAACGAACCTCATAACCCAAACTCTCTTTGGTATCTGGATCAGTCAACTGACGAAACTTGCTGAAAATAGAAACCTGTTCACCTACTTTCAAACCAGTTAAGCCTTTTACATAAATTGTTTCACCAGTCGTATAAAAGCTTGCCCCAAGTTCTCCACCTGAAACAACCATAGGCAAAGAATCAAATGTAGCGCGGTCAATCAATGTAGGCTTAAGGATTAAATTTCGTAATTTTTTTAAAGAAATTGCTGGCAATTCCTCAGTCGAAATGTCCCGAACAGTTGGCACAAGCTTCTCATAGCCAGGAGAGCTAGTGGAAATTGCTTCAACACTTAAGATTTTAACACCGTCTATACTAAGAATATGTAGTTGATCACCTGGGTAAATTTTAGTGTTATATATTTTACTAATTCCTAAGAACTGAGGCCAATAGCTAGTTTTTTTAAGGTACATTTGCGCAAGCTTCATCACCGTATCGTTTTTTTTCACCACGTAGTCTTTTGGTGCAGTATTTTTTACAAGGCTTGCAGGAACACCACTTTTAGGATTTTCAGTAATCGTAGCGTCATTATTAGCAATATTGATTGAATTTGTTACCCCAACAGCATTAACATATCCTACTGACAGGCTTATTAATATTAATAAGGCATATAACATTTTCTTTGTCATCAATAGTACTTTCTTGTTAGAATAACTCTCTCGAAAGATAATATTATATACCAAATCAAACCCATTTCAAGGATGAATACAATATAAGCATTATTAAAGATAGCTCATATTCATAGCTTTGGAGCCTTATTCACAAGCCTTTAAAATGTTTATTGATAATTCTTTGGCCTGGATATCTCCGTTCTTAACATTGATTAATTTCAGCTTTTATTGTTGGAGTTATGGGTTCAGCTTAACATTAATTAAAAGTATATAATTCTTTCCTTTTTTAGGTTTTAAAACTATTATGGCATTATTAGAAATTCTTCATTACCCTGACGAAAGATTACACCTTAAAGCTACTCCTGTAGAAAAATTTGATGATAAGCTAAAAGAATTCGTTAGCAATATGGCTGAAACGATGTACCAAAGTAATGGAATAGGATTGGCAGCTAGCCAAGTTAATGTTCAACAACGTTTATTTGTAATGGATTTAGCACGCGAAGGTGAACCAAGCCAATTAATGGCATTAATAAATCCAGTAATTTTGGCCAAAGAGGGCCAAAGCGTAGGAGAAGAGGGTTGTTTATCAGTTCCTGGAGTTTATGAAAAAGTTACCCGCGCCGAAAAAATAACGGTACAATACCAAGATGAAGAAGGTAATAAACATACCAAAGAATGCACAGGCCTAATGTCTATCTGTATCCAGCATGAAATAGACCATCTTGATGGCAAGGTATTTGTTGATTACCTTTCTAATTTAAAACAAAATTTCATTAAAAAGAAAATGAAAAAACTTTTTAGGCACGAATAAAACATATGGAGATAAAACCAAAATATCTATATTTCGCTGTGGTAATTTATCTTATCACAGCTTTTTTTTCACTAGGTCATCTTCACCCAGATGAATACTATCAAATTCTTGAATTCGCCGCATACAAGTTAGACCTTAATTCACCACATGGTTTAACATGGGAATTCTATGATCAAATCCGGCCGGCTTTCCAGGCTTGGCTTGTTGTTTATCTCTATAAACTTATTGCAATAATGGCTAAGCCGAATCCATTTTTTGTAGCTTTTCTCACTCGTGCAATTGCAGGAGGCTTATCACTTGTCGCTGCACTACTCTTTATCAGTACATTTAAAGAAGAGCTTCAAAGTAAAGCTAAGCAAAGATGGTTTATATTATTAAGTCTTTTTAGCTGGCTGGCTATATTTAACGGGGTACGTTATTCATCAGAAAATATTTCAGCCAAATTGTTTGTTATTGCCTTATGCCTATTACTAAGCTCCCGCTTTAGAAAAAATTTATGGTCGCTTTTAATAATCGGTTTTCTTTTGGGGCTAAGCTTTGTTGCTAGATACCAGGTAGCTTTCATGATAATTGGCTTGATGGCATGGCAGCTTTTTATAAACAAACTGGAATTTAAAACATGGGCTATAATAGTTTTCGGTATATTTTTGGGAATAATTTCCGGATTAATAATTGATCACTGGTTTTATGGTAATTGGGTTTTTACGCCGTGGCGCTATTTTTATGCGAATATACTGCAAGGGAAAGCTGATACCTTCAGCGTTGACCCATGGTATATGTATTTATCGATTGCTGGATTAATACCGTATGGCCCATTATATATCCTTGCTAGCATTTTCTTCGTTATTTTTAGGCCAAAACATGTAGTTAGCTGGATTATGCTTCCATTTATTGTTGGGCATTTATTGGTCGGGCATAAAGAGCTTAGATTTTTAACTCCACTTTTAACTTTCATGCCTTTTGTCATTTTGGATTCTCTACAAATTCTTAGAGAAAAATATAATTGGCAACTTGGGCCTAATTTAATTAAATTAAATACTATTGCTTGGCGGTTTAACTTAGTTGTAGTTATAGTCGTTATGTTTGTCCCATCAGCAATGCAGATAAGGATCAATGAATTATTATATAAACGCTACCTAGCGCCAACCGCATTTAACTACATTACTGAAGGCGGCAACGTCCTCGACTTTTACAAACACTTGAACCTGCGGCCGGTTGCGATTGAAAATCCTAAAGACATTGATTGCAAAGCTGGCGAAAATTGTGTAATTGCCCTTACCTGCCAGGAAACAATTAAATATGGGGCACCAGAAGGTAAATTAATCTTTTCTGACTGTCCTAGCTGGATATTTAAACTTGATTTTAATAACTGGCTGGAGCGAACCGCATTATACAATATATATGAAATTAAGTCGGTTGAGTCAAGCCCTAAATAAATCAATTTATTCGTAAGGGTGTATTAAATTATAATATGAAAATTATTTGTATCTCTGATACCCATAACCACCACCATGTGCTAGATGGACAATTGCCTGCGGCGGATATGATTATTCATGCTGGAGATATTGCGATTCATGGTTCGATTAGCGAAATCCAAGAATTTGTTAATTGGTATAGCCAATTGCCCTATAAATATAAGTTATTTGTAGGTGGCAACCATGATGGAGAGCTGGAGCATAAATTAAATTTTCTAGAGCTCCCTGACAATATTATTTACTTAGAAAATGAAAGCATAGTTATAGATGGGTTAACCATATGGGGCTCTCCAGTGAGCCCTCCATATAGAAGCTTTGGTTTCATGTGGGATGAGCTACGGCGCAAAGAATTATACCAACAGATACCAGATAAATGCGATATAGTCATTAATCATAGTCCGCCATATGGAATCCTCGATCAAATTGTCGAAGGTACTAATGTAGGTTGTGCCATATTCAGGGAAAGATTAGAGGAGATAAACCCTAAGCTAGTTATCTGTGGGCATATTCACGAAGGATATGGGATTACAGAGCTTGCTGGAACAACTTATGTAAATGCATCTATAATGTCGCGGAAATATCTCCCAATCAATCAGCCATTGATAGTTGAGATTTAAAGGTTAATTATGTATGTAGCTAGTGTTTTATTAGACATTCCATTAAGGCAAAGCTATAGTTATCTTTCAAAAGAACCTCTAACGAAGGGGCAGCGGGTAGAGGTGCCTTTTCGTAACCAAACGCAAATAGCTTATGTAATTAGTTCAATCGCTGCAAATGATTTCAAAGATTACCCGCTAAATAAATTAAAATCAATTGTACAAGTTAGCCCAGAAATTTATAACTTGCCTGCAGACATATGGGATTTATGCAATTTTGCAGCCAACTATTACCATCATCCATTAGGCAGTACCTTATTTTGTGCAATACCAGGCTTGTTGAGAAAACTAGGGATTCCGGCCTACGAAACTGCTATAGATATATATTATACTGCTAGCCAAATAGACATCCAGCTACGTGGTAGCAAACTGCAGCGGTTATGGCAACAATTATGCCAGCAGCCATTGGGGGTTGGGCAAATAAGACAAATTTATGGCGCTAATCCAGCAGCATTGTTAAAAAAATGGTTAAATTTGGGATTAATTACTCCTATTCCACCACCAGCACCACATATTACAATAGGCAGTTTAAAAGCTAATAATGAACAGCAAGAAATAATAGATAGTCTTACGGCAAAGCTAAACAATTTTAGTGTTAATTTATTATATGGCATAACCGGCAGCGGTAAAACTGAAGTTTTTTTGCAGACAATTAGTAAAGTATTAGAATCAAAACAGCAGGTTTTAGTTCTGGTGCCTGAAATTAATCTAACCCCACAACTAAAAGGGCGCTTCCAATCACGATTTCCTTATGCAAAAATTGCATTGTTAAATAGTGAGGTCAGTGATAAAGAGCGATTAATTGCCTGGTTAGATGCCAAACAAGGAAAAGCCAATATCATTTTGGGAACTCGCTTATGTGTATTCACCCCATGTATGAATCTTGGGCTTGTGATTATCGATGAAGAACACGATGACTCATTTAAACAAAATGACTCTTTACGTTACCATGCAAGAGATTTGGCAATTGTCCGTGCTAAGAAACTAGACATCCCCATAGTTTTAGCATCAGCTACACCTTCGCTTGAAACTCTTTATAATTATAAATTAGGCAAGTATTATTTATATAAACTTTCCAATCGCGCAAATGCTAACGCAGCTTTACCGGAAATTAAGTTGGTTAACCTCCAGCATTATCCGCCAAATCATGCCGGAATTAGCCAAGTTGCTCATCATGAACTTAAGCTATGCCTTGAGCGAAAAGAAATGGCATTAATCTTTATTAACCGAAGAGGATATGCTCCAATCATAACTTGTTATGACTGCGGTTGGATAAGCACTTGCCGCTATTGTAGCAGCAAAATGGTTTACCACCACAATAAGAAAGAAATATGCTGCCACCATTGTGGTTATCATATCAAAGTCCCGAGTAATTGTCCTAAATGCCATAATAGTTACCTCCACACGATTGGACATGGTACCCAAAAACTAGAGGAATATTTAAATGAAGAGTTCCCGAATGCCAGGGTAAAGCGCGTTGACCGCGATACGACAAACAGTAAAAAAGCTTGGCATGAACTTTACCAGCATATCGATTCCAATCAAATCGACATCCTAGTGGGCACGCAAATGCTAGCCAAAGGGCATGATTTTGCCAACCTCACTTTAGTAATTGGGATAAACCTTGATAACGCATTATATAGTTATGATTTTAGAGCTAGCGAAAATATGTATAGTACGCTAACCCAAGTAGCAGGCAGGGCTGGTCGGGCTGATAAAAAAGGACTAGTGCTACTCCAGACTAATTACCCGGATCATCCAATTTACAATTTTTTAATAAATCATGATTTTAATGGTTTCATTAACTTTATTCTGTCTGAAAGAAAACAAAATAAATTACCGCCATTTAGTTATTATGCTTTGATAAGAATAAGTGACAATAGTGAAGAAAAATTGAAGCTAGCGCAAAAAAAGTTACGCCAAATCAGTAATGAAATAGAGCATAGTGGAGTGAATTTATTTCCACCAGTCGACGCAGTTATAGCTAAGCTCCACAATAAATATAGAGGCCAAATGTTGCTAATGAGTCTAAGCCGCCAGAGCTTACATAACTACTTGGCAAACCTCGAGCCAAGACTCAGCGAGCTTCAGGTTGTAGTTGCCATAGATGTAGATCCATTTGAATTGTAAATATAGCCAAAGCACAATTATAAGTGAGGTAATTCGTTGTGCCTTTACTTTGGCTTCATTTGAAGTTTTAAGACAGCATTGATTACTTCTTGCCAATGCTGTTTCTTACTACCACAAGATAGTGCTTTCTTAATGCGACATAGATGCCAACTAATTACAATTAATTGACTATCAGGCATTAAATACATTCAGTCATCAAATTCGATTTTTATAAGTTGAATCATCAAACCCAACTAAATCTTTGCGACATATGTCCTAACGTATGTGACTATTACTATAGCTAAGAATATTGTTTTAATATTAGAAGTAGATATTTTATCTATTGTGGCGAATCTATTTAATTCTTATAATTCTATACCTAATATACCTTGTTTAAATAGTTATGATATAAAAATAGTGCTGCTTGAGTAAGGTGAGATTCACAACTTTTTGCCAAAATGTTTTAAGTAGGTACGTTTAAAAACATTTCATAAGCAGAATTGGCATACTTCAGCTATAAAAACAGCTATACAAAAGTTAAAATACACGTTAATTTTATTACAAAAAAATCATATTAAAGAGAAAAATAAGGAAATGACCATGACTTTTTCCCTAAAGAAAATTGCCGCACTTACCCTGGCCTTTGCGTTTAGCTGCAATGCTATAGCTAGCCAAACCCAATGTGAAGACAAAGAATACTCCATACAGCTACTTGGTTCAGGGGGGCCAATTTCTGATGATCAACGTGCCTCTTCTGGAGAAATAATCTGGTGGCAAGGAAAACCTTTTATGCTAGTTGATGCAGGTGGCGGTACGTACTTGCGCTTTGGTCAATCTGGTGCAAAACTAGAAGACGTTAGCTTGATTGGAATAACCCACTTTCATACTGATCATGTAACGGATTTGGCAGCAATTTTAAAGAATGGTTACTTTTTTAGTCAAGAAAAGAAATTATTACTAGTTGGACCAGCAAGAGGAGGTGCGTTCCCTTCGATGACTGAGTTTTTTGAAGACTTATTCAATTCTAAGCGTGGAGCTTATGCCTATCTCTCAGGCTTGCATGATGCTACAGATGATGTCAAGTTATCGGTGAGCGTTAAAAATATCGATTACAAGTCGCATACTCCGATACTTGTTTATCAAAAAAATGGCATCAAAGTAACTGCACTAGGCATCCCTCATGGCGATGTTCCATGCCTTGCATATCGTATTCAAACTCCGAAAGGAGTGATTGTTATTTCTGCTGATCAAAATGGCACTAATAAAGACTTTATACCATTTGCCAAAGGGGCGGATATTTTAGTTATGCCTGCAGCAATCGATGAGAATGCGGATAAAACTTCTAGATTTATCCATGCTACGCCTTCAGTTGTGGGAAAAATTGCAGCGGAGGTTAACCCAAAAATCCTAGTACTTAACCATTTTATGGGGAAAAGTCTGAAATTAAAAGATAAAACCGTAGAAATTGTTAAACAATTTTACCATGGCGAGATATATAGCGGTCGTGATTTATCCTGCTTTCCGCTGATTACTAATAATAAGGAACAAGTTAAATGAAAAATAAAGTTATCCTGTCCATTGTAGTTAGCTCTTTTTCAGGTTTACTCATGAATGAAGCAGTGGCGGCACAACCTACTCAAGCGCCCGCCAAACTTGCATCGAAAGCTCAAAAATCAAGTGGAAAGTGTGCAAGTGGAAAATGTGGCACCGAAAAAATATACGGCCAAGCAAAACTGAACCACAACCCGCAGGATAAACTGGTTTTAGCTAGAGATGGTCAGTGTGGAACAACAGGGTTTGGATTAAAAACTACTGAGCAAGAAGTTGCGAATAAAGCAGTAGGTGGTGTATGCGGTCAATAAGAAATGATAGCTTCGGAATCGGGCTACGAAGTGAACATGTTACTGATCTTTGTAACAACCCTAAGCTTCCCGAGCTAGACTTTCTTGAATTAGCACCCGATAACTGGATGGATATTAAGGGACAGAAAGAAGAGTCTTTAGAAAATATTTCACAGAAGTATAAACTGATTGCACATGGGTTAAGTTTATCTATTGGTGATCCATATCCTATAAATAAGGATTACCTCTATAAAGTGAAGAAGTTTATCAATAGGTATAACATAGATATTTATAGTGATCATTTATGCTATTCCAGGGATAAACAAGGCTATTTATATGAGCTGCTACCAGTACCAAGGTATTCAGAAAACATTAACTATCTTGTATCTAAAATCCAACAAGTTCAGGAAATTTTAGAGAGAACACTGGTACTTGAAAACATTAGTTGGTACTACCGATATCCAAATGAAATCCCTGAACTTGATTTTTGGGTTGAGTTGCTTGAAAAAAGCCAATGCCAGATACTTCTAGATATTAATAATGTCTACGTCAATAGTAAGAACCATGGCTATGATGCAAGAGAATACATAAAGAGTATTCCTAGCAAGCAGATCCGTTATTATCACCTAGCAGGACATTTGCAAACCGAGACATTTCTTTTAGATACTCATGGAGCAATTGTGGATGAAGAAGTTTTATTATTGGCAAAAGAAACTTATCTCCAGCATGGGCCAAGGCCACTAATCCTAGAACGCGATCATAATATTTCATCATTAGAAACGCTGACACAAGAATTAATTGATATAAAGCAAACAGTAACCCTTCCTCAAGAAGCATAAGGGACAACATGATTATACCTAGAACTATAGAAGAACAAATAGACAAGCTTAGTGAGTCGATTCGTGTAATTGATTTCTCAGGAGATCCTTCGATCCATCTTTATCGAAATACTATAAGAAGTAACATCCATGAAATTCTTGATAAAACATTTCCTTTACTTAGCAAGGAATTAGATGGTGAAAATAAGGAGAAAATTGTAGATAGCTTCCTTTTACAACATCATGCACATGAAGCAGAATTTCATAAGATAGCTACAGAATTAGTGTGTTTTATTCAAAAAAATAATTTTCTGCACACTAATTTGTGCAGCCTTGTCGAGTACGAATGGATTCTTTACCATATAGAAATTACTGACACACTTTGTAGTACATATATTAAAAAACAGTATTGTCCATATGAAGCCCCTCATATGGAGTTAAGGCTAAATCCAACATTAAAATTTATAAAATTGCCATTTGCAATACAAGATGGAATCCCGGTCATGAACCAATCTGGCGATTTTATTTATGCCTTATTTAAAAATTCAAAAAATGAAATCTTTAGGAAAAGAATGTTTGCTTTTGATTTATCTATATTAAGCTGTATCGTAGATAAAGGGATTTATGTAATTGCAGATCTTGAAAAATTAATTGCTGATGAAAATAAAGAATATTTGTATAAATGGATTGTTGAAAATATTACAGAAGAGTTTATCTTTCTTAATTGAAAAAGGTTTAAAAATGATTAATAAAATTCTTAGTTGTTATAATAGTATCGTTCAAAAATGTCAAAGTGCCGATTTTTTGGCTCTTTTGGCAATTCGTGCTTATTTGCTACCAGTTATCTATGAAGGCGCACATTCAAAAGTATTAGGGTTTAGTGGAACAGTTGCTTGGTTTTCTACACCGGTCTCACACGGTGGATTAGGGTTGCCATTTCCCTATTTTTTAGCTTTACTAGCTACCGGCACAGAGGTATTTGGATTAATTTGCATTGCCTTGGGACTATTTACCCGCATAATATCAATTCCGATGATTATCCTAATGACTGTTGCCAGCTCGATGGTTCACTTGCAACATGGCTGGCTAGCTATTGCCAGTAAAGATATGGAGTCTGCACAACGGATGGAAATCTTCTTAAAATGGTTGCTTGAGAACTTCCCTGGGCGATATAACTATATTACTCAACTGGGAGATCCTGTAATATTGAACAACGGGATGGAGTTTTCAATAACTTATTTTGTTATGTTACTTGTGTTGTTTTTCTGGGGTGGCGGTCGTTACGTTAGCCTCGACTATTGGTTAATAAAGTTTACTAAAAAAAGGCTCTATCGCTAATTTGAAATCGCTTTGAGTTTTTGGGGTTAGATGATTTTCTCTGTAAAACCGGTTATTTCTGCATTCCTTTCGACTTGCTATACTTAATGGTTTAACTCATTAAGTATAGCTATTAAAATTGTCAAATTAATATCTCAACTACTAGCTAAAAAAATGAAATCAGTAGTTAGTAAGCAGTATATAAAAAAGAGTTACTTTTTTTAATCTATGCAATACTCATTTTTAAAAGCTCCCAAAATTAAACTATTCTCCATAAACCGCACCATCTAGTCATGTGCCCTGACTATATTCACATCAAGTTTAGGAAATGGAATTTCAATTTGATGAGATTGTAAAGCTTCAACCAGCGCAATATTAAGCTTATTACGGATAAGATTAGTTTCATTTATTGGGTCCTTTGGCCAAACCCGAATAAAAATATCAATTCCAGAAGCATTTAAAGTCTTAATATATACCGAAGGTTCCTTATCCTGGCGGATATTATCAATCTGTTGAATACAGTTACGAATAATTTCAATTGCTAAAGTTAGATTTGCAGTGTAACTTACCGAAATCATTAAGTCTAAACTAATTTCATTATTAGTATGAGTTTGATTTATGATTGTATCCGTAATAAACCGTTCGTTGGGTATTATTATTTCTGAACCGTCAAACGCTTGCATTACGGTATAACGAGTAGTAATTTTAGTTATGGTGCCAGTTACATCATTAATAATGACTCTATCGCCAATTTTTACTGACTTATCTACCAATATAATAAACCCGCTTAAGAAATTGCTGGCAATTTTCTGTAAGCCAAAGCCAAGCCCGACCCCAACCGCGCCGCCGAAAATCGATAAAGCAGTCAGATCAATCCCTAAGCTTGGCAATATAATATAGATCCCAACACCAATTATCAGAACTTTTGATATCCGGGTTAATAATTGCTTAATATTGGCATCTAAGTCTTTAGCATTTTTCACCCAGTTATCAAAAATGTTGCTAATCCAAAGCATGATTGCAACATCGATTAGAACAATTGATAGCTGTTTAAATAAAAACCAGATCGAGACCCTGGTTTTCCCAAAAGTTAAACTAATTGCAGATAGGCTATTAGCAACTAAGGTATCTAAATTGGTAGCCCAAAGGATTAATAATAACCACAAAATATATTTGACGACAGCCAAAATAAAATGATTTTTAGTATTGCCAAAAGCAAAAGCTACACTATAATAAACAAAATTCACTACTATCATAGCTATTGCAAATACGGCTACACTATAATTTAATATACTTGCAAGACCGCTAAACCAGCTATAAATTAGCCCGCTAAAAATTGCAAAAATAGCAAAAAGTAACAGCGTAAAAGCATCAGCGAGGCACTTTTTTAATAAATGATGTAATGGCTTATGAATCAATCTAAATTTAGTATGGCAAAGGCGTTTAATTAATAGCGCTAAAGGCCATGACAATAAAACTAAAGCAATCTGTATTAACCCACTTAGGCTAAATAACGCCGTTAAGTTACTTGCATTAATAAAAATAAATCCGTACACCTAAATCTCCATTCAAATTGTGCCAGCGTCAAAATTATTTCAAATAGTTGATTAAAAATTTTGTTAGGAAATGAAACAAGCCCATAGCCAAAATTGAAGCGCTATAGATTCCAACAAACCATAATAATTGTTTACTTTTTCTTGTTTCGGTATCAGTAACTGATTTTTTCATTGGATTTACCTCCGAACACCCGGTAAGCATAGGCAGTATAAAATAATAATAAAGGCAATAATATGGAAACGCCAAATAACATAAACAGAAGTGCCCCATCGTCGGCTTTCGCCTGCATAAATGTCAATTTATGCGGTACTAAATATGGTAAATCACTTAAAACTAACCCAATATAAGCAACCAGAAAGATGCTAATTAAGATAGGAAACGGTAAACTTTCTAGTTTATGATAAATGGCAAAAGCATGCAGCCCAACCAGGACTAGAATTAATACAGGAAAAACCACCATAAACGGCGAATGCTCAAGGTTAAACCAATAGTTTACAGCAGATTCACTTATCAAAGGAGTATAGATTCCAACAAATAATATAGCCGCCAGTAACAGCCACTGCAATATACTTGACACTTTATACAATCTATCTTGAAGCTCGCCATGAGTTTTCTTAATTAACCGAGCCGAACCAAGTAATGTATAACCAATTACCAGTGAAGCAGCGCAAAAGACACTAAACCAACTAAGCCACTGATAAGGTAAGACTTCGTTAGTTAAAGGATCTACCTTAAAGCCTTGGACAAAACTACCAATAACAAGTCCCTGCGCAATTACAGCCATCAATGAGCCACTAAATAAGCATTTATCCCAAATATGTTTGCTTAATTGAGCCTTTAACCTAAATTCAAAAGAAATACCACGAAAAAGCAAACCAAAAATTAATAACATCAACGGCAGATACAATGCTGAAAATAAGGTACTAAATGCCTCAGGGAAAGCCCCATATAATGAAGCACCAGCTAGTACGAGCCAAGTCTCGTTGCCATCCCATACTGGCAGAACAGTACCAACTAAAGTATCACGGTCTTCATTTTCCCTTATATAAGGAAATAGTAATCCCATGCCTAAAGTAAAGCCGTCTAGAATAACATACATAATAATTACGAAGGCAATAATTCCTAACCAAATTAGCGCTAAAGACATCATTCTTCTCCTTCTACAGGTTTGGTACTACGCATAAACTGGAAAGGCTGGAAGCTATCAAAATCTGCTGGCCCCTTTTTAATCGTCTTATCTAGGAAATAGAAATAGAAATAGCCAAAAATTATTCCATAGACAATTATCATCAGAATAAATGAAACCATTACATCATGCATAGACACGTTTGCTACCGCATCGCTCGTTTTTAACACACCATAAACGGCCCAAGGTTGGCGGCCAATTTCCGCAGTAAACCAGCCGGTTAATATTGCAATAAAACCGGAAGGTGCCATGTATTTACTGATTGTTAGCATAGTAGGATTTGTGAATAATTTCCCTTTTTTCAGCAAAATAGTGGCAGTAACTGCATAAATAAGCATTAATACTCCTAAGCCAGCCATAATCCTGAAACTATAAAATACCGGCCATACCTCAGGCTGCTCATCCGGTTTCACCGTCTTTAGCCCAATTAATTCGCCATTAAGGCTATGCGTATTTAAAATAGCCGACCCATATGGAATACTGCCAAACTCGAATAAATTTTTTTGTTCTTGGTTAGAAGGGAAAGCTAGAAGCAGGGTTGGTGCACCTTTTTCTGTATCCCAGATACCTTCAATAGCAGCCGTTTTTATCGGTTGATGCTCATAAACGTTTACCCCAGCTGCGTCTCCAACAAAAATCTGCAATGGAATAATCAACATAACTACAATCACTGCAGAACTCAAACATTTTTTAGCAAAATCAACAAACTGGCCTTTAAGGAGATAATAGGAACTAATACTGATAATTACGAAAGAAGTAGCCAAATAGGCAGCAAGAAGCATATGAATAAAGCGTGGAAATGTATATGGGTTAAATACTATCCTTAACCAATCGGTAGCGACGAATTTACCATTTATAATGGTAAACCCAACCGGATGTTGCATCCAAGAATTAGCTGACATTATCCAGTAAGCTGAAATAGTAGTACCTAAAGTGACCATCACGGTTGCAAAGTAATGTAACTTGTGACCAACTTTATTCCAACCAAAAATCATTATCCCAATAAACCCAGCTTCAATGAAGAATGCACTTAAAACTTCGTAGACAAATAAAGGGCCAAGTACTGATCCTACCTGCTTGGCAAAACCAGCCCAGTTAGTACCCAATTGGAACTCCATGACAATCCCCGAGACTACCCCCATACCGAAAGTAAGAGCGAATACTTTGGTCCAAAAGCGAATTACTTGATAATAAATCGGATTCCTTGTTTTAAGCCATAAGCCTTCCATTACTACCAAAAATGCGGCAAGGCCTATTGAAAATGCGGGGAAGATGATGTGAAAACTTACAGTAAAAGCAAATTGTAATCTAGATAAATATAAGGTATCAAACATAGCTATCTCGTCTTAAATAATTGATATTATGTAATATTCTAAAAAACACTTTAAATTTCCGGATTTTCCTTTAATATTTTGATACTTAATTTAAGTTAAGTAGACCAATTAATGACAAATCAGCGAAAATAGTCAGCTTAACCCGAATTGACGTTTTAATTATTCGACAAAGCATATTTTATAATAAGCAATATGATAGCATATTAGCAAGTACCTTGCCTACACGTTCCCGTAATCTATAGGTACTATGTAAAATTAAATTGAATCTAAAACTTTGTATTTAGCTACGGGTTGATTTAAAAAACATTACGAAATAGATACCACCTAAAATAGTGGTGAATGTGCCGACTAAAACGGGCAAACGGGCGTGGTGCGCTGCTATATATCCAGCCAGTACAGCTGGGAACGCTTGGGCCAATGCGTTGGCACTGGAATTAATACCCATCGCTTCGCCAAGTTTTCCTGGAGGAGTAACCCGAGTAATTAATGCAGAGCTAAATGCTTTGGTAGTTGCCACAAAAACAGCTAAAAGTGGGGGAACATAGTATATACAGGCAGGATGATTAAGCGGAACTAGGTAATTTGCCAATAAACAAAAACCTGTACCAATAATTGAAACATTGAGAACTTTATAATCAGCTATTTTACCTGAAATTCTTCTAACTACACCTCCCTGAGCCAGGATAATCATTATGCCGCTATAAGCATAAAAGTTTCCTATTGCGCCTTGGCTAAAACCATATTCATCAGCTAGTACTATACCCCAAAATGTGGTGAAGAAGGTAAAACCTGCATTAAACAGAAACGTAGCTGGAATAATCGATTTTAATTCCTGGGTTTTAAATATCTTGATTATGTTATTTATTGGCTTTTTTAAATCAATCGATTCACGATTTATTTTTTGAAGTGTTTCTGGTAGCAAAATTAAAACCAGCACCGAATTTACTAAGCTTATAATGCATGTAAACCAAAAGGGAGTTGCGGCGTTAAACCAGGCAACCAAGTGAGGATCAGACAACTTGCCACCAATAAAAGGGCCAAAAACGAAACCGCTACCAATAGAAATACCTACTAAACCAAAATTACGCGCCCTTTTTTTAGCTTCACTAATATCGCCAATTACTGCCTGAGCAATTGAAATATTACCACCTGTAGCACCATCAAGAATCCGCGAGAAAAACATTAAGGGAATATTTTTGGTATGAATAGCTATCGCGAATAATAGATAGGATATAGAAGTACCAAAGATAGATAGTGCTAAAATTTTTTGGCGGCCATATTTATCTGATATTTGGCCAAGAATTGGGGTAAAGAAAAATTGAGTTAAAGGATAAGAGGCTAAAAGCCATCCTGCCATTGCAAAACCTTGGGCGGTTGTCCAACTATCGGGAATCACCTTGAATTCTGAACCGGTTAAAATTAGCATTGGAAAAATAGGGATTAGTATCCCCATTCCCAACATATCAATAAATATAGTTAAAAATATCGTCCATAACGTACTTTTAGTCGATGAGTTACTCATCATTATCCCCTAGAGTTATCGTCTTATTCCGGTTGTCCTATAGCCTTTATCACATGATTAACATATGGCTTGTACGGACTACATCTACAGACATCATTATTGATAATAACATTATAATTATGATTGAATAGAAAAACATCTTCCGTGCCCATTTTCTATCATCCTCTACGCTAAACCCTTTAATGGCAAGTCTTATCCACATTATACCGGCAATACCAATTACAACAAAGTAAGTCCAGCCGGTATAGCCAAATATAGTTAACGACAGAGTTGCCAGTACAAATACTATTGTATAAGCCAGCATATTTATTTTGGTAACCTGAATACCTTTTTTGACAGGCAAAATAGCAATTGAAGCAGCAGAATAATCTTTAAGTCTGAAAATAGCAATTGCAAACGAATGCGGCATTTGCCATAAACTTAAAATCAAAAATAGAATTATTGCACCCAAATCAAAACGGTTGGTAACCGCACAATAGCCGACAACCGGAGGAATTGCGCCGGAGATACTACCAATTATTGTCCCATAGATAGAATTACGTTTAAACCATAAGCTATAAACAACAACGTAAACAAATAAACCAGCTAAAGCAACCATTACCGTTAAAACATTAGTTTGCCAATATAATAATAAGGTACCTAAAACTCCAAGGATTGTTGCGTAGATCAAAGCCACTGGTCCGGAAATCAGTCCTTTAACCAGAACCCGATTTTTGGTACGCTCCATCACGCTATCGATATCACGGTCAATAAAATTATTATAAACACAGCCCGAAGCAATAATCAATGATATTCCCAAAAGCGTCGCGATAAAAAGGCCAAAATGAACTTCGCCTTGGCTGCCTAGACAGAACCCGCCAGCAACAGTAATCACATTACCAAAGATAATCCCCGGCTTGGTTACCGAAAAAAATTTTTTAATCAAAACTTAATTACCCTAAATTGGATTTTAGATTTGGTGATTTTATGCCTTAGCATAAACCATATGCCATAAATGGATAGAGGCTAACACTAAACCAAGCCATCAATTTACATGGCCTGGCCTTTGTTAGCCAACTATTATACAGATTAATGCGGGTTAAATCAACCAGCAGGATGATCCATCATATTGTAGTTTAGATTCCACATAATCCATAAAGAACCGATCACTAGGATTGCTAAGATCAGTACTGTAAAAGCAAAAGTCAGCAAATTCCAACGCTGCTCTGGTGCGGCACTTAAATGTAGGAAAAAAACTAACTGAACGAATAATTGGGCAACAGCCAATAAAATAACTGCAATTACCAAGGCATCACCAGTTAACATATGATGTACTACAATTGCATATGGAATTAAGGTTAATGCAATTGATAAAATAAAACCAATGATATAAGACTTTAAGGTGCTATGTCCAGCTTCAGCATGGGCAACATGATTATTATGAGCCATCTTACATTACCCCCATCAAATATACAATGGTAAACACGAAAATCCACACGATATCCAAGAAGTGCCAAAATAAGCTTAAGCACGTCAACTTACGGGTAGTAACTGCCGTTAAACCATGTTTACTTAATTGTAACATCATCATTACCATCCAAATCAGACCACAAGTAACATGCAATCCGTGAGTACCAACTAAGGTAAAGAAAGATGATAAGAACGCACTTTTTTGCGGGCCATGGCCTTCAGCAATTAAATGATGGAATTCATTTATTTCCATACAAATAAAGGACAAACCAAGCAAGAAGGTTATGAATAGCCAGCCAAGCACTTGTCCTTTTTTACCCTTGTGGGCAGCTAACATTGCTAAACCATAGGTAAAGCTACTAATTAATAAAAGGAAAGTCTCAACTAATACGTAGGGCATATCAAATAAATCTTTACCGCTAGGGCCGCCATAAGTACTATTATGTAGTACTGCATAAGTTGCAAATATACAAGCGAACAAAATACAGTCGCTCATAATGTAGATCCAGAACCCAAAAACCACTTTTGAGCTGGTTTCAGCATCATGATCATGATGATCATGATGACTGCTATTATGTAAAACTTCAGTTGACATTATGCTTTATTCCTATTTGAAATTTCAGTTTCAATTCTCTCAACTTCTTCAGCTGTCACGTAGTAATCGATATCATAATCGAAAGAACGGTAAGCAACGCATACGAAGATCGCAACACCGCTTACAATTGCCAACCACCAGATATACCAGATCATTGCAAAGCCAAATAAGAAGCCAAATAGACCAATTAACACACCAACTCCAGTATTTCTTGGCATATGAATTGCTTCATAAGGGCGTTTTGGTTTTTCTGTATGATTAAGTTTAGCCTGTTTTGCATCCCAATGTGGCTCTAGGCTACTTACTTCAGGGACAAAAGCAAAATTATAAAATGGCGGAGGAGAAGCTGTATCCCACTCTAAAGTACGGCCATTCCACGGGTCGCCGGTAGTATCTTTATTCTGTTCACGAGTAAAAATACTAACTACGATTTGCAAGATCTGAAAACCGATACCGGCAAAAACTATAATTGCACCGCATAGAGCGATTACAAAAAACGGATGCCAGCCAGTTGATACATCATAATGGCTGATACGGCGAGTAGCACCCATAAAGCCAAGAGCATATAAAGGCATAAATGCAATGTAGAAACCGATTAGCCAGCACCAGAATGAAGCTTTACCAAGCGTTTCATTTAGTTTAAATCCGAATGCTTTCGGGAACCAGTATGTGAAACCAGCGATATAACCAAATACTACACCTCCAATAATCACATTATGGAAGTGAGCGATAAGGAATAAACTATTGTGAAGTAAAAAGTCAGCTGCAGGTACTGACATCAATACACCTGTCATACCACCAATTGAAAAGGTAACAATAAAGCCAATTGTCCAGTACATAGGTGCAGTAAAGGTTATCCGGCCACGGAACATGGTAAATAGCCAGTTAAAAATCTTAACTCCGGTCGGGATTGAGATAATCATAGTTGCAATACCGAAGAAAGAGTTAACATTAGCACCAGCACCCATTGTAAAGAAGTGGTGTAACCAAACGATAAAAGATAAAATAGTAATACATGCTGTAGCATATACCATAGTCACATAACCAAATAGGCGTTTTTGTGAAAAGGTAGAAACCACTTCAGAAAAGATACCAAAAGCAGGTAAAACTAAGATATAAACTTCAGGGTGACCCCAAGCCCAAATCATATTAATATACATCATTGGGTTACCACCGAAATCGGAGGTAAAGAAATGGAAGTCAAGATAGCGGTCTAAAGATAACATTGCCAGACAAACTGTCAAGATTGGGAAGGCGATGATAATTAAGATATTAGAACAAAGTGCAGTCCAAGTAAATACTGGCATCTTCATAAGTGTCATGCCAGGGCAACGCATTTTCAAAATAGTAACAAAGAAATTAATACCTGAAATTAACGTTCCAAGACCGGAGATCTGTAATGACCACAGATAGTAATCGACCCCGACCCCCGGGCTATATTGCTGCTCGGATAAAGGAGGATATGCAAGCCAGCCTGTTTGGCCGAATTCACCTACAATCAATGAAATCATTACCAAAACAACACCCACTACAAATAGCCAGAAGCTAAGTGAATTTAGGAATGGAAAGGCTACATCGCGTGCACCAATTTGTAAAGGAATTACAATATTCATCAAGCCAACCATAAATGGCATCGCCATGAAGAAAATCATGATTACGCCATGCGCAGTAAAGATCTGATCATAATGGTGCGGCGGCAAGAAACCATGATTGGCACCGACCGAAATCGCCTGCTGAGTACGCATCAATAATGCATCAGCAAAACCACGTAATAACATGACTAAAGCAACCAGGATATACATTACCCCGATTTTTTTATGGTCAACGGTTGTCAACCACTCGGTCCATAGCCATTTCCAACGACCAAGATAGGTTACAAGCGCAACAACGGCGATAGCGCCCAATACCATCCCACAACCTGCAATCATAGCAGGCGGCTCGCTAAACGGTATTGCCGAAAGGCTTAATTTTCCTAACACATCTAACATTTTTATTTCCTACTAATTTTATATTTACATATGCATCATTGAACTATGATCTACACTCAAATCTTCCATGCCAGGCATCATGTATTTCATAATGATATTATCATACAGATGATTTTGTACAGTCGAGTAGAACGCAGGAGGATTATCATAACTTGGTTTAACCAGTTTATAATATTCATTAGCACTCAAGGTTTCAGGAGATTGTTTCACCTTTTTCACCCAAGCCTCATAGTCTTCACGAGTACTAGCTCTAGCAGTAAAAGTCATACCAGAGAATCCGTGTCCGCTATAACTAACTGCACGTCCAGCATAATCACCCACCTCATCAGCAATTAGATGTAAATGAGTTTGCATACCCGCCATTGCATAAATTTGACCACCCAACTGAGGGATCATGAATGAGTTCATAGGCGCATCTGCAGTTACTTTAAAGTCAACTGGGGTACCAGCTGGGAACTCTAAGAAATTAACAGTTGCAATATTCTCTTCAGGATAGATAAACAACCATTTCCAATCAAGCGCTACAACTTCGATTGTCATTGGTTTTTCAGGAACCTGAAGCGGGCGATAAGGGTCTAAAGTATGCGTTGTTCGCCAAGTAATAGTAGCTAGAACTGCAATAATTGCAATGGGTACACCCCAGCAAATAGCTTCAATTGTGTTACTATGGTGCCAAGTTGGATCATACTTGGCTTTAGTATTTGAAGCACGGTACTTCCAGGCAAAAACAAAGGTAAGTATAATAACTGGAACAACTACAATTAGCATGAGAAGAACAGCGTCAATAATCAACTGTTTTTCCTGTTCACCAACTATACCTTTGGGATTCAAAACTACCATCTGGTCGCAACCACTCAAGAGCAGCATTAACCCAATAGACAGGATAATAGATTTCAATTTATTGTTCATCTTAAAAATGATCCCTTATTAATAATTACAATATACTTCATTAGGTTAAGCAATGAGATATTTTTATTATAGACACTAATTTACAATAAAAAAATCGTCAATCCGCCACTAATTCGCATAATTTTTACCAGGTAGTATATCATATCTAAGCCCTGGCTCGCAATGAACCTACCAATTTTAAATCTTAATCACAAGAAAAACGCCAGTAGAGAGTTTGCGTTAACCACCCCTTTTTATTGCACATTAATAACTAATTGGTTTTTATCGGATAAATCATTAACTCTAACAAATTTGTATAGATACTCTACTATTAGCTTTCTGTGTGGATTGTGTTGTAAAATATCACTTTTAGCATAATAACCAGGTTAATTGTATGGAAAATAAAATTAATTTCTTTAGTTCATGTTTATCTTTAATAAATGAAACTGACCCCCAGCAAAAATGTGTTGGTACTAAAAAGCTGTTTCGACATCTACAAATCGATCAGGGACTCGATTTTGCAAAACATGAAAATATACTAAGTATACCCAACCCAGGCAGACCTCCGCAGCCTATGCTGGTCTCACCTTTAAAAGTCCCTAGACGAAAGCTAAATAACATCGAAGGGCATGCAAGCTTGATCCATGCCCTCACCCATATCGAATTTAACGCGATTAATTTAGCCCTAGATGCCTGCTACCGATTTCAAAATATGCCTTTAGAATTTTATAATGACTGGTTAGAAGTTGCAAATGATGAAGCATACCATTTTTCATTACTAAATGAGCACCTAGTTAATTTAGGATTTCATTACGGTCACTTTAGCGCCCACAATGGACTTTGGGATATGGCATTTAAAACAGAAAACGACCCTCTCAATCGCATGGGTTTAGTTCCGCGCGTTCTTGAAGCACGAGGTATTGATGCTGTTCCGGAAATTGAGGCAAGAATTCGCGCCTTTAAAGATATTCGCGGAGGCGAAATACTTGCAATTATTCACAAAGACGAAATAAAACATGTACAATATGGAGATAAATGGTTTAAATACTTGTGTAATGAGCGTAACCTTGACCCTTTTGAAACTTACTTTAAGTTAATCAAAGAATATGAAGCCCCAAAAATTCGCGGCGCTTTTAATCGCCCGGACCGTAAAAAAGCTGGGTTTAGTGATCAAGAGCTTGATATCTTGATTAAATTAGCTGGAACATCGAATAATGCGTAAACTGATAATCTACTTTTTAATACTTTTTGCTAATTTTCAATTAGCTTTGGCTGACTGTGAATTTTCTATTATCAACTATACAGATTCAGCGGTTAGTGCCAAAGTAGGTTTTTTTGGCAAGGTGGAAAGTAGCCTCTATGTACCACCAGCAGAAGCAAGAGTTATCAAACTCCAAAGCGAATATCACTGTAATGATGCAACCAGCCTTGGTACCGGCAGAGTTTATATCATGTTTCCCAAAGACCCTAGTGGCGCCGGCGCTACTTATTCACCGGTTAACAACCAAATTAATCTGCTTGGTAAATTCACCGGGATAGAAAATGGGCGCCCTATGCAGGCTGATAATGGTAAACCAATATGGTTAAACTATACCGGCAACGCCATAACTGAAAACAAATTTGAAGTTAAACTAAACTTTGTTAGTAGACCTAATAGTTTCTCAGCCGGCACGCAATAACCAACTAGATAACCCAACAACAATTATCATTCAGCTAATTAACTATGCCACTAGTTGCTTTCTTTACTTTAATGATAGATTTATTAGAAGCTGAATCATAATAATAATCATATTGTTCTGAAGAATAACTGTCAGTATAACTTTTATCTGAATCAGAAAAACTTGCGACATAGCCCTCAAAGTCAACCCAATTCATCACACTAAATAGCGTATTATTCTTGCTATCTTTCACCGTAAAAGAGCCATACTTAACATGATTAGAAACCAGCTTAACCTCTAGAAAACTTTTTTCTTGATTTATTATTTCTGCGCCGCCATTGCCGCCTAATTCAACAGTATATTCATTAGGCACATCAAAACTAATACAAAATTCACGTTCACTCACAACTGCAAGTACACTAAATACGGAAAAGTAGATTAAGATTAGTATTTTTTTAAATTAGACATAACAGTTCCTTACAATAAAACATTATTCGTTCTTATTATTTAAATTAATTTGCACTTTTACACTTTTTGCTAATTATTTTAAATTCACCGTACACCCTCTCAATTCGTATTATATATACACTATATTTTTTTCACCATCAGCAAAAATGCAGAGTCTGTTAATTTCATTTTAGATTATGTTAGTAGATATTGCATTATTAGGCATTCAATAACGCAAACACGGGACAAGAAAGGCCTTGGTAAAATGAAAAAGGGGAAAGTATTACTACCCTCCCCCTTAGGTAATTAAGCTAACCCAGAAAACCAGATTAACTTTAGGTCTTAAGCTTTAATTATTAGAATAGGTAACCGATTTTGGCGTAAACAGTTGAATTTCCGCCGCCATTATAAATAGTTTGTTGTTGGTTAAATGAATTATCATAAGCATAACCCACACCAACTAAGACTGTTTTAGCTATATCATATTGTATTTCAGGGTTAATTGTGTAACGGAAATCTTGGATATAGCCAGTATTCATTTGACCCCAGAAAGTAGGATTAACTATTGCTGGTTGTAAGCTAGCACCGCCACCTGATTGAGTTGCATCATAAGCAGTCATATCAATCGAAAACTTCAATGAACTTCCTAAGCGGTACTCAGGTTTAACGCCTAAACCATAATATTGGTTGATAGCACCTAATGAAGTACCATAAGTATAGGTAGCATAAGGAACTACCTGAAAGCCGTTTGCATCATTATTAAAGAATTGGAATGCATAACCGGCTTTGGCTGTAGCTAAAAACTGGCCATAAGTTGAACCTCCTAAAGTGGTACCATTAACCGGCACTTGAAGGCTATCATTATTTGGCATACCGGTTGCAGTTGCATTAATCCAGATATTATTTTTAGTTTGGATTGTCGCACCTAAAGTCCAAGCTTGGGCCTGCCCTGCCTGGCCTTGATTTACCGATACATTATTATATTGTAAATAGGCATTGTTATTAAAATCCTGAAAGCCGGAAGCCAAAGCAGCAAAGCCGGCACCACTTAGAATCGTAGCCAATAAAAGTCTTTTCATTTCATTTTCCTTTTAATCCTTGAAGATATAACCCTCTGTGATTATGTCTTCTGCATTTTTTATTTTCTACGCCAATCCAGTTGCTCTAAAATTTAATTTCCAACTTTAGAAAAGGAAATCATAAAGTTAATCTTCTTTTTCTAAAATTGTCAAAACCGGTTAGCGTTAGCTCTTTCAAAACCAAATTTTATTTCCCTCTTAAGCCAAAGTCAAAATTATAACCACATTATTTTTAATATTATTTTGCATGGTAAAGTTTTGTCATTAATATTTTTATGGTTATTATACTGTTATAAATGGATAATTTTGAGCCAACTGCGTTAAATTCGCAGCATTAAAATATGTAGCATTTTTACAACACTAACCACCCTTATCTAAAGCAAATATTTTCCGACTAAATCAGTAGGTTATTTACAAAATAAGCAATAACATTTAGAGCGCTCGCCCGTTCATTCATAGATGTAAATCTGGCCAAGCATAAACTTTTTAAACTTAACTAATTCAGCTATGTTATAATCTCCACCTTATTTGTCTGTCAATGAGAACTATCAGCTAAAATAAATAGCCGGTTCAGTTGATTGATTCATTACAAATTTAATTAAACTTTAGGAGTTTATATCGATGTATGCGGTAATAAAAACCGGTGGCAAACAATATAAAGTTGCAATCGGCGATAAATTAAAAGTAGAACTGATGCCAGCAGAAATCGGAAGCAAAGTTACTTTATCAGAAGTATTAATGGTTGCTAACGGTGAAAATGTAGTTATCGGTAACCCTGTAGTTGCTAACGCAACTGTTGAAGCGACAGTTTCAGGAACTGGTCGTCATAAAAAAGTACGTATTTTTAAAATGCAACGTCGTAAGCATTATCAAAAACGTCAAGGTCATCGTCAGTACTATACTGAAATAACAATTGACGCAATCAATAACTAAGAGGAGTAACTAAGATGGCACAAAAAAAAGCCGGTGGTAGTTCAAAAAACGGACGCGATTCTAATCCTAAAATGTTAGGTGTTAAAGCTTACGGTGGTCAATTAATTTCTGCTGGAAGTATTATTGTTCGCCAACGCGGTACTCAATTCCACGCTGGTGAAAATGTAGGTATGGGTAAAGATCATACTTTATTTGCTAAAGAAGATGGCGTAGTGAAATTTTCTGTTGGTGGAAAATTTAACCGCCGTATCGTTAGCATTGAAGCTGCAGAATAATCAGCTAAATACAAATTTATTAAAATAATTTGGTATTCAAGCCTTGCAATATAAGCAAGGCTTTTTTATTTTGTAAATAGCGATATATGATAAAATATGCAAAGGATTGTTTACAATCATAATACCGGACACTTTTACCAAATGAATTGGAAAATGCATGTTTCTTGCAATTGATTTATTCTGAGGGAGACTTAATTTATAACGAATTGTGGAGAATATTAGACTTTGTTTATGAATTGGCGTTATTTGTTGAACTGTTTGAGTCTTGCGAGTTTTCAACAAATAGCCAATGAATAATTACAAAGTCTTATATTCGGAAAATTGAGTTATAAATTAAGTCTCCCTCAGAATAAATCTAGTAAAATTAGCTATTGCATGTAGTATCAAATCAATAGAGTCCGGTATTGAGGCATGCAATCATTAAAAAAAAAAGAGTTACACAGAATACGTATATGATAAGTAGTGATTAGCTCAAAAATAAAGATTATTTGGAACAAAAACCAGCTACTTATAAGATAAGAAAGAAAATATGAAATTTATAGATGAAGCAAGGATTGAAGTAATTGCCGGCAATGGCGGCAATGGATGTATGTCATTCCGCCGGGAAAAATTTATTGAAAAAGGCGGACCTGATGGCGGGGACGGTGGCAAAGGTGGTAGTGTTATTATGATTGCTGATAACAATATAAATACTCTTGTTGATTACCGTTTTGTAAAAAAATATGTTGCCAAAAATGGCGAACATGGCCGTGGAGCTGATTGCTATGGGCATAAAGGTGAAGATATTTATTTAAAAGTTCCCGCAGGAACAACCATTATCGATGAAGATACTGGACTAGTAATTGCCGACCTAGAAAATAATGGCGACCAAATTGTGATTGCTAAAGGAGGCAAAGGTGGCCTTGGCAATATTCATTTTAAGTCATCTACCAATAGAGCCCCGCGGCAAACTACCAAAGGGGAACCAGGGGAACGCCGAAATATCCGCCTCGAATTAAAAGTACTAGCCGATGTTGGCTTACTTGGCCTACCAAATGCAGGTAAATCTACATTTATTCGCGCCGTCTCTTCCGCTAAACCTAAGGTAGCCGATTATCCATTTACGACGCTGCACCCTAACCTAGGAGTTGTTCGCGTTGATTCGGAACGAAGCTTCGTTATTGCTGACATTCCCGGCCTAATTGAAGGTGCTGCTGATGGTCTTGGATTAGGACATAAATTTCTTAAACATTTACAGCGAACGAAAGTTCTATTGCACATAGTTGATATTGCACCAATCGATGAGAGCCTGGATGTCGTTTCATCAGCCGTAGCAATCACTAAAGAACTTGAAAAATACGCACATGAGCTCTATGCTAAGCCACGTTACCTAGTAATTAACAAAATCGATCTAGTGCTAGAAGAAGAACGCGAACAAAAAATCAAAGATTTTATTGACAGATTTAAAGAATTTGCAACCAATACTACTTTTGATAAAATCTTTGTAATCTCGGGTGCGACAGGTGAAAATTGTAAAGATTTATGCTATTACTTAATGAATTTTATTGAACAAAAAACAGCCCATCAAACAGAAATCAAAGCTGTTTCAAGCATTGTAGATGCTAATTAATTTTTCAAGGATAACTATGCAACGCGATGTAATGGAATATGATGTTGTGATTGTAGGCGCCGGCCCTTCAGGCCTCGCTAGTGCAATCCATTTAAAACAACTAGCCGCACAAAATGGTAAAGAAATTAATGTCTGCCTGCTTGATAAAGGTAGCGAAGTTGGTTCTCATATCATTTCAGGTGCAGTTATGAACCCAATTGGGCTAACCGAGTTGGTCCCAAATTGGAAAGATTTAAATTTCCCAGTTACAACTCCTGTTGCCGAAGATAAGTTATTATGGTTAACCAAAGACAAGTCCTTAAAAATGCCGTTGCCTAAAGACTGGCATAATTTCGGGAATTATATTATTAGTTTAAGCCAATTATGCCGTCGCTTGGCCGAATATGCCGAGAGCCTTGGAGTAGAAATTTATCCAGGCTTTGCCGCTAAAGAAACTATCATCGAGGAAGGTATTGTCCGCGGTATTATTACCGGCGATATGGGGCTAGAACGTAACGGCAACCCTGGCCCCAATCATCAACCAGGAATCGAAATACGTGCCAAGCAAACCATTTTAGCCGAAGGCTGCCGTGGCTCAGTTAGTAAAACAGTACTTCAAGAGTTTAATTTAACTAAGGATAGGGACCCGCAAACTTATGGCTTAGGCATTAAAGAAATTTGGCGAATTGATAGCAAAAAGCATGTTCCAGGCAGTGTTACCCATACGATTGGTTACCCATTAGATAATAGCACTTACGGCGGCGGATTTATTTATCATTTACCCGATAACTTAATTGCCATAGGTTTAGTTACCGCTCTTGATTATAAAAACCCATATATAAGTCCTTACGAAGAATTTCAACGATTTAAACTACACCCTAAAGTTCGCGAGCTTCTTGAAAACGGCGAGCGGCTTGAATATGGGGCACGAACAGTGGTAGAAGGCGGTTACCAAGCCCTGCCAAAACTAAGCTTCCCCGGGGGCGTTTTAGTTGGTGACTGCGCCGGATTTTTAAATGTACCTAAAATTAAAGGTATCCATAATTCCATTAAGTCAGGGATATTAGGCGCGAAAGCCGTGTTTGATGCCTATTGCTCAGAAAAAACTGAAGCCGCAAACTATCAAACATTATATGAAGAAAGTTGGCTATTTAAAGATCTTCACGAAGTTAGGAACATTCGGCCGGCATTTCAATATGGCCGCATTGCCGGCTTGTTATATACTGGCTTTGAAAAATACATCTTAAGAGGCAATGCCCCGTGGACCTTAAAGATTAAGCATGCGGATAACGAACGTTTAGAACATAAATCTCGGTTTAAAGCCTTTACTTACCCAGCGTATGATAATAAATTTACCTTTGATAAAGCCTCTTCCGTTCATCTTGCCAATTTGGTTCATGATGATAGTCAGCCAATACATCTCAAACTCAAAAATAGTTCACTAGCCATTGAAGTAAATCTGCTGGATTATCATGCACCAGAAACACGCTATTGCCCTGCAGGAGTTTATGAGATTGTTCGCCAGCAAGGCACGCCGAAACTCCAGATTAATTCCCAAAACTGCGTACACTGTAAAGCTTGCGATATCAAGGATCCAACCGGCAATATCACATGGACAATCCCAGAAGCCGGTTCTGGCCCACAATATAGTGATATGTAATTTGTTGCTAACAAGTAATATATTTTTATAACTTGCGGAGAATTTGTGATGAACAATAACGAATGGTTGAGCCAGTATATCGATGCATTAAACATAGTTAGTGACAACCGTGCCGTTGCAGCGATGTCGCTTGACCATAAGTTCTTGTTTACAAGCCGCAAATACCTTGAGCTAACTGAAACTGAAGAAGATGTTACCGGCAAGCATTATTTTGAGACAAGCATGCCGGGGCAAGAGTACATTGATGACTTCCGCAAGATTTCAGATATGGTCAATGACACAGGTAAAACTGCATCTTTTTTCCTGATTTATACATCGCCAAAGAAAAAAGTAAAAACCTGTTATTTTTATACCCTATCGATAGTCTATAATCCATCTACCAAGGAACCGGTTGCGAGGTTGGGTGAAATCCAACCGGTAATGATCAACTTCATCGGCCAAATGGTTAATCTTTCCAACAAAATCACCTCAGGAGCCAAAGACGATAGTGAAACCCAAATTGATAGTTTTGATAAATTCAAATTAACTGTGCGTGAAGAAGAAGTTATTTTTTTATTAATGCTTGGAAAAACCCATAAAGAAATTGCTTCAACTTTGAGTATGATATATAAGAAAGAAATTGCGCCTGCAACAATAAGTTCGGTAATCAGCCGGCAGCTATACCCAAAGCTGAACGCTTATTCGCTGCAAACTTTAATTAGCAATGCTATACGATTACAGCTAATTCAGGAAATCCCTGCAAGTTTACTGCAATTAACCGAGGGAATTTTTCTCTTGAATTACTCCTGAGAAAAAGGAGTTTTCATCGTTTCTTATACGCCCTCCAGCGCAGTAATGGTTCTTGACTTAAAGTTAACACATTCGAAGATAATTGTCAATACAGATTATACTGCTTTTATTATATGGGATTTAATGTAGAATAATGGAAGTATTAAAGCATGTAGTAGAGCTAGATGTAATTTTACTTTTTTAATTAGCAGTTATACTTTTCGAATATTAGTAACTATATTTTTGATATAGATCATTGATATTTTATTTGAAAATCTTGGCGTTAGCTAAAGTTTTTCTCAACCTATTTTATCCGCCTTGGCTGCCGCAAGGTTTCACCTAAACGGCAGCATCTTTTTGCAAGATCCTATTTTAATTCCATAATCTATTCGCTTAACCACCTAATTTAGCTTTGTGCTTGGCATATACTATTAAAATAAGGTGAATAACGAAACTTACCCCCAATGCAATGCCTAACCAGGTAGAATCAAGTAAGTGCTCTTGGTTAAAAAGCCACAATGTCCAAATGCCGGTTGGAAAATTTAAGATACAGCTAACCACTAAGCCGGGGTTATATTCCCTCTTTAGCAAAGCCGTAATAACATGTAAGGTTGCATTAAACATGCCAAATATAGGTAATACTATCCCATATTGAATATTGGATAATTGGGAAAGCATAGCCCCAAGAGGAAATAATCCCCAAATAACCGGAATATTTATCCAAAAGACACTCGCGTCATTTAGCGGCGTATCGGCAACTGCAGATTTAAAAACTCGAGTATTAATATAATTTTTAAATCCGCCTGGGTAAGCATGCTCTTCAAACTGATGAATGAGATAAACCGGAAACTGCAGCCATACTGCAAAAACCAGCCAGCCGATCCCAGGCAGATTTGCCAGCAATAGCAAGCTAACAAAAAAGGCAATTGGCACACACATATAGGCCCAGTTTTTATAAAGATAATTAAACATTTACGGCTCCTTAATAGTTCACTAGCAGAATTAATCCTGTCATAGCTTAATTATTAGCTGTAACAAAAACCCATTCTTTTAGATAATTATATAGTAATCTTTAACTAAGAATCTTATTTTTTATCCAACCTGAGTGAAACTTAATATCTTACCTGCTTAAATACCTTATTAAATGATGTTACGCACTCTCACAAATTCTGAAAAATATAGAATTTATTAAACAGGTTATTTGATTTATACGAACTATGGAGCTTATTTGATTTTGTTTACGAAGGTTGCTAATTTGTTGATTTGTTTGAGTGAAGCGAGTTTATCAACAAATAGCAAACAAGTAATACAAAATCTTATATGCGGAAGATTTGAGCTATAAATCAATTAACTTTTTAATAAAATCAAATTGTTTGCTTTAAATTTTATTAGTGTGCGTAACATCACATCCTAACACAAACTATTGATATAGGGTAATTCTTTACTGGATGTCGCCAATTCCTTCAATTTGATCTAATGTTTCTAATAGCCTTACTATATTGGCATTCATTAATTCTCCTTGATATTCTTTAGTTTCTGTTTTTGCCGCCCATATCAACGATTGAAGGGCGTAATTGAATTGCTCAAAAATTTCTTTGTGCGCGGCATAGCCTTCAGGATAAGTTGTAGGTTTAATATTTATTGCAAGATCCGTCCAAATTTTTGCCTGACTGATCAAAATTTTTTTGAAAGTCATGAAATTTAGCTGTTTTTTCTCTTTTACAACGTATTTACATGTTTCAACAACTTTATCAATATTGGATTTAAATTTGGCATCATTCAGTAATTCCAATATTTCATCTAATTCATCAATAGTTAATTTACTAAAATCGATCAAGTTTATTTGCTGCCACTCTATAAACTTTGCTTTAAAATAATTAATTAGCTTCTTATAGCTTTCTTCAAGCGTAGGATTGTTATAAATGCCAAAACGATTAAAAAGATTATCCTTTGCTACGCTGAACAAATCAGGTAAACTTGAACATCGCTTTTTCAATTCATTTAAGAATAAGTTTTTACCCAAAGATTGATTAATTTTAGCTCTTCCTTGGATAGTTGGACAAAATTTAAGCGCAATATTGGGCCCAAATAAATAATATTTTATTTTTGAAGAAACTGTGAGTTTATATATTCCTTTGGCAAATAATGAATCTAAACCAACATTATTATCAATATAACGTTTAACTGTTATCGGCATAACCACTTGTCCTGCATTGACCTTGTCTAGCTCAAGTTTACCATTATTACTAAGGTTAAGATATAATGGCTTATCTCCTCCTGGTTTCTTAACGAAGTAATACATTCTCTCAGGTATATTTTGCTGATTTACTACATTTTCAAAGTAAAGACCGGGAGCTAATTGTAGGTTACTTTGCCGCAAATCAGGCAGCTCACGAAGCGTAAACTGATTACAATATTCCTCACTGTTGATTTCCTCAACCTTGATAGCCGATGAAAAAGCTATATAAGTCCTTAAATAGTTTATTAGCTGTAATTTAACCGAATCATAAGGAAAAACAAACTTTGCTCCGGGATTTGGCTTATATGACTTATAAAAATGATTAATAAATTCAATTAAACTTTTTGCAATATTTGCTGTAGTTTTAGGATGTGTATTAACGTTCTGAGTAAGTTCGTTCCCATCTAATTTAGCATCTGAGTTTGGCTTTGCGGATAATTGAAGATTTTCTTCCAGATCAGTTAACTCATGTAGCAATCTAACTATATATTTTTTGATATGCTGACCTTCATACTCTACTTGTTTATCGGTAGCTTCAAGCAAATATAGGATTTGCGGTTTGATTTTTACAAATAAGTCTTGACATTTTTTAGTACCAAAAAGCTCTCTTGTTTCCTTTGAGAATTTGCCAAATTTTGCCAATGTATTTACTACAGCAATGAAGCGTTCCCTAAAAAGTATATAATCTAAATTTTTATATCGTATTGCAGCCTGATACATTTCTACAGTTTCTTGGATTACAGCCTCTACCTCTACTAACTCATTATGCTTCTGGGCATTTATGCATAGATTTTCCCCGCCGATACTTCCTCCAGCTTGATCAATTTTTTCAAAAAATCTAGGGCTTTTGCTAGCTTGCTGTGTAAGATTGTCCTTAGTAGGGTTATCAGCCGGAGTACTTGACTTTGCTGCTACTTCCCTCTCGGTTAATTTATTTATCAATCTAACTATATTCTCGTTGACATACCTTTCTTCATACTTTATTTGTTTATTTGTAGCCTTAATCAGAGTTTTAATTTTTGGCTCAATATCTGAAAAGAGTTGTCGGTATTTTATATCGATAACAAGTGCCCTTTTCTTCTTTCTGTATTTGTCTGGTTGCGACCACTCTTTTGCTACCTTAATAAGGATATTCTTGCAAGCGGCAAAGTCCAGATTATTTTTAGATTCTATGGCATTGCTACATGCTTGTACAATTTCATGCATGACAATTTCTAATTCACTATCTTTCTGAGCATCTGTGCCAGCTGGTCGTGCGTTAGTTACCTCGACTGCCGAAAAAAGAGGTAGTTTATCATTTGGGGCCTCTATGCCTCCTTGTACATTACGATGCTGGTTTTGATCTGAAGTTTGACGAGATAGGGGTATTGAATTCGCTAACATTTAGCATTTTCCTTTTAAATGATGATTGCTGTAGATAATAGTTAGTACAAGTCAGCTAAAATATCCTGCTTTTATGGCTCAATACCGGACACTTTTGATATTTAATACTATGAGTATTAATTAATTAAAACATGATTTATTTGAAGAGGTGCTTAGATTTATACGAATTATGGAGAATATTAGACTTTGTTTATGCAATTGGCGTTATTTGTTGAACTCTTGGAGTCTCGCGAGACATCAACAAATAGCCAACAAATAAATACAAAGTCTTATATTCGCAATATTGAGTAAAAATTTAAGCATCCTTCCAAATAAATCAAATTATAAAATATGCTTTTTTTATATTATGAATAAATAGTGTCTGGTACTAAGATAGAACCTACTAAATTAGAGGCAATTATAATAATGAGTAATTAAGTAGAACAATTTTTGAAATGCGGAAAGATAAAGCGATTTCGATATTTTGTTAGATATTAAATAGTGGGAATTAGTTAGAAAGTAATTGATATAGCAATTTCTGTATACAGAGTTACGCCAGTCCCCACTTTATCGTATTTTATGGTAAATAGTTATTGAGTAATGGAGACTAGGCTAAATTATACTGTTTTTTTAGTAATGCTTGCCGACTCTTGTGGCTTGCTATTTATAATCGCTTGCGACTCGCTGGCTTTTTGCATCATGGTTATATTAATGGTATGCGGATATTCGTTGGTTGTACCATCTACCCCATCCCAGACCCAGCCAACTACCCCAGGAACTATCCAAGCCAATGTTAAGCCAATATTCCATAAATTAGTAGTATTGTAATACGGCTCCACGGTGGCTGTTCCAAAATAAGCGTTGTCTTTACTCGTACAATTAATAGCCAGAGGATTACCGTCACGTTTAACCATCACATTATCTGGCGCATTTGACATCCAGGAGCCTCGATTGTTTTGCACGGTACAACTGGTACCTGTTAATGGTTGCCCATTTAAAGTGGTATTTATTTGCACATTTTGGGTCGTGCCGCTAAACATGGTTGCGCAGCCGCTTGCGGCAAGACCCGCAATTAAAGCTGTAATTAAGTTTATTCTTTTCATTCAAATAGTCTTTTTAAAATAAACCTTAGATCTTTATACTCGAGTCTACACTTGTTTAGCTATTTAACTGAAGCAAGTATAATTTTAAAGAAGTATCGACTCAGGTTTCTTGGTTCAAACTCAAAAATTATTATAATGTACAATAGAAATGCTGGTCAGGGTTCCCCTTCCAGCATTTTACTCAAACGAATTATTGTTTAGCTATCTTCGTTAAATAACAAACAGTAATTTACAGAATTTACTGATATACTGGAAATTTAGCACATAATTCTAAGGCCTGTTGTTTTACACGCTCTATTGTTGGCAAGTCGGCAGGGTTTTCAAGCACATCAGCAATCAAATGCCCAAGTTTCTCACACTCAGCCTCTTTAAAGCCACGACTTGTTACCGCAGGCGTGCCAAGGCGGATACCACTTGTTACAAATGGTTTTTCCGGATCATTTGGAATCGCATTTTTATTTATTGTGATATTAGCATTACCTAATGCTTCTTCAGCCACTTTACCCGTTATCCCTTTCGCCCTTAAGTCAACTAGCATAACATGTGATTCAGTACGACCTGATACTATCCTTAAGCCGCGGCTGATCAGCGTATTGGCAAGCACCACAGCATTCTTTTTAACCTGTTCCTGATAAGTTTTAAATTCCGGCTTTAAAGCTTCACCAAACGCAACTGCTTTAGCGGCAATAACATGCTCCAATGGACCACCCTGTAAGCCTGGGAAAATTGAAGAATTTAACATTTTCCCGTGTTCTTCCTTGGCGAGGATAATTCCGCCACGCGGTCCACGTAAGGTTTTGTGCGTTGTCGAGGTCACAAAGTCAGCATAAGGAACCGGATTCGGATAGACCCCTGCAGCAATTAATCCAGCGTAGTGCGCCATATCAACCATTAATAATGCGCCACATTTATCAGCAATTTCACGAAATCGCTTAAAATCAATTGCTAAAGAATATGCAGATGCACCAGCAACGATTAACTTAGGTTTATGCTCAAGTGCCAGCTTCTCAACTTCAGCATAATCGATCTCTTCCTGTTGGGTTAAACCATAACTGATAAAATTGAAAAGCTTGCCTGACAAGTTAACAGGAGAACCATGGGTCAAATGGCCGCCATGCGCTAATGACATGCCAAGTACCGTATCACCCGGTTGCAATACTGCAAAATATACTGCCTGGTTAGCTTGAGAACCTGAATGAGGTTGAACATTAGCATACTCAGCACCAAAGAGCTGTTTTAAACGGTCAATTGCGATTTGCTCAATCTGGTCAACCACATAACAGCCGCCGTAATATCTCTTTTGCGGATAACCTTCTGCATATTTATTAGTCAATACCGAACCTTGTGCTTCAAGCACTGCTTTAGAAACGTAATTTTCCGATGCAATTAATTCAATATGCTCTTCTTGGCGAACAGCTTCTTTAGCAATAAGTTCAAATATATCTTTGTCGCTAATGTTAAGTTGGTTATTTAAATTATTCACTATATCTCCCTTACTTAGAATTAGTAGCTATAAATAAAATTTTTAATTTAACTACGTCCGTATAGATCATCATAACGAGTGATGTCATCTTCACCAAGATAGTTACCACACTGAACTTCGATAATTACTAAATTTTCTTCACTTGCATTCATTAAACGGTGCTTATCGCCCGCTGGGATATAAGTCGACTCGTTAGCTGCAAGCTTAATAACTTTATCATTATGGATCACGGTAGCCTCACCATCAACAACTACCCAATGCTCGCTGCGCTTAGCATGCGATTGGTTTGAGAGTGCCTGCCCTGGTTTTACCTCAATACGCTTAATTTTATAGAATGGTCCCTCTTCCAATAGCGTATAGGTCCCCCAAGGTCTATATACAGTCTGATGGATATCGGAAACCCGGTGCTCCATCTTCTTTAGGCGTTCAAAAATATGCTTAACGTTTTGGGTTTGGTTTTTATTTGCAACTAGTACTGCATCCGGAGTATCTACAATAACGAGATCATGGATATCGACACTTGCAATCATCCGGCTTGTTGAATATACCAAGCAATCCTGCGTATTATGCAAGATACTCTCACCGATTATGGCATTTCCATCTTTATCTTTAGGTAGGGTTTGCGCAATCGATAACCAAGAACCGATATCCGACCAGCCTATGGAACAAGGAATTACTGCCGCTTTATCTGTCTTTTCAAATAACGCATAATCAACTGAAATATTTTCAGCCTGGATAAATGATTTAGCCTCTAAATGAACAATCTTACTATTACCCAATGTATTTAATTCAGAATCCAAAAGGCACTTATTCACTTGTTTAACTAGTTTAGCAGAATGCGCGCTAAACTCATCAATGAAAGTTTTGACTTTCCCACAAAACATTCCCGAGTTCCATTGATAGTGACCTGATTCAACGTATTTAGTAGCTAATTCAAGATTGGGTTTTTCAACAAAACGCTTTACCTTAAATCCATCAGCAACTGGCATATCATTACTAGCTTCAATATAGCCATAGCCAGTTTCAGGATATTCAGGATTAATTCCAAAGGTAACTAGGTACCCTAGTTCAGCCATTTCTACCGCTTTCTTAACCGCAGACGAAAATTCAGGCATGTCAGTAATTAAATGATCTGCTGGCAAGATAAGTAGAATCTCGCTATCACTATAATGCTCTTTAGCAAATAATGCTGCAGCAAGAACGGCTGGCGCAGTATTCCGGCCAAATGGCTCAAGGATAAAATCACAAGGAGTTTTTGCTTCATTTACTTGCTGATACTCATCTTGCATCCGAAAATGCAACTTTTCATTGGTAACTGTTATTACGCTACTAACCGGTTGATCTATGTTTACTGCGCGTAGAAAAGTATTTTGTAAAAGGCTTTTGCCATCGGAGAGTTTTAAAAAAGGTTTGGGATCTGACTGACGCGACACAGGCCATAAGCGTGAGCCACTACCACCTGATATTATTACTGGAATCATATCGCCTCCATTGATTGGTACTATCTTTGATTTTAAGCATATATTATACGGCATCATTTAATAAATTGCTCTAGATTTACATTGCAAAGTGTGCACGGAGGAAAGTTTGAAAAATAGTTGCAAAATAGCTTTAGATATGGTTAAATTACGGGCTTACATATATATAACATATATAATTATTTTTTAAAGGTGATGAGATTATGGCAAGAGAATGTCAAGTGACAGGTAAAAAGCCTATGGTTGGTAACAACGTATCTCACGCAAACAACAAAACTAAACGTCGCTTCAAACCTAATCTTCACAAGAAAAGATTCTGGTCTGAGAAGTTGAACCGTTGGGTTTCCCTACGTGTATCTGCTGCTGGCCTACGTACTATTGATAAAAAAGGTATTGATGTAGTACTCGCTGAACTGGGTGCAGACGGTATACAAATTTAGTTAGGAAGTTATCATGCGTGAAAAAATTAAATTAGAAGCTACCGATGGAAGCGGTCATTTTTATACTACTACAAAAAATAAAAAAACCTCTACCGAGAAGCTAGAACTTATCAAGTACAATCCTTATACTCGTAAGCACGTGCTTTACAAAGAGACAAAGCTTAAATAAGCAAAAAATCGAAGTTATTTTAACTTCGATTTTTTTATTCCCTTCTACACACTGTCGAATATAACCATAACCTTAGATTGCATCGCTAACTGCTTGGCAAGCTTAATTGCTATAATTTACTCCTCATTCATAATCCCGACGTGACCTATTATTACAACGTGAAGATATGTTACATTTATTGAATTTCAATAAAACCATTCACAACTAAAAATATTAGTTTAAATACAATACATCAAGACGCTAAGGATAACCTGGTATACAAATAAGTATACCAGGAAATATAGCGGGCAAGCTAATGTAGTAGCTAAGTTAATAATGAAAGTTAGGCACCAGGTTTATATTAGGCATTGACAATTTTTATCACTTTAAATATGAAACTAATTAAGATTACTATTTTACTATGCAGCTTCATCTGTATTCCGGCGTCAATTACTGCCGAGTCATTTTGTACCATCAATTTACCGAAGATAAGTATTGGAAACTCATCCTCATTAACTGCGGTTGATGAGAATCAAGGTTTAGCACTCACCTTACCAGCAATGCCGCCAAGCGTATTTTGGTCACATGTTCTACTCTCTTATTAAGTGGCGTTACGCAATTTCAATTATTTGGCTAAATATTCGTGCGTAACATCACTAAATAAAAAAGCAGCATCCTTTAGTCGCGAACGACATTGAATACTGCTTTTTTGTTATAACCTTAAGTAAGATTTGTGCCAATAATTAAAGTACTCTTTGTTAGATCCAAACAAGTGAATAAACTTTTTAACCAAAGAATATATGTAACAACTTATAAATTATGCCACCGCTTAGCATACAGCAAGGTAGAGTCAAAGCCCACGCAGTAACCATTGATCGAACAACCGACCAGTTGATACCACGTCCAGTATAGCCTGCCCCCATAATTGAACCAGATGCAGCCTGAGTTGTACTAACAGGCAATCCCAAGTGAGATGCTGCCAAAATTAATAACCCCGAACTCATCTCCGCGGCAAAGCCATTAGCTGGGCGAAGCTTTGCTACCCTAGTACTTAATGTTTTTATAATCTTCATTCCGCCAGACAAGGTACCTAGCGCCATTGCCAACGCACAGATAGCTATAACCCAAGTAGGAATATGCCCCACATCAGTTACAAAACCAAAGCTAAACAATGCCAAGGTAATGATAGACATAGTTTTTTGGGCATCATTTGATCCATGACTTAGCGCCAACAGACTACTAGAAAGAACTTGTAGTTCACGAATAAAATTATTTGCCTTGCGTGGGTGCTTATTATCATGCAAGCCGCGCATAACTATTAATATTATTGTAAAAGCAAGGAAAAAAGCCATAATTGGTGAAAGCACCATTGGCACAATAATTTTGTTGATTAAGGTTGCATACTTTACAGCATTAAAGCCACTAGTCGCGATTACCGCGCCTGCCAATGAACCAATTAAGGCATGTGAAGAACTTGACGGGATTCCCAAAGCCCAGGTTAAAAGGTTCCAGCTAATAGCAGAAGCTAGAGCCGAAATTAAAACCAGATGGGTAACCAAATTAGAATCTACCAGCCCCTTACTAATTGTTGCAGCAACACCCGTACCCATAAACGCACCAATAAAGTTGAATATGGCTGCAATAACAATCGCTTGAAATGGTGATAAAGAACGGGTAGCAATTGGAGTCGCAACTACATTGGCTGTATCATGGAAACCATTTATAAATTCAAATATTAAGGCAACTGCAATTATAGCTATTAAAATCAGCGGAGCCATTTACATATCCTTAATGGAAATCTGTACAACTAAGTCAGCTATATTAGCACTAGTATCGATCGCATTCTCAATGCTCTTATAAATTTCTTTCAATTTCAATATAGTCATGGTATCATAATTACCAGAATACATTTCTTTCATAGCATGACGCAAATCTTCAATTGCACTATCATCAAAATCATCAGTTTTTTGGTCATCGGTGGAGATCCGCTCATAGTTACCATTTTTAAGTGCAACCATTATATCCACCAATACTTTAGTAATATTTTGCAATGTCGTCGCACTACGAATCAAGCAATCATCTGCTTTAGTATCTATACTATATATTTTGAGTTTTTGATTGATCTTCACTATACGCTTGGTTAGTTTTAGCAATAAGACTGATAGTTCTTGGATATCGCCGCGATCAAGTGGCGTAATAAATTGGTTGTTTAACTCAACTAATACTCTTTTTTCAATTTCAACAGCTTTTTGTCTTTTTGCTCTTAATTCCGCTGAAAGTTCTGATTCGAGGGTTTTATCATTAGTGTTAATTATTGAAGTAAAGATTTTAGCTGATTCATGGGCATTAGTAGCCGCCTCAACAAATAAATTAAAAAAAACTTCCCCTTTGCTTGGGATAATAGCTTTGATTATACGTCGTAACACCTAGGACACTCCTTTTGTAAATCTAACAGCAGATATCATAGCATACCCCTACCATAAATGATCTTAATTTTATCGATTAATTAAAAAATTATATTTTCTTCAACTACTTTAATGGTTTATATAATAAAACTACGACCTTAATATTCTTCATATTAGTCTGGGAGATTACCTTTTATTTGCGTTTAAAACCATTGCAAGCCAATCATCAGCTGTCAAAATTTATAATTACAATATTTGCTATATGCCTGCATATCACAAACCAAATATAACATACGTTTTATTTACGAAAATATAGGTTAGTAACCAAATTTAATTTTTAGCAGGATTACTTAAAAGTAAATTTATTTTATTCAAAATCGCATCCGGGCTTATCAGTTGCAAGCAATTATAGTGACCAAACTTACATGTTCGCTCAAAACAAGGCGAACATTCAATTGTTAATTTTTCAATTATAGCCTTATTCGATAATGGTGGAGTAAACCCTGGTGAAGAAGACCCATAAATAGCTACTACAGGCACATCTAGAGCACAAGCCACGTGCATTAAGCCTGAATCATTACTTATAATTACCTTAGCACAAGCTAATAAATCAATAACTTCAACCAGATTGGTTCGTCCACACAAATTAAATAGTGCAGCCTTTTCCGGCGAGTAGCTAATTATCTCTTCAGCTATTGGCGTATCCTTGGCTGAGCCCATTATCCAAACTTGATAGCCTTGACGCTGCAATTTAGCAGCGAGTGTAGCAAAATGGACTGGTGGCCAACGCTTAGCTGGGCCATATTCAGCAGCAGGACAGAGACAAACTACCGGCTTATCCAAACGTAAGTCTAGATTCGCCAATACTTTAGCTTGCTTTTCATTATCAACGGTAAATTTAGGATAATCTATAGATGGAGGTTTTTCACCATTTAATGCCAAAGCACAAAACCGGTCAACCATAAGAGGCAGTTTTTCTTTATCTAAACGATAGATATCATTGATTAAACCATAACGCATTTCGCCTATAAAGCCAGTTCGCTTTTTAATTCCGGCAAAAAAGGGGATTAATGCCGACTTTAAAGAATTTGGCAAAATAAACGCTTGATCGTAGTGTTCTTTACGTAGTCTTAAGCCTAGTTTAAACCGCTTTAAAAGCCCAAGTTCACCATGCTTGAAAGGATTTAAATACACGTTATTTATTTCCGGCATTCGTTTGGCGACGTCACAAGCCCAGCCATTGACAAGAATATCAATCTGGCAATTATTCCCATATTGTACTTTTAAAAGCTTAAGAAGGGTTTGGCTCATTACCATATCGCCAACCCAAGAGGGTGCTATTACCAATATTCGGTAAGGTTTATTCACGATATTATTTTTCTAATTTATACTTTGTTGAGCAATATGGGCAGATTATTTCTTGATTTGGTTCTTTTTCAATTTCAAGAAATACACGGGGATGAGAATTCCATTTAACCATATCCGGGCGCGGACAATGAAGGGGTAAATCGTTCTCACTCACTTTAATTACTTTGCTAGTATTCTCTTGTTGCATATATTTTCCTTTAAAAAAGAATACAAATTTAAGTTATTTTTCCAAACAGCCAAAGATTGTTCGCAATTATCATGTAACTGTTGTTAAGTACATTAACATTAAAACATATATAATTTCAAAAATGAGCCAAAATTTAGAAGGATTTAATTAGCTCCGGTACAATTTCAAATAAGTCACCAACCAAACCATAGTCGGCATATTCAAATATTTGAGCATTCGGGTCTAAGTTAATCGCTACAACTACTTTTGAATCTTTCATTCCAGCAATATGCTGGACTGCGCCGGAAATCCCGATCGCCAAATATAATTTAGGTGCAACTACTTTACCGGTTTGGCCAACTTGCAGGTCATTTGCCGCATATCCGGCTTCAACTGCAGCTCTAGATGCGCCAACAGCACCTCCAAGCTTAACGGCCAAACCATGGATTAACTCATCAAAAGCTTCTTTAGAACCTAAAGAACGCCCGCCAGTTACAATTAATTGGGCATGGGCAAGATCAATCGTATCACTATGAATAATTTCTTCATTGATAAAGCTAAGAGATGGGCTTTTCTCAGTAAATCCATCTATGCTTGCAACTTCGGCATTATTACCCAATTGGTCATATTTAGCAAAAGAGGTAGGCCTAACTGTTATAAGCTTTAATTCTTCAAACGACTCTACCTCTGCAATTACATTGCCCGCATACATTGGCCGCTTAAAAATATTCGGTGAAACAACTGCAATTACTTCGCTAATTTGACTTACATCCAAAATACCGGCCACCCGCGGCAATAAATCTTTACCATAACTATCTGCTGCAGTTAATACATGCGTATACCCCTTAGCTAAATTCGCAATAGCTTTAGCTATATGAGTAGCAAGGTTGTCATTATTGGCTAGATCTTTTATGTGAATAACCTTATTTACGCATCCATATTTGGTTACATCAGCACTATTGGCCTCGCCAATTAGCAATACATCACATTTAGAATTAATTTTAACGGCTGCGGTCAAGACGTTTTGCAAGCTATCCTTAACTATGCCATTTCTAGCTTCAGCAATTACCAATACTTTCATTTAAGCTTCCCCTGCATCACGTAACAAATTTACCAATTCACCTGTTGAAGACAAATATTTACATTGTTTTTTTACTTCGCCATCAACGACACTAACTAAGCGTGTTCGAGCATTCAAACTAAGCCCCAAATCACCAATTGCAATTTTTTCAATCGGCTTCTTTTTAGCTTGCATAAGCTGTGGCAACTTGATAAATCTTGGTTCATTTAAATATAAATCTGCACTTATAATAGCAGGTAGCTTAACTTCTAAAGTTTGCGTTCCTCCATCAACTTCACGGCGAACTGTAGCGCTATTAGAGCTTAACTCAACTTTTGATGCAAACGTAGCCTGTGGTAAATCAAGCATTCCTGCTAACATCTGAGCCACTTGGTTTGCATCATCATCAATCGCTTGCTTACCTAGCATAACTAGTTGAGGATTTTCCTTTGCATATACTGCTGCTAATATTTTAGCAATATTAATCGGTTCATAACTTTCAGGCGTTTCAACCAAAATCGCTCGGTCGCAACCACGAGCCAAAGCCGAACGCAAAGCCTCTTCACACTTAGCGTTGCCGATAGAGACAGCTACTACTTCGCTAGCAATACCTTGCTCTTTTAAACGGACTGCTTCTTCAATTGCATTTTCATCGAAAGGATTAACAGACATCTTACTATGTTCAATATCAACATTACTATGGTCTGTTTTGACCCGAACTTTTACATTAGGGTCTACTACGCGTTTTACGCATACTAATATTCTCATATATTATCCAACCTTTATTACTTACTCAATTTTAGCGCAATTTGAGCCAAATGTTTACCTTGCGCTAAAGCGAGAGATTTTTCTTCATTAGAAATTTCATTATCAGAATTTACCCCAGCGAAATGGGAAACCCCATAGGGTGTACCACCACTTACGGTTGTCATTAATTCAACGTTTGAATACGGCAATCCGACAATACACATACCATGATGCAATAGCGGAATCATCATAGAGAGTAAACATGCTTCTTGACCGCCATGTAAAGAACTACTAGAGGTAAAAACGCAAGCAGGTTTACCGGCTAAGGCTCCTACTAACCACTCATTACTGGTATTATCCCAAAAATATTTCATATTAGCCGACATATTCCCAAACCTAACAGGGGAACCCAGTGCAAGAGCAATACATTCTACCAAGTCGTTATTAGTTACATATGGCGTGCCCGAATCAGGTATTTCAGGCTCAGTCTGTTCACAGACAGCCGAAACTCTTGGCACAGTGCGTATTCTTGCACTGACACCCGGCACACTCTCAATTCCCCGCGCAATAAGTTGGGCTAATTTCTTGGTAGCTCCGTGCATGCTATAATATAAAATTAGGATTTCTTTATTCATAAGATTCCAGATTTTGTTGCAACAATTATTCAATTGAGTTACAATATTATTAAATACTTTAAGGACCGGCAATAATCCGGTGGCTACTAACTCAAGAAAAGCTAATAAAATAGCTTCTTGAAACATATATTATACCAAAGCTTGGTTAACTACTTGACAGATTCAAATATTATGTGTAAAAAGTTACTTGTGGCAAGCTTGCTCAGTTTTGTTTTTTTGGGCGCTAATGCTGATACTCTCTCTGACCAAATGCAGCAATTAAATGATATTGGCGCTAGGAATGAAACTAATTTATGGCTTCGAATGCGAGATGGCTTCCAACTCGATCATAAAGAAACTAAGGAAGTAAAATATTGGGAGAAAAGATATGGCAATCCCAAATACTTCAATATAATCATGCAAAATGCTGCACCATATCTTTACTTTGTCGTGACGGAAATGGAAAGAAGAGGTATCCCGACAGAATTGGCCCTAATTCCAATCGTCGAAAGCACCTATAATCCTAACGCAGTTTCCCCTGCCGCAATCTCTACCGGCATGTGGCAATTTGTATCTAGTTCAGGCAAACGTTTTGGATTGACGCAAAACTCTGACTTAGACGAACGTAAAGACATTATCAAGTCTACTCGTGCCGCTATTATCTATTTACAATATTTACATGATATGTTTGGCAGCTGGGAATTAGCAATTGCCGCTTACAACTGGGGTGAAGGGAATATCAATAACGCAGTCATAAATGCTGGTAGTAAAAATTTTTATGATCTTGACGTACGCGATGTGACCCATCAATATGTGCCTAAAGTAATAGCGCTAGCAAATATAATCCAAAACCCAGGCAAGTTTGGTATCAAGCTAACTGACTTAAATAATAGTCCATATTTTGCAATAGTACAGCCTGATGCGCCACTAATGGTTTCTAATTTTATGACTATGGCAAATCTTAGCCCTACATTATTTAAAAAACTAAACCCACAATTTAATTCTGAAACTTATATTGCAAGCCCAGCGCAGCGACTACTTTTACCGGTTACTAACCAACCTACCTATTTAGCAAGCTTGCGTACTAATGGCGCTCAAAGCCCAGTAGCTGGAACGGTAGTAGCAACTACAACTACAACTACTAGCAGTTTAGCAGCTTCGGCTGATAATGACCCGATTAACCAATTGGCCTCAGGCAACGATCAAAATATCACTAACCCTGTAAACAATACGGGAGATCAGGTAGCATTTAAAGATAATACTAGTGTTGATATAAACGCGAATAATCCAACTGCTGCCACAACTAGCACAACATCAACAGCTAATCAAGGAGGAGCTACTAGTAGCGCTACAACCTCTCAAATTAAAGACCTCTTAGCTGATACCGGGGTTACGGCAACCGCAGCTGTTACTGCCGGCACAGCAGTTAAACCGGCGATCCAGTCAAAACAAGTATTTATAAGTTATATTGTCGCACCAGGTGATACCCTATTTTCAATAGCCAAGAAATTTGCGGTACCAATTGACAGCATTAAAGCCGACAATAACCTAGTTGATAATACAGTAAAATTAAATCAAAAACTAATAATCAGAACGCCGGTACAACCAACATAAAAAAGGCCTGGAAATGCCAGGCTTTTTTATTCTAACATTCGACAACATTAACGGCAAGCCCAGCTAAGGCAGTTTCCTTATAACGAGTACTCATGTCATGTCCGGTTTGGAGCATAGTTTGGATAACCGCATCGAGAGTAACTTTTCCTGCTTCATCTTCAAGCAGAGATAGTTTGGCAATATCAATCGCTTTACTTGCCGCAACACCATTTCGTTCAATACATGGAATTTGTACTAAACCGTTAATCGGGTCGCAAGTCATACCAAGACAATGTTCCATAGCAATTTCAGCAGCCTTTTCGATTTGTTGGACGCTCCCTCCCAATACGGCTGTCAATGCGCCCGCAGCCATTGAGCAGGCGACCCCAATCTCCCCTTGGCAGCCAACCTCTGCTGCTGAAATAGAAGCCCCATATTTATATAAATTACCAATTGCACCCGCAACAAGGATAAATTCAACTATTTTATCTTCAGTTACACCTAAATAGAAATTACGGTAATATTCCAAAACTCCAGGAATTGTCCCAGCAGAACCATTCGTAGGTGCAGTTACTACACGGCTAAACGATGCATTCTCTTCATTAACCGCAATAGCATAAGTCATGGCCAACAATCTTCTATCCTGGTCTGAGACTTGATTTAAGTCACCTTTTATTAACTTCTGGTATAACTGTGGAGCACGCCGGCGAACTTCTAACCCTCCTGGCAGGATTCCATCATGGTGTAAACCCCGATTAATTGAATAACGCATAACATTTGCTATCTCAAGTGCCTCTTGATATACCTGTTCACGACTTTTCTTAACCATTTCGTTGGCCATAACTAATTCAAATACAGTTATATTGTCCCTTATGCATTGGCCAAATAATTCGCTAGCGGTAGTAAATGGATATGGGACAACTACACTTTCGCTAGCCCCTTCATTTTCTTTACGGTTTTTAATCTGTTCCTTGGTTAAAATAAATCCGCCACCAATTGAAAAATACTCGTCTTCATATAACAAACTACCATCTACGGCAAAAGCGCTAAAACGCATACCATTGGCATGCTCATCCAGAAACTTATCTTTATGAATAAATAAATCTTTTTCATAGTCAAATTTTACTTGTTGCTCGCCGCCCAGAAGCAGAACTTTTTTATTTCTTATTTCTGCAACACGCGAATAAATAGTATCTGGATCAATTGTTTTAGGATGTTCTCCAGCCAAGCCATTAACTACAGCCAAAAAAGTGCCATGACCTTCACCCGTTAAAGCTAAAGAGCCAAAAAGGCGGGCTTCTATATGAGCGACTTGAGCTAATAAAGATCTCTTCTTAAGTTCATTAGCAAATTCAAGGCCTGCTTTCATGGGGCCAACTGTATGGGAGCTTGAGGGACCAACTCCAATTGCAAACATATCTAAGGGACTTAACATAACTACTTCCTTTTGTGCCATGCAGCATAAAATAAGGCACCAGAGTACTGGTGCCTTTTATTTATTAAGACTTGGTTTCTACTTGTTGATAGATGATGTTTGGATCTATTACTCTCTCTTCAACAATAATGTCACTAAACCGCTTTACATTTTCCACGATAATTTCCGGTTCTGGTTGATTCATTAATTCAACTTTAGTGGCAACTAATTGAAGGTTTCCAAGTTCAACGCTCTTTGCTAGCAGCGTTGTTTCAACTAAATTTATACTAACGCTATCAATAGCCGTTTGGTTAGGAGTAATTCCAGAACTTGAAACTTGAAGATTGTCAGATGGTTTTACTTCATCCTTAACTTTAGTTTCTTGTGTTTTTAAGACATCGGTGATTACTGTCATTACTACAGCGCCAGAAGCACTTGCTGCAAAAATGGTACGTCCTGCAGCTTTTTTATCAGCAATATTAATTTTATCTTCAACTATAACAGGCGGAATAACAATGGGTGCAACCCGTTTAGGTATGGCAGCATTTGCAGAAATCTCTTTACGCTCTTTGCGGTTTGGTTGCTGGTTATTAACTTGCTTATTATTTGCGGCAATTGGCTCTCTAACTTGTGGTCCGTCTTTGCGCTGATTATTTCGTTCAGGTTTAGGTGCTGGCTGATAAGTTGCAGCAGATTTAATGCTACTAGTATCCTGGACTGGGCGTACAGTCTGAATTTTATTATTACTTTTACTCACAGCAACTGGACGAGTCTTATTAGCACCAAGTGAGTTAGCACTTCTTTCTCGCACAGCATTAACGGCTTGGGTAACCTTATCGTTATTAGATGCCTGCTTATTTTCAACTTCACGCGGCTTAAGATTTTTAATTACTTGGTTTTTTCTTTGACCTGGTGCTGGCTTACTTATTTGGCGCGGAGCCGGTTTAGCTTGGAATAAGCCACCAAGTTTTTTAATTATTCCGGCAAATAACGATTTAGATTTTGGTGCAATTACCGGCGCTGGTTGAGATGACTCAGGAATATTTTGTACCACCGGCTGGCGTGAACTTGGTTCAGGGCGCTTACTTGCTGGTTTATAGCCTAAATTCTCCTCAGGCATTTCAACTAAATTATAACTAGAACGATTATGGTTATTCTCGTAACTATCGTATCCTACTTTTTTAATCTTATAGTTTGGAGAATCTAAATGCACATTAGGTATCAATATGATTTTAACCTTCATTCGAGCTTCAATCTTTGCCACATCGTCACGGCGTTCATTTAATAGATAAGTTGCAACATCAACAGGCAGCTGAACCTGGAGCGCAGACAAATGCGACCCATTTTTCACCGCTTCTTCTTGAATAATGCGTAAAACATGAAGCGCGCTGGATTCTATTCCACGGATAGAACCAACTCCCGCACAACGAGGACAGGCAATAGTACTAGACTCATCCAATGAAGATTGTAATCTTTGCCGAGATAATTCTAATAAGCCAAATTTAGAAAGTTTGCCCATTTGAATTCTGGCACGATCAAGACCTAATTGTAATTTAAAATGGTTTTCTAAGTCACGCTGGTTGCGGGTGTTTTCCATATCAATAAAATCAACAACTACCAAGCCACCTAAGTCGCGTAGCCGTAATTGGCGAGCTACTTCCTCTGCTGCCTCTAAATTGGTTAAAAAGGCTGTAGTTTCTATATCCGCCCCTTTATTGGCTTTTGCTGAGTTCACATCTACAGATGTTAGCGCTTCAGTGTGATCAATTACTATTGCTCCACCAGAAGGCAAATTAACTGTACGAGAATAAGCCGATTCGATCTGGTGTTCAATTTGAAAACGCGAAAATAAAGGTACATCATCACGGTATAGTTTTATTCTATCCGCAAAATTTGGCATTACATGGGCCATAAACTGGCGGGCTTGTTGATAAACCTCTTCAGTATCAATTAATACTTCAGAAATATCAGGAGAGAAGTGGTCGCGAATTGACCGAATTACTAAGCTACTTTCTTGATAGATTAAGAAAGCGCCCTTTTGCTCCATAGCGGCACCACGGATCGCTGCCCATAGTTTCAGAAGATAGGTTAAATCCCATTGCAACTCTTCAGCCACTCGCCCTAAAGCTGCGGTCCGTAGAATTACACTCATGCCTTGTGGAACTTCAAGCTGCGTCATTAACGTTTTTAATTCATCACGCTCTTCACCTTCAATTCGGCGCGAAATACCACCCGCACGAGCATTATTTGGCATTAACACTAAATAGCGACCAGGCAAGGTAATATATGAAGTTAGCGCTGCGCCTTTATTACCGCGCTCATCTTTCTCCACCTGAACAATAAGCTCAGTACCTTCTGGTAACTTGGTAAAATCGCGCCCGCGCTGGCCGCCGACTTCCGGCAAATAGCGAAAATCAATTTCCTTAAACGGCAGGAAACCTTGCTTATCCGCACCGTAGTCAACAAAACAAGCTTCTAATGATGGTTCAACGCGAGTAACAATACCTTTATAAATATTGCCACGGCGCTGTTCTTTGCTACTTGTTTCAATATCGAAATTAATTAACTTCTGTCCTTCGACAGCTGCCACCCTAAGCTCTTCAGCATAGGTAGCATTAAATAACATTCTTTTCATGTTTAATTAAACCCTTCAAGGCTAACCAAACTTTATCTAACTTGTTTGTACTTGATTTACACCAAAGCATTACCGTATCTGGATAATTAGTTGTTTTGAAAAATAATATCCGGATACAGACCTAATTTTTTTCTTTTAATCACTTAATAAATTCTCACAATATATTGGTAGTCAAGTAATTTGCCCACCCTAAATCTTGGGGCATCATTACAAAACGGCCGATGGCTTTAAACATACCACTTTATTTATCAGTTTGATATTCTCTGCTACATAACAAGCTAGAAATTTAGTTGCTAGCCAAAATATAATTACGTAAATACAAAATTTAACGAATAAAATTATCTTTTATTCGTATATATACTCAGTACCTGGCGTATGGAGATCTAAAATTATATTCCATTTATTGAGCGCCATTAATACTTGTGACTACATGGGTAGTATCACATTAAAGATTATTTTAAACCTGGTTTTATCCTTGTTGCTTCATTTTGATCTAGGCTAAAAATCCAAGGATTTGTTTAAGACATCTCAACATAAGTGATAAACCTCACAGAATTTTATACTGTAACGTTCAAGCTCACTGACACCTCTGCCATATCTCCCTAGCATATAAGCTTGATTACACCTATTAGTTTAGGTCAAAAGTTCAGGTTAGCTATCTCTATACAACAAGGCCACCCTAAACACTTCGAAATACGTTACAATCATGCCAAGTGTAAAATAATCAAACTAGAATTATAAACTAAAATGAACCGTACAATGAATGAAATAAACAAAAATCAAGTAAATTTTTATCAAGTTGATGAAAGCGCAATAAATCAAAGATTAGATAACCTATTAATTAAAATACTTAAGGGAGTCCCAAAGAGTCATATTTATCGGATTATCCGCAGCGGCGAAGTACGAATAAATAAAGCTCGAGCTGATGTAAGCAGCAAAGTTCAACAAGGAGATATCATCCGTATCCCACCAATCAGAATAGCCGCAAAACAAGACAGTGAATATATTCCTGCCGCTACTTTCCCTATATTATATGAAGATAATTACTACTTAATTATAAATAAACCCAATAAAGTAGCTTGCCATGGTGGCAGTGGTGTATCTTTTGGGGTAATCGAGCAGCTTCGCCAGAATAATACCTATAAATTTTTGGAATTAGCCCACCGACTAGATAAAGAAACTTCGGGAATATTGATTCTAGCCAAAAAGCGACTTGCATTAGTTGAACTGCAGGAGTTAATGAAAAATAACCAAATAACTAAAGAATACTATGCTCTGTCTTGTGGCAGAATAGTAGATGACCGAAGAAATGTCAAAGCGCCCATATTTAAATATACGAATAAGGATGGCGAGCGCAGGGTAAAAATTGATAAAGAAGCAGGACAGTTTGCCCATACTATTTTTACCGTAGCTAAACGATTTAATGAATTCACCTTATTAAATGCTGACCTCCAAACAGGACGTACTCATCAAATACGTATACATCTTCAGCATATTGGATTTCCAATTGCAGGAGATGAGAAATACGGTGATTTTGAAGTAAACCGGAATTTACAAAAGCAAGGCCTAAAACGAATGTTTCTTCATGCACATCATATTAGGTTTGTCCACCCTATCACTCAAGAAATTGTTGATATAAACTGCCCATTACCCGAGGAATTAGCGGTTTTCATCCAACAATTAGCTTGAGATTGACAGGAATATTAGCTATTAACCTTATTATTATGATACCCGGTATTGGCTTTTATTACCTTACTAGGTGGAACTTGGCCTTCTTGTTTAGCGTGAGTAATATTAATCTCTGCAAATGCTAAGGCAATTTTTTTTATTGTAAAAGCAGAGTCTTCACAAACCTCGCGAATTGTTTCTTTATCAGGACATAGAGTGGCAATACCATATGCAAGCATCCGCTCAAAGGTTTCAAGCGCATCAATTGATCGCTGCTTTTCATCGTATAACGGATCGTTAACTCCAGTCTTTTCAATTGCATTGATTAAATTTTCTAACATAATTTCCTTGTAATTATTTGCCATTCACTTTCTCCCCTGGCTAAAATATGTTCAAAGTTTATAAGTTATGTGCTTATACAGAAACGAAATTACTGGCTTTTACGAATTCCTGTCTCTCCCAAAGACGGTACTCATTATATATTTCCCGCTCATATTTTCTGCGCCGAGAAATTTGATTATAACTATAATGGTCATCCAATGACCTTCCTAAGCTAACCAATGATTTAATTAATTTGAATTTAATATAATTTCCACCTTCTACAATCTTATATTTACTATAATTCAAAGTTGGGCTAATTATATGCTTATGAATTAATAAACTTGGCCATTTAATCAAATGATATGCTCCAATTACACTTGCCCCACTTAACCATATTGTTTTATTGATAATTTCACAAGCAAAAAATAATATTGTATAACCTCCATTTTTAAGACTCTGAAAAATGCTACTACCTGCAGGTCGAGCATGTATTGTTGATGCCCAATGCATAGAAGGATAAATAATATACTCTTTAGCCAAATAGGCAAAACCTTTTAAGCCGTAAAGAATGCCTAACCCTATTATATTAACTAAGCCTAAAACCATCACCTTTAAAAGTAATAATTCAAATTTAAAACCAAACCATAAATTCGTCGCAAGCCAAGCAATATGTTGTGTACCGCCTTGAGCTCTCGCCAATAATTCACGCAAAACGGGGCTCAGCAAAAACTCATTTAGTGCTAACAAGACTCCTTTTAGCCCATAGAAAATGCTAGCTCCCACTATATGTAGACTTGCTAAACTCGATCTATATATCCCTCTTGCTATCAGTTCGATACTATAAACACTCTTTTTAAATGCAAATAGCATGATTTCATTAAATAGCCACTTTATTGGACGAGCAATTAGCCGCTTACCTAAAATAGAACAATATTTGAAAGCTAAAATACTAGCACCCTTTAATCCATGAAATAGTATTACAGCACCAGAACTTATCAACCTTGAAGCTTTTAGTAGAGTAGTTTTTATTAAAGGAAGTGCTTTTTTAAAGATACTTAGCAGCTCATGCCAATTAATCCCTGAATAAACCCAACTTGCTGCATCACTGAGCAAATTCGCGGTTGGTTTTATGACATAATATTTAAGCGCTTTCGTAGTCCATTTTATATTAAATTTGACTTTAATAGCTGCAGTTTCAACCTTACCTGTCAAATATCTGAAAATATTCGAAACCTCAAACCTAATCAAATGATTTAATTTAACTAATTGCGAAAATTTTTTACTCCAGGCTCCAGAATTAGCAATTTCCTGGTTGTAATGTGATAGTAAGTTTTCTTGGTCTTCCATCCTGCCTAGATTGTGCCGTTGCTGATTAAGACGCATGTATGCCTGGATATTGGCAAATTTAATTCGCAAGTTAACCGGGTAAAGGGTTCCTTCGCTTTCTTCGATTAATTCCCCTTTAAGTCTGTTTAAACTGTCTGGCAGATTTTGCCGATTTATAGTTGAATCGTCCTGCAATTTGATAGTAATCTCTTCTTCAAACTTGGAAATTTCTTCGAGTGCCGTAATTTTAGCTCTGCCATAATCATTAGCAAATAATAGCATACGCTTTAACTTAAAATGCAGGTCGTGCATCTGCTTTTTTAATTGCTCTTCTAAACAGGCCTCATTCCTGCCTGTAGTGATTTCAGCCTGGATTTGTTTAAGCTTAATATCATTTAGTAGTATTCTAGATTTATGCCAGTTTAGCACCTTACTAATATCTTTTTTTGCTTGAACATTTAAATTAATTTCTTCGCCAGATTGATAACTTAATACATCTTTTTCAAACTGGCTCAACTTTTGTACCTTTTTTTGCAAGGTAGCGCATAGACTTTTAATTAATTCTTTATTAGTACCATTAATATCATATTCTAACTTACGCACCAGCTTCTCATGCTCTAACAGCAGATATTCACGTTTTAGCGATATATCTTGCAAAGTTTGTTCTTTTTGCAGTGTGAAGCTACCGGCGAATTGCAATCTTCGCAATTCCCTGTTAATAAAGGTAGTTACTTTAGGCAGTTGGCGTTTGGCTTTGCACTTTTCACTTTTGTCAAAAAGCTTTTGCAGCTTACTCATAAAATCTAATAATATGCTAAGAAGAGCACCTGAATGAATCTTTATGATATTCTCAAACCCGGCTTTAATATTTATCCAATAATTATGGCTAAGCCCCGCGTTACTTTCTGCCAAGTTAGCTCTAAATTGTTCAAGTTTTATGGCTAGTTCTTGTAAAATCAATTTATTTTGAAGTGATAATGACTGATTTTGAAAATTCACTAAGGCTGCTAACTCTTGCTCCAATGACTCTAAAGCTAGTTCTTTTTGCCGTGAAAAATCAAGAGTAAACAATAATTTACGTCGTTTAAGACCGATAAAATCAGATAAATACTTTTTATATTGCGCGACAATCGCATTTTCATTATATGTCATGTCTAGGCGAACAATATCGTTGTCTAGCTCATCTATTGCTTCTAAAATCAGGTTTTTATAAAAAATTACTGTATCATTTATAACATTATACAAATTAGCCCATAATCCAGAAAATAGCCTGCCTTGACGGAGTTCATTATTATCATTACTTCCAGATGGCTGTAATTTTGAATGGAAATACCGACTTAATCCAGCAAAATACTTCTCACAAAATTCACTTAGATTAGTGAGAATTTGTTTGGCATCATTTACAAAATTAGGGACATCATTATTCCTGACAGCAATAAGCTCTTTATAATAGTATTCTACTTTCTCCTTAATCTTAGCCAGAGCTTGGCTCTTTAGCTCATATTTTTTTAGCTTTATTTGTGCGTTAATGTAAGTTTCGGTTATTTCATCGGGTGCAATTAATTCGCATAACCATTTATCTTGGCTACTTTTATATATTTCTATGTTGCAATTTGAAATTAAATTTTTGCAATTTGAAATTTTTTCGTTTAACGCTTCTATTTGAGCAGTAAGTTCACCTAAAATGTTAGCTAGTTCATAAACTAATCTGGTGCAATTTTCAGAATTAAGCTTAGTAAAATATATTCTACGCTCAACTTTATTACAATTGGTCTTAATTAAGTATTCACATTTATTTTTTGTTTTTGCAACTGCATACTCCCATCTTCGTTGTATGTCAGAAGAGTTACGCTTAATCTCTGATGCAAGATCATTTGCTAGCGGGGTATTTGATTTAAGAGTACTAGAGGCATCATGCTCAATAGCTTTTTTAACAACCGTTTTCAGACCATAACCAGCCCCAGGCAAAACCCTATCCCTTAGCATTGAAAATTGCAGCATACCCCCTCCTTAAACACATTTCATCACCAAATGCCAGATACTTATTTAAATGCTACACTCAATTGGGGTTTAAATAGTTTAAATTTATTATTGAAATATTGAGTTATAAATCAAGTCTCCCTCATAATAAATCAACTCCAAGAAACATGCATTTTACAATTTATTTAGAAAAAGTGTCCGGTATTAAGGTCTCATTTCTTGAAGAATTTACTTATAATACCATAATTAAAATAGGGAATCAGAGTAAAAAGTTAATCTAATATTTTTGGCCAATAGTTTTGGCATATGGTGTAAAGCAACTGAAATTTTGGAAATAGGCAGGAACTAAATCATAGTACAATTAGTTTAGATTAGATTAGACCATTAGTCATCAAACTTGAGGAATGTTTATGGTTGTGAATTCAATAATAATTTACATTTTAAAAATTTAATAAATTCTTCTTCAATCTTACTTATTTGTCCTTTTGGATAGATTAAATATTCATTTATTTTACCAAAGCTAAAACCCGGTAGAACCGCTACTAAGTTGCCATTGGTAACTTCGCTATAGGTAGTAAATTCATAAGATAGGATAATATATTTATTTGTTTTCGCAAACTCAAGTATATCTTTGCTTTGGTGAGAATGGATATTCGACTGAACCGCTACCACGTATTCCTCCAGCGATTTGAGATCGGTAGCAATTAATTGCCTTACTAAACTACCATCTGGATTTATCCCTAAAATGAATTGGTGATTTTGTACTAGCTCTTCTAGCGATTGGGGACAGCCAAATTGTTTTATGTATTGATTGGTAGCGTATAGTTTTAAATATGATGCTTGGATCAAATCAACTTGATAATCGGAACTCAACGGATGGACTGTACTAATTGCAATATTTATATTATCATTATTAAAATCTATGGGTCTTAGCATTCTATCTACAACAATTTGGACCTCAGGAAACTGCTCGAGAAACTCAGGGATTATTTTAGGAAGTATACCTTGATCACATAAACCGCTAACTGCGATTTTGATTTTACCTGGCAGGGATTTAAAAGTAGCCAAGCTATCCTCATATGCTGCACTAATTTTTTTAAACTCAGGTTGAAGATTATCATAAAACTGCCGCCCCATTGTTGTTAGCTGGAAAGTCCGACAATTCCGATTAAATAATTGTATCCCCAGGCTATCTTCCAAGTTTTGGATTCGCCGGGTAATTGTCGACTGGGCCACATTTAATTCTCTGCTAGCCTGGTGGAAGTTACCAATCTCAACTATATGAATAAATAAATTAATATCGTCAAACATTCAAGTTAACCTCTACTTAAATTTATTTGATTTGGAGTTTTTGTTCGATAAATTTAACAAATAGCTGCTCAAGGTTACTTTGCACCGAACCGCTACGGATTAGAAATAATGAGCTTTCTCCAAACACATAGTCGCTTAATACAGGAACAATAGTTTTATTTTGCAATAGATTTTCTACCATTATGTCCCATGCACCTACGATAAAGGTACCATACCTAGCCATTTCAATAGCTTGAAACAAATGGTTAACATATAATTTGGCACTGTAATCGTATATCGTTTCTTCATTTTCCCGAACATTGTATACCTTATAATTATTTACTACCTCACCATATTCATTAACGATTCCAATACATTGATGATTCTTTAATTCATCTAAAGTTGTAGGTGCGTCATGTAGGTCGATATATTTTGGGCTTGCATACAGCTTTAGGTAGATTTTTCTTAACAATTTCACTTTACTATCTAATGACAAAGGTAAAACTGTGCTAATAGCAACATCAAAATTATCCTTTACTAAATCAATCGGGTTATTTGTAAATTCCAAAATCAGTTTAATATCAGGATATTTTTCAATAAATTCTGGTATAAATGGCGAAATAAGGCTACGCGAAATTAGAAGTGGCAGTGCTATTTTTAAAGTTCCTTTAATTTTACCCTGATCCACCGTTTCTTTAATTAAATTATTTGCATTTTTATATAAAGAGTAGAATTTATGATAGAGTTGTTCGCCTTCATTTGTCACTTCTAATAAGCCACGATAATTTCGCTTAATTAAAGGTACGCCAAAATGCTCTTCAAGGGCCTGAATTCGACGGCTAATAGTGGACTGGGTAGTTTTAAGAATTTTTGCGGTGCGGACATAGGTTCCAAATTCTACTACTTTTAGAAAAATATAAATATCATCCAGCATAACTTTAATCTTTTATAACTCTTACAAAGTATATTATAAACGCTTTGTCGTTAAGTGATTTAGACAAATTTCTATAAGCCATCTTTATAATAAACAACTGCTATTTTAATTATCATAATTCAATAGACTTTTTATGCTGGGAGGTAGTCTAAACATATACTTATTTAAACCAAATAGAGAAAACCAGCAAATGCTGGTTTTTTTCTATTATACTAATTTTGGCAGATAACGCTTAATAAAATAACCGGCTAGCACCTGAAGTAACAGAGTTGGTCGTAGCTCCGCCAGAAGACTGTTTTGTAGCAGCTAGCGACGATGTTGGCTGGCAGTCAGGAGTGCCCCACTCTGTAGCTCTTTTACATTGATAAACTTGTGCTTTCCCAGGTCTTATCGTTACAGTTACATTGCTATTTGCACTAAATCCGCTCACGTTAAGGACATTAGTTACACCTTGTGGGGCATACCAGATATCGCTATTAAAATTATCACCTTTTTTAATTGCAATTGAGCACACTGGATCATGAATCGCATTTCCATTTACGGAAACTGTGATACAGTAGTCTCCGGCTGGAGGTGTTTGTCCTACTGGATACATCGGAGGCATGATACTAAACGTATAAGTAGAACCTGGGGTATCACCATTTGCCGTCCAACCGACACTACTGCCATCTAAACCCATACCGCCAAAATTAAGACCGAAGTTAATATTGTACGGCAGATAGCCACCCTTCTTCATTACTGTATTAAAGTATAAATTATTTATACCTGATTGCAATGTTTTATACCCGTTGATCGCTGTTGCACCTGGGTCTGTAGTAATTGTATTTGCTGAAGCATTAATATATGGAGTACTTACAGTAGTTGTATCTATTGTTAAAGATCCAGTAAAATGTTCTAAGTTATCGGCATATGCTGAAGTTGCTGATAAAGCGGCTAAAAGTGCTAATAATTTTTTCATTTTGGATACCTCCGGTTTAGTTTGAAACTGTTTAAGATGTTTTATCTTCCTATGCCAAGATAATAACAAGTCCCCAGCTATGCAGACAATAGCTATATACGCATATTAGATATGCAATTTCGAAAAATCGATTCGAAGAATTAAAATATTACATGAGTTAAGGTAACTTGATTCGGTTTAAATATGTGGACATTAAAAATAAATCTTGCAAAATCTTTTTACTAGTCTATTAGCGGATCCAATATTTAATCAGTAAGCTAACTTTGCATAATTCATTTTAGATAAATTTCAATTAAATTAACAAATTAACCTTAAATAAGCGGCTCCCAAGCTACGATTCTTACATGAGTTTTAAGTTATAACTTTATGTGTAATTAATAAAATTACAAAAAACAGCAAAATTAAGAAAAATTTATGTAGCTTAAAATCAACATAAAATTAATTTGTTCACTTATTTACTACAATCACCACAAAATAAATCTACTAAAAAAGCAATTTTTTTAATTTTTTGTTTGATATATGTTAATTAAAAATCAAATACAATCAGGGACTTATGCGGTCGCAAAACTTGACAAAGCAACTACCATCATGTAACAATACCCCCCTTGGCACTTTTCGCTGCTAGCAGCGACTAAAGTTTTTCGTTTTACTTTTTTATAAAGGAACGTTATTTTCACCTCGAACCCTCTTAACAAGGAGAAGAAATGTCAGTATTAGTAGTCTCAGCACAATTGTGCATGGCAATTAACCTATATAAAGAATGCCGAGGGGCATCAGACAAAGAATGTCAATTAATTAATCGGGTAGTAATAAATAGAATGCATGATACTGGACAAAGTGCATGCGATGTTATTTTTGAAAAAAATCAGTTTAGCTGGACTCGTCAAACGCCGAAGAAGCTTAATTTTACTAGTTACAGCCAGATGATTAATTATTACAAATTAAAAGATAGTGTACAATTGGTACGTGCTTTTTATAATGTAAATAAATCACAGGAAGATGCGAGTTTCCAGAATATCTCGCAAGCAATGACACATTATTATGATAAATCAATTGAACGGCCAAGATGGGCACGTGATATGCAAGTAGCATTTCAAACAAAAAATTTTATATTTTTCAACGCTTAGCGTCTAGACTCATAGCAACTTATAGCGCTCCACTACCTCTCGCAATCAATAGCCAATTAGAACAGCAGATCTCAGATAATTTATTTGCAAATAAGCAATTATTTGACATTTGGCAAGTGGAGCTGACTAAATACCAATTCGGGTTACATATAAAAAGGCAGCCATTAATTTGGCTGCCCTATAGTTAAAAGCACTACTCTTAGCGAGCTAAAATTTCACGTAATACATATGGTAAAATTCCGCCGTGCTTATAGTACTCAACTTCAATTGGCGTATCTATACGGCATAAAACAGGTATATCTTTTACCTTACCATCAGGGTAACTTACTCTTAAGATTAGGTCTTGCTGTGCTTTCAAATCATTAGTAATACCTAAAATGTCATAAGTTTCATTTCCAGTTAACCCAAGGCTCTCAGCTGAATCTCCTGCCTTAAACTGTAAAGGTAACACTCCCATACCAACTAAGTTAGAACGGTGAATACGCTCAAAGCTCTTAGCTATAACAGCTTTAACGCCCAATAATTGGGTTCCTTTTGCAGCCCAGTCACGCGATGAACCAGTACCATATTCTTCACCCGCAATAACCACCGTCGGAGTCTTATTAGCAATATACCCCATTGCAGCTTCATAAATAGTAGTCTGACTGCCGTTATATAAGGTATAACCACCCTCAACGCGTGAACCATCTTCTTTTGCAGGAATCATTAAGTTTTTAATTCGAACGTTAGCAAAAGTACCGCGCATCATTACTTCATGATGTCCGCGACGAGAACCATATGAATTAAAATCTTTTGCTTCAACGCCATGCTCAAGTAAATATTTACCAGCAGGAGTTGTTGCTTTGAATGAGCCAGCTGGAGAAATATGGTCAGTAGTTACAGAATCCCCAACAATTAATAAAGGTTTCGCGGCCTTGATATCATGAATATCGCCATAAGTCATGCCAAAGTCGCTAAAAAATGGAGGTTCGGCAATATAAGTCGATTCAGGCCAAGTATAAACATTACCTGTTGCTGATTTAACATTATTCCATAAGTCATGATCTTTAGTAAAATCAGAATACAACCTTCTGTAAACATCTGGATTTTGTGCAAGTGACATCAGGCTGTTAATTTCTTCAGAGCTTGGCCAGATATCACGTAGATAAACATCGTTTCCTTGCTTATCCTTACCAATTGGCTCATTTGTTAAATCAATATTTACTTTACCCGCAATAGCAAAGGCAACAACTAAAGGAGGAGAAGCTAAGAAATTACCTTTAATGTTTGGATGAATCCGTGCTTCAAAGTTACGGTTACCAGATAATACAGCACAACCGATTAAGTCATTAGCAGAAATAACTTCATTTACTTCGGGTTTTAAATCACCCGCATTTCCGATACAAGTGGTACAACCATAACCAACCAAGTTAAACCCTAATTGATCCAAATATGGCTGCAATCCAGATTTTGTAAGATATTCTGTTACAACACGAGAACCTGGGGCCAATGAAGTTTTAACGCGTTTATGGACAGTTAGCCCTTTTTCTACAGCTTTTTTAGCCAGTAGTCCAGCTGCTAAAAGAACAGTTGGATTTGAAGTATTCGTACATGAAGTAATTGCAGCGATCAAAACATCGCCATTACCAAGATCAACCCCATCCAATTGTGTAGGGTAGCGTAGAGTCAAATCCTCTGCTTTCTTATTGAAGCCATTCTCAGCAATTGATTTACTAAATAACGAATTAAAAGTTTCTTTCATTTTATCAAGTTCAATTCGGTCTTGTGGACGCTTAGGCCCTGCTAAAGATGGTTTAATTGTAGAAAGGTCAAGAGTCAATGATTTAGTATATTCAATTTCGCCGCTTCTTGGCATCCCAAACATTTCTTGGGCTTGGAAATATTTTTCAAATACTTCACAGTCCTCTTCCGAACGGCCTGTAGCACGCATAAAACGCACTGTTTCACCATCTACTGGGAAAAAGCCCATCGTTGCACCGTATTCAGGAGCCATATTAGCTATTGTCGCTCGGTCAGTTACAGACAAACTTGCTGCACCTTCACCGTAAAATTCCACAAATTTACCCACCACTTTTTCACGGCGTAACATTTCAGTAATAGTAAGCACAAGATCAGTAGCCAATATTCCTTCGTTCAATTTACCTTTTAATTCTACTCCTACCACATCAGGAGTCAAAAAGTAGACTGGTTGGCCAAGCATGCCAGCTTCGGCTTCAATTCCGCCAACTCCCCAGCCAACTACTCCTACCCCATTGATCATAGTAGTATGTGAATCAGTACCAACTAGTGTATCTGGATAAATTACCCCATCTTTTTGCTGTACACCTTTAAATAAGTACTCTAAATTCACCTGATGAACAATTCCAATACCTGGAGGAACTACACCAAAAGTATCAAAGGCTTGCATACCCCATTTCATAAACTGGTAACGCTCATTATTACGCTCAAATTCTAATTCCATATTTTGGCGAATTGCGTTGGTATTTCCATAGTAATCAACTTGCACCGAGTGATCAACAACTAAATCAACCGGAACGAGCGGTTCTACAATCTTAGGGTCTTTGCCAAGCTTATTTGCAACACTACGCATAGCTGCTAAGTCGCATAAAAGAGGTACTCCAGTAAAGTCTTGTAAAACCACACGAGCTACTACAAAAGGAATTTCTTCTACACGTTCAGCCTTAGCCCCCCACGTTGCCAACTGTTTAACATGCTCTTCCGTTACTTTAACGTTGTCGTAGTTACGCAACACTGCCTCAAGTACAATTCGAATCGAAATTGGTAATTTTTTTAGATTAAAACCAGCTTGGGATAATTTTGGTAAAGAGTAGTATTTATAAGACTTTCCGCTCTTAGTGGATAATTCTGACTGGGTGTTAAATAGATTATGCATGATTTGCCCCACAAAATATTCATTTGCAATATTTTAGCATAATTTAATAGGCTATGTACTAGTCTCGCTCATCAAAATATTTTCTTTGTATAACTTAATCAAGAATTTAATTTAATCTATTCATAACTTTAGAGCTTCATCAAAGAAAAGTCTTGTGTTGTCAACAGAATTTTTAGCCTTGCTGACGATTAAAGCTAATTAATTAGATTGATCTTGCCGAGTATGAAAACGACATGATACAATCTCAAAATAAAAGCTTAACCATAAATTTGAAGTAATTTAAGAAGGTACCAAGGATCATGGATTATACTCTCGAAGTTAAAACATATTTAGAAATGCATAGTTCTCATTCTAACCCCAAAAGCGTCCGCGCAATAGCTGAAGCTTTAACTATCCCCGAAGTAGAAGCAGGTCTGGCAATTCATAACCTTATTCAGAATCGTGTAGTTAAAATTAATGAAACTGGAAGTTCTGAAGGCTTACTCTACTATATTTAAACTTTTGCTATTCACTCTCAAATCAAGATAATTACGCGAATTCCACTCTTTATACCGCAATAGGCAAAATTAAAACGAGCGGTTCGCGTTCATAGCACTTAAAGACACTTTAGCTTATTTACACAACACTGTCATAATTCACTACAAAAAGCTTTAAATGTTTAATATTTTATTACACAAACTCTACAATATAAATAATTTTCGTGTAAAATAACACATGGGCTAAATAAATACTTAATTCGTTCAATGTTTAGTTTAATTCATTCTAGAACGAAATAACTAGCATCGATAAATTGGCCTCTTTAAACTTCATATTGCGCAAGTAAATACGTCAGAAAAGAATTCCAGAATAATGTTAGCCACTTCATTAAACAGCTTTGCCATTAGTATTATCTCAATCTTAATCATACTTTTAATAACAGCTGCAATGCATGCCATTATGCATCAACTGGGACGGCCATTGCTCCTTGGCACAATTTTCGCGGCTATCATCATTACATCGCTTCATCTACCAAAATCTTATTTTGACATTAATAATATTGGTATTATTGGCGAGTTTGGGCTTAATTTATATATTATGTTAATTGCCAGCCAATTTGATTATCAGGTTTTAGTTCGCCAAAAACAAATTCTAATTCTTCCATTTATCAGTATGATTATAATGATTATAATCGGCTTCATAGCTTCGCCCTTTTTGTTTAAATTTAATAATAACCAATTGGACTATTCAATTTTTAGTCTTATGATCGGTTTATTATTATCATCTACTTCAATGTCATTAATCGTACTATTTATTCATGAAAGTAATTTAGACACTCATCCTATTGGCCACATCGGCTTACTATTGACAACTTTAGAGGACTTAATATTCACGTCTTTTTATGTGGTATTTTTTAATAAAATACAACATAATTCCATACCGTCAACAACCAATAAAACCTATCTTATAATCATCTTGCTTATTATAGTACTTTCTCCTATATTAATTAAGAATATTGCGAAATTAATCAAATCCAATTTAGCAATGCTTTATTTTATACTCTGTGGTACTTTAATAGCTTGCCTAGTAGCTTATATTGCTAATGTTCACTTGAGTTTAGGTGCGTTACTCTTTGGCCTAATGCTGCCACGCAAAAACCACCTTATCCAAAATATTATGTCTAAAAGCAGTGACTTACTAAAAATAGTTTTTATTCCAATCTTTTTCGTATTTTTCACTAATTCACTTTTTACACATTTAAATCTCAATTTACATATATTAAGCATCGGAATCATTACTGCATTTATCGTTTTCGTAACTAAATTTGCTTTAATCTACCTTACAGGTAAAACTTTTTACCATTACTCCAACGCTAAATCAATTTTCCTTGGGTCTCTATTAAACCTGCGAGGAATAAGCCAAATTATTATCATTCAGACTTGCTTTGAAATGAAACTTATTTCTACTTCAATATTTACCATATTCTACATTACGGCAACCATTACTACTTTTGCAGCTACAAGTTTAATGTTCTACTGTCGACGCTTTATCAAATGACAGCTTCGCTATTTCAATAACCGGATGAAATTAGATATAAATAAGCAAAATTGCTTATTAATTAATAAGTTATAATTAGTTATAATAATTACATATTAGTATACACGCATTACTCAGCTGCATAGATAGGTTCCTCCTACTGGCTATTTCTAGTAAATAACGTAAAGCTGAGTTGTAATTTTATTTTTCAAATTATACAAATAGGAGTGATTTTATGACTAAACAACCAACAATCCAAATAATTTTAGCTAACATAGCAAGGAAAATGGATGAAGCTCAAGTAGCTTCAAACATGTGTGGAACACTATAATTTTTATTTAGCCAAATAATTAAAAGGGCCAGTATTGTTATTAATACCGGTCTTTTTATTATTGCAAAAGTTCTTAACAAGGATATCTGATGGACTTTGGATTAACCCTTAGCAAGCTATTGGAGATACCTCTCTCACAAGAAGTAGCTGAACGATACAGAAAATCGTTTCCCCAAAATAAGCTTACAGCAGAAGTTGCCTTCCGTGAATTATTAAAATATTTATGGATTTGTGATAAATTAAAAAAAGATAAAATCGCACAACCACAAAATCCAGAATTCAACTTTAATATATATATTCAAGATGAAATGCAAGAGATTGATGACTTGTGGCACACATATCTCTTATTTACCAGGCAATACCAAAAATTATGTCTAAATGCATTTGGCCGTTTCATCCATCATGAGCCGGTAACTCATGAAGAAAACAAAATGAAAGATAAAGAGGAGTTCCTTTTTGAAACTCAAAAAGCGTTGGAATATGTGTATGAACACCTAGGGGAAGACACCTTGAAAATTTGGTATAAAGAATATTTTCCTGATTAGCAGTATCTTATTAAGGCTAAGTCTCTCTTGACCTCCCGTTTATTGAGATTAAAGAGACTTAGCCTAATATTTATTCAACCTGTAAAATCGCCAAGAAAGCAGTTTGTGGGATTTCAATATTTCCTACTTGCTTCATTCGTTTTTTACCAGCTTTTTGTTTTTCTAATAATTTTTTCTTACGGCTAATATCACCGCCATAACATTTGGCAAGTACATTTTTGCGTAAAGCTTTAATTGTTTCCCGAGCTATAATATGTGAACCAATAGCTGCTTGAACTGCAATATCAAACATTTGCCGCGGTATAAGTTCACGCAGTTTAGCAGCTAGCTCACGGCCGCGATATTGTGAATTAGCTCGATGCACAATCAACGATAAAGCATCTACCCTTTCGCCATTGACCAGGATATCCAGTTTTACCAAGTCAGATGCGCGAAACTCTTTAAATTCGTAATCAAACGACGCATACCCGCGTGAAACGGATTTTAATTTATCAAAAAAATCCAGGACAACCTCATTTAAAGGCATCTCATATGTAAGCATTACCTGGCGACCCATATACTGCATATTCATCTGGACCCCACGTTTCTGATTACACAAGGTCATTACCGCACCGACATAGTCATTTGGCACTAAGATATTGGCAGTTATTATAGGTTCCCTGATCTCTTGAATTCGGCTTGGATCTGGTAATTTTGCCGGATTCTCAACCGCTGTTATCTCACCAGTTTTATCAAGCACTTGATAGACAACTGTTGGCGCGGTTGTAATTAAATCCATGTCAAATTCGCGTTCAAGCCGCTCTTGAACGATTTCCAAATGCAATAGGCCTAAAAAGCCGCACCTAAAACCAAAACCTAAAGCCTGTGATACTTCCGGTTCAAAATTTAACGACGCATCATTTAACTTTAATTTTTCTAGTGAGTCACGCAGGGCATCATAATCGTGCGATTCAACAGGGTATAAGCCAGCAAACACCTTGGGCTGGATTTCTTTAAACCCTGGGAGCTGCTCTTGCGCAGGATTAGAATCTAGGGTAATAGTGTCCCCTACTTTAGCATATTGTAATTCCTTGATCCCTGCAATTACAAAACCTACCTCACCCGCCGATAACTTAGTCCGTTGTACCGATTTAGGTGTAAAAACTCCCACTTGTTCACACAAAAATACTGCTTTATTACTCATAAAGCGAATTTTGTCTTTAGGCTTTAATTCACCGTCGACCACCCGAACCAACATTACTATCCCGACATAATTATCAAACCATGAATCGATAATTAATGCTTTTAATGGTTTTGCTAGATCCCCATGCGGCGGCGGAACCTTATTTACAACTAATTCTAGAACATCTTGCAAGCCAACCCCGCTTTTAGCAGAGCAATGAACAGCTTCTGCTGCATCCAAGCCAATAATATCCTCAATTTCTTGGGCCACCCTATCTGGCTCAGCTGAAGGTAGATCAATTTTATTTAAAACTGGTAAAACCTCAACGCCAAGCTCAACTGCAGTATAACAGTTAGCAACCGTTTGCGCTTCAACACCTTGCGAAGCATCAACTACCAGCAATGCACCCTCACACGCCGACAATGAACGAGATACTTCGTACGAAAAATCCACATGTCCCGGGGTATCGATCAAATTAAGATTATAAATGTTACCATCTTTGGCTTTATAATTTAGGGCAGCTGTCTGCGCTTTAATTGTAATTCCACGCTCTTTTTCAATATCCATAGAGTCAAGAACCTGGCTATCCATTTCACGCTTGTCCAAGCCACCACAAAATTCGATAAACCGATCAGCAAGAGTCGACTTGCCATGATCAATATGAGCTATAATTGAGAAATTCCGTATATGTTTCATAATATCCTAAAGGTATCTACCTAAATTAACTGAAAACCTTTGTTTTCAATCGATAAAGTCTTTATACTTATCCAGACTAAAAGCGCGATGTTCGAGTACTTTAATTCTAAAATAGTAAAATTTTGGTCAAAATATGTAGATTATAGCATAATCTCTAGCTGCTTGAGACAACAAAAGCGGGTTTTCAAAACCCGCTTTAAATTGATAAATGCTAATTAATTCCCATTTGGGCCTGCAACAGTTATTGGTACGAAAACGGTAACAAACTGTTGACCATCCGACCGCAAGATTTTTAATGCTATGGTTGAATTAGGTTTAAGCTTGTTAACTATATTCATAAACTGTTTCAAAGAAGTTACCGGAGTATTGGCAACACCTACAATAATATCACCAGCAGCAACCCCCTGGAATTGCGCATTACTGTTTACAGATTGAATTACTAACCCTCCAGGAATTTTATTGCCTAATTGTTTTAATTGGTCACCTGTTAGCGGACTAACAACAATCCCTAACTTATCAATTTGTTTCGGTTGGGCTTGGCTATTGGCTATATTGGTACTATTTGATGTCTGAGCCGCCATAGTCGTTGCTACTACATTGATGGCCTTATTATTCCGCCAAATGGTCAAGTTTACCTGCTTATCTGGCCCTAGGTTACTGACTACCTGTGGCAGTATTGCAGTATCGTAAACTTCCTGACCATTGATTTTTAATATTACATCACCAATCTGAATGCCAGCTTTTTCAGCGGATGAACCAGGTTCTACCCCATTAACTAACGCTCCTTTAGCGCTAGATAACCCAAAAGACTGGGCTAAATCATCGGTAATTGGTTGTACTGCTATTCCTAAACGACCATGAACTACTTTACCGGTTGCTTTTAACTGGTTTACTACCCGCATCGCATAATCAATCGGAATCGAAAATGAGATTCCCATATATCCGCCACTTTTACTATATATTTGCGAATTAATTCCAACTACCTGTCCATTAAGGTTAATTAGCGGGCCACCTGAGTTGCCAGGATTAATCGGGACATCAGATTGAATAAAGGGGACCGTACTGTCATCCGGTAAATTTCGCGATAAAGCTGAAATCACACCTTGAGTAATTGTATTTTCGAGCCCAAACGGCGAACCGATAGCTACAACCCAGTTACCCGGTTTCAATGCATTAGGATCACCAATTTTAACCGGCGCTAAATTGTTTGCTGATATTTTTAGCAAGGCTACATCACTCGTTGTATCAGCACCTATTAATTTTGCTTTAAATTCGCGTTTATCGCTTAACTTAACTACAATACTATCAGCATTACTAACTACATGAGCATTTGTTAAGATGTAACCATCACTTGATAATATAAAGCCAGAACCTAAACCGCGTTGCTTGTATTTTTGTTGCTGCGGTGGCATCATCCGTTTAAAGAAATAATCAAACATTGGGTCGCCGGTGCTGCCAAATAATGGATTTTGCTGCGGTTGCACCTCTGTCGTGACATTGATATTTACTACAGATTTACCAACATTATCATAAATTGCAGAAAAATCTGGATAGGCCTGGGCTTGGCTAGCAGCAAGGTTGCTTGCTGATGCAAAAGTAGGTGCAGCGCAGGCTAAAGCGGCAATAAAGCTAACTAGTATACGTCTTTTCATCGGTAACCTCATCAAATAAATTCAACATAATTTATATAAGGCCTAAAACTAAAAATTCAATTAGAAAATTAAAATTTGGATTAAAGTTGCAGCAATAAACAAGCAATATATTAAACAAATTATCCGCGGTTAAATTAATTTACTCCAATAACGCGGCGTACACCCCAAATCTGGTTACGATAAAAACAATTGGTAAATATTCGATAGTCTGGCCCCTGATAATGGCTATCAGTAATAATCCACGCCCCTTGGTTGGCTGGATTATTTGCTGACCACCAGGCAACAGGTTGTGTTTCACACTGCTGATGAACCGTTCCGTAAACATCAGCAGTTGTTTGCGGAGCTAACATACTATTTAAAATCGATGTACTTTGTCCTACTTGTTGGCCAGTCCACATTACCACATGAGTTACTGTTTGACTATCATTATAATTGCATGCAGCATCTGAGGTAGCTGACGGATCTGATGCGCAGCCTGCAATGTACAGCAGATCACCTGGCTGCAAATTATTGAGCATAGCATCAGTAATCGCATTTGCTTGATATATACTGTTATGATTCAAATTATTCCCAAATACCGAAATATACCCCCCATGAGAATCACAACTATACCCATTAGCTTGCCCTCTTGGCCCAGCTAAAGTTCCATCAGCACAAACCAATTGACCAGCTGAATATAACCCGATTGGATCTGGCTCTGGATTATCTATGAAGCTTGCATCATTTGGACCATATTGGCTTTGGTTAGTAGCTTGGCCGGCTTGTAGAGCTACGGTACTGGTAAAATAGATTGACTCCGCATAAGCATAATTTAGCTTTGTATAATCGCTACAATCTAATCCATAACCATAATTACCCAAGCCATAATCTAAACTTGGACTAAAAGTATACCAGGCTGATGCCGTTTCATTACTCAAGCCAGTATAATTCCACCTACTAATATCCCCAAATGCATAAGTACTAGGCATGATATTTGATTCTATATCACAAGCATTAAAAGCGCTTTCAGGATTTTGGCTACTTGCAGCATACCATGTAGGTACATGGTGATGACAATAATTAACTTTTTGGCTAATCCAGTAACTAGCAGCAGCCAAAATGCGTTGTTGCTGCCAGCTGTTACTGGAATTGCAGACAGTTAGGTTACTTGGAAATGGAAGATTGGCAAGTTGAGGCCCCCATGTTGGATCAGCTGGTGCTGCACTTAATGGCAAGTTTGCAACTGCAGAAAAATTTGCTACGTTTACTTGGCAAAAATTAGATGGAGTAGTTGAACTTGAACTAGCACCATTGTTACACGCTACTAATAAGGAGCCGGCTAGGGCTAATAATAGAGCAATAGTTATTCTCTTCTTTTTCATGTAATTTCTCTAAAAAAACTTTTTTACGAATTCATTAGCTATCAAACTAGTCTAATGTTATTTATGTTACTTTGTATTATTGTCAGAACGATTAATCTAAGATTAGGTACATTTTTTCACCTTAATATGTTACTCTGGAACGGCATATTACTATATGATCGATCTTAAGATAAATCGTAAAAAATGTACTAAGAAGTTCCCCTGCACCCAAAGTCCCTTGGCTAATTAAGGACAGAGCATGTGTATTTAAAAGTGGTCTTTTATAATATAAGTGAGTGGGATCCAGACAAGTTAAAACTGCATTTATTTGAGAAAGGATAAAGATCCTCTTGCTGATTAAATAATTGTATGGTAGTCATACTGACTTAATAATACTGACTTTTAACCTGTAAAATTAAATTATTTTATTAGCATTATAGCACTACCTTGCATTTTTTAATTCACCAGTTAGAAATTGGTGTATAATGGAATTCAACAATGATTGATATGGCATACCCAATTCTAAAGCTTTTGCCTTTAATCCGATATAATCTTGCTCTTTGAGCCGAACATTTACAGCCCTACTTCTACTATTTGACTCTCGAAAGATTTTTGAATAATATTTACGAGTATCAGGACTATCAATAGAGTTAGTTTCACCGCTAACTAATGCATTTTGATACATTAGCTCTTCTTCATCTAAATCATCAATCGATTCCAATTGAGTTAAATCAAGATACTTCTCTTTTTTCATTTCCTTATCCCTTAATTAATTTGTTTGTTTTTCGGTTTCTATATGCCGTTTTTAGAAAAATCGAAGAGCTACTTATTCAATAAATAATTTTTAATAAGCCCGATAAAGTAAGCTAAAGATAATAGCATAGTAATACAAAAGCTAGCTGGCAGGTTGAACTGATAAGCACTTATAAGTGAAAAGATTAAAGAGATGTTCGCAGATAGAATACTTATTAAAATTATTTTATATAATGAGTCTCCCCATTGCATACCTATCGCCCCGGGAATAATCAATAACACAAACACCAATAGTGCTCCAACAACCTGGCAGGCCATCGAGACAGTTATTGCTAAAATTATAAAAAAGACTATTGATAATAATTTGATTTTTACATTTTTAGAAGCGGCAACAATCGGGTCCAAAGTAGCGAAAATCAAGGGGCGGCTAATGATTACCATTACCCCAAGCACCAACAACCCTAGTATTAGAAGAGTAACAATCTGTGTAGTAGAAACCGCAAAAATATTTCCAAATAATATAGCCATTACACTTCCGGCATAGTTATTTTGGAATAAAAATAAGAAGTATGCGCCAAGCCCTAATACAAAAGTTAGTACCACTCCAATAGCCAAATCATTTTTTTTAACTTTATCCCCCATAAGCCCCATAATTACTGAAGCAATTATATTTAATGCTAACTGACCAATCATTGGAGGGATACCAAGTAACGTTGCCCCTGCTGAGCCAGTTAAGCTCATGTGGCCTAACCCGTGAGCAGCAAATGCAGTCCGCCTTAAAATAACAAAAACGCTAACTATACCGCAAATCGTTGCTACAATTACCCCACTGCATAGGGCATTTTGCATAAAACTATACGCCCACATAACTATCCTCGCGCGCACATGAAATCGTTTCACAATAATGGACACCGTCAGGGCGAAAATGAATAAAACCATCTAAATGCATAGCTATTTCATGCATATCATGGGATATTATTAATAACCCTAGCTGCTCCCTTTCATGAATTTTTTGTAGTGCCTGAATAAAATGCTGTTTAGCTGCAGGGTCTAGATCAGCAAGAGGCTCATCAAGCAATAATAGCTTAGGCTTATTTATCAATGCCTGAGCAAGATAGATCCGTTTTTTCTGCCCTCCGGACAGAGTGCAAAATGGTTGGAAAGCATAATTTTTGGCGCCAACTAACTCGATTAGTTCCATCACCCGCTGATTTACCCTTTTACTAATAAAAGGTAACCCAAAACGCCAGCCAACATAACTACTTTTTATCAATGTTACGCCGCTCATTTGTTCGGATAAATTGATCTCACGCTCTTGGGGAATATATGAAATATGCCGGTTAACTTTACCCGGCTTATGGTTAAATAATTTCAAGCTTCCAGAAAAAACTGGTAAGATGCCTAAAATGGTTTTTAAAAATGTTGATTTACCGGCGCCATTCTGGCCAACAATTCCAATCCAGCGATTATTGGCTATTTCCATATTGATAGGTTGGCTAACGGCTTTATCATAACCAAGTACGAGATTTAAACAAGAAAGCATATTCTATTTACATTTACCTAAAGCATTATTAGTTGCATCTATTTCTGTAATTAGCCAGTCATGAATCGTAGACTTCTTGGGCATTGTTTCGCTAACGCCTACCACCGGAATCTGGTTTTTGCGGGCTAGATTTTGCATGTTTTTAGTAAGCGTATCCGAGACTTGGTTATTATAAAATAATATTTTAACCGCTTTTTTATTCAATAAACCTTGGTAATCTGCAATCATTTTTGGTGTGGGTTCAGTATCATTCATGACTTTCCATTGAAAATCTTCACCTTCCATTTTTAGCCCCATTGCTGCAGCCATATAACCAAATACCGGCTCTGTCGCTGTTACTCTAGTTCCATTACAGCGTTTATAAACATTGGCTATCGCCAAATCTACTTGTTGGTAGCTATTTAAAAAATTAGCGAGATTGGAATTCGCTTCTTTGGCAGCAATAGGATTTAATTGCCCAATCTTTGAAGCAAGTAATTTTGCCAATATAGGAAAAGTATCAGGTTTATACCATAAATGTGGGTTTGCTCCTGCTTTAGCTTTTACTAACTTAGATACATCGATAACTAAAACCTGGCTTTTATTTACATTTGCTAACATTTGATCGATCCAAGTATCGTATCCTGCACCATTGTAGATAATTATTTGAGCATCGGATAAAGCTTTGCTAGTAGCTGGAGTCGTGGCAAATAAGTGAGGGTCGGCATCCGGGTTTTCAATTATACTTTGTACCTGAACTTGGGTGCCGCCAATTTCCTTGGCTAGCTCCCCATAAAAGTTTTCTGCAGCAACTATTTTGATTGGTGAAGCTAATACCGAACCGCAGATAATTAAGTTTATAGCCGCAGCCTGAACTAATTTTCTTAGCATTTAACTGTTTCCCTTTTGTAATGTAAAATCAACTGTTACATTGTAACATTATCAGACAAATACTGTCAACCCTAGTATAAACAAAACGTTAGTCTATCAACTTTTAAAAAAGATTATAATAATGGTATGAATACAAATGCGTTTATGAAATACACTATGCAACATAAGTTATTAGAAATAATGAGCTACTGTAAGAACCACAACATAAACATCACTAGCCAGCAAGCATTAATATTGGAAATAATTGTAGCGAATAATAAACCAATTACTGCAAATGAGATTTTGCTTAAACTAAGAGAATCCAATCCTAAAGCTAATCGGATGACAATTCATCGTGGTTTAGATTATTTGGTAAAAGCTAATTTAATTCATCGCATTCTTTATAACCTCACTTATAAATTATGTAACCACTTAGATACTCATGGCTGCCAGATTCTTATTTGTCAAAAATGCGGTCAGCAAATTGAATTACATCTTGACCATGTGAAGGAAACCTTAGCTAAAGCTAGTGCTAGCCATGATTTTGTGATTTCTAACCCAATAGAGATTACCGGTTATTGTAAAAAATGTATTTTAAAGGAATCTATGGATGAAAAAACTTAATGTAAATACGAAATTTGATGCAGGAAGCATAGTTGTAGTAGATATCAATAATCCACAAAACCTTCGTTTTAAAATCCGCAATGATACAAATTCACACTTCGCGCAGTGGTTTTATTTTCAATTAAACAATGTTCAACATCAAGAGATTACCCTCAATTTAGAAGAATTGGACAAAACTGCCTATCCTGGAGGCTGGGAGAACTATAACGTTTGCGCTAGCTACGATAACCAATACTGGTTTAGGATTCCATCTGATTATAAAAATAACACAGTTAGCTGGACAGTAACACCTGAAGCAAACTCAATCTATTTTGCTTATTTTGAACCTTATTCTTATTCCCGCCACATGGAACTAATTGGCCTTGCCCAAGCAAATTCTAATTGTGAACATATCGTTTTAGGTTCAACCGGTGAAGGGCGTAACCTTGATTTATTGGTAATTGGCGATAAAAATGCCACTAATAAGATTTGGTTAACCGCCCGCCAGCATCCAGGCGAGACTATGGCGGAATGGTTTATGGAAGGCTTAATCAAGCGGCTACTTGATGACCAAGACCCAATTGCCAATACCTTATTAATGGATAGTGTATTTTATTTAGTACCGAATATGAACCCGGATGGGGCATATAATGGTAATTTAAGGACTAATAGTACAGGTACCAATTTAAATCGTGAATGGCTGACTCCATCTCTTGATAAATCACCGGAAGTATACTTTGTTCGTCAAAAAATGCTGGAAACCGGGGTTTCAATGTTTTTTGATATTCATGGCGATGAGGCGCTTCCTTATGTGTTTACTGCAGGCTGTACCGACAACCCAAGTTACAGTGAAAAGCAACGAACTTTAACTGAATTATTTGAAAAAGCTTTTGTATTGATCAACCCCGATTATCAAACGGAATTTGGCTACGAGAAAGGTCATTTTACCTCAGACACCCCAACCCTTGGCACCAACTGGGTCGGAAATCAATTTGATTGCCTAGCTTTGACTCTCGAAATGCCTTTTAAGGATAATGCTAATTTACCAGATCTTAACCACGGCTGGAATGGATATCGCTCATTTATTCTGGGCGAAAGCTTACTAACTGCAATTAACGTAGTAAAGAAAACAGCTAAAACCCTTTAGTTCTTCACCCGAACCGGTGTTAAAATTATCTCGGTTTAGCGCCTATTAAAAAAGCTCAGTTTAACCAACTGAGCTTTTGAAATAATACACTACTAATTGTTAATCTAAAACTAGAACCCCAGCATGCCATAGATAGCCTGAAACCGCAGCGGCGATTACTATAACAGCACACATGACAATTTCAAATTTATTTTCAAACAGTTTCCGTCTCTCTTCTCTACGAGCTTTTGCAAACAGGAAAATACCGACAAAGTACATAAGGCTGGATATAGCCAAGTATTTTAATCCCCCGGCATAAATCATCCATACCGCATAACTAACCGCCAAAGTTCCTTTGATTAACTCATAATAATAAATTTTTCTTTCGGTAATAATTAACTTGAAGGCGTACATTGCCGCTAAAAGGTATGGCACCAATACTAAGCTTGTAGCAACCTGAATCATATTTAAATAAATAGCACCTGTATAATGGGCGCAGATAATAAAGAATTGTAATACCAAGCAACTCAATAATGCAGCATTTGTAGGAACTTCTTTTTTATTAAGTTTCGTCAGAAAACGCGGCATTGTTTTATCACATGCCGACAAATAAAGTATATTCATAGCCAACATTTGCCATGCAAGCAACGCCCCTACCACACAGATCATAACCGCAAATCGAATCATATTTGCGCTAATTGGGCCAACGACTAAAGCCATCACCCCAGCAGTAGAAGGAGTTTGTAATGCTTGAACTTCGGATGTTGGCAGAATACCAAATGGCAAACATGAAATTAATGTATCGATAAGTAACACTACAATTACCGCAAGCATGGTAGCGCGGCCAACATCTTTCATTGATTTAGCATGAATAGCATAAATACACGCTGCCTCAATACCCAAAAAGTCCCACACGGTCACTAGCATTGTCGCTTTAATCTGGTCAAACATACTGCCTAAATGTAGGTCATGAGTAGACATATTTGCCTTAAATACACTCCACTTAAAGCCGAAAATAAATACGATTATAACCGCGGCCAAAGCTAAAAGCTTAACTGTGGTAATAGTGATATTTACAATCGATGCCTCTTTTACTCCTTGGACCATAAGCGCATAAACCACCCAAATCAGCAAAGATTCGCCAATAAATGCCGGCATGGTAGCGCCAGCAGTTGCGCCATGTCCAAAAATCCCAAAAAAGTTGCCAAGAGTTGCAAAAATATAAATTAAATAACTTGCATCGCCAAGTAAGGCATTTAACCAGTAACCCCAGGCCGAACTAAAGCCGACGTAATCGCCAAAACCAAATTTTGCATAGCCATAAATACCGCTTTTAATATCAGGGCGTTTGTTACTTATATAAACAAAAGACCACCCAAGAGCGAGCATCCCGAGAGCAACAATTCCCCAATGGAGAACAACGGCAACGGCACCTGATCGATTGGCAATATTTTGAGGAATATCAAATACACCGCTCCCCATCATTGAGCCGAAAGTCAATGAAAATAAAGCAAAAAACGTTAAATCTTTATAATCAACGTTTTGTCCGCTAGTCTTTCCAGCCATGAAAACTTCCTTTATAAACTAGAAATATATCCGCCGCCATTAAAAGCTTATTAACTTCTCAAGTTTTTTTTAAGATTATTATTTTTATTAACTAGTTAAGAATTATACAACTATTTTTAAATTTGATAGTTGCTAATTATATTGCTGAATTTAGTTGCAGGTCATAATAGCCGCACATCTGAAACGGTTAATACGCTTATTTTGTTGAATTTCAATAACTTATGAAGCCACACAGTTAGGATATATTAGGATTTTACTGTTTTAAAAAACCATAATTTTGCTAAGCAGTATAATTAATTTAGTAATTTCTAAACAACGTTTAAATCTATTATACTAATAAAGTCACTCTTTAATTATAGAACAAACCAAAAATTACAATATTATTTTAAGATTTAGCTTTTAAGTATTACCTATGTTCATTTAATATTCCTATTTACTTAAGCAATGTATTTTATAGTAAGCATGAGAAAATGATAATTAGCAATACACGAAGTACCCCATACAATAAAGACGTCTATATGGCTAGAATCCAAAACAATAGACAAAATATTAGTAAACTAGATGAGATAGTAGTCCTTAATGATAATTTAGAACAATTAATCAGTCAAAAAGTAGAGCAACAGGGGTTAGCTAACAAAAGTGTGCTAACTGATGCTGATTATAGGGATATATTAGAGGATCTACATAAAAATCCAAGCTGCCACGCTATTTTAGAGTCATTAAATTTAAAGTCAGTTTCACGATATTCCTTTTATTCTAACAGTCGTGCCACCGGTAAAATCGAAGCCTTACAAACCATGCTCCCAAGTTTAAAAGTGAGTATTTCTCCAGACTCAGAAGAATTAATAAAAAAATACTTTTGCCAAGAGACTAAGCAATATTTTAATAAAATTGCCCAGGACAAAACTCAACTGGAATTATTCATAAAACGGGTATATTTCAATTTGCTAAACGCAATTAATGAAAAAGTTAAAGAAAAAGTTAATGAAGAATATAAAAATAACTCGATTAAACGTTATGAGTGTCTTGTTGAGGCTAAAATAAGGGGCAATCTTATTTCTGACACTTACATTGAAATTACTTTAGAGGATGGTCCAATCCCTGGCACTTATAGATATATACTTGATACCACCATAAAACAAGGGGAGCAGTGCTTTGATATAAGCCTAAAAGATGACCAAAAAAGAGAATTGCGCCATTATAATGTAAAAGCTAGTAATATTAACGAACCGCTAATCTGATATTTTTACCGACGTAATGCTTTTTAACCGCCTAAATCATTGAAAAAACCCTCTGCTTTTGCAGAGGGTTTTATAGTTACAGCAACAAAATGGCAGGTATTAGTACATACCACCCATACCGCCCATGCCGCCCATCTCCCCACCGCCCATAGCAGGCGATTCAGCTTTTGGCAACTCAGCTACCATAGCATCTGTTGTTAACATTAAGCCGGCAACTGATGCTGCATTTTGTAATGCCGTACGGGTAACTTTAGCCGGATCAAGAACACCCATTTCGATCATATCGCCAAATTGGCCTGTACCAGCATTATAACCAAATGAACCTTTGCCATTTAACACTTCGTTGATGATTACTGATGGCTCTTCACCGCAGTTTGCAACAATCTGGCGTAAAGGAGCTTCGATAGCTTTAAGAACGATTTTAACACCAGCTTCTTGGTCAGAATTAGCGGTATTAATTTTATCAAGTACACTACGTGCTCTTAATAACGCTACACCGCCACCAGCTACGATACCTTCTTCTACCGCAGCACGAGTTGCATGTAGTGCATCTTCTACACGAGCTTTTTTCTCTTTCATTTCTACTTCTGTCGCAGCACCAACTTTAATTACTGCCACACCGCCAGCTAATTTAGCTACGCGCTCTTGTAATTTTTCTTTATCATAATCAGAAGTTGAATCGGCAATCTGCTTACGAATTTGCTCTACTCTGGCTTTGATCGCGTCTTCGCTACCAGCACCGTCGATAATTGTAGTATTTTCTTTACCGATCTCTACGCGTTTTGCTTGTCCAAGCATTGCCAATTCAGCTTTTTCCAATGATAAACCAACTTCTTCAGCAATCACTTGACCACCAGTTAAGATTGCAATATCTTCAAGCATCGCTTTGCGACGGTCACCAAAACCAGGAGCTTTAACTGCAACTACTTTTAGAATACCGCGCATATTATTTACTACTAATGTAGCCAATGCTTCACCTTCAACATCTTCGGCAATAATCAATAAAGGACGGCCAGCTTTGGCAACTTGCTCTAACACGGGCAATAAATCACGGATATTAGAAATTTTCTTATCTACAAGCAAGATAAAAGGATTTTCTAATAAAGCCAATTGCTTATCTGCATTATTGATGAAATACGGTGATAAGTAACCTCGGTCAAACTGCATACCTTCAACTACATCTAGCTCATTATTTAAGCCACTAGCGTCTTCTACAGTGATAACCCCTTCTTTACCAACTTTATCCATTGCAGTTGCAATGATTTCACCAATTGACTCATCCGAATTTGCTGAAATAGATCCTACTTGCGCAATTTCTTTTGAAGTGGCACATGGTTTTGCAATATTTTTTAATTCTGCAACTAGGCTCTCTACTGCTTTATCAATTCCGCGTTTAAGATCCATTGGATTCATGCCGGCTACAACGTATTTCATACCTTCTTTTACAATTGCTTGTGCCAGAACTGTAGCAGTAGTTGTTCCGTCGCCAGCGATATCTGCAGTTTTAGAGGCTACGTCCTTAACCATTTGCGCGCCCATATTCTCGAACTTATCTGCCAATTCAATTTCTTTAGCTACAGATACACCATCTTTGGTAATTATTGGAGTACCAAATGAACGCTCAAGAACAACGTTACGGCCTTTAGGTCCCAAAGTAACTTTAACTGCATCTGCTAGAACATTTACTCCACGGACCATCTTATCACGAGCATCAATTCCAAATTTAACTTCTTTAGCTGCCATATTTTTAACTCCTTAATTGAGTATCAATTTATATAACCATATTCTAATTTAACTATTTATAACTCTGAATAATTAATTATAAATAGTAACTTCATTGTTTAATTTCTTGACTGTATGATTAATTAAGCAATTACAGCCAAAACATCATCTTCACGCATTACTAAAACTTCTTTACCATCAAGTTTTACCGCTTGGCCAGAATATTTACCAAATATTACTTTATCACCAACTTTTAAACTAACCGGATGGCGAGTACCATTATCCAACATCTTGCCATCACCTACAGCTACAACTACTCCCATATCTGGTTTCTCAGCTGCCGCGCCAGGTAATACTATACCAGAAGCCGTTTTCTCTTCAGCTTCTACACGTTCAACAACTACACGATCTTGTAACGGCTTAATTGTTGCCATAAAAACAACTCCTCTAAAAGTTTCACATAAAAATATAATAAATATTTGTTTATCACTGCATATATAGGTATATATGCTTATATTTCAAGTAAAAAAATTAAAATTTTTTTGTTATATTTAGAATAAGGCCTTAAGGAATTATTCTTAAGCAATATAAGCTAAATTGCTAGACAAGGATTTAATAGACTATTTTAGGGAAAAATTTTATTTGATTAAAGCAATAGAAATTTTTGATGGATATTTAATAATTTGATTAATTGGCGATATGAGTTTTGATTTAATAGGTGATGTTACGCACTTTCACAATTTTTGGCGAAATGATGAGATTTATTAAAATAGTTAATTGATTTATAACTAGTTATGTAGCATATAGATTTTATTTACGCCGGTAGCATAATTTGTTGATTTGTTTGAGTGCAGCGAGTTTATCAACAAATAGCAACCGAGTAATACAAAATCTTAGATGCGGAAGATTTGAGTTAGAAATCAGTTAACTTTTTAATATATCAGATAGACTCATTTAAATTTTATTATAGTGCGTAACATCAGCCATATTCTAGCGAATTGTGCTAGTTCAGGTAGCAAGAAACAATTTAAAAAAGCTTTTATTTAAATATGATTAAAAATTTGTTTCTCAGAAGTTAACAAATCTTATATGTCATTATAAGTAAATACGTAACTTTATTTAAAAGCTAATTTTAGTTACTATAGCCTCTAAATAAAGCTGGTCAATTTCATCAAAGGTATTATACTCATCACTATCTATGTCAAGTACCGCTGTTACTATTTGCGAACCATCAAATACCGGTACTACTATCTCTGATTTAGCAAGCGAGCTACAAGCAATATGACCGGGAAAAGCATCAACATCCGGAACAATCAAAGTTTGGGCACTTGACCATGCGCTACCACAGACACCTTTGCCATATTTAATCCGAGTACAGGCAATTGGACCTTGGAATGGCCCCAATACTAATTCTTTTCCTTTTACTAAATAAAAACCAACCCACAACCAATTAAAAGTCATTTTTAATGCAGCGCAGATATTCGCCAAATTGGCAATCAAGTCCGTTTCATTTGTTAGCAATGCAGCTATCTGCGGAATAAGCTCCTGATAACGCTCCTCTTTATTTCCATTACTGACCGTTAAGTTTTCAGCCATTTTGATTCCTATTATTTACTATGAAGTATTTTTTGAGCCGCTGCAAAATCCCCGTCAATCAATAGCTGACTTACTAAGAGGCTTTTATCAATACTGTTATGGATGCTAATCGATTCGTCCAGCATTGGCTTATTTAGTACATAACCCGCGACTTTACTGCTATCGCCAGGATGACCAATTCCAATTCTTAAACGCCAATAATCTTTGCCTATTACCCGATCAATATCTTTTAATCCGTTATGGCCGCCATTTCCGCCACCTTGCTTAAGCTTGGCAATTCCTGGCTTAAAATCAAGCTCATCATGCACTACCAAAATTTGGCCAGGAGCAATCTTAAAAAAACTGGCTAAAGCTTGAACCGACTTCCCAGATAAGTTCATATAAGTTTGCGGCTTTAACAAAAACAAGTCTTCATCATTCAATTTAGTTTTTGCCACTTCGCCAAAATATTTGCTCTCAATTGTAAAGTTTATTTTAAGTTTGCGCGCTAAAGCATCAACAAACCAGAACCCGGCATTATGGCGGGTATCCTCATACTCACGCCCGGGGTTTCCTAAACCAACGATTAGTTTAACTGACATTAATTTTTCCTTACTATCCGGCTATTTATTTTATTGATAAGTAGCTATTATACCCTAACCCCCTAATTTTTAGGTCTTAGCAAATCAAGTGAAGTTAGCCAAATATTTGGCCATCTATATTATGGATGGAAAGCTAAGGATTGTCATGTAATGAAAGGAAACGCAAAATCTTAATTAGCGGAACTAATAACTCTAATTTATTGTCATTCGTAAAATATTTAGAATGTTCCATATAAAAGATATATATTAGGTTTATATAGGACAATAGTTCCGCTCTTAGTAACCGCCGCGGAGTATCTTTTATTGTTGCATCAAAATTTTGGAATAAGGCTAGCGCATATTTTTGATACTCGAGAGAACCATGACTTTGCTCCAAACCAGTACCAATAAGTTCAAAAACATTCTTAAATACTTCTACTCGTGGAATTAAAGATTTATTCAAGACGATTGTTTTTATCCGGTTTATCTTTTGTTCTTGCGGTTTTAGTTTATCTTTAAGTTCATTGTATATATTTTCAGCAAGACATTCTATATGCCTGTCTAAAAATTGACTAGCATCATCAACATAACCTGCAGTTATTAGATTATAATAGACATATATAATCACATCAGGATGTTTATTGTTATAATTGTCAGTTATCCAACCGAGAATTTGGTTTATATTCTCGATAAAATCCTCATTTTCACCTTCATCATCGATAATTAAATCACTTTCACCTAGCAAGAATAGCTCTGCTGGAGAACCGATCCCAAACGCCACTAAACTTCTAGCTAGCAACCACAAAGCTGCATCATTCCCTTGACTTTTTTGCTCTTCAAGCCAAACTTTAAATTGCGCCTGAGTAAGAAGCAGTTTATCAGCGTTATTAATTTCCTCAATAATTTCCATATGATTAGCTAGACTTTTTTTCTGCCATATTGTACCCTCCCGGCTACAGACACTATATTTTAAATCATGAATCTCACCGAGCAAATAGACTAGATAATTTTTTATATTATCCCTATTTCCCAAGAAGTAATCAATATCTTGTGCTTCTCTAGTAAAAAAAAATTTATTTTTATCCTGGCTATTAAATAGAATTGACTGTTCTACCAAGGTAACATCTTTTATAGAAAATTCACAACATATCAGTATTAACTTTGAACGCAGCTCTGCAAATTCATTGCTATCGACCATTTTATAATAAAACTCAACATCTAATGTCTCATCATTATAATATGCTAATTTTTCATTACTCTCGATTTTGATTTCATCCAAGCAATAGTCATCTGAATTTATAGCTGCCTGAATCTGCTTAAGAAATAGTCTTAAAGCATTTTTTTTGGAAAAATCTAAATTAGTTATTTGCTCTAATTGATTTTTTAGATCATCAAATTTAATTGAAAATGCACTATTATAGACATCAATACTGGCACTGCTAAAATCTACTTTATCTAAATCTTTACCATCTAATATCAATTTTCTTATACCAATATCAACTTTCAAATTTAATTTGTTACGGAGCACCTGAAAAGCAGCGCCCGCTTTTAAGTTGCATAACCGTTTAGCACTAGGCATAGATTGCTGTATTTTACGTTTATTACTGATACGGTTTAGACCATTAAAATTAGTCTTTTGCATATTGGCTCCTTTATTAAATTTGCTATGGATTGCTTGAATAATGTGCCTTAAGAGTTAGATTTTATTGTTTATACGCATTAAGAATAAAATGCATGAGACGAAATTTATACATGCTTTTCTTAGTTGGATTAATTAAAGCTTCAGCTATATATAAGATTCTGGATTAGAGACTCAAATATTTTGTGGATCTTAGTCTAGATTATATATATTTGAAAATAGCCATTGCAGGCTTAAATATCCGATTTCAAAAGAATTGTTATATTAAGGAAACAGTACTCGGAAGGTCATTTTAAGCAGTGAGAAAGCTTGTAACTGATATCATGCACTAAAATAATATTTAATGTAGTCTATCTGATTTATTAAAAAGTTAATGAAAGTACCTAACATCACTTATAAGTATTAATCTAAGCATCCTTAGTAATGAATAAATCCATCACTAGGATGGATACTATAGTTAGCGAGGAAAGAATTTATCGTCCAGTACCTGCACTATTGTCCAATCACACTTAATAGGGAAAGTACCTTCATCCAGGCCTGTTTCTTTTTCAGCCTTAAGAAGCGCGCTGCCATATGCTTCTATAAAAATATCTGGCAATTTTGCTTTTAACGAAGGCATAATTTTCAGGTGCCTAACCAGAGCCCTACGCTGCTCCTTTATAGTTAATTCCCAGCTTCTACCACGTAAATTAGGTTGGTATGTCCATTTTAACAAATGTGTTAATAAAACAGCCAATCTACTCTCCAGCTCTCGTAACTCGCTTGCTCCCATAATTTGTATCTCTTCCATTAAGTGCTGTATATCCAATCTTTCTAATTCATTATTCTGCATAATTTTCGCTTGCTCCTGCGTCCAAGCATAAAAATCTTCATCATATAAGCTCAATGTTCCCATGTGACACCTCCTCCAAAAAATATATAGACTAATTATAGCATAAACTTAAGTAGTTTTTAGTGAGAGCTCCAAACAGGTCAAGCAACTAAAGCGCAACAAAAAAGCCTACGCAATTTGCGTAGGCTTTTAATTCATGTCTAAATAATTCAGATGAATTACTCATTAGATCCTTTAGCAGAAGGAACATCTGAAGGCGAAACGATTTCAGCTTCAGCAACTTCAGCAATTCCACCAGCAATTACCACAGCAGCATCATCGCCACGTAATAATTTTTCAAGTTTAACGCCTTTAGGAAGAACTAAATCTGATAAGTGAATCGTTTGACCTGCTTTAAGATTTGCTAAATCAACCTCGATGAAATGAGGTAAATTACTTGCTAATGCACGTACTTCAACTTCAGTAGATACGTGAGTAATATGAGCGCCTTGAATCTTAACCGCAGGAGCAGATGCCTCATTTAAGAAGTGTAGAGGGACTTTAATATGAATTTCTTCAGTTGCAGAAACACGTTGGAAGTCTAAATGTAATACTTCCGGACGGAAAGCGTGCATATGAAAATCACGTAACACAACTTTTTCTTCTTTACCAGCAATTTCCAAATCCAACACTGAAGTATGGAAAGCCTCTTTTTTTAGAGCATGGAAAATTGTGTTATGGTCTAGAATAACTGCCTCGGCTTCTTTGCCAGCACCATAAACAATAGCTGGAACTTTACCAGCATGACGCAGGCGGCGGCTCGCACCTCTACCGTGCGCTTCTCTAACTTCAGCAACTAATTTTGCATTTGACATAATTATATATCCTTAAATTATCTAAATTTAACAGCCAAGTCGCGACCAACTTGGCAAGAGGGCCCTATTTTACCATTAATTAAGCCTCATAGGATAATTAATTTATTGAGCACATTCTCAATTTGGGAAAAACTCATCAGATAAAACCTGTTCTAATGTCCATTCACATTTTTGAGGAAATGCTTTACGGGAAAGCTTAGTTTCTCTAGCTGCTAGTAATACCCCATATTTATAACCTTTTTCAAAAGCCGTTTCCAAATAAGATTTTAAACTTGGGTTTTCTGCAATATGATCTTTGATTTTATCTCGTTGCTCTATAATAGTATATTCCCAGCTATTACCTCTATGGGTTGGCTGAAACTGCCATTTCAACAAGTGACCTATCAATAATTCTAATCGATTTACCAATTCATTTCTTTCACTTGCACCCATACTTGCAATCTCTTCATATAAATGGATTAAATCTAACTTTGCAAGGTCCCCTTTTTTCAAATAATTCGCTTGCTCTTGTATCCAAGCATAAAAATCCTTTTCATATAGACTATATGTTTCCATCGATAGTACCCCCACAAATTGCTATAGCGGCTTCCAAACAATATACTTATTTGAATTTAGAGTCCGCTTGCACCATAATTTGGTAAATGACGCGCACTTGGATCAACCAGATCACAATTTGGCCACTCACGGTTAGGTAACCAATAGCCACAAATCACATGGTCTTGGTTAGGGAACATTTCACGGAAAATCTCACGGTACATTAAGCCTTCTTTAGTTAATGGTGGATTCTCAGTATATTCTTTAACTTTAGCAGCAAATTCTTCATCGGTATATCTCGCTTCAGCCATCTCAATTAATGTCTCAGCCAAACCATGGCCAACTGCATCGGAAAACGCCGCTTTATCACGGTATAAAATCTCATCAGGTAATAATTCAGTACCTTCAAATGCTTTACGTAATAGATATTTACCCATGCCATAGGTATTTAATTTAAGTTCAGGCTCTATCTCCAATACATATTCGACAAAACTGCGATCAGAGAAAGGCACGCGCGCTTCCAAGCTATTGCCGGAAATGCAGCGATCAGCCCGCAATACATCATACATATATAGTTCTTTAATCCGCTTTTGTGACTCTTTTTGGAACGCTACTGCAGTTGGCGCATAATCAGTATACTTATAACCAAATAACTCATCACTAACTTCGCCGCTTAAAAGCACACGGATATCCGAGTTCGCACGAATATATTTACAAAGTAAAAACATTGGTGTACTAGCCCGGATAGTAGTTACATCCCAGGTCTCAGTATGCCAAATGATAGTACGTAAAACATCTTTGATATCTTGCTCACTAAAAATTACTTCATGGTGGTTAGTGCCCAAATAATCTGCTACTTGCTTGGCATATTTTAAATCAATTGGTTTATTATCCAAGCCAATTGCAAAAGTAGTAATTGGTTTTGTTGTATGCCTTTGCGCTATTGCACATACCAAACTAGAATCTAGACCGCCACTTAACAAATAACCAATCGGCACATCAGCATCCAAGCGTTTAACCACACTTGCAATCAATATATTACGGATATTTACCAGAATTTTATCCATTTGATATTGCTTGCCGCCGGGTACCCGGTATAACTCACAAAACGGTTTTATTTCTTCACCGTTATAATAATGGCCTGGAGGAAAAGGATAAACTTTTTCGCAAAAGCCAATAAGATCTTTCATCTCGGAAGCAAAGGCAATTTCTTGTTCCTTAGTGTAGCCATAAAATAATGGGCGAATCCCCATTGGGTCACGTGCAGCTATAATCCGCTTATGACGTTTATCATATGCTACAAAAGCGAATTCCCCATCTAGAACATTACACGCTTCAGGTAGCCGATGATTCTCCAATAAAGGAATAATCGTTTCACAATCCGAGTGTGAAATATAAGGATAATCAGTATATTGCTGCTTTAATAGTTTATAGTTAAAAATCTCACCATTACAGATCAATACCCAACGATTATCTTCAAACGGCTGGTCTCCTGCATGCGAAGTATCCATAATTGCAAGACGATGAAAAATGAATGTATAGTTTTCAACATTTTTAACTTTGGTATTATCCGGTCCGCGATAACTTATACAACTCTCTACTCCATATTTCGTTGGTCTGACGCTAATCCCACACATATATAATCCTCTTAATAAATTCCTCTAACACAATACTTTAATTTTTAACAACTTTAATCACGTTCAATATTACTTAATATATTTATTTCTAAATAATAGTTAACTTACTTAAGGTTTAGTTTTAAAGGCTATGCTATTGGTGACCATTTGCGTTTATCAAATTAAATTCTACATATTATATAGTATAATCTTGCCTTAAAGGTAATAAATTTATGCTAAAATAAACAGATTGTCAAGAATTAGATTTGATACAGCTTGCGCGCTGTATTTTTTTGTAGATAAACTCTACAGCGGCAACCCTCATATTTAGCATCCATACTTTAAGCCTGTTTAGAATCTTTAAGCGTGACGAAAAAATCAACAATTAAGAAAATTTATAATTTACACAAAAAAGGTATTTGATATGTCATTAAAATGCGGAATCGTTGGTCTACCCAATGTTGGTAAATCAACATTGTTTAACGCCCTAACCAAAGCTGGTATCGCAGCCGAAAATTATCCATTTTGTACTATAGAACCCAACGTGGGAATTGTTGAAGTCCCAGATAACCGGATGGCCGAACTTGCCAAAATCGTTAATCCGCAAAGAATGCAGCCCGCTATAGTTGAGTTCGTTGACATCGCAGGACTGGTCGCTGGAGCTTCAAAAGGCGAAGGGCTTGGCAACCAGTTTCTAGCCAACATTCGTGAAACTGATGCAATTGTGAACGTGGTACGTTGCTTTGAAGACAATAATATTATCCATGTAAATGGCAAGGTCGATCCAATTAGCGATATCGAAGTTATTACCATGGAATTAGCCTTAGCCGACATGACAACTGTTGAGAAAGCAATTCAAAAAGAAGGCAAAAAAGCAAAATCCGGCGATAAGGACGCTCAAAAGCTGATTGCTGCCTTAGAAAAATTGATGCCGCACTTAAACCAGGGATTACCTGCCCGTACATTAGATCTTGATGAAGAGGAATTAGCTTTAATCAAACCACTTTGCCTTCTTACTATTAAACCTGCAATGTATGTTGCCAACGTCAATGAAGATGGTTTTAGCGATAACCCTCACCTAGATCGCTTGACTAAATACGCTAAAAGCCAGAATGCACCAATTGTCGCCATTTGTGCTGCAATCGAATCAGAAATTGCTGAACTAGATGATGCCGACAAACTTGAATTTTTACAAGACATGGGAATGGAAGAACCAGGGCTAAACCGGTTAATCCGAGCAGGTTATAAGCTTTTAGGTCTGCAAACTTATTTTACAGCCGGGGTTAAGGAAGTACGTGCCTGGACAGTTAAGATCGGAGCTACCGCACCGCAGGCTGCAGGAGTGATTCATACTGACTTTGAACGTGGCTTTATCCGCGCGGAAGTAATCAGCTATAATGACTATATCCAATATAAGGGTGAGCAAGGTGCCAAAGAAGCCGGCAAGATGCGCCTAGAAGGAAAAGAGTACATCGTTAAAGATGGCGATGTAATGCATTTCAGATTTAACGTTTAATTCATTTTTCAAGCGGCCAATATTTAGATTCCAGCTAAAAAGGCCGCTTCTAAAGTTTATTTCGAAAATTTATTGAATACGCCCCCACCTGATTTAGTTTCAGTTTTTACGATTTGGGGTTTTTTCTTAACTTGAATTTCACACAGACCCTTTCCCCAATGCTAAAATAATTACTGCCCTGCAATGTACGTGTAGGTATTGCAATATTCTTGAACCAATGATGATCTTATATAGGTCAGCTTTCATACGGTGAGCGTGTATTGTTCTTTATGAATGATCCCTAAAGCCGTAAGCAGGCCTAAAATTTATATTAAGGTTCATCAGAATATTCTTTCATACGGCATAAGCGGGGTTTTTTATTTACCAATGAAAAAGGCGGTAAATTTATTACCACCTTATTTTGCACTTACTCTTAGTTTATGCAGATTAATTCAGCATTTATTAAGTCTTCTACTTTGGTCCCGCCTACATAACTAATTGAAGATTGTAAATCTTCTTGTAGCTCAACCAGTAATCGCTCCATATTACCGCGGTAATCTATCAAGATTTTTTTACCTTCAACATTCTTGTATTCACCTTTATTGTATTGTGAAGCGGAACCATAATATTCCTTATAGGCACGCGGCAAAGAGCGACCATCCAAAGTTACTTCAATAATATTGCCAGCAGATTGATCATAACCAGCAAACAAGCTACCGGCCATCACCATGGTAGCCCCACAAGCAAATGCCTTGGCAACATCACCATGCTCAACAATACCGCCATCAGCAATTAAAGGAACTCCTGCCGCACGAGTGTAAGTTGCACAATCTAGAACAGTAGAAACCATAGGCCGATGAAATCCTGTTTTGTTTTTAGTTATACACACTTTACCACCAGCAATACCAGCTTTAAGCGCATCAGCACCCCAAGCATGGATTTCACGTGCTGCATCTTGCCCAGCGATATTACCTACAATTAAGAATGAGTCAAAGTGATCTTTAACATATTTGATCATTTTTTCTGCTTTAGGACACCAAGCATTTGCAATATCTAAAGTCATAAATTCTGGGGTAAGCCCCTCTACTTGCAGCTGTTTCAATTGCAAAATGGTATCATCATTAACGCCAATACTGATTGAAGCAATAAGGCCTTGCTCTTGCATACGGCGAACAAAAGCCACCTGATCAACATTAAAGCGGTGCATAGTATAAAACCAGCCTTTTTGGGCAAGAAATTCACAAGTTTCCTCATTCACCACTGATTTCATATTCGAAGCGTAAACGGGCATTACAAATTTATGCTTACCTAAGATAACCGATGTATCGCACTCTTTCCGGCTATTTACAATAGTATGCCGTGGACGTAAATACACATCCTGATAGTTATATTCGCGTGCTACTACATTTTTAAACATATAAAAAACTCCAAAAAATTTGTTTTCCCATTATTTTAACCTATATTTAGTATACATAATGATATCTTACAGGTTAAAAGAACGCATACAAAGACACCCATATCCAGCGAATGTTACAAAATACCACAAATCCACTCTTATTCAATAAAAGACGATCAGTAAATTTGACTGCATAATCGCAAAGTTGTTATAATTACAAGAATATTATATTAAATTACCAATATTACTTAAATAAATTAAACTTTATAAAATGGCAGCGCAGCTTTTATTTTATAATTTTAAATACATACAATCCAAAATTACCGATAACTTACCTTATTACAGTAATTAGAAGACGAAGAATAATCACTCTAAAACATGAGTTTAGCCTATTTTAACTTCGTCTCATTTATCAGAGGTTAATATTAAACAATGAAGAAGATTTTAGCAAATTTACTAGTACTTGGCAGCAGTGCATCATTAATGGTAGCTTGTGGCGGTGGTGGTGGCGGTGGTGCAGGCCCTGCAAATTCTTTTCCTCCAGCAACAACAGCAACTGCTGAACCAAACCCTATTACAAACCCTGCTCCAATTGGTGGCGGTGGCGCGCCTGGTAGCAGTACTCCTGTCGCATTTAACACTAGCTTTTCTACGTTAGCTGTACCGGTAGCAGGTGCAGGATATCCAACTTTAACTGTACCGGCAAATTTACAATTAGCATTAGTCGCGGCTCAAGCTGCAGGGAGTTTAAGTTCAGTAACAGCAACTGTAAATGGTAGTAATGTGTTAGTGAGCTTGCCAGCAAACCCAGCGGCAGGAGCACCTGCAACAACATATTTAGTTCCAATTCCACCAGCAGCTGAAGCGACTCGTTCGGTTGGTGATGCAACAGCATATAATACTTCAGATAAAAATAGTAATATTGTGGTACTGAATACTACAACTCCAGCTACTTTAATCTATGGAGATGCTTTGGGAAGCATACGCTTTTCAACTGGCTTAGCTACTCCGCCAAGTACGCCTTTATCATCTAGCGGCTGTGGCGCTTCTCCTCTGACCCCTGTTAATGCGGTGGCTTTAGCAAACGTAAATGGCTACACCTACATTGGTGCAGGCAATAATAATGGTACAGTTTGTGCATTTTACACAAACGTTAGCCCTTTTAGCAATAATAACCTAGGAGCTACAAATTTATCCAGTATGGCAGGCCAACGCTATGTACTTGGTACACCTATAGGCTCGCTTGGATTCGCACCAGTTAATAATATGTTATATGGCCAATGGGCGCTTAATAACTCACCAACTGATACTATTTGGCAAATTGTCGGGCAAAATGGTGGTGGCGGGCCGCAAACTATGACCGCTCAAAGTTTCTGGAATATCAATAGCTCAGCTCAGCAAACCAGCAGTAATGGAAGCAAAGTAACTTTCTTAAATGTACCACCATCATTTAATTCAACTATAATGGATGCAAATGGTAATACCTATGTAGGTACAGATAGCGGGACAGTTTATAAATTAGCCCCAGGATTTTCTAGTTGGACATATACCTCACTTGGCAGTTATACAGGACAAGTTAGTCTTACCCCTACAACTAATAACTTAGGCGCTACGGCCACTGTGGTAAATAATGGCACAACATATACCTTTAATGTACAATAGATATTATGCATAAAATAAAAAAGGCACATCATAATGTGCCTTTTTTATTAAAATGAAAATACCACTCGAAATGTCGTAAAATAAATGAGAAAAACAAAATTAATCTATCTGGCATGTCTTGCGACAATAGCCGAATCCGTTTTTGCGGACCCAAGCAATGCCTTATTCCAAAGTTTTGACAACCAGATTGCAATTGGTTATGCTTATAATAATTTAACTACCTATAATCCTAATTATACGCCGATTCAATATACTACCAATAGCAACAATTTAGCAGTCCACGTGGAACAGCTATTTAATACTAATGTCTGGTTAGCAGTTGATGGTAGCTTTATGTTTAAGGGTACCCAAAGTGGGCCTAACACTAGCAGTGGGTTTAACCAGAATATTCAAATGTTGGGAATGCCAGCTAGCATAGCGGGAAAAGTCGGCTACTCGTTTAACTTTAATAGTCTTGGTTTAGAGCTGATCCCATACGCTAGTATAGGCCGTACACTAAACTATAATGGTGTAACTATTCCGCAAAACACCTTCGCCAATAGTTACTATAACTATTATGGTGCTGGAGCACGATTGCAATATATCTTTACTCCTATTTCAAGTTTATATGTAGATCAAGGAATAGGCTATTTAAATGACCCTAGTGGCGGCCTTGAAAACCTTAATGCCATGAGTTATACAACATTATTAGGCCTGCGTTTAAATGCTACCCGGCAGTTTCAGATTGCACTACAAGGCAGCTATAACTATACCAGTCTAACCAACCAATCCCTTGGCTATAACCAATACTCATTTAACTATCAAAATACCATGCAGAATAATTTTGGTGCAGGAATCTATTTTGCTTATTTATTCAACCACGAAAGTGGTGATAGTGCAGCTTCTTATTATAGTAATTATACTAATCCTGTACTTGCTGATTTTGATAATAGTTATAGCATAGGGCTTGGTTATATAAGTTCAAAGAATAATTTTAATGGCGGTAATCAGCCAAGCATCAATACTTCATTGGATTATCTGAATTTTAATATATCGCACTTATTTCAAAATAATGTTTGGGCAAATCTAAATGCACAGTTAATTAATGATATAAATCAAACCAATGTAAACACCGGCATTGTTAATAGTCTAGTTCCAACTTATACCGGCTTTCCAGGTAATGTATTGGCAAATGTAGGTTATGCATTTCCGCTACAAAGTGCAGATGTCCAATTTATCCCTTATGGCAATGCTGGGGTAGTAATGAATATCAATAGCTATAATATCCGTACCAATACTAGTATCATGAATGCAATTTCACGAGACATGTATTTACAATATGGTGCTGGCGCGCGGGCTGAATATGCAGTTAATTCACTATTCCAAATATACGCAGACCAACTATTTGCGATCATGAATGACCAATCACAATTAGGTTTTAATGCCTGGCGGTCTACCACTACACTTGGTGCAAAATTGGATCCTGGTAAAACATTACAGCTGGGATTAAAAGGTTTCTATGACAGCATTAATCCTACTACAAGCGCCTATAACAGTGGCTCAAGCACTTATTATTCAGCACAACAAAATTCTCTGGGTGTTGAATTTGACATTGGTATGCGGTATTAGACCCATAAGCCGAATAAATAACATATAAAATTAAAAATGCGCAGGATTAAAACTTAACCTGCGCATTCTTCTTAGAGCTTCAAACACACTATTTTAGTTTTACCAATTTTGACGCTTTTGATTTTACCAACCATAAATAAAAAATAATATAATAAACAATATAACCAGCAATAGAGAGTAAGATTATTGAGTTACTTTGATAAAAACTAACTGCAATTAATAGCTGCGGTACCATAAATAATAACATTATTGGCATCACTCGTGCATTTCTTAAAGTAATCGGTAAAGAATGAGAGATACAGCGGTCAAATACTAATTGATGTAAGTGTAAATTGTCCGGCTGCATTGCACTAGTCTTATGGACAAGTTTACGCCTGGCAATTGTAAATACTGTTTCAGTTATTGGATAAGCAGCCAAAAGAAGTACTGAATAGGGAGAAATCTGAGTTGAGTGTTTTTCAACGAGTCCGATACTTAAAATAGCAACCATAAACCCTAAGGAATATGCGCCGCCATCGCCCATAAATATTTTACCTTTTGGATAGTTATAAATCCAAAAGCCAAGGACAGCAGCAAATAAACTTAAAGATACTTTGGCGATAGTTAAATCATTTAATAAATATGCAAGGTAGGCTATCCCAATTATATTTATCATTGCCGCAGTTGAAGACAAGCCATTAAACCCATCAATAATATTATAGGCATTAGAAACCCCAACAACCGCGAAGCACGTAATGGAGAATGCAATTAAATCTAATTGTAAAGCCTTATCAATATTATCAATAGCCAAATGGCGAATCATCGGTAAACAATCTGAAACATAGGTTGCGAATAATACCGCAAAAGCCATAAAGCTTATCCTAACTATTGGGCTAACTGATTTTGATAGATCTTCGGTCAAACCACCGACAAATACGAAAAAAAGCGAAGCTACGACACCAGCAAAATAAGGCGCCCAAGTAGCAGACATACTTGCTCCAAAAAGGGCGCTAAAACATAAGCTTACGAAAATAGCTAAGCCACCGATACGGGGAACTGGCGTAGTATGCATTTTTTGGACACCACTTGTATCATGATCAAGCGTAAGTTGCGAATGAACATCATTAGTGTAAATAATTACCTTTATCATAACTAAAGACACTAAAAATGAAAAAATGATTGCTAACATTAAATAAAACCATAGAATTAAATAATTACGTTATTATATCATTAACCTATGTCTTAACTGCCACAGATTTAATTTAAAGTAACAATATTCTATTTTAAATAACCAATTGATAATACATTTGATATTTCCTAGGTGCAGATTGGACACATTAGCTAAGTGAAACTCTTGAAACTAACAGAAAAATGTAGAAGTAGCTATTTCTTTAAACTATCAATAATGGTGCTAAATGCCTTTTTTACATCTAATTCATGCTCGTAAAATCTTCTGCCATTCTCTCCCAGACTAGTTCTAAGTGTTGGATTATCATAAAGTTCTTTAAAACAGGTATAAAGTTTAGTTTTATCATCTGCCAAAGCAAATTTGCCGGCTTTGGCCAAATCGGTTAACAAATAACCATAATCTTTGGCAGCACAATTATCAAGGCTTGCTAGTATAGGTAGTTTTAATTTAAAATAGTCCGTAGTTTTAGACGGAAAATTCGGCACACTAAAGCGTGGATCAAGACTTACTAACCCTATATCAGCGGCAAATGTCACATTCTCATAATCTTCACGTGGTAATTGGTCTATAAACCTAACATTATCTAATTGTAGCGAAGCGGCTAATTTAATTAGCCTTGCAGTCTCTGTTCCTTCACCAATAAACAGGAATTTTGCCCGTGGCAAGTTTTCTTTAGCCATTTTGGCTAATTCTAAGATATTTTCTAAGCACTGCGGAAGGCCCATATTCCCGCCGAATATAGCAATAACATCCTCTGGGGCATAGCCATACTTTTGTCTGACTTGATTGCGGTCAATATTCGGCAGCGGCTTGATTTTGGCACTATTATATAATCGATTGATACTTACTTTACTTAATTGTGGGTAATGCTGTTTTATATATTTGACATTTCCATCTGACATACACCAAATTTGGTTATACGACCGTAACATTTTTATTTCAGATCGTTTAAAATAATTAAAGATAAACCGACTTCGGATTAAACCTATATCCCACGCATTTTGCGGGAATATATCCCATAAAATTAAATGTGCAGGACACCTAAAATAAGTTTTAAGTGGTAAAATGATTTTTTGACTCGATACAAATGGGGTATGCGTAATAATCAAATCGAAGTTTATTCCAGCAAAGTACTGTTTTGCCGCAGCTACAAACTGTCCTGGTAAAGTTAGGATAGTCACTACTTTCTCAAGCTTTGATTTACAATTAAAGTAGTTTCCCGTCCTAACTCGCAGTACAGGATAGCCATTTTCAATTTTTAGACTAGTTTCCTCTTGATGTTTTTTCTCTAGCATGGTCATGACATAGACATTAATACCTTGCTTAGCAAATTCATCAGAAAGATCCTTGGTTAGGGTTGAATCTCTAGGATCTTTGGCATGGCGGGAAAAAATAAATAATACATTCATAAATTAATTTTAACTACATTTACATGAGAACTATAATATACAAGATTAGGAATATTTTTTCCAAACAATTCTATTAACATAATCCGTATAACTATGAATAATTCGGACTACTTTGTCAGAAACATTAGGCATACTATAATCAGTAACCTGCCTTAGGAGCCTCTCCGAACCTCTAGCTTGAAAATCAAGTATATGTAATCCTTGCATTACCCGCTCAATATTTAAGCCGACCATCATCACAGCACCCTCTTCCATGCCTTCAGGGCGCTCGCTTGCCTCACGCATATTGAGGGCTGGAAAATTGAGAATCGAAGACTCTTCGTTAATGGTACCGCTATCGGATAATACTGCCTTAGCAGATTTTTGCAAACGAACATAATCATGAAATCCCAATGGTTTAGACAGGTTTATTAGAGGATTAAAGTTTACCCCTAAAGCATCAATCCTCTTACGAGTTCGTGGATGCGTAGAAACAACTACCGGATATCCATATTTAGTCGCAATAGTATTTAATATCTCAACCAGCTTTAAGAAGTTTTGATCAGATTCAACGTTTTCTTCACGATGAATACTAACTACAAAATATTTCCCTTCAGTCAAGTTCATTCTAGCTAAAACATCTGAATTATCTATATGCTTTTGATAATAGTTTAAGACTTCAAACATGGGACTTCCGGTTTTAATAACCAAATCTTGTGGCAATCCTTCTTTAAGTAAATATTCTCGCGCGATGCTACTATATGTTAAATTTACATCAGCTGTATGGTCTACTATCCGCCGGTTAATTTCCTCAGGCACCCGCATATCAAAGCAGCGATTGCCGGCTTCCATATGGAATATTGGTATTTTGCGCCGTTTTGCCGGAATCGCAGCTAAGCAACTATTGGTATCGCCAAGGATTAATACGGCATCAGGCATAAGTTCAGCAAGAAGCTGATCAACTGCAATAATTACTTTGCCAATTGTTTCAGCAGCATTGGCACCACTAGCATTTAGAAAATGATCTGGTTTTCGAATTTCTAAATCTTTAAAAAAAATCTCATTTAATTCATAATCATAGTTCTGCCCGGTATGGGCAATCAAATGTTCACAGAATTCATCAAGTTTAGCCATTACCCTGGATAAGCGGATAATCTCTGGCCTAGTTCCTACCACAGTTAAAACTTTTAATTTTTTCATTGTCTAATTTACCTTAAATGTAACTGTATCTGGTTTTTGCCGGTCAAAAATTTCATTAGCCCATAACATTACTACTAGTTCTTCTGTGCCAATATTAGTAATATCATGTGACCAACCTGGAATTGTTTCAACAATGGTTGGCTCACTGCCTTCCACTGTTAATTCAAAATATTCTCCCGTAACAATATGGCGAAAACGATATAATGCGGTGCCTTTTATTACCAAAAACTTTTCAGTTTTAGTATGATGGTAATGTCCGCCTCGAGTCACGCCGGGATGAGCAGTAAAATATGAAAACTGCCCGGAATCCTTAGTTTTAAGCATTTCTACAAAGCTACCCCGAGGGTCTTCATGCTTTATTAACGAATAAGAAAACTTGTCTTTTGGAAGATAAGATAAATAAGTAGAATATAAAGCTCTTACCAGACCAGCCCCAACTCGTTCGGTTATACCTGAACTTTGAATTTCTGTAAATGAATTGATAATATCTGCAACTTCACCAACTGTAGTATCATATACCACCGGCACTTCGATATATTGTTCTTTTTTGCTATGAAATGTATGCATTAAATCCACAAATGAATCGATAACATCATCGATATATACTAATCTAAGCTTTGCTGTTCGATCGTGAATTTGAATTGGTAAGCCATTAGCAATATTATTGCAAAATGTTGCAACCGCAGAATTATAGTTTGGCTTTGCCCACTTGCCAAATACATTTGGCAGGCGATATATAAATATTGGATTACCAGAATCTTGACTAAATCCTTTTAGCGCTTCCTCCGCAGCTAACTTGCTCTTACCATAAGGGTTATCCAGTACCGCTTGCGTTGATGAAGTCAAAATAATTGGTATAGCTTTACCAGTTTTTTTTATCTCCGCAATAATTTTTGAGGTTAGCTCGTAATTGCCGTTAATAAAAGCCTGAGGATCTTTTGGCCGATTAACACCCGCTAAATGGTAGATAATATCTGCATTTGCAATTAATGAACTTAAACTATCTATGCTATCTCTTGTTGAGAAGGTAATTATGTTGTGCTCATTAAGCTCTTGCAAGCGAACCTGTAAGTTTTTGCCAATAAATCCCTCTGCTCCAGTAATTAGGATTTGCATTATTCACCCTCAAACAAAATGTCTAAAGATTTGGTTTCTACCATTTTACGTATTGCAGCTAAGCGCATTAGAATTTCCTTTGTACCATCAAGATTAAGTCTGTCTGTGTTATGAGAGTTATAATCAACCAGTTCAGAAATGCCGGTATTTCCTTGTTCAAAAAATTTACCGTAGTTTAAATCACGGTTATCGGCTGGGACACGGAAATAGTCGCCATGATCTATGGCTAAAGCTCGTTCTTCGCGAGTCAGTAACGCTTCATATAATTTTTCACCATGACGTGTGCCAATAATTTTTATTTCATGCTCGGGCTTATTTAGTAGCTCTTTAATTCCCTGAGCAATATCGCCAACCTTGGAAGCCGGCGCTTTTTGCACAAAAATGTCACCATTTTGCCCATGGGTAAACGCATAAATCACCAAATCAACTGCATCATCTAAAGTCATCATAAAGCGGGTCATATTAGGATCTGTTACAGTAATTGGTTTCCCTGTCCTGAGTTGGTTTACGAATAAAGGAATCACCGAACCACGGGATGCCATCACATTACCATACCTAGTTCCACAAATAACAATCTTACTACTGTCTAGATTTCGTGCCTTTGCAACCATCACTTTTTCCATCATTGCTTTAGAAATACCCATAGCATTTATGGGATAAGCAGCTTTATCAGTACTCAGACATACCACCCTGCTAACCCCACATTGAATAGCCGCTTCAAGCACGTTTTCAGTTCCCAATACATTGGTTTTTACAGCTTCTAGCGGGTAAAATTCACATGATGGTACTTGCTTTAAGGCAGCAGCATGAAAGATAAAATCGACACCTCGGCATACATTCATCACGCTTTGCATATCGCGAACATCGCCTAAATAAAATTTAAGTTTAGGATGGTTAAACTTTTTCCGCATATCATCTTGTTTTTTCTCATCACGGCTAAATATCCTAATCTCGCCCACATTCATTGTCAAGAATCGTTTTAAAACAGCATTACCAAAAGAACCAGTTCCGCCGGTAATTAACAAAATTTTATCTTCAAACATTTTTATTCCCTAATTATGTTGTCTACTAACGAAAAAAATTCATTCCAAGAGCTTCTTGAAAAATTTGGCTCCCATGAATCAAATTTTTCTTTAGACTGTAATGACTTATAAATAGCATCACCCCAAACTTTAGGCGAATCTAATGGCAAAAAGCTAGCTCCAGGATAGTCTGATAATACTTCACGCGAATATTCCATATCGGCAGCCAGGATTTTCATGCCAAACTTAGCGGCTTCGACAAGGGGTAATCCATATGACTCCAAAAAACTAGGGAACACCAACAAGTCAGAAGAGTTATAATATTCAAGTACAGCCTTATAGTCCAGTTTACCTACAAATTCAAAATAGTTCTCCAACCTAAGCCTCTTTATTCTTTTTAAAAGATGAGATGAAGAATTTCTATCTAACGTAAAATATACCTTAATACCCTCTGCTCTCTTAGTCTTCTCTAGGTAATTAATCGCATTTATAATCTCAGTATGATTTTTATATCTATAATTAGAAGCAGGATAAAAAATTTTCAATTTTCCGTTGAGATTACGTTTCTTAATATGAGTTAAATCAAACTCAAGAAATGAAGGTTTAATAGCAATAATTCTGCTAGGATCAATTTTAATTAACTTATGTAGTCTTTCTTTTATCCATTCAAATTGGACCACGAACTTAGTATTATCATAAATATGCTTTTTCACAAAAAACGGATAAATATCTTCATAAAACCATAATGACCGCTCGGATTTCCTATACCAGCGCCAGTTATGACTAAATAACGGTATAGGTTGATGATAGTAGATAAGCTGCTTGACTTCTCCCTTGAATTTTACCCCGGTATTTTGCAAAGATATGATTAAGTCTGGGACTATCGAATTTCTAATACACCATTTATTTAATCCAAAGTTATCCCAATATATCCTTCTGGAATAGGATTTTGCACGTGGATTAACATATTTTACATTATCTAGATTAGGTAATAAGTTAAAATCGACAGATACGAAAACGATGAACTGATAGTGCGCTACTATATTTTCTAAAAGATTTAATAAAACAGTAAAGGCCCCGCCTTGAGTAGCTGCTGTTGCATTAATTAATATACATTGTTTTGTCATAAAGAATTTTTTATAATATTCTGCTTTTAAATCGCAAAGCTAAATGCTAAATAACAGTTAATCATACTATTATGTCATTTCAGATAATAATAAACAAATAGAATTAACCGTAAACTAATAATCATCCCGAACTTTTAACTATATACATAAAAGATTAGTAAATTACAGCTAAAGAAATGTGATTATGTTAATTTGCTTCACGCAAATCCCTACTTGTCTTTATGAGGATTTACCTTTTTTTATCCAAATATAAATTTTATTACTCAGTACTTTCTTTAATCTTTGGGTAATTGCTAAGCGTAGTTTTAATATTCTAAAGTAAATATTTATCTCAAATTGTTTATTTTTTTGCAAAGATAATGAAATTTGCTGGTATTCTTTAACCGTCTTAAATTGATTAATATTTGATGCTCCTCCTAAAGTGTAATTGGCAATAATTGGATCAAAACACTTTATGATAGCACCTCTTAAATATAATTTTAAAATAAGCTCATAATCGGCGGCCAATTTATAAATTAAATTAAAGCCTGGTTTCATTAAATGCTGAGAAACGAAAGCAGCTTGATGACAGCCAACAAGCTTGAATCGTTTTAATTTGCCAACATCGGGTTTACTAATTAATATATGATCATCCAAATGAATATTAGCACCAAACCAGAAAATATCGGCAGAACTATTTTTATTTAGATATGCCCGAAACGTTTCAACTGCATCTATCTCAAGCCAATCATCGCTGCCTTGAATATTTATCCACTGACCTTCTGCCATCAGTATCCCTTTATTCATTGCATCATAGATACCTTTATCCGGCTCTGAAACCCAACAAAATTTTATACCTATGGCTTTAAATTGAGGTTCAAATTTTTCAATAATTTCAACAGTTCTATCAGTAGAGCCTCCATCAATAATTATATATTCAATATTATTATCGGTTTGGTGTAATACTGACTCGATAGTTCTTTGAATCGTTGCAGCACTATTATAACTTACCGTAATAATAGAAACTAACGGAAAACTAGCCATTTATATACCGTTCCCTTTTCGAACTTAATAAGTTTCAAAATACGCTTCAGTAATTAAATACTTTATTATACATAAAAATATCAAATCGAGCTGCTTTATTACGATTAGCCGCTATGTGTTAGCAAATGTCTAATAACTGACATGAGACTTATTTACTAAAATGCAGCTTAACAATAAAGCACTAAATACCATTAAAACTTAAGTTACTGATTGGCTAGGTACCAGTCAATTAAATCTTTTATACCATCAACCAAGGAAATTTTGTGCCTCCAGCCAAGATGGTTTATTTTGCTAACATCCTGGAGCTTTTTCATTGTACCATCAGGCTTGCTACTATCAAACTCTATAGTACCATTGAAACCAATTAAATCTTTAATCAAATATGCAAGATCATGGATGGTTAAATCTTGGCCCGTTCCGATATTAATATGGGTATTCCTTACTTCTACTTTATCCTTGATCAAGTCTTTAAATTCAACGTTATTCATTACAAAAACACATGCGTCAGCCATATCATCAACATGTAAAAACTCTCTAAATGGTTGACCGCTTCCCCACAACTTTAATACTGTTTCACCACTATTAATGTGAATACCATATCTTGCAAGCTTCTCTTCAATAATAATTTTATCATTTGATGTTTCTAAATTCTTGGCAATCAAAGAATAATTACCTTCTGACAACAGTTTTGCCAAATACAATTTTCTGATCATCGCTGGCAAAACATGTGATTTCTCTAAATCAAAATTATCATTTGGTCCATATAAGTTAGTTGGCATTACCGAGATATAATTAGTCCCATACTGTAAATTATAACTCTCACATAATTTAATTCCTGCTATCTTTGCAATAGCATATGGTTCATTGGTATATTCAAGCTCGCTGGTTAATAGATAATCTTCTTTTAACGGTTGTGGAGCATTCTTTGGGTAAATACAGCTACTGCCCAAGAAAAGAAGCTTTTTAACCTTATTTTTAAAGCTGGCATTAACTACATTATTTTGTATTTGGAGATTATCATAGATAAAATCAGCACGATAAGTATTGTTAGCCAGTATCCCACCAACTTTAGCGGCTGCAAGAAAAACATATTCTGGTGCTTCATCAGTAAAAAAGTCTTCTACTTGTTTTTGCTTAGTCAAATCAAGTTCAGCATGTGTTTTAACAACAATATTACTATACCCTTCAGATACAAGTTTTCTGTGAATTGCTGAGCCTACTAGACCACGATGCCCGGCTATAAAAATTTTGCTACCCTTATCCATTTTAGTACCTTGCCAACTTCATTTTTTCAACATAATCTATATCATGCTTAACCATAATCTCTACCAGGCGCGCAAAAGAAGTCTTAGTAGGGTTCCAACCTAACAGACTTTTGGCTTTCAGAGGATTACCAAGTAAAGTATCCACTTCGGTTGGCCTAAAATATTTAGGGTCCACTTCTACTAATACTTCCCCCGTTTGTTTACAGATACCCTGCTCATTAACCCCTTCGCCACGCCATTCAATATCTATCCCTACATGTTTAAACGCTAACTCAGTGAACTCGCGCACTGAGTGCTGTTCTCCTGTTGCAATTACAAAATCCTCAGGTGTTTCATGCTGCAAAATCAACCACATACATTCAACATAATCCTTGGCATAGCCCCAGTCGCGCAACGAATTTAAATTCCCCAAATATAGTTTTTTCTGATAACCTTTTTTAATATTGGCTACTGCAAGACTTATTTTACGCGTTACAAAGGTTTCACCACGCCGCTCAGACTCGTGGTTAAATAAAATACCATTAACAGCATACATCCCATAAGCTTCACGATAATTTTTGGTAATCCAGAATGCATATTGTTTGGCAACGGCATATGGTGAACGAGGATAAAACGGTGTCGTTTCAGTTTGCGGAATTTCTTGAACTTTTCCATATAATTCTGAAGTCGAGGCCTGATATATGCGCGTTTTTTTTTCAAGCCCAAGCATACGTACCGCTTCTAAAATACGTAAAGTCCCTAACGCATCACCATTCGCAGTATATTCAGGTATTTCAAATGATACTTTAACATGCGACTGAGCCGCCAAGTTATAAATCTCATCCGGTTGGGTCTTTTGTATAATATGGATCAATGATGTTGAATCAGTCATATCTCCATAATGCAATTGAAGCTTGCGTTTTTTATGCATATCCTCAACTAAGTCATCAATATATAAGTGCTCAATTCTTTGGGTATTAAAGATTGAGCTTCGCCGTAAAATACCATGTACTTCGTAACCTTTTTCTATTAAAAATTCAGCAAGATATGAACCATCCTGTCCATTAATTCCTGTTATTAGTGCGACTTTAGCCATTAGTATTTTTCCTTTTCAAGCCAAGTTATAATGGAGAATTTAGCAATAATTTACCCTTCCTAACCCAAAACCAGTAATTAAAAATCGATTGAATAACTAACTGAGGAAGGAAAATACTTATCATACCACCATTAAATATTTTTACGAAAACAAATTGAACAATCAAAATAGAAAGTGAAGAAACTACAAATGCTTTATACATAGGTACTATATTGGTTACAGTTATGAGTGTTGTATAATTTAGCAAAACCTTTTCTAGAAAGTAAATAACTGCCAACAAAACAAGAAACTCATAATTAAATACCATTCTCTTCCAACTGAAATAATTTATTATTAATGGTCCGGCTATGATAAATATTACTATTAAAAAACTATATAATTTGATTGATAACCAATTCGCTTTTGCAAAAGTTTTATTGAATTTATTTCGATCCTGAATATAATAAAACGATAAATCGGCAAAATGATTAACTAGTGGAACGTGACTTACGGAAAAAATTAAACTCATGATCTGTAATGAAAATAGATAAGCTGTAATTTCATTTTGATTAATATTTAACATACCAATAAAATAGGCGGGTATTCGAGCATTAGCAATTAATGATAAAGACACGAGTCCTAATTTGTAATTACCGCTCCACAGTTTTTTAAAAATACTTTTAAATTCTGCAAATTTTATTTTCAAGTTACCTTGTGACTCTTTGATATTTTCTTTATAGTATCTATAAATTGTAAATCGCTCATATACTGTTGCCGCTAAGGCGCTTATTGCCATAGCAATTAATCCTACCCCGCTAATTAGTAATACAATTTGAATAATGAAGCTAACTAATTTGGTGTTTATTGAAAGTCGATTTACCCAGTCTATGTGACCCTTACTAGTTAGCGCTGGACCCAAATAGGTATAATAAACCTGTAATATACTACCTAGGCAAAATATAATCCATATAAAAAAATATTTGCTAAAATGAGTATCCAGTCCTTTAAGCTTTAAGTAGTAATATAGATAAACTCCAAATCCGAGCCCTACCAATACTAGAGCTAATAGGCAAATTAGCGAATAAAAATATTTTGAAAAGGCTAGAAGTTCACTATACTTAAACCTACTTGAACCCTTATTAAGTACATTATCTGCTTCCGCTTGTGAAAACTGGATCACCAAGTTATTCTTAAAATTTAAATCTAGAATATCAAATATTGTACTTGTATTTAAAATCAAAAAGTAAATTGCAGCGTCTAAGGTACTAAGATAATGTAAAAAGATAGGATAAGAAGCTAACCCTAAACCATATCTTATAAAATATGAAATAAATGCCAATTTTAGATTATTAGATCGCACTTTTAATTTTCTTAAATAATTTCTTTACTATTAATAATGCCCCATTTATTTTATTAAATTGAACACTATCACAAATATACCTTAAACTTTGGTTTTTAAAAAATATCTGAGAGTAAAATAAATCTTTAGCATTTCTCTCTACGAAATTAGGGTCGGTTTTAATAAAATAATGCTTGGCATAAAGATAATATTCATTTAAATTATTGGAGATTGTAAGTGATTTTTCATGTGATCTAAAGAAAGACAGAGTTTCATCAATAAAATAAAAGTATTTGTATTTAACCGCAGTAAACAGAAATAATAATAGATCATTGCCAGCACCATATCTACTGAAATCTAATTTTTTTGGATTCTCAATATCTACAATTAAGTTTTCAACTAAATCATCTGTTCTAAAGATGGCACAACCAGGAGAAACCGGTACACTTATCGGATAACCCAAGTGCGCATTGACAAAGTCACTTATAGGATAAGCCCCTGTATCGCTAAATCTATAATACTCTTTGCTCCAATTAGAACCAAATACTAAAGTCTTTGAATAAACAAAGCCAACATCTGAATCATTTTCTAAAATCGGGACAGTTTTTTCAACAAAGTCTTTAGTTATCTTATCATCTGACCACAAAATTTTTGTATATTTGCCTGTTGCCTTTGATAGAGCTATTTCCCAGTTCCTAACCGGCCCTAAATTAGTTTTGTTCTGGAACAATTTTATATTTGAATATTTATTACTATAACCTTGCAAAATCTCATAGGTATTATCCGTACTACAGTTATCTACAACTATTATTTCAATGTTTGAATAAGTTTGGTTAACTGCACACTCAATCGTTTCACTTATTATATTTTCTCGATTATACGTAGGAATAATTATAGTTACCAATGGTAGCATTATTATTGTCCTAATAATTCATATGACCAGTTAATCATTTTATCTATTCCTTCCATGTAACTTACTTTAGGTGCCCACTTCATTAAATTATTAGCTTTAGTTAAATCCGCTACAAAGACCTTCTGGTCACTTATTCTAACCGGTAACTTAATATAATCAAGTTTAATTGCTAATTTCTCTTCAAGATAATTGAATAATTCCAGCAAAGATAAGCTATTTTCAATCCCACCGCCAATATTAAAGGCTTGGCCTTTTACATTTTCAATATGCTTAATTGCCTGAAAATATAAACTAATCATATCATCGGCATGAAGTACATCTCTAACTTGCTTACCATTACCAGAAATCGTAAAAGGTTCAAGGAGGATTTTTTTCTTAGTCTCTATGGCTTTTTGACAAAACCAACCTATCCACCCTTGGTCATAAGTGGCAAACTGACGACCGCCATACATGGATGAATGTCTAAATACCACTGTTTTCAAGTTAAAAATTCGCGCATAATCTAACAGATATTGATCAGCACTACCTTTAGACACCCCGTATGGTGAATGAAAGTCTAAATTTACGCTCTCATCAAAACCATTTGGTTTCTCTACACATGTATAACGGGTTTCGGTTTCTAAATAATTAAACTGCTCTAAGTCCCCATAAACTTTATTTGTGGAAGAATAAATAACTATGCTTTCCGGCGAATAGTCTCTAACCGAATCTAATACATTAAATGAACCTAAGACATTAACTTCAAAGTCCATTCTAGGATTGGCTATTGAAGTTGTCATAGCGACTTGGCCTGCTAGGTGGAATATCACATCGGGCTTAATATTCCGAATCATTTTCTGTACGTCATTTACGTTTCTAATATCACCATGAATAAATGTTAATTTGCCTAGTGATTTCAACCATTCTAAATTTTCTGTGGATCCGGTTCTGCTTAAGTTATCGAATACAATTACTTCATAGCCATTTGAAATAGCATGTGAAGCTAAATTGCTGCCTAAAAACCCACAGCCACCAGTTATTAGCAACTTCATAAAAGACATTCCTTAATATATTGAGTTAGTCCTTCTTTTAAAGTAAAGTTAGGTTGCCACCCTAATTTTACTAGGCCGCCTATATCGGCCTTAGACAACATTAATTCATTTTCCCGATATGGTATTTTACCAAAATTGAGCTTGGTAATAGTATTATCGGTTAATTCCTTTATAAGCAACACAAGTTCTCGTATACTAATAACTTTTCCGCTACCAATTGCAAATTCAATAAAGTTATCTTGTAAACATTCTAACTTACCTATAATTACCATATACGCCGCAACTACATCATTTATATAAATGAAGTCTCTAAGCTGTTCACCCATTGTTAAATCAATACTAGTCACCCTTTCCAGCATTGATTTAATGATATAAGCAGTGAACTTTGAATCATCATCACCATAACCATAGAAATGTTCAAGTTTAAGGTTAATAAACTGCAATTTATTTATACTTGCTAGATACTTGCCCCATAAAACAAAATTACTCTTGGATACGGCATAAGAGTTTACTAGCGCTGGCAAAGAAGAATCAGTATTGATAAAAGTAACTTTTCTATTTGCGGGCAAATCTTGCAGCAAACTTAATGGGAAAAGCTCATTGGCAGCCACCATATCTACAAAATTACTATTTTTCCTGCCGTAATCAGTAGCAGTATGAATGATTAGATCAATGCCATAGGTTTGAATAACCGACTTAAGGTTTTCATCAATAAACAATAATTTATAATTTAAATGGTTAGTTAAGCCTTCAATTCTTTTCAATCTGGCTTCTTTTCTGACTAAGGCAAAAACTTGATTATTCGAATCCAGTAGACTCTTAACCAAATAGCTGCCTAAAAATCCATTTGCACCAGTAATCAAAATATTCATGAATTAAAAACCTACACCGCAAAACTGACGAATCATCTCAGCTGTATGATCTAACATCTCGCTAGTTAACCCAGGATATATTCCGACCCAGAAGGTTTGGTTCATAATTCTATCGGAATTAGTTAATTCGCCAATAACCCGGTAATTACGGCCTTCCATATACGGCTGCTTGGTAACATTACCGGCAAATAAAAGCCTGGTACCTATATTATTATCATTCAAGTAATTTAGTAAATCAGTTCGACTAAACCCGGCTGTTTCTTTTATAGTAATTGGGAAGCCAAACCAAGACGGTTCTGAATTAGGTGTTGCTTCAGGCAATTCCAAGAATTCAACGCAATCTTGCAGTTTATTTTTTAAATAGTTGAAATTTTCTTTACGTTTTTCTACAAACTCATCCAATCTAGTCAACTGGGCTAAGCCACAAGCAGCCTGCATATCGGTTATTTTTAGATTAAATCCTAGATGCGAATAGGTATATTTATGATCATAGCCAAAAGGCAACTGGCCTAATCGCTGGCAAAACCTTTTGCCACATGTATTATCCGCACCAGGTTGGCAATAGCAATCACGCCCCCAATCGCGGAAAGATTCTGCAATAACCTTCAATTGATCATTATTGGTAAATACAGCACCACCTTCACCCATAGTAATATGGTGGGCAGGATAAAAACTCACAGTTGCCAGGTCGCCAAAAGTACCGACTTTTTTTCCATCATATTTTGAACCTAATGCATCACAGCAATCCTCGATCAACCATAAATTGTACTTGTCACATAATTCACGAATGGCTTTTAGGTTAAATGGATTGCCAAGCGTATGGGCAATAAAAACGGCTTTCGTTTTTGGCGTAACGGCTTCCTCTAACTTAGTTACATTGATATTATATGTGGGAATATCTACATCCAGAAATACCGGAATGGCTCCTTGCTGAATAATTGGGTTAATAGTAGTTGGGAACCCAGCTGCAACTGAAATTACTTCATCACCTGGTTTAATCGCTCGATCTCCCAATTTAGGAGAAGTTAGAGTACTAAATGCAACTAAATTAGCCGAGGAGCCAGAATTAACCGTAAGTAAGTGTTTCACTCCCAGGTACCTTGCTAGCTCTTGTTCAAATCTAGCATTGAATTTGCCAGTAGTTAACCAGCCATCCAATGAGGCTTCAACCATATATTTTAATTCTAATTCACCTATTACTTTGCCAGCTGGCGGTACTACGGTTTTACCAGGGACAAATGGCTTTTCAGCAAACTTTTCTATTGAATATTTTTCAACTAATTCTAAAATTTGGTTTTGAATTTGTTCTAACACTTTTGATCCTTCATGTATTCAATAATTTGTTCTTTAGTAATTTCTAGCATATTTTTATTTTCAAAATAGGCTTTATACCATAAAGTTAGTTTCTCTAAGGTAATTGCACTATTCCAAACCGGCTGCCAATTTAAAAGCATGCGAGCCTTGGAACAATCCAGTCGCAATAAATTTGCCTCATGCGGATGTTCAATACTGTCTTTGGTCCAACTTGCGCCACTTCCCCAGATTTGACACATCTCTGTTACAATTTCTTCGACGGTTTTAGTATCGGTATCCAGTGGCCCGAAGTTCCAGCCGCCGCTAAATTTTTGCCCATCCAGGTACATTTTTTCGGCAAGCGTTAAATAGCCAGATAGCGGTTCTAAAACATGCTGCCATGGCCTAACCGCGCTTGGGTAACGAATATATACGGGTTCATTTTTACTAAAGCTACGGATAATATCCGGAATTAATCGGTCTTCTGCCCAGTCGCCACCACCGATCACATTACCAGCGCGGCCACTGCCAATGATAGTTTTACTATTTTCATTAGCAAAATACGAATTAATGTATGCGCTCGTAACTAATTCTGAACAGCCTTTTGAATTACTGTAAGGATCATGGCCGCCCATCGGTTCATTTTCTCGATAAGCCCAAATCCACTCCTTATTTTCATAGCATTTATCAGTGGTAACATTAACAACAACTTTTGTTAAACCTGTTTCACGAACAGCGTCTAATAAATTTACAGTTCCCATCACATTTACTTCATATGTTTCACGCGGAAAACTATAAGAATAACGGACTAAAGGCTGCGCTGCCATATGAATAATAATCTCAGGAGCAGTCTCTTTTATAAATCCCATTAATGTCTCATACGAACGAATGTCGGCATATAACATTTTCGACATATACTTTTCTAACTTAAGGTCTTCCCACATTGATGGATTAGTTGGCGGGGTGAGTGAATAACCATAAACTTCCGCCCCTAGCATATGTAACCATAAAGTTAGCCAGCTACCTTTAAATCCGGTACATCCGGTAATTAAAACTCGCTTACCACTCCAAAAACTTTGCTTTATCATAGCCATAACTTCCAAGGCGCATTATTTTGCTGCCATAAATCTTCTAAATGTTGTTTATCACGTAAGGTATCCATCGGCTGCCAGAATCCTTCATGGTTATAAGCCATTAACTCTCCAGATTGGGCAAGCTGCTCTAATGGGCGCTGTTCCCAGACACAACTGTCGCTGTCAATTAAATCAATTACTTGGGGAGAAAGTACAAAAAAACCACCATTAATTAAAGCACCATCACCTTTAGGCTTTTCTTTAAAACTATGAATTTTACTATTATGAATATCCAATGCTCCAAAACGCCCAGGCGGAGTCACAGCGGTTAGGGTAGCCTGTTTGCCATGCTCGCGGTGGAATTTAATGAGTTTGTCAATATTTACATCACCTACCCCATCACCATAAGTAAAGCAAAATTCTGGCTCATCCTTAACGTATTCTTTAACCCGACGTAAGCGCCCGCCTGTCATAGACTGGTCTCCCGTGTCAATCAGCGTAACCTTCCATGGTTCCGCTTTTTGATCATGAACTGTCATCTTATTATTGGACATATCAAAAGTAACATCTGACATATGTAAAAAGTAATTGGCAAAATACTCTTTAATAAGATAGCCTTTATAGCCAAGGCAAATTATGAAATCATTGATCCCAAAATGAGAATAAATCTTCATGATATGCCATAGTATCGGTTTCCCACCAATCTCTACCATTGGTTTAGGCTTTACTATCGTTTCTTCTGATAATCGAGTGCCTAAGCCCCCGGCAAGAATAACACATTTCATATTTAGACTTTCAAATTAAAATAAAGGACCCAATATCACAGTAAAATGGTTCAGAAATCAGCTAATGTTTATTTATAATAGTATTTTATTATAGCATACTGCAGCAATTAAGCCTAGAGAGCTGATCTCTATCTTTTGTTTGCTCAAATATTAGAGTAGAAATAACGACATTTATGTCACATAATACATTTATTGAAGGCAATGGGGTGGTGGAGTTTAAATTCATATAGTTTATTATTTAGGGACCTAATTTACTATTTTATAAATGATTTAAAAAAATAAAATCTTGATAAAATAATATTTTTCTTATCCAATCAACTTGTCTGCAACTTCTAAATACTTTCTGATAATAATTTTTTGATCAAATTCCTTTTCCATTTTCTTGCGGCCATTTAATCCCATTTTTACTTTTTCATTAAATGGTAACTCAACAAATTTCATCATCGCTTGAGCCAGGCTAGCAGCATCACGCGGCTTCGCTAAAAATCCATTAACATTATCTTCTAAAACCTCACGGCAGCCTATGCTATCTACAGTTATAATTGGTTTACCCATACTACTAGCTTCCATCAATACCCTTGGTATACCTTCACGATAATAAGAAGGCAGTACCATACAGTCTATCTCCTGCATAACTTCCACAACATCATCAACCATACCTTTATATTCAAGGATGCCTTCTTTTTCCCATGACGCAATAGTGGACGGTTTTATACCTTTAGGATTTGCTAAAAAATAATTTCCAATTATTACCAGCTTAGTTTCAGGGTGTTTTTGTTTTACTTGACGCATCGCCTCTACAAGCTCCTTTATCCCTTTATCCCATAAAAGGCGCCCGGAAAATAAAAATACCACTGGCTTTTCAACTAAGCCATGATAAGAAAATTTAGTTAAATTCACTCCTGAGCCAGGTAAAAGTTTTATTAAGGTATTTTCTCTAAAAATATTCTCTTTGAGCATTAATTCTCTATCATCTGGATTCTGAAAAAAGACACAATCTAGTGATTTGAAAGCATACTTATAAAGATTAATTACAACTGAGTGAACTAATCCTTTCTTCATGAAGATGTAGCCCAAACCAGTGATATTTGCAATTATAGGGATCGATAACCGCCTAGCTGCAATTGCAGCATATAGGTTAGGTTTTATCGTAAAAGAGCAAATCAAGTCTGGTCTGATTTTTTTAATTTTATTAGATATGTCGCGTAGTAATTTTATATTATTGAGTGGATTTATACTTTTTCCATTTACTTTTTGGAATATTAACTTATATCCTTTTTTAGCTAGTTCTAAGGTATATTTTTTGTCATCTGGAATCATCACTACGATCGAGTAACCTTGTTTTGCAAATGCATCCATTAGATGCATCTGTCCATAAACGTGGTGTGCCGTATTATCTATAAATAGAACTTTTTTTACCATTACTTTCTCTAATAAATTTCCAAAATTTGCTTTATATAATTTTATTTAATCTAGATGGAAACTTATAACATGTTAATATAATATGATTATTGTAAATACGTTATTTTAATCATTACCAAATATATCCCTTGTATATACTTTAGTTTCTATATCTTCAATCTCGCCTGTTATTCTATTCGCTAATATTATGTCTGATGTTTGTTTAAAATAATTTAAATCATTTGTAACCTCAGAGCCAAAAAAAGTTTCCTCTTTTAATACTGGCTCATAGACTATTACATTAATCCCTTTTGCCTTAATTCTTTTCATTACACCTTGAATAGCAGAATACCTGTAGTTATCAGACCCTTGCTTCATTACTAGCCGATAAATTCCAACAGTCTTCGGTTCTCTTTTGATTATCTGCTCCGCTATAAACTCTTTACGTACTGCATTAGCATTAACGATTGCTTGCACAAGTGTTTGAGGGACGTCTTTATAATTGGCTAATAATTGTTTAGTATCTTTAGGTAGGCAATAACCACCGTATCCGAATGAAGGATTATTATAATGTTGTCCGATTCTGGGGTCTAGCCCGACTCCCTCTATTACTTGACGTGTATCTAAACCATGAATTATACAAAAACTATCTAATTCATTAAAATAAGCAACTCTCATAGCTAAATAAGTGTTTGCAAATAGCTTTACCGCCTCTGCTTCAGAAGAGTTTGTATAAAGAACAGGAATATCTTTCTTTTTTGCCCCTTCTGCGAGTAGTAAAGCAATAAGTTTGGCACGCTCCGAAATTTCACCTATTATTATTCTAGAAGGATATAAATTGTCAAATAATGCTTTGCCTTCCCTTAGAAATTCAGGCGAAAAAATCAAATTGTTTACACCATACTTTTTGTTAGTTGCTTCCGTATAACCTACTGGTACAGTCGACTTTATGACAATTGTAATCTTTGGATTTATTGTCAATATATCATTAACAACGGATTCAATTGATGAAGTATTGAAATAATTTGTGTTAGGGTCATAGTCAGTAGGTGTAGCAATAAAAACAATTTCACAATTTCTATAGGCTAAGTCTATATCTGTTGTACCTTTAAGATTTAACTTTTCCTGAGAAAGATAATGACTTATCTCAGCATCATCAATCGGTGAAATACCCTTATTGATTAATTTAATGTTTTCTTCATTAACATCTAATGCTAAAACTTCATGTTTTTGCGCAAAAAGCACTGCAAGAGATAAACCTACATAACCAGTACCTACAACCGTAATTTTCATTAAATAGCCCTAATAAAATTTTTCATTCACCATTTTCTAAATATTTTTTAAACCACTTAGCAAATTGTTCAATTCCTTCTTTTATGTCAGTTTTTGGTGCATAATTAAAATCTGTTTCCATTTGGCTAATATCAGCATAAGTGCTGTAAACATCACCTGGCTGCATTGGCAAGAATTCCTTAATAGCTTCTTTGCCTAGAGCCTCTTCTAAAGTTTCAATAAAATCCATTAACTTTACAGGCTTATTGTTACCAATATTATATATCTTATAATATTTTTCTTGTTTAATCTGTGATTCCAATATTACTCTGACTACACCCTCTACAATATCATCGATATATGTAAAATCACGCTCTAAATTACCATTATTAAACACTTTTATTGGCTTCCCACTCATTATTGCATTGGCAAACAGCATTGGAGCCATATCTGGCCTCCCCCATGGACCATAAACAGTAAAAAAACGCAAAGCAGTTGTAGGAAGGTTAAATAAGTGAGTATAACAATGCGCCATAAGTTCGTTACTTTTTTTTGTTGCAGCATATAAACTGATCGGAAAATCAACATTATCATCGATAGAAAAAGGCTTCTTCTCCTGGTTCCCATATACACTAGAACTACTTGCATAAACTAGATGTTTTATATCGTTAAATCGACATGCTTCTAAAATATTTAAAAAACCAAGAACATTACTATTAATATAGCTATGTGGATTTTCCAAGCTATATCTTACTCCTGCTTGGGCTGCCAAATTACAAACTATTTCAATAGAGTGCTCAGCAAACAAAAGGTTTAATCTCTCGCTATCTATTAAATCTAATTTAATAAATTTATAATTTGGGTATAATGTTGACTTAACCAATTTCCCATACTCAATTTCTTCAAAACTAATTCCACAATCAGCAAGCCTAGCATACTTAAGGTCAACTGAATAATAATCATTTATATTATCTAGCCCAATTACTTCATGTCCTGATTGAAGTAATTTTTTTGCAACGCTTGCACCGATAAAACCTGCAGAACCAGTAACTAAAATAACAGACATTACTATATTTCCTTTTGCTTTGTCTTATTTGTATTAGATTTAATTTTCCTTAGCAATTAAAAAAAACTCTTATACCAACTAGCGGCTTCTTCCAATCCCTGCTGTATTGTATATTGAGGATCGTAATTAACCAATGTTTTCGCCATACTTATATCAGCTAAGGAATGGCGAATATCACCACCACGAAAGTCGCGGTAAACAGGCTGCACTAAAGAGGCAGGATCAATCAAATCTTTTATCATCGTGAATAATTGGTTTAATGTAGTTTGTTCTCCACATGCTACATTATAAACTTTATTTAGCGCATTTGGATTATTTGTAATTGCTGCTTTTATATTCATCTGTACTACATTTTTTATATAACAAAAATCGCGGCTTGTCTCTCCATCACCATTTATAAACGGTGCGTCATTATTTAATAAAGCTTTAAACCATAATGGAATTACTGCAGCATATGCTCCATTTGGGTCTTGCCTTTGGCCAAATACATTAAAATATCGCAATCCGATTGTTTCAATGCCATAAGTTTTTGCAAATACTAATGCATAAAGCTCATTAGCATATTTGGTTACAGCATATGGGGATAACTGAGAGCCGATCTTATGTTCCACTTTAGGTAGATCAGGGTGGTCTCCATATACTGAGCTACTTGAAGCATAAACGAACCTTTTCACTTTATTATCTACGCAAGCTTTTAATATATTTACAAAACCACTAACATTTACATCATGTGAGGTTATCGGATCATTAATTGACCGAGGAACGCTTCCTAGCGCTGCTTGGTGAATAACTATACCTACACCAGCAGTAGCATTTAAACAAGCTGAATAATTGCGAATATCGCCTTCAACAAATTTGAATTTTTGCCATTTCACTTCCCCAACAAGGTTTCTTACTTCATCTAAGTTATGCTGAAATCCAGTTGCAAAATTATCAAGACCGACCACTTCCTGATCATTATTTAGTAGAAACTCTAATATATTTGAGCCAATAAAACCGGCACAGCCTGTAACTAGCCACTTTTTTCGCTGATTTAACCCGGACATTTTTTCCCTCATGTGAATAATTAATTCTTTTTCATATTTTCAGTATTTTCAATTAATAATATATTTTAACTCAATTGAAATAAGTTGAAATTATTTCTGCCTATTTTAAACTTTCATAACTCATTAACCATTGCTGGAACATTAGAATGTCCCATAAATAATAGCCATTATCCGCCTTCCCGCTTACATGCTGCTGCAATTTTTGACTTATTAACTCTGAATTTAAATAACCTTGTGCTTTTAATTTATAAGGATCTAATAAATCGAATGCCCAGTCTTTTAGCTCCCCTCTTAACCAGTCATTAAGCGGTACAGCAAAACCGCGCTTAGGTCTCTCAATTAAATCTTGCGGCACATGTTTATATAACACTTGACGAAGAATTCGTTTAGTTACTCCCTGATTAATTTTAAACTCTCTTGGCAACGAATATGCAAACTCAACTATTTTATGATTTAAGAGTGGCACTCTAGTTTCTAAACTATTTGCCATAGCTGCACGATCAACTTTTACTAATATATCATCAGGTAAATAACCAACCCCATCAAGATATTGCATTTTTAAAATTTTGTCATTTAACTGGTTTAGATTATTGACATCTTTATCCCATAGACTTTTATCATTATTAAGACCTATTACCAGTTCATTTAAATTTATCCAATGGCTTGCCAAACGAAAATAGAATTCGTCAAAATTTTTTGCTTTAAATAATGGTTCTAGTCGGTAAACTTTATCACTGAAATTGGTAATTGGCAGCCGAGTTAACTTATTTACGTTTTCTAAAAATTTTGGAGAAATAAGCGGAATACCCTTGCTACATAGTTTTCTTAACCACAAAGGAACTATTTTTATTTTTGAATAGAGATTTTCGGCTAATAAATATCTATTATAGCCGGCAAAGAGCTCATCTCCACCATCACCAGATAAGGCCACTGTTACTTTTTGTTTCGCTAATTGAGAAACCAGAAACGTAGGTATCTGCGAAGAATCTGCAAATGGTTCATCATATATTTTTGCCAGATTAGGGATTACGTTTAATGCATCTTTCTCACTTATATACAATTCATTATGACTAGATCCAATATGTTTAGCTATCTCTTTTGCAAATACTGCTTCATCATAACTAGGGTCATCAAAACCTATACTAAATGTTTGAATTGGGGTTGTACTTTGTCGCTGCATCAAGGCAGCAATAGTTGAGGAGTCGACCCCCCCAGATAAAAAGCAGCCTAAGGGGACATCAGCTATCATTTGATTTTTAATTGAATTAACCAACAACTTTTCTAAGTCATTTACTGCGTCATCAAGACTTCCTTCATATCTATTAGAAAGAGATGTTGATAACTGCCAGTAAGGAATAGAATTTACTTCTTCATTTTTAATAATTTGCCGATAATCTAAGCATAGATAATGTCCAGGAATAAGCTTATGAATGCCATTAAAAATTGATAAAGGTGCAGGAATACAGTTATGTAACATTAGTTGACCAATGGCATTACGATTTATTTCCGGGTTAAATTTAGGATGGCAGCGCAAAGCCTTTAATTCTGAAGCAAACCCAAAAGCGCCATTGAAATAACCATAGTATAAAGGCTTCTCGCCCATCCTATCTCTTGCCAGGTAAAACTTCTGATCTTGCCTATCCCATAGCCCAATTGCAAACATACCTTCAAGCTGTAAAAGTGCCTGTTCAAAACCATAGCTTTCGATAGCCATTAAGATTACCTCAGTATCACTATGTCCTCGCCATGCTATACTGCCATGTATAGCTTCTAACTCCTGTTTAATCTTTTTAAAATTATAGATTTCGCCATTAAAGACAATTACGTATCTACCTGAAACGGATAGCATGGGCTGATGACCAGCTGAGGATAAATCGATTATAGCCAAGCGGCGATGAATTAGGTGAATACCTAAATTATTATCTTGCCAAACCCCATAACCATCTGGTCCACGAGAGAATATTGCATCTCCCATTTTTTGGCTAACTTGATTTGTATCATACTGTATATTATAATCAATAAACCCGGTAATACCACACATAATCTATCCAATCAGGTTTAAATAAAGGTTTTCATATCTAATTAGCATTTTAGATAAGCTATACTCTTCAATTATTCTCTGCCTTGCCAATTTGCCATATTCCGCTATCTTATCTTTGCCATATTCACTCATCTGAACGATAGCATCTGCCAGCAGTAATTTATCTTGTGGAGGCACTTTAATCCCCGTATTATCAACTATAATAGCTGCGTCACCTACATCTGTTACTACACAAGGTTTACAACATGCCATTGCTTCGGCAACAACGTTTGGAAAACCCTCGGAAAAGCTGCTTAGTACCAAAAAGTCAAATGAATTATATACAGCAAGCATATCAACTTGCTCCCCTAAGAAGGTAATTTGTATTGAACCTAGCTGATTACTATAATGACTATAAGCTTCTTTTGTACCTTTACCTACAACTATGGCATGTATATTATTGATATTTCGCTTTGCTAATATCTCTAGGGCCGAGAAAAAATTATCATAATCTTTTTGAGGATCATTTCTCCCTACAATACCAATTTTGATCTTATCGTCGTTAATCAAGCTCTTATTTTGGTCTAAATAAAGCTGCTCGATATCATAGCCATTTGGAATATAGACAAATTTGTTTTTTCGATAGCCAACTTTTATATGTTCAAAAATCGAGGTTTTAGAGCAATTAACTATTTTGCTAGGCAAGAAAGACAAGAAGGCGCAAAGTTTCCTAATAACAATAACATGCCAAGAATTATTTTTGAAGCTTAACTTAGTTGAACGAATATTCCAGACTATATTCTTGACACCAGAAAGCTTACCGATAATAAGACCAAGAAAGTCAGCATGATATAACCATGTCTGTATCAAATCAGGATTCTCTTTACGAATTAGCTTGAATAAGTTATATAATTTAAATAATTTATTTCCACTATTTAAATTCAAATAGAAACAACGTACTCCATCAATCGTTTCTAGATATTTCCCATATTTCCCTGGTCCGGTTAAAGAAACTACTAGGAATTCAAATTTACTTTTATCCAGGCTTTCACATAATTTAACAATATTTCTCTCCGCTCCTCCATTAGCTAATCCTGTGATAATATGCAGTATCTTTTTCATTGTATACTCTTTAAATAAACTTTGGTAGTTTCTATTAAATTTAGCTATTATTAGCTAAATTTGAATAACGTATGTTATAAATCATAAGAATAATATAAAAATGTTTTCTCATATTATATTCATTTTACTAACTCTACATATACTTCCAATCTTGAAGTAATTAAGAGTCTTTATATACCAAGCTCAAAAAATAAAGCCTAGTTATTAGATACACCCTAATTAAAACTTAATTTTAACGAAGGAAAAGAAGACATTATAATTTTTAGCAGAAGAAATATTCCTAACGCAAAAATAAATGCAACCATTACGGAAAACCAAGGCGGTAAAATATAAAGTAACCATGTAATCCAAAGCATATCTTTTTCACTTTCAATATTATCACCATGGATTTTCCTTGTAAGATAATAAGATATGAAACAAATAAATAAAATATACGTTATATAGATAATTGACAAATATGGTGCAACAAAAAACCATGCAGCTAAACTTACATTTACGTTCCAGTCACCAAGATTTAATGGAGAACCTATATATTGTGTAAAATATGAACCCAACCAAACAGGAAACCTCCCTAGAATTATTTTATAATAAAAAATTCCATGCAGGCCTTCAAGCCAAAAAGGAGCGAAGTCGCCATTTGCAAATTTTTCTTGTAACACATCTTGTAATCGTATAACTTCTACTAATATAGATGTAACCTGTAATCTACCAACCAATTGCTGCAAAGCATTACCAAATAAAAGTGAATACTCATTAGCATTTATTTGTTGTAAAAAATTTTGAATCAATTGATCGAGGGTAATATTTAAAGACGCAGAAGCACGTATAGCAAATTTCAAATTTAGAATAAAAGGATATAAAAGTAAAACAGTAATTAACAAAATTATAACTATCTTAGGGTTTAATTTTTGCATTCTTACTGCTCTACACCATTCAAAAATTATAGTTATAAAAAAAATACCAGACCAGCCACGTAAAAAATTTGAGATTAAGTAAATAGCCAAATTAGGATAAAAGTATTTATTTTCACGATAAACGCCATAATATATTATAAATAAAGCATCCGGAGGTAATAAAATCCAGATAATTGATAAGGACGTTGTTACTTTATTTGCTGCTCCTGCAGTATTTAGTCCAAATACATAATTAAATATTATATATGCAATTTGAATTAATATTAGGAATTTTCCAATCCTTGCTCCTGCCAAATAAGAGTAGGGCCGAAATTGAAAAGAATCAACTTTAAATTTATACATTAGATTAAATAATGGAGACAATACTATATAATATGAAGCTATAACTAATAACATACTGAATATAAGATTACTAATCGAATGCACGCTACCTTTTGCATCCCCTATTAGCTCCCTATCCAAATACATGAGATAAGCTGCAATACAATTAAGTGCTATGAACAGATATAGGAAATGTAAACGTGGCGATTTATTAAACATTAAAATTTTCTTTTAATACTTTTGCAGGAATCCCTGCAATAACAACATTGTCAGGGAAATTATTAATAACTACGCTATTAGCACCAATAATAACATTATTACCTATCTTAATTGGTCCTAATATTTTTGCCCCTGATGATAATATTACATTATCCCCTATAGTAGGCTGGTTTCCTTTAGAAGTTTGAAATACATCTTTATTTCCCAAAGTAACACCATTAAATATTTTACACCTCTCTCCAATCACTGCATCTGCGCCAATCACAATATCATGTCCATGAACTATAATTAGTCCTTTTCCAATTTTAGCTTTACATGATATATCACTTGCATAAATAATTCTTATCATATATTCAACTATTAATCTAAGTGGTTTACCTAATAACGGTATCAAAGCACAAGTTTGACCTAATCTAACTAGAAAAAGCAAATGCATTGTATGATTAAGTACTAAAGTCTTCAACTTAGGAAGAAGTAAGTTTGAGCTTGAATTTACCATTAAATCGAATCCAAAAAACCTTAAACTCATCTTACGCCTTTCTTTTTTGAAGCTCTAACTGTATTTGGTATTCTTAGCATTTTAATTATTGACCTTTCCGACCATAATTGATAGAAAAGCGAGAAACTGAAACTGCTAAAAAGAATAGGTAATACCTTTCTACAATCTTTCCATCTCTTATTTTTTAATGCTGCTACAAATAAAATAAAGGTAGATTGAGCTATACTACTTCTATGTTCTGGATATTTTTTTAGAAAATAAGATAAAGTATCACAAATTAGACTAATTACTTTATCTCTCCGAACTGAAGATATACCAATTCCGGTCCTGTAAACACCCAGTAGTGAATTAGAACAAAATGTAGCATAACCCAAATCTCCTACTTGTTCAACATTAGCAAAAAAATCTAAAACGACAAAATCGGGCAAAGTGAAATCTCGATTACAACTTCTATACATTTTTGAACTATTAAATCCAACACTTATAAGTCTTAAAAGATGTGCCCGAGTAAATTTGACTTTTGATACTATTTGCATATCAATCAAATCTTCTACACATTTCCCGTTAGATTCGTTCTTAACATACATTCTATGCCAAACTATATTGCAATCAGGATTGTTATCTAAAAAATCAGCTTGGGCTTGTAACTTTCCTGGTAATGCGTAGTCATCCCCATCCATATGAGCAATGTATTGGCCTTTTGCAGATTGATGCACGCTAAAATAATTCTCAGACCCACCTGTATTCTTTTCTTGGAAAATAGCTTTCACAATATTGGGGAATTTATATACAAACTCTTCGATAATGCTTCTTGTAGAATCTGTAGAAGCGTCATCCCCAACAATTATCTCAAATCTAAAACTGGTCTTTTGGTCAATTAGGCTCTGTAAGCATTGGCGAATATATTTTTCATGGTTATAAGTAACAATACAAACTGAGACTTTTATACCTTGGTTTTGAACATCCATAGACTAGCCTTAAAAGTATATTATATAAAACTTAATTAAAAATGGTTATTTCCTTATACTATGATTTAGCTCTTGAAACTAAAAAAGTAAATTTTTTACAAATCAATTTGCATTTTTCCAATATTCTATTTCTTATAAATGAAATTGAGAATAGTGAAAGTAAAAATAAAATTATAGCAATTACCATTAATTGAAATATTACCATTAATCTATTTGTAGACCAATGAAAATAGTAAATACTTGAAATTGCAAACAGTAAGGGAAAAATAGTTATCTTGATAATGTCATTGATAATCCATTTAGAGTGCAAACCTTTTGCAAATTTAAAATGGATAAGAGGAAGCCAAAAAATAAAAAATAATAAGTTCTTCAATAACCACGCCGATCCAGCTCCAAGCATCCCGTACTTTGAAGATGACCAGATTAAAAGTGGAATATATATAACTACAATGCCAATATTACCTATAAAATGTAATTTCAAGTCACCTTTAGCATATTGCAGGTAATATGCAAATGCTGATAAACCTAATAACCCATTTCCAATTGAATATACTGATAATAATTGTGCCCCATTATTTGCTATCTGCATATTACCTGTCCATGCAAAAAGTAGTTGTTTTGGTAAACATGACATGATCAGTAGTATAGGAATAGAAATAAAGCATACTGCTTGCGTAGCTTTCCGGTATATAGAAACTAAGTACTCTTCATTTCCTAAAGCTTCTGCAGATGTTATTCGTGGTAAAATTGTTGAGCTTATTGGGGTAGTAATAATAGTAATTCCACTTGCAATAAGTACGACTAAAGAATAACAAGCATATTCAGAAAGAGGAAGATACTTTGATAAAATAATCTTATCTGTTTGCATTACTAAAATCCACACTGAATTAGTAAATGCTAAAGTTAAGGAAAACTTAAAAATCTTTCGCAGAGAGTTCCAATCCCATGATTGAAAATTTAGATTTACTGGAATTTGAGGTAATAATTTATTCTTTTTTGCGAATACCAAATAAACTTCCAGAATTGCTATTGATAATTGATACATAAAATAAGTTATTGGCGCAGAATTAATGAAATACAATACAGGTAAAACTACTATAAATCGAAAAGAAGTAATAATTAAATTATAACCACTTAACCATTGAAACTTTTCATATCCGGCAATAATTCCCTTATATAGCCCGGAAATCCACCTGAGAATAGCAATTATACCCATTAACATGATCGAATACTGAACTTCTGTATAACTTAGATGCTCAACTTTTAACCATTTATGAGCTATCACTCCAGAGAAAAAAATAATTCCCAGAGCACCGATCAATGCAATAGTAAAAAAGACCAACTCTAACAAATAAACTAGCCTTTTTAAAAGAATACCATCAATTACGCCACTCCGAAACCGAGCTACTTCCCTTGAGATTGTGGGCGTTAGGCCAATATCAAGTAATTGAAATAATGCTTGCATCATTGCATAAAAACTAACTAATCCATATGCTTCTAGCCCCATAATGCGTAGATAAATAGGAACTATCAATATTCCAACTGATGCAGCATAAAGCTGACTAATATAATTTGCAAGGGTATTTTTTCTTAAGGACAATGTATTTCTCTTTAAGTACAAAAATAAAGAATGTTTTTATTAGATATCCAAATTCATTAAATATGAATTATTTAAATCTTTAATAATTTTAAAACCTAGTTTTAAATAGAAATTTATTGCTTTGCTATTATTCTGATAAACTTCTAATTTCAATTTCTCAAACCCTAATCGCTGCAAGTGAGAAATTAAAGCAGTTACAAGAGTATCACCAATTCCTTTGCCCCTGTTACTTTTACTAACTACTAACATAGTGATAAAAGACTCTTTCATTTTTGGATCATTACAATATGCTGCTACAAAAGCAATTAATACTTGATTTTCATAAAGAGTGAAAATTGTTGCACGTTGAACAATTTTCTTAGAATAATCATCTAAATTAACCTTCTTAGTAAGAGGAGGTTCAAATTCATCACTTACCTCTAACAATAATTGCCTTATGGAATCTATTAATAGCATAATATTAATAACTTTCTAAAGATGATTAAAATTTACTCAGCATTATTTATTTTTTCTATTAGTAAATCTTAATTATATAAGCTAAAAAAACTTTCTATATTAGCGCAAATAGATTTAATATCATCCAATGTTGTATCTTGATGTACCGGTAAATTTAAAATCTCTTCTGCAATATTAAATGAAATAGGAAACTGGTCTTTATCAATTTCTTTTATTAATCTATAATATAAAGCTGTTGTGATAATTTCCTGCTCTATCAAATAAAAATAAAGCTTTTCTCGTAGACCATTTTTTATTCGCACTGGAAATGTTTGAGGGATAGTATCAGCTTCTAAATTATATATTATCTCGATATTCTTATTAAGTGGTAATAACTCCATATATGTTTTATAATTCGTCTTACGTATATTGGCAATTCTTTTAAAATCAGTTCTTATATATTGCTCTAGAACTTCACAGTCTATTTTTTCACTAGATAATAAAGAACTTATTTTCATTTCTTTTGTATTACTTTTTAGTATACCTCCAGTCTTTGTAGCAATATATTTATGTAATGAATAAAAACTAAAATCCCCAAAGTTGCCTAATTTTTGATTATCTTCTTCTAAATAAAACGCATGCGCACAATCTTCAACCAAAATTACACCCTCTCTTTGGCACAATGACTTTAATATAGGCATATCATTCTGACAAAAACCAAAATAATGTATAACTAATAAAACATCAACATTTTTATCAATTAATTTTCTTTCCAAATCTTGTAAATCAACTTCTAATTTTTCTCCAACTCTATAAAAGTTAAATTTACAAGAATATTGAATAACTGGGTCAAATACCCCAGATCCTTCTCTTTCTGTAAATCCTATATATGAAGGCAACAAAATATTTAATTGTTTTTTTGAACTTAAAGATTTTAATATTAGTCCCCAAGAGGTACGTGCATTTTTAGTAAAAACTAAATCTAAAGTACAATTTTTAATATCTATAGCATTTTTAGTAACCACGATTACCTCCTAATATTCATACATCAAGATAATACGTATTATCAATTTGTTTATGTATCGCTTCTAAATCATTAAACATCATTACATCTATTATTGACAAACCGGCCTCAAAATTACCTCGCCGTTGACTATAGTGCTCCAATTTATTCCCTAAAAAGCTTAACTTAATACCAGAGTCCTGAAATTGATTTTTATTGAAGATTTCTATACCCCCAGTAGGATTTATATACTCTTCAGCACCCAGTGCCTTACTAATATAAAGAGCCCATTCTCCTGGATGCGACACTTGGCCAACACTTAGATTTAACTCACTAAAAATACTTAAATCTAAAGGAATTTCTAACGCCTGGCAAGTCTTATTTAGAATATAAGCGTTTAATTGCACTATACTATCCGTACTTATTGCCAAACATTCCTCGACTAAATTAATCGTTTGAGTATAATATGGCGCACGCTTTTTATAATGCTCTAGCTGCCTAATAATTCTAGATTTCCAGTCCTCTGTATTTTTTATTGAAACGTCTTTAATATTTGTTGTCATCGATTTTTTATCTAAAGGAACTGCAATATATTGCCATCCTTCAACCGGCTTTAATATTCTATTTCGTTCAATCCATCCGTGCCTTATAAATTGAACCGTATCAAATAATATAAATTTATCAGTATACTTGATTAAGCTGTAATATCCTAGATAAGGAAAAAAGTATGGCTGCATTATCCCTAGTCTCATCAAATCTCCTATGCTAAATCATTTATTATATTAGCTATTTTAAGCTGATCTATTTTATTAAGACCTACATACATTGGCAGGCAAAGAATTCTGCTTGCAATATTTTCAGACACGGGACAAGGCTGATACTTAACATAATTTAAAGTATTTAAAGAAGGATAAAAATAGCGTCGTGTTTGGATACCATTCGCAAGTAACTTTTTAGATATATTTAGTACTGTATTTTCATCTTTTAGGATGAGAGGAAAATAGCTGAAGTTATTACTTGCATAGGTAATTGGCTTTAATAATAATTCAGGATTTATTAACTGAGTATAATATTCGTATACTATTTGCCGCTCACTCATTATTTCATCTATATGCTCTAAAACAGCCAGCCCCATAGCTGCTGAAAATTCATTCATTTTTGAGTTAGTTCCTAACCCTTGAATCACATCAGGTGCAGTAATCCCAAAATTAATTAACTTTTTACATTCTTTTATTACTTCATTATCTTTAGAAATTATTGCACCACCCTCGATAGTATGAAATAGCTTTGTTGCATGAAAACTTAAAATTGAAGCATCACCGTATGAGAGTATATTTTTATTTTCACTTGTTTTTACATTGAATGCATGCGCGCTATCATATATTAACTTTAGCTTATGCTTATTAGCAATTTCTTGGAGTTCCCATACATCACAAGCACGGCCAAAAACATGAACAGGTAAAATCCCTGAAACATTTGAACTAATACTTGATTCTAGTAAGCTAATATCCAAATTTAAAGACATCGGATTAATATCAACAAATTTTGGTACTAAATTTTCCCATACTAAGCTACTGGTTGTAGCCACAAAGGAAAATGGGCTTGTAATGACCTCTCCTTTTAAATTCAAAGCTCGATATAGAACTTGTAATGCTAAAGTTCCATTACTAACTAATAACAAGTTATCTACTTGTAAGAATTCTTTTAGTTTCTCAGTTAATTGTTGTTCTAAAGGACCAAAGTTAGTTAGCCAATTTGAACTATAAATTTGGTCAACGTACTTCTCAAATATGCGACGAAGTGGTAGATAAGGTTTTGTTACAGTTATCATTTTTACACTTTAATATAATTATTCAATATTAACTCTTATTAGAGGTAATGAAGTTCCGATTTTTAAAGAGGAAGTAGAGCCCACTAAAAAAAGCACTCAAGGTAAAAGCGGTAAATAAGAGTCTTGCGCGTCTTGGTTTAGATTTATATATAGGTACTTGTGCAGGGTCAATTACTTGTATAGAAAGGGGAACTACCTCACTAAGAGCATCTAATTGAGAAGCTTTGGACTGCTTTAATAAAACATTATATACAAGTTCTTTAAATACGAAATCACGCATTAAGTTTAAGTATTGATTGGCAAGTTCAGGCGCAAGACCACTAGGAATCGCAATATCTTCTCCTCCTGTTTGGTTATTGATTTTATCTAATTGAGTCTTAATACTGTTTATTTTCGTTTGTAATGCTAAATAGTCTGGATTATCAGTATTTACATAATATCGCATACTTTCTAACTGGTATTGGGCTACAACTAACTGGGTTTGTAATTGCATAGAAATATTTGCAATTACTTGAACTTGTTGACCTGCAATTATTCCATTTCTCTTTGCAAAATCTTTTAAATCACTTTCTGCTTTATTAAGGCTAATTAAAGCATGAGCTAATTGTTGCTGATAAAATTGATATCTCTGGTTTGCTCTAGAATAAGCAACATTATTAATTAGTTGTCCTAATGCAATTGTATAATAATTTGCTATTGCTGCTGCAAGCTTAGGATCTTCATCATCAACATCTATTTCAATAAAGCCACTTCTTATATCTGGAATAAGTTTCACTTTACCATCTAATATCTTTCTAGCTTTTTCAATGTCTTTGACTTTAAATTTATTGACTAAATTAAATTTATCTATAACCATATCTTTCACTGCGTTAGTTTTTAACATAACAGTCGCAATATCTGCATCCGTTTTCTGTAAAATTCCTCCCCCTCCACTTCCTGTTAACGCATTTAACCCACTAATAACTTGTGAAAAAGAGGTGCCAGCATCACTAAGTTTAGGAGGATTGATTAATGCCGTAGCAGTAAATATAGGAGTAGCAAAAATACAGTACAAGATCGCAATTAAAGTAACTACACCAGTAGAAATTCCAATTTTTTTCCTATTCTCTTTTAAAACCAGAATAGCTTTACTTAGATCAATTTCTTTTTGTTTCTGCATAAATCAATTTATCTTATTAACGATTAAACAATGCCACAGCTTGGGCGCTATTAGCTATGATCTGGGTCCAGTTCATGATATTTTGTACTAGGCCACCAAACTGGATTTGTTGCGGTACTATCACCGCATCTCCCGGATTTAAAGTTTGATTACCAAAGCCGCCAAACCAGCCAGCCTGCTGACGGCTATAGATAGTACCATCGGCTCTTAAGATATATTCACTCGAAGTATCTGCAAAGTTATTTTCGGTACCGGCCATATCAATATAATTAACAACAGTTTTATGTGGTTTATACATAAATGTTGCCGGATTATAAACTTGCCCGATCACATCAACTGTAGATGGTCTCGTTGGGATATAGATCGTATCGCCATTTTCAACCTGGATCGCCGGCATGTGCGCTAAATCTACTTCTGCAGATTGTACACCAAGTACCACCCTGCCGGTTGGTTGTATCTGGCGCATTTTGGCAATAAAAGCCTGCTGCTGTGTCAAAATTTGAGTTTGGGTTAGCGATTGATATTGGCTAGTAGTTGAAACACTTGCATTACTTGCTTGCGCCAATAAAGTTTGTTGAAGCTGGTCAAGCATTTGGTTTAACACTGCCTGCTGTTTTTTCTTAACTGATTCGCGGTTTAGCTCTGTGCCATATAGATAGGCTTTATCCGTAATGCCGCCGGCTCTTTTTATGACATCTAAAATGGTTTCCCCTGGTTTCATCTCATAGACCCCAGGATCGTTTACTTCACCATCAATAAATATATAAATCGTCGAATTAGCAGTTGGCGTGCGGACATCTTTGGAAGAAAGAATATCGATTACATCCCCAGCCTGCAATTCAATATTGTTAGCAAGGTCACCCGCTAAGGCTTTCCGGAGACTAAACGGTATGACGTTAGTTGAGAGCGTTTTAGGGTTTAGCCTGATAATAGTTGCATAGTTCCAATTGATATTCGCTTCAGGTATCTGGATAGGCCCAGCGGTAAATAAATTATCGCTAACGCCAAATACCTTAGGTCTACTGCCATCGCCTAAGTTATTGGCGCCATTTAGGCCAGTAGAGTACATGGAATTAACATTCGAGTTTATCTGTGCAGTAGTCTTTTCTTTGCCGACTTGAGTTAGTAGGTTATCCCTACCCGCAGTATTATAGGCATAGCTATTCCAGAAGCTCCGAGTCAGCAGCACTTCGCGGTTAGGAATTACATCTTTTATCCGCATACCAGGCTTAAAAGAGTACCTAGATGGATTAGCCACATTACCCATCAAGACTATACTGCTTTCATATACGTTATTAGCACTAAAGAAATGAATAACATCGCCATTTGCCACCTTCTGGTTCATGCCATTCTTCATTGGATAGTTATTTACGCTAATCGCCTTATCTTTATCGATTTTCTCAACTATAAGGCTACTTTGTTGGCTATTATAGGTAAATCCTCCAGCAAAATTTACTATATCCTTAACGGTTTCGCCTTCTCTGGCTTCATAGATGGCAGCAACTTTAACGCCATCATAAATTGCAACTTGATTGCCTTTAGGTGGAAAATAAATTGTGTCCCCTGGTAGTAGCCGAATATCTTTAGAATTATCTCCACGAAGGATAATGTCATACATATCAAAATCGGCAACGACTCTACCATCACGTTTTATTTGTACGTGGCGTAATGAACCAAAAGGTGCTGGACCACCTATGGCAAAAACTGCATTACTTACGCTGGATAAGGCGCTTAATTGATAAGTACCAGGCCTAGCTGCATAACCGGCTACATTAACCTGGATCGAGCGAATCTGGCTAACTGTTGCCGAAAGACTAAAGTTACGATAAATTCTGCCAATGCGGGTTTTAAAGTAACTATCCAGGCTAGAGGCTTTTATTCCTACTACGCTTATCTTACCAACTTTTGGAATAAAAATCGTCCCATCTTTATCAACAGTTGCAGTATAATTTACATTCATTGAGCCCCAAGCTTGTAAATTAACTTGGTCCCCAGGTCCTAGGGTATAATTTGCATCCACCGGAATATTATTTATCGGTGCAAAAGTTGATGGCGCAGTAAATAAGTTATAACCAATCATTGGTAAAAATAAGCCACTCCGAATTTGTACATTTTTTTGGAAAGGATCTTGTTGAACTACTGGGTTTAATACTATTCCATCTCCAAATACGCTTGGCACATATGCGGTCACAGCACCAAATCCTCGACCGTACATTCCTTGCTGAGGCATTGCAATATTGGAATAGCTCTGTAACCCTTGAAATTGGCCACCAACTCCGCTATTATTATTGTAATTACGATATTGATCTGGGCTTAAACCATTAAGTGATGTTGAATTAACCTGTTCCCATTGATTATTCAAATTAAGTTTAGCTGAATTGGCGCCATTACCATTATCGACATTACTAATTGGAGGTACTATTATATTGCCAGTATTGCCAGCTGGTGAAGCGCTGCTATTATTGCCACCGCTATTTAGTCCAGAAGCGCCTAAATCATTACCCCCAAAGCCGGAACTATCGCTAAGACCGGATACGTCACTACCACCACCGAAGCCAGCGCTACCAGCATCGTCCCCATATACTTGAAAAGTAACTAATAATACAGCTACTATTAATTTCAAATTCCTCATAACGTCCTTTTATTATTAAATTCCTAAATGCTTAGCAAAACTTTATTTAATTGTGTCACTCAAGATTGACTAATAAAATAAATTAATATTTTTTATGCAAAATTTGATTATTTATATTTAATTGCAAATTAGATAAGAATAAATTTGTTTTTCTCGCAATTATATCATTAATTATTAAAAAGGAAATATGAACTTATTCGCGATTTGAGTAATTTTTATTAATCCAATTTTGGTATTCACCTGTTAAGACATGTCTGACCCAGTCTTGATTATCCAGATACCATTTAATGGTTTTACGAATTCCACTAGCAAAGTCTTCTCGTGGCTGCCAGCCTAACTCTTGCTGGATTTTGCTAGGATCCATCGCATAGCGGAAATCATGACCGGCTCGATCGGCAACAAAGGTAATTTGATCAAGGTAAGATTTACTATCTGCGCGTGGGGATAATTGATCTAGAATTTGGCAAATAGTGGAAACAACTTCTAAATTGCTTCGCTCATTATGGCCACCAATACAATAACTTTCTCCTATTCTTCCTTTTTCATAAGCAAGGATAATCCCCCGAGCATGATCATCGACATATAGCCAATCTCGGACATTATCTCCTTTACCATAAATAGGTAATTCTTTCCCTTGCAATGCATTATTAATTACCAATGGGATTAATTTTTCGGGAAAATGATACGGACCATAATTATTGGTACAATTAGTTATTACTATCGGTAGGTTATAAGTATGAAACCAGGCGCGTACTAACATATCGCTACTGGCTTTAGAAGAGGAATACGGGCTTCGCGGGTCATATGGCGTAGACTCACTAAAGTAGCCGCTTTCACCAAGAGTTCCAAAAACTTCATCAGTTGAAATATGTACAAATTTAAATTGTGTTTTGTCAGCTAATTGCGTAACGTATTCGCGAGCACATTCAAGTAAATTATATGTCCCAACAATATTAGTTTGGATAAATTCACCAGGCCCAATAATTGAGCGATCTACATGGCTTTCCGCAGCAAGATGCAAAATACCAACCGGCTGATATTCATTAAATATGCGGCGAATATTAACTTTGTCACAAATATCTATTTGTTCAAAACGATACTTTGAGCTGCTGCATACTGTTGCTAATGACTCCAAGTTTCCGGCATAAGTCAATTTATCAATATTTACAACATTATATTCATGAAAATTTATCAATTCTCTGATTACTGCAGAACCGATAAATCCTGCCCCTCCAGTTACCAATAATGTTTTTCTAGCCATCTTATTTCTTTCCAGGGTACATTTAGCTTTACTATTTGATATGTTTTCTTAAATAGTCAGCGTAGGTGCTTTTACCCATTTCATTTAATCTATTTTCGATCTGACTTTTGTCTATCCACCCCTTAAGTAAGGCAATTTCCTCCAGACAGGCAATTTTTATACCTTGGCGATGCTCAATTGTCTGAATAAAGTTAGAGGCTTCTAGTAATGAATCATGTGTTCCTGTGTCTAGCCAAGCAAAGCCACGATACATAAATCTTACATCAAGTTTACCTTCTTGTAGATAAAGACGATTAAGATCGGTAATTTCAAGTTCACCGCGTATTGATGGTTTTATCCTTTTAGCATGCGAAACTACATCAGAATCATAGAAATAAAGACCAGTTACGGCAAAGTCAGATTTTGGTTCTTTTGGTTTTTCTTCGAGACTTAATACCTTATTTGCCGAATCAAATTCAACAACACCATAACGTTCAGGATCTGCTACTCGATAAGCAAAAACTGTCGCGCCTACCCCCGTTAAGGCAGACTTCAAAAGGTCAGTCATGCCGCTACCATAAAATAAATTGTCGCCTAGAATCAGGCAAGCAGGAGATCCGGCTAAAAAATCTTCGGCAATTAAAAATGCCTGGGCTAACCCTTCAGGGCGCTCTTGAACTTCATAACTTAAATTGATACCCCAAAGGCTGCCGTCACCTAAAAGCTGTTGGAACCGACCAATATCTTGAGGGGTCGAAATAATCAGGATATCTTGGATTTCTGCCAGCATTAGTATTGAAAGGGGATAATAAACCATTGGCTTATCATACACGGGCAAAAGTTGTTTGGAAATCACTTGGGTAGCAGGGTGCAAACGAGTCCCGCTTCCTCCTGCTAAAATTATTCCTTTATATTTCTGTGACAACTGTCTTACCTTTCAAGAATAAATGGCATTTTAGATATCTTTAAAGCAATGTAGTTTGTAGTTAATACACCAAAGGAAGTGAAACTTTCTTGCCATCTCGTGCTGATAAATATATCGCAATTAATAATTCTAGCGACTTTAATCCTTCGCGGCCATCAGTATGCGGGCTATCTTTGCCTTGTAATGTATTAATTACATTTTCATAATAAATGGGATGACCAAATCCATATACTGAAGTTGTCGCATAGCTGGCATTAACTATTTCTTCGTCTTCAGGACGTTTATCGGCAAATTCCCAATGTTCAATTTTGTTTACAGCTACTCCACCGATTTTAACTGTACCCTTTTCGCCAATAATCGTAATTGACCCTTCAAGATTTTTTGGATAAGTAAGCATCGATACATTCATAGTCCCTAATGCACCGCTACGCCATTTTAAAGCTACGACACCACTATCCTCGGTATCAATATTTCTGGCAAGAGTTGCCGTATAACTTTGAACGGATTCAACTGAACCAATCAACCATTCCAGTAAGTCAACATAATGTGATGCTTGGTTCATAAACGCACCGCCATCAAATTCCCAAGTCCCGCGCCAAGCCGCTGCATCATAATACTCTTGCGGTCTAGTCCAAAACACATTACAATTGACAGCAAAAATACGGCCAAAGCGTCCCTGTTCTATCGCTTTTTTAACTGCTTGTATGGTAGCATTGCGCCGATTTTGTTTTACTACAAATAACCTTACTCCTGCTTTATCACAGGCTTTAACCATAGCTAAACCATCTGATAATCTAGTTGCCATTGGTTTTTCTGTTACTACATGATAGCCACTTTTCGCACATTCGATAGTTTGACTTGGATGTAGCCCACTGGGCGTCGTCAGAATTACCGCATCAAACCCACCAGCTTCTAGCATATCATCAAGACTATAATAAGCTTTAACCCCAAGCTTATTAGCGGCTTCATTTGCCCGTTCAGCTACTATGTCACACACGGCAACAAGTTCACAATTTTCTTTATGCGCTTCTATTGCTCCAAAATGGTTTGCTGCAATCCGGCCGCAGCCAACCAGGGCAAAGCGGATTTTGCGGTCAACAATTGGTTGATACTTATGTAACATGTTTAATCCTCGAAAATACTTGCGTAATTATACTATACGCTTATGCATTATAAAATACTTAACAAAATCATCTTATAAATGTTAGTTAAATTTTTTTTGTTCTACTTTTTTAATTATGATGAATGCTGAATTAGCCACTATCTCCATACTAATTCTCGGCTGCAAGCTTACAAATCAATATATCTGAAATATCATTTACTTTTTGGCAACTATTTTTTAGCACATATAGCTTATATTCTTGCAACCAGTCTATTTGATTATTATCACTAATATTATGCGTAACAATATATATCGGCTTGCCTTCTTTAATGAAACCTTTGATAATTTTATCTTTACGATTATAATCAAACTTAGAGGTAGCTCTGTAATTAAGTGGGTTTATATAAACATTACTAACACCTAGGGAAGGTGCAAGATATGCAGTAGGATTTTCATTAAAAATTACCAGAGAATTCTCAATTTTTACATCAGTAATATAAAACTTCTCTTTATATGAAAGGCGTCCTAAAGTACTATATTGAGTAGTTCCAATAATAATTAGCGTTAATACTACTAAATTCAAGTTGGTAAATATTCTTGATTGCCTGTTTTGCATTAAAACAAATGGCATAATAATTAACAACCCTGATATATATTCAAGGGTAACCGTATAACGTTGTATTGCAAATAAAGGCAACCAAATTACGTAATTTATAATAAACGTAAATACCATAAATTGGGTAAGCCTATTAAGCTTGTCCTTATTCTTTAGACCATAAACTAAAATAAATATTATTGACAGATAAACAAAGCCAAATCGGGTATCAAGTAAGCTTGACTCACATGTTAGAGTATTATTTACAAATAAGAAAAAAGGTAAAAACAGCCAGTGGATAAGATCTTTTGGTATAAATGACATATCCCGAACAAAAACGGCAGCTGTTGCAGGATTAATCAAATTTCCAAGTAGCGGATAAAATGGATTGCCAAAAAATTGATACATTTTATACATCCACAATCCGTTGGTAATTAGAAATGCAATAATGATACTTGAAACCAAAATACCAATAGATTTAATCCGCCTTAAATTCTGTAGCGCAAATATCGGAATAATTGCAAAAGCATAGGTCGCTGCAGTTAATTTAAAGCCAATTGCTATACCCATTGCTAGACCAGCGATCAATAATGAAAGATTACTAAGCGTAAAATAAAATCTTACAATAAAATAAATAGCAATAACAATAAAGGCAGCAATAATATTTTCATTAGATGCCGTACCAACCTGCATTAAGTTTGCCGACCCAGTAACCCCGATTAATGTTGCACAAATGATATAAATATGACGGTTCTTGTTACTTTCAATATTATTAAAGAACAGCTGGCAAATTTTATAGCTAAAAAAAGCAGCAATTCCAGTAATGCTTCCGATCAAGAATGCATGAAATTGCATTGATAACGAGTCAGTTAAATAAAATTGAATTGCATCAAGTACCGGGCTTAAATAGCCATTAAAACCGTTACTAGGCGTAACATCGATAGCGAGCCGATTATGTATAAAAGCCCAGCCATTATATAAATGATAGTTCTGTAAGTCCCAACCAAAATCTTGACCGGCGCCAACTGAAAACAGCCCGAAGAAAATAACAAAACCTAAGAACATACATAAATCAAATAAGCGAGTTTGCCCTCTACTTCGTATACTAACCATAAATTGTATAACGCTAATAACTAGCCAAAGCGCTAAGCTGACCACAAGTGAAACTAGTAAAGCTATCAAAAATATTAAAAGGCCGCTTGATTTATAAATATTCCGGTCTACTTGCTTATCTATCACATGAACCACACCAAGCTGATTATTCGGTCCGACAATATTTTCACAGGCAGTATTTTGATCTATATTTAGTTTAACTAAACTATGGCCACTAATAGCAAAAACCTCAATTTGAACTAATTTAAGTTGGCCAAAATCAGTTTTGCACTGGATATTTTCTGTTTTGGCTGTTGATAGATAATACTGGTAGGAATGTTGATTTTGCTGGCTATCTTTTACACTAATAACACAACTATTTATAAGGAACAATAAAATACAGATGATTATAAAAACAGGCAAAAAGACAAATTTAAGAAGTTTTTTAATTGATATATTGTTAAGTTTATTCATTACTAGTGCCAACTTGGATTAAGAACACTCAATTAGCTTGTATTTGCATTATTTTATTCAAGTGTTGTTTAATTTTAAAAGTATTAATTTATTGAAGGCCTACCCTTCTTTATACAGTTACAAATAAATAAGGATGTTTGTAATACCTACTATAAAGTTCATTATGATAAATATTTATCATAATGAACTTTACTATAAGTTATCAAACACCCTTATTTTGAAAAATTAGCCAGTTATTAATTGTGCACAATACATCATTAACGAGGTTGGTAAAATTCCAATTATCACCAATAAAGCCGCATTAACTAATAGCACTGCCCGGCTAAGAACACTTGTTTCTGCTGGCACTAAAACATTTACCGGCTCATCAAAGTACATAACCTTAACAACGCGAATGTAATAGAATGCACCAATTAATGACATAATAACCGCAAATACAGCTATTCCAACATAACCGCTAGCAATCAATGCCGCTAAAATCTTGAATTTAGCATAAAAACCAACTAATGGTGGGATACCTGCCATCGAAAACATTACTAGCAATATTAATCCGGCATAGACAGGATTAGTTTTACTTAATCCTTTCAAGTCATCCAGAGTTTCACATTCAAAGTGATCTTTAGACAACATAGTTAATACACCAAAACCCGCTAGTGCAGTAATCGAATAAGTAATTACATAAAATAGCGTTGCAGTAACACCATCAACATTTACCGTTACCAAACCTAAAGCGACAAACCCCATTTGGGCAATTGTCGAGTAACCAAGGATCCGTTTAATATTAGTTTGGGCAATCGCAATAATGTTTCCGAAGAATAGCGATAGGCAAGCAAGAATTAAAAGCATGATAGACCATGCTGGATTTAATAATACTAAGCCACCAATCAGAAAACGAATAATGAAAATAACCCCAGCAATTTTAGTTAAGCTACCAATGATTGTTGTCACAGCTAAAGGCGAACCTTCATAAACATCAGGAACCCACATATGGAATGGAACTAAACCTAGTTTAAACACTAACCCAGCAACAATAAAGACTAAACCAAAAACAAGCAGCCCTTCATTAGTAGCTCCCTGTGCCAGCATAGCGCGAATAACATATTCTAATTGTAAATAACCACCTGTCGCACCATAGATAAACGAAATCCCATAGAGTAAGATACCTGATGCCAACGCACCTAAAATAAAGTATTTCATTGCCGATTCGGTAGCTTTGACACTATCACGGTATAATGCTATCAAGCCGTATAAAGCCAATGATAATAGCTCAAGCCCGACATATAACACCAGCATGTTATCGGCAGAAATCATTACCATCATGCCAAGAACAGCGAATAGGAATATCGCGTAAAATTCACCTTTTAGTATTTGCTTATCATTAACATACTTTTGTACATATAATACTGACACGAAAGACAATAAGTATGTAAACATTTTGGTTCCGGTTGCTACGCCGTCCAGAATGAACATATTATTAAATGTCATCTGGGTAATTCCACGGTCAACTACTTTCTGAATTACAAAACAGCCTGCCAAAGCAACTAATGTCAAAAAAGTATTAACTCCTTTTTTAGACTCGCTTGTAAATGCATCGACAATTAAAATCAGTACGATCATAAATGCCATAAAGAGTTCCGGCAATACCGGTATTAAATTTGGATAACTCATCTTTTCACCTATACTTAAATCTTGCTGATTGCGACTTGATTTAATAATTGTTGTACGCTAGCATGCATTTTTGATACAAATAGGTTTGGATAAACCCCCATTAATACCACAGCAATAGCCAGTAACGCCAAAATTAAAAACTCACGAGAATTAACATCACTCATCTCGGCAACATGTGAATTGCCAACATTACCAAATACTACGCGTTTATACATCCAAAGAGTATAACCAGCGCCTAAAATCAAAGTTAATCCCGCAAGCAAGGCTGCAACAAAATTAGTTTGAACTGCACCCATGATTACCATAAATTCACCGGCAAAACCTGAGGTTCCTGGTAAACCGGAGTTAGCCATTGCAAAAAGCATAAAAAAGGCTGCGAAAACTGGCATTTTATTTACCACACCGCCATAATCACTTATATTACGTGAATGAACTCGATCATACATTACACCAATACAAAAGAACATCGCAGCTGATACAAACCCATGAGAGATCATTTGTGTTATTGCACCTTCAACTGCCCAAGTATTTAATGTGCCATTGGCAAAAAGGAAGCAGCCCAAAGTTACAAATCCCATGTGTGAGATTGAAGAATAAGCTACAAGTTTCTTCATATCTTTTTGTACCACTGCCACTAAACCGATATATACAATTGCTATTAGTGATAAAGTAACCATTAACCCAGCTAAACTACGCGAAGCATCTGGAACGATAGGTAAAATAAATCTTAAGAAACCATATCCGCCGATTTTAAGCGTAATCGCAGCTAGTACCATCGAACCACCGGTTGGCGCTTCAGGGTGAGCATCAGGTAACCAGGTATGTAACGGCCACATTGGTACTTTTACCGCGAAAGACAGGAAGAATGCAATGAATATAAGTACTTGCACACCTAAATTTAAAGGTAACCGATAGTAACTTAATATCTCAAAACTATTACCGCTCTTGTAATATAAATAGATTAATGCCACAAGCATCAATAACGAACCAACTAAAGTATACAAGAAGAATTTTATTGCTGCATATACCCGGTTTGAGCTACCCCATACACCAATTATCAGATACATAGGAATCAGCATTGCTTCGAAGAACACATAGAATAAAATAGCATCTAAAGCACAAAATGACCCACTGATGAAGCCAGTCATCAGCAAAAACATGCTGTTATATAACGCTACTTTATGTTTAATAACCTTGAAGCCGGCAAGAATCACCAAAACAGTAATAAAATTATTTAGCATTACAAATGGCATAGACAAGCCATCTACGCCAAGATGGTAATTAATATTCAAACTAGGAACCCAAGCCAAATTTTCAACAAACTGCATGCTAGTAGTAGTCGAATTAAATTCTTGGAAAATAATCACTGAAAAAACTAATGCGATTAATGAACCTACTAACGCAACGTAGCGCGCTAAACCATCATTTTTATTAAAAAATAAAGTAATGATACCGAAAATGATCGGGGTCCAAATCGTCAAACTCAATAAATAATTCATCATCATTACTCTACCCTTAATGTAAGATTAAACCGGTACAGAAGGTTAATAAGATTAGAATACCAAGCACCATAAATGTTGCGTAACTATTCACATAACCGGTTTGCGCACGGCGGAAGATTTTGGCAAAAACAGCAACTAAGCGCGCCGAACCATTTACAACCAAGCCATCAATTAAGAAAATATCACCAATCGACCATAATACTTTACCAAGTCCGCGACCAATTGGAGCAAGAATATTAATGAATAAATCATCCATAAAGTATTTGCGCTCCATTACAAAAATAACGGGCTTAAATACGGTCTTAACAATACTAACGAAAGCCGGAGATTTATGAGCGATAAACGCAAGAACTATCCCAGATGAAGCTAGATATACTGGCAATTCATGTAAACTTGCTAGCATCATGTGAGCCGGAGTAATTGGATCTTCTGCCAGTTTTTCAGCAAAGAAGCTCGCATTTGTAATTACATGATTATAGAATTCTCCAGGTACAAATTTAGCAAAAGCCAAGTAACCAATAATTACCGCAGGAATAGCCAATAACACCAAAGGTAAAGTGATAACCCAAGGTGACTCTTTCGGTTCAACTGGGCCATGGTGGTCATCATGTCCATGATGTTCATCGTGGTGCTCATCATGAACATCACGGAAACGCTCTTTGCCATGGAAAGTCATAAATAATTGACGGAAGCTATAACAAGCTGTCACAGGTACTGCAGCATATACACAGAATACGACAAACGAACTACCAAATAAGCCATGGTGGTGTGCATTCATCGCTGCTTCTAGAATCATATCTTTTGAGAAGAAACCTGCAAATGGCGGAATACCGGCCAAAGCCAAGTTACCAATAATTGTAACCACATAGGTAATCGGCATATATTTCCATAATCCGCCCATTTTACGCATATCTTGCTCATGGTGCATAGCTACGATTACTGAACCGGCAGCCAAAAACAATAATGCTTTAAAGAATGCATGCGTCATTAAATGGAAAATACCTACAGTATAAGCCCCACAGCCTAAAGCTACAGCCATATAACCTAATTGTGACAAGGTAGAATACGCAACTACACGCTTAATGTCGTTTTGAATTAACCCAAGCATACCTAAGAATAATGCATTAATTGAACCGACAATCGCAATAAATGATAAAGCTGTTTCTGACAAATTATACATTGGTGATAACCGAGCTACCATAAAGATACCTGCAGTTACCATGGTTGCCGCGTGAATCAATGCTGAAATTGGAGTTGGGCCTTCCATTGAATCAGGAAGCCAAACATGTAATGGGAATTGGGCTGATTTACCCATTGCACCTACAAACAATAATAAGCAAATTACAGTAATTACATTCCAATTTGTATTAAGGAAAGTTAAACCAGTAACAGTATCCAATTTGCTAAATACTTCAGCATAATTTAATGTACCAAAATAAGCTAACACTAATCCAATGCCAAGTAAGAAACCCAAGTCACCAATACGGTTAATTAGGAATGCTTTTAAATTAGCAAATGTTGCTGATTCACGTTTAAAGTAAAACCCGATCAATAAGTAAGAAACAAGGCCAACACCTTCCCAACCAAAGAATAATTGGATAAAGTTATTTGACATCACTAACATGATCATCATAAACGTGAATAGCGAAATATAGCTAAAAAAACGGCTATAGCCATCTTCATGAGCCATATAACCCATAGTATAAATATGTACCATTAATGAAACTGAGGTAACTACTGTTAACATCGTAGCCGTTAAGCTATCAATCAAAACACCAACAGAATATGTTTCTTTACCTACAGTTAACCAAGTATATAAAGGACCATCATAGTGTAATCCTGTTGCTAATACTTGACTTAATAAATGTACTGAACAAATCGTTGAGATTAACACACCAAGAATTGTTAGCGTGTGACTTGCTTTTTTACCAATTGCAAAGCCAAACAAACCAACTATTGCAGAAGCAATTAAGGGTGCTAAAATTATCGTTAAATATAAAGGTATTCCTGCCATTTTGCCAATCCCAAAAAATTAACCCTTAAGTTGATCCATATCTTGAACATTAATTGATTTTAAATTGCGGAACAATATAATCAAAATTGCCAAGCCGATAGCTGATTCAGCAGCTGCCACTGTCAACGTAAAAAAGACAAAAATTTGTCCGGCCATATTATGCAAAAAGCTTGAGAAGGTTACAAAATTAAAGTTTACCGCCAAAAGCATCAGCTCGATTGATAATAGCACTACAATTATATTTTTACGGTTAAGAAAGATACCCATCACCGAAATGGCAAAAAGTAGCGCTGATAGTACTAAATAATGAGTCATTCCGATCATTGCTCTTCTCCTTGTGTTTCAACTTCAGCTTTCATTTTTACCATAGTAAAGCGAGTAGAACTATTAACAGCAACCTGTGCGCTAATATTTTGGTATTTAGCTGATTTATCTGTTTTACGTAAAGTCAGAGCAACTGCAACTACTAAACCTAATAATAAAATCATTGATGCCAACTCTACTGGATAAGAATACTGAGTATATAATATCCAACCTAATTGAGTTGCATTGCTAATTTGCGCGGGAAGCTGATCAGAAGCCGCTCCTGTTGAAATTACAGGATTTCTGAAAATTACTAACAACATCTCAAGTAACACAACTAAACCTAATAATAATGCCAAAGGCAAGTTTTTCCAGAAGCCTTTTCTTAGGGTCTCAGCATCTACATCAAGCATCATTACCACAAATAGGAATAACACCATTACTGCCCCAACATAAACCAATATCAAGGTTAGAGCTAGGAACTCAACGTTAAGCATCATCCATAAACAACTGGAAGTAACGAAAGCTAGCACTAAGAATAATGCCGCATGTACCGGGTTTTTAGCCGTGATAACACGCACACCACTTAGTAATAGTATCGCTGAAAAAACATAAAATAAAACACATGTAACGTTCATTTAGCCACCTCTTCCTAGCGATACTTATGATCAGCTTCTTTAGCTTTGGCTATAATACTCTCGTATTTATCGCCAATTGCCAATAGCATCTCTTTAGTATAAAATAGATCACCCCTTTTCTCACCATGGTATTCATGGATCGGAGTCTCAACGATTGCATCTACCGGACAGGCTTCTTCACAAAAACCGCAGTAAATACACTTAGTAAAATCAATATCGTAGCGAGTTGTACGACGTGTACCATCGTCACGCTCGTGAATATCAATTGTAATAGCTAAAGCTGGACAAACAGCCTCGCACAATTTGCATCCAATGCAGCGCTCTTCTCCGTTAGGATAACGGCGTAGTGCATGTAAGCCTCTAAAGCGCGGCGATTGCGGAGTCTTTTCTTCTGGGTACATAATTGTTGGCTTTGGTTTTAGCATCACGCGCCACGTAACTGCCATTCCTTTTAGTAATTCACCCAGAAAGAAGGTTTTAAAAAAGTTCTTCATTATTCTTACCTATTTCCAAATACTAAGCGGAGATACCATCCACGCTGCAACTACGAAAATCCAGATTAAAGTAATTGGTAGGAATACTTTCCAACCCAGACGCATGATTTGGTCATAGCGATAGCGTGGGAATGTCGCACGATACCAGATAAAACCAAATAAAAGAATAAATACTTTAACCACTAACCAAGCCATAGAATGATGACCTAAGATCCCCCACTGCTGAGGAAATGGTGATAACCAGCCACCTAGGAACATTATTGCAGTTAATGTTGAAACCAAAATCATACTTGCATATTCAGCTAACATAAATAGTGCAAATGGGGTACCTGAATATTCCACATGGAACCCGGCAACAATTTCCGATTCACCTTCACATACATCAAATGGCGCACGGTTAGTTTCAGCTACACCTGAAATTAAGTAAATTAAAAACATAGGGAATAAGGGAATCCAGTTCCAAGATAAAATTGAACCGCCCATTTTTCCAGCTGCTTGACTATTTACTATATCAATAAAATTTAAACTACCAGCAATCATGATAACGCTAAGTAGCGCAAATCCCATTGCTAATTCATAAGAAATCATTTGTGCAGTTGCACGGATTCCACCCAAAAATGAATATTTTGAGTTTCCTGCCCAACCTGCCAGAATAATTCCATATACACCCAAAGAACCTATTGCTGTTACATATAGTAAACCTGCATTTACATTCGTGAAAAATAATTCAGGACTAAATGGCACAACTGCCCAGGTTGCCAAGGCACAAATTAGAATTACTAAAGGCGAAAGATAAAATATACCTTTTGAAGCCTTGTATGGAACAATAATTTCTTTAAATACAAATTTCAATAAGTCAGCAAAAGGCTGTAATAAACCTTTAGGCCCTACCCGGTTTGCACCAATACGGGCATGCATAAACGCCAAGATACGGCGCTCTGCCAATGTAAGATACGCTACCGTTAATGTTAACGGAACGATCACAGCCACTGCTTTTAGTATTTGCCAGATCGCAAAGCCTAGATCATGTCCTAAATAATGTTGTAATAATTCCATGTTCTACACTCCTTACACTCTGCTCACTTCGATTGCTTCAAAGTTACCGGCAAAACCTACGGTTTCTGAATTTTTAGCTAATAACACCACTGTTTCAGGTAATTCCTTACTCGTAGCCAAATTGAATTTTTTCTGAGCATGAGTTTGTTTCACCAATACCTCGTTCGTTTCAGCAACTTTTAAGTCATCTGCTAGCTTAGGCGCAATACACATTGTTGGCAGTTTTGCCCAATAAGTTTGTTGTAGTGATACCGCACGGCGAGTAATACTGTCAGCAGAATAGATACCAGTTATGGCAAAACGTACTAAACCTGATAAGTCTGGCTTTTCAACTTTAAATGCTTCAACTTTTACATTATTGGTTAAATACGCTGAAGTATCTTTAAGTAGAACAAGCTCTGAGCGAACGTCTTCGATACTATTTTGTTCGAATCCATCTAGGTTAAATTTATTAGCTAGTACCCGAATGACTTTCCATGCCGGCTTAGCATCACCCATAGGTCTTGTTACACCGTTAAATAGCTGCCAATTACCTTGCATGTTTACATAAGAACCAGCTGTTTCAGTAAATGGAGTAACTGGTAAAATCACATCTGCATATTCAAGCATGTCATTATTGGTATATGCACTCATTACTACAACCGTTTCGGCTTTACTTAGTGCAGCTATCGCAGCTTGCGAACTGTAGCTGTCCAATTCAAGTTCAGTGTTTAATAATACATAAGCCTTACGAGGATTTTGTAGCATTTGAGCGGCATTCAAACCTTTAGTTTGATAGCCATTAAATGCCGCACGGTAAGGATTAAAGCCAACTAACTGAGCTCCTACTTCATTACCTAAACTAGGTAAAAATCCATATTTACCATTAACAACATTAGCTAATTCACTTGCAATCATTACTAATTGTGAATAGTTAGCTACGTTCTTCGCTATTCGGCCAAGGGCGATATATCCTTGATTAGCTACTAAGCTCTCGGCAATTTGTTTGGCCTTAGAACATTCTGCAACATCGGATAAATCAATAACGGTTGCTTTACCAGTGATACTTACTGCATATTTTAATACTTGAGCTAATTTGTAAGCCATTTTACGTGGGTCAACTACAGATTCTGTTTTAACTGTGGCTAAGACGTCTTGGCTCATTACATTGATTAAATGCAATTCAGTACCTTTTTTGGTAGCCTGACGGATACGCTGGGCAATTAACGGCTGCTCTTCACGTAATAAACTTCCAACTACTAAAATTGCTTTACTTGTTGCAAAATCAGTAACATTAGCACCTAAATAAGGTACACCCTCAAATTTGCCGTCTAAATCAAAATCGGTAATATCTAAACGATAATCAAGGTTATTAACCCCAATTCCACGCATCATTTTTTGTAGTAAGTGGAGCTCTTCACAAGTAGAAATAGCTGAAGCCATGACACCAATCGCATCGCTGCCATGATCCATCTTAACGCCATTAATACTTTTAGCCGCATAAGCTAAAGCGGTCTCCCAATCTACTTTCAACCATTTACCATCTTGTTTAATCATTGGTTCAGTTGCCCGGTCTTTATGATATAGACCTTCGTAACTAAAGCGATCACGGTCAGAAATCCAGCACTCGTTAATAGATTCATTTTCTAGTGGCAGTACCCGTACTACTTTATGGTATTTGTCAACCTGCGCAATTAAGTTACTACCCAATGAATCATGAGGAGCAATTGTCTTACGGCGTGATAGTTCCCACGTACGCGCAGTATCCCTAAATGGTTTAGAAGTTAATGCACCAACTGGGCAAATATCAATAATATTTCCAGATAGTTCACTATCCACGGTTTTGCCAATAAATGGCATAACTTCTACATGGTTATTGCGATAGCTCATGCCAAGTTCTTGGTACCCAGCTACTTCATCCGTAAACCGGACACAACGAGAACAGTGTATACAGCGTGTCATTACAGTTTTTACTAATGGGCCCAAATCTTTATTGGTAACAGCCCGTTTCTCTTCATCAAAACGGGTAGCAGAACGGCCATAGCCTACTGCTAAATCTTGTAATTGGCACTCTCCCCCTTGATCGCAAATCGGACAATCTAAAGGATGGTTAATTAATAGGAACTCCATAACTCCTTTTTGCGCCTCTACAGCTAATTTAGAACAAGTATGGACTTTCATTCCCTCAGTAATTGGCGTAGCACAAGCTGGTGCAGGTCCACGGGCTTTTTCAACTTCAACCAAACACATCCGGCAATTAGCGGCAATTGATAGTTTTTTATGGTAACAAAAGTGGGGAATATATTTTCCCTCTTTTAAGGCTACTTCCAGGATCGTAGAACCAGGTTCGCCTTGAACGGTCTTACCATCTAATTCAAATTCAATCATTATTTCTTCCTGTTAAGAAGTTAAGATTACATATTTTTTATAATTAACAGTATCTTGTACTATGAATTAACACCAGCGGTGAGCTACCAGGCAGCTCTTATGCTCAATATGGTGCTCAAACTCATGTCTAAAATGCTTAGTAAAACCTTGTACAGGCATAACTGCTGCATCGGATAAAGCACAAATCGTCCGTCCCATCATTTGCTTACCTAAGCTATCGAGAAGCTCTAAGTCACCAGGACGGCCTTGTCCAGTTTCAATTCGGTGTACTATTTGATACAACCAGCCAGTACCTTCGCGGCATGGGGTGCATTGACCGCAACTTTCTTCATGGTAGAAATATGATAAACGCTCTAACGCTTTTACCATACACACATCTTCATCCATCACGATTACCGCGCCAGAACCCAACATTGAGCCAGCCTTAGCAATTGCATCATAATCTAGGGTTATATCCATAATGATTTCGGCAGGTAACACTGGTGAAGAAGATCCTCCGGGAATTACGGCTTTCAATTTCTTGCCATTACGCATACCGCCTGCCATCTCAAGTAATTTACTAAATGGCGTACCTAATGGAATTTCATAGTTGCCTGGACGATTAACATGGCCGGATATAGAGAATAATTTGGTTCCACCATTATTAGGAATACCTTTATCCATGAAGTTTTGGCCACCATCACGTAATATGAACGGCACTGAGGCTAATGATTCAGTATTATTAATCGTTGTTGGTTTTCCGTATAAACCAAACCCTGCCGGGAATGGTGGCTTAAAGCGCGGCTGGCCTTTTTGGCCTTCAATTGAATTTAATAGTGCAGTTTCATCCCCGCAAATATAAGCCCCATAGCCATGGTGAGCATGTAATTCAAAATTAAAACCGGAACCAAGGATATTAGTTCCTAGCAAATTAGCTTCGCGCGCCTCTTTAAGCGCCAGTTCGAATTTTTCATATATTTCAAAAATTTCACCGTGAATGTAATTATAGCCAGCTGAAGCACCGATGGTATAGCCAGCAATAATCATCCCTTCAATAACTGAATGAGGATTAAATGCTAAAATATCGCGGTCTTTGAAGGTACCTGGCTCACCTTCATCACTATTACATACTATGTACTTTTGGCCTGGCATCGTGCGCGGCATGAAACTCCATTTTAGACCAGTTGGGAAACCTGCACCACCACGACCTCTTAAACCGGAAGTTTTCATTTCATTAATGATTTCTTCCTGGGTCATTTTATTATTCAAAATTCGTTTTAAGGCCTGATAACCGCCACGTTTAAGATAGCTCTCCAGTTTCCAGCAGTCTGGATCATGAGTATCTACATCAGCAAATATCACACCTTTTTCATAAATAGCCATTATACTAACTCCGCTAATTTTTTATCGATCGCTTCAGGAGTCATAAAACTACACATTTTATGATTATTTTGAAGAATAACAGGTGCATCTCCACATGCTCCCATGCACTCTCCCTCTTGCAAGGTGAATTTGCCATCGCTGGTAGTTTCACCAACTTTAATACCAAGTTTTTGTTCTAGATAGTGAAGTGAATCCACCCCACCTCTTAAAGCACAAGGTAAATTCGTACAAACTGTCAATTTATATTTACCTACAGGCTTAAGGTTGTACATACCATAAAAGGTTGCCACCTCCATGACTTGCGCCGGAGGAATTTTTAAATAACTTGCAACAAACTCAATTGTATCCGTAGACAACCAACCAAGTTCCTGTTGCGCAATGCGAAGAGCTGACATAGTCGCGCTACGACGCTGATCAGCTGGGTATTTAGCTAATTCAATGTCAATTTTTTGTAATGATTCTTGTGATAACATTATCTATCTACCTCACCAAATACGATATCCTGGGTCCCTATAATTGCTACCACATCAGCAATCATGTGCCCTTTGCTCATTTCATCAAGAGCTGCTAAATGTGCGAAACCAGGAGCTTTAATTTTTAAGCGATACGGCTTGTTACCACCATCTGAGACTAAATAAATTCCAAATTCACCTTTTGGATGTTCAATAGCCTGATAAACCTCACCTTCAGGCACGCGCATACCTTCAGTAAATAGTTTAAAATGGTGAATTAGTTCTTCCATTCCATATTTCATTTTTTCTCGTGCCGGAGGTGCAACTTTATGATCTTCAACTATTACTGGACCAGGATTATCACGTAACCAAGCTACGCACTGCTTAATGATTTTATTTGATTCACGCATCTCAGCAACACGTACCAGGTAGCGGTCATAACAGTCCCCAGTTTTACCAACCGGAATATCAAAATCCATTTTATCGTAAACATCATACGGCTGTTTCTTACGTAGGTCCCAAGCAACACCAGAACCACGCAACATTGGACCGCTAAAGCCTAAATTTAATGCTCGCTCTTCACTAACCACACCGATATTTACAGTACGCTGTTTCCAAATCCGGTTATCGGTTAATAGTGTTTCGTATTCATCGACGCACTGATCAAATCTCTTAGCGAAGTCATCGATAAAATCCAGTAAACTACCCTTGCGCGCTTTATTTAAAGCTGCGACTTGTTTTTTAGTTTTTACTTTTGACTCAGTATATTGTGGCATATGATCTGGTAAATCACGATAGACCCCGCCCGGACGGAAATATGCAGCATGCATCCGTGCACCTGAGACTGCTTCATAACAATCCATTAAATCTTCACGTTCGCGGAAAGCATATAAAAATACCGCCATAGCACCAATATCCAAGGCATGTGCGCCTATCCACATCAAATGATTCAAAATACGAGTTATTTCAGCAAACATTACCCGAATATATTTAGCACGCTCTGGCGCATCGATACCTAATAGCCTCTCAATTGCGATACAGTATGCCTGTTCATTACACATCATTGATACATAATCCAAGCGATCCATGTATGGCAATGCTTGAATGAAAGTTTTATGTTCGGATAATTTTTCAGTTCCTCGGTGTAATAACCCAATATGGGGGTCAGCACGCTGGATCACCTCGCCATCAAGCTCCAATACCAAACGTAATACACCATGTGCAGAAGGATGTTGAGGTCCAAAATTCAGGGTATAATTCTTAATTTCTGCCACCGTAGTGCTCCTCACGAATAACGCGTGGAGTAATTTCACGCGGTTCAATAGTTACAGGCTGATAAATAACCCGTTTCTGTTCTTCATCATAACGCATTTCCATATAACCAGATAGAGGAAAGTCTTTTCTAAATGGATGACCAATAAATCCGTAGTCAGTTAAAATACGACGTAAATCAGGATGCCCGTCAAAAATAATTCCATACATATCAAAAGCTTCACGCTCAAACCAGTTTACCGAGCTCCAAATATTTACTACAGAAGGAATTACCGGAAATTCGTTATTTTTGGCAAAACACTTTACCCGCAAGCGCCAGTTATATTTTAGAGATAACAAATGATACACAGCAGCAAAACGTAGGCCTTCATAATCATCATGGTAGGTTAAATAGTCAACACCGCACACGTCTTGGCATTGCTTGAATTCTGTTCTCTCATTGTCATGAAGTAACTGCATTACTTCCAATAAATTATCGCTGTCTATAACAATCGTCAATTCATCACGATCTAATTTGTGACTAACCATTTTGTCACCAAGTAATTCACTTAGTGTTTGTTGTAATACTTCGATCTTTTTCATTAGGCACTCTTTCTGGCAATAGTTGATTCGCGTCTAATTTTATTTTGAAGTTGAATAATGCTATACATAAGCGCTTCAGCTGCCGGAGGGCAGCCAGGAACGTAAATATCTACTGGGACAATTCTGTCACAGCCGCGCACAACAGAATAAGAATAATGATAATAACCACCACCATTCGCGCAAGAACCCATAGATATCACCCATCTTGGTTCTGGCATCTGGTCATAAACTTTTCTTAAGGCTGGCGCCATTTTATTACATAATGTACCAGCGACAATCATAACGTCAGATTGCCGAGGGGAAGGCCTAAAGACAGCACCGAAGCGGTCCAAATCATAACGCGCAGCACCAATATGCATCATCTCAACAGCACAACAGGCCAATCCGAAAGTCATTGGCCACAAAGACCCTGTCCGGGCCCAATTAATTAATTTATCAGCAGTAGTGGTAACAAAACCCTGCTTTAAAACGCCATCTATTCCCACTCTAATGCTCCTTTTTTCCAAACGTAAACAAAGCCGGCAATCAAAATAGTCAAGAAAACCGCCATTACCAAGAAACCATACATTCCAAGGTGCTTAAACACTAAAGCCCATGGGAATAAAAACGCGATTTCCAGGTCAAACAAAATAAAAATGATCGCAATTAAATAATAGCGAACATCAAATTTAACCCGAGCATCCTCAAATGCTTCAAAACCACACTCATAAGGAGAATTTTTCTGATCATCAGGTTTGTGGCGAGCTAAAACACGTCCCGCAGTAATCATCACTCCGCCCATAATAGCGGCAAGCAGGATAAAAAACAGTATTGGGAAGTATAAACTTGAAATCATACAAGGTTCCTTTAAAATAATATTTGGTGCCGACAATGAGACTCGAACTCATACAAGCTAAGCTTACCACCCCCTCAAGATGGCGTGTCTACCAATTTCACCATGTCGGCTTATAAAGACCTTATTCAGGAATTTGAGTACCAGCTTTCTTGCTGCTACTTTTAACGGCACTTGAACTAATGGCCGCCGGACTAACTTGGCTTGCTGCTACTTTTCCATTACTCATATTGGCCATAACACCTAGATCGCCAACTTTACCTTTACTTGAAACCACAACTAAAAGAAGAGTTGTTGCAAAGAAAACTATTGCACCAACAGCAGTAGTACGGCTTAAAAAATTGGCTGAGCCACTTGCCCCAAATAAAGAAGATGAACCACCCGAACCAAACGTAGCTCCGGCATCCGCACCCTTACCCTGTTGCAAAAGCACCAGGACGATTATGGTAATTGCGGATAAAATTTGCACAATCCACAACAATGTTTTTAAAATTTCCATATTACCTACAAACTATAAAAGCAAATTAAATCAATTTAATTCAGAAATATAACTTACTAAATATTCTCACAAATAGCCGTAAAATCAGCAACTTTTAATGATGCTCCGCCAACCAAGACTCCACCAATCCCAGGAATAGCAAGAATCTCTTTGGAATTCTGACTAGTTACACTTCCGCCATACAAAACGGTTATTTTAGCATATGCAAACTTTTTTTGCATGTGCCGATGAATAAAATCAACAACTTCACTAATCTCGCCAAGCGTCGGTACCTTACCGGTTCCTATCGACCAACAAGGTTCATACGCAATCACTAAATCTTTTATTTCACCAACATCATTAAGGTCGGTTAACTGTGATTCAATAAATTGTAAATAAGTCATATCCTCGCGGTTTACTAATGGCTCCCCCACACATAAGATGGGTATCAAGTTACTATCTATGGCATTTTTTACTTTATGGGTAAGGATATAACCATTTTCACCAAGCAGGGTCCTACGCTCAGAATGGCCAATAATCACATAATCAACCCCAGCGTCTTTTAACATAGAGCCATTAATTTTTCCGGTATAAGCGCCACAATTAAGGTAGTGGCTTAAGTCCTGTGCCGCAATTTTAATATGCGAATCATTAAGTAACATTTGCTTGGCCCACACAATATAGAGATATGGCAAGGCTAAAACAACATTAGGCTTATTGGTTTCAGGGGTATTTGCATAGTAACTCAAATCAGCATTTACTTTTTTAAGATCTCCGTTCATTTTCCAATTGGCAACGATTAATTTTTCCATTTTCTTGATTCCGAATAAAATTAATTCTCCCCAATTTTAGCATGAAAATCAGACAGTAACTTAGCAATATTTTTTTATCAAAGCTTGCTAAATCCAGTATAATTCTACTAAATTAATTACCAAATTTATATTCATTAACCTATGCTTTAGAGGCATTTCGAAAGTCAAATATCTATTTTTAGAATATTTGGGTATAAAATGGTAATTGAATGGGTTTAGATCAATATTTATACAATTATAATTATAGGTTTAGGAATACACTTAATTAAATGCAAAATCCAAGTAAATTGTCATTTTTAATTGGTTAAGTATAACAGCCTAAAAGAATGAAGGCTCAAGACTTTTATTCCTTACTGGCATACATCTAGAATTATATTCATACTTTTGATGCGTTTTAATTTAATTTTTCGTTGTAAAGTTCAGTGATGCAAAATAATATTTTCTTTGAATTGATTCCACTAATTGCTTTTTTTGCTGTTTACTATTTCACTAAAAACATTTTTCTTGCCACGTTGATATGTATCATTGCAAGTTGGGTGCAGTTACTTATATCAAAACTCCTATATAAGCATGTTACCAAAAATAATTTAATCAGCACCCTCCTAATAACTATTTTTGGTGGATTGACCGTAATATTCCATAATAAAACATTTGTCATGCTAAAGCCAACTGTACTATATTGGATTTTTGCCATAAGTTTAGCCATTTCTGCCAAAATTGGCAAAAATGGAATCAAATTACTTTTGAATGAGCAGATCAAGTTACCAGAGAAAACGTGGCATCAGCTGAATTTGCTATGGGTATTCTTTTTTATCTTAATGGGTATAATTAATTTGGTTATTGCCTTTAATTTTAGCGAATATGTCTGGGTAAAATTTAAAGTATTTGGCGGAATTGGCTTAATGTTGGTTTTTACACTTATTACCGGTCTATTCATTTATAGTAAATCAAAGGAATCATTAAATGGATAAATCTAAACTTAACCCTCATTTTCAAGATCTCAATGTTGATTATCTTTATCACTTAGGACTTGATTCCAGCATGGATTTAAAAACCATGTTTGGTGATGTACAATATGTCATCTTTACCCGCTCATTTAATAATGCAGACTTGATTGCGAATGAGTTTGTTAAAAGATATTACAATATAAAAAATATAAATTTAAAATGTATTACCATAGGAAAAAACGAGCGCTATCATATTCATAAGGTACATAATAGCATAATTGTTTCACATGGGATTGGTGCCCCGTCTTTATTGATTTGCCTTAACGAAGTTGTTAAGCTATTATGGCATAGCGGCGTTGAGAACCCCAAATTTTTTCGAACTGGCCCTGCTGGCGGATTAGGCGTGCCTGAAGGGAGTATCGTCCTTGGTACCGAAGCATTAAATAATACATTAGTTTCTGAGTTTACAAATATAGAGTTTGGCGAAGAACATAAATATCCAGCCCCTTTTGATATTGAATTTACTAACGATGTAGCAAAAGTATCTGGCTCCTATTCACCTATTTTAGGTCAAGTAATTGGTGGTATGGGGTTTTATACCGGACAAGCGCGAATAAATGGTGCTATGCCACTTACATTTAGTATTGAAGAGCGAGAAAACTATCTCAAAAAAGCTTATGATTTAGGCGTTCGTAGCCTAGACATGGAGTCACTAGGATTTGCTGCCTTCTGTAACCAGTTAGCAATTCCTGCGTGTGAAGTAAACAGTATTATAGTTGATCGATTCAAATCGGATCAGATAACCATGTCTAAAGAAGCCCAATTAGCAACTTTGGCTAAAACTTCGCATTTAATTATTGATTATGTAATTAGTAAAGGCGCTCAGCATGAAAGTTAATTCTCGGCTAGATTTAAACCAAGAACGTTATCTTTATTTGCTTGAATTGGAACTGACTCCACAAGTTTTAGACTCATTCAAAGGGGTTCGCTTTGTAATGATGCAAGGAAGTAATACCAGGGCTAAAGAATTTGCTAAAAAGCTAGCCCGCCAGTTTCTTGGCATTAACCCCAAATATTTTGAACCAAAAGACATAGCGCCTACCAGCCGCTACCAAGTTTTCCGGGTTGGTAATGTATTATCTGTTTCCCATGGGATGGGAAATCCCTCGATATTTACCTTATTACATGAGATTACCAAGGCATTATATTTTGCTGGGAGCACAGAAGTTGAGTATATCCGAATTGGAACCTCTGGTGGAATTGGAGTAAAACCAGGGACTGTTATTATTACAGAAAAAGCTTACACTCCGAATTTAAAACCCTATATTGAATTGCCATCGCTTGAAAAAAATATCCAAGTACCAACGATATTCGATTTAAACTTGGCTAAAAAAATTCATGATATGCAGCCACGCGGCCTTCCTTTTGAGGTTCTCCTAGGTAATAGTATTGCCGCAGATGATTTTTATCTTGGCCAAGGTCGTTTCGATGGCGCAATTGCCCCACAAAAAGACTTAGCATTTAGAACTAATTATTTTAAAGAGGTCAGGGATCTTGGCATCCGTAATTTTGAGATGGAATCCACCGCAATGGCCGCCTTCTGCCATGAGGTTGCTATTCCTTCTACCATGATTGCAGTTACATTAATTAACCGCCTGGATGGGGACCAAATAAGTTCAACACCACTTGAACTTGCAGAATTTTCTGACCGCTCACAAACTGTAGCAATTCATTATCTCAAAAATTGCAATAATGTTTTTTAGCTGTTAATACCTTTATGATAAACTTTACTCTAACAGATTTACGTTATTTGGTTGCTCTTTCAGAAGAGCAACACTTTGCCAAAGCAGCCCAGAAGTGCTTTGTCTCACAGCCAACTTTATCAATTGCAATCAAGAAGCTTGAAGAAAATCTTGGAATAGTTATCTTTGAACGTGAAAGTCATCGGGTAGTCACTACTTTAGCTGGCCAGGAAATAATAAACCAAGCGCAAAAGATACTTAGTGAATCACACCAGCTAATTGCAATTGCTGAAAATAACCAGAACCCATTTCGTCAGCCATTAAGAATTGGTGCAATCCTTACTATTGGTCCTTACTTATTTCCGGAGCTGATACAAAGTGTAATTACAACTTTACCAGAGTTACAACTTGTAGTTGAGGAAAGCTATACGGATATTCTAGTTCATAAGCTTTTAACTGGGAACATTGATTTGATCATATTGGCAACGGATATTGATCATCCTGAATTAGAACAGCTTAGATTATTTGATGATGAATTAAGCTTAGTCTGTTCAAATAAACACAGATTTGCCAAGCTAGCTAAGGTCAATAGCAAGCAATTGACTGAAGAAACATTCTTACTCTTAGGTAGTGGCAATTGTTTCCGTGATCAGGTTTTACAGGTATGTCCAGGCTGCAATACCGCCAATAACCAATTTGCCAGCCTAATAACCACCAGCTCTTTGGAAACTATTAAATATATGGTTGCCATGAATATTGGTGTAAGTATTTTACCGGCTCTTGCTCAAAAAAGCCTGCCAAACGATATAAGTATAAAACCATTTTCCGGGCAGGCGCCTAAACGGACTATCAGCATAGTTTATCGGAAAAACTTTGCCAGAAAAAATCTGGTAGAGAATATTATTAACCTCATAAAACCGAGTAATTAAATCACTAGAACAAAATCGATAAAACTACACCGTAGTTAAACTAAACAGCCAATTCGAACACTTATCGATCAAAGTAGTTGTTTTATTTAGGAATTAGTGATAAAATTGTTCAATGAGTAAACTTAGCAAAAAGCATGATCAGCTGACGAAAAAATTCCTGACGGATATTTCTGTTGCCAAAGAGTTTTTAATAGCTCATATGGCCCCTGATCTATTGGGTAAATGCATTTTAGAATCTTTACAAATTGAATCTGGAAGCTATATTGAAGAAGACCTTGCCGCTCATTATTCCGACTTAGTGTATAAATTGGATTTAAAGGAAAATAAAGGAAGTGCATATATTTATTGCCTTTTGGAACATCAGTCCTCAGCAGAAAAATTAATGCCATTTCGAATACTGAAATACCAGCTTGCAATAATCCAAAATCATCTAGATAAACATAAAGGTACTACTACTTTGCCGATAGTATCAGCTTTAGTGCTTTATAATGGCCAAAAATCGCCATATCCATATCATTTGGATATAGCTAATTTATTTGCTGATTTGGATGCATATAAACAAGCTCCACTAGGTATATTTAGACTAATAGACCTAACTGTGATTAATGATGATAAGTTGTTACAACATGGTAAACTTGCGGTACTTGAAATCCTAATTAAACATATTAATGAACGTAATTTTAACAATATAATCAGTATAATTATTACCGCTCTACGAGTAGGTCTAAACTCGGGCATCAGTAGTTCATTACTAAATAGCACCTTCAGTTACTTGATGAATGCTAAGGAAACTGAAGAAATTAAACAATTGTTAAAGCGGATTGAATTAGATATCCCAGAAGTAAAGGATAATATTATGACATATGCGGAAGAACTTATACAAAAAGGCAAACTCGAAGGTATAATGGAAGGCAAACGGGAAGGCAAACTCGAAGGTATAATGGAAGGCAAACTCGAATCTCAACTAGAAATAGCTAAAAGCTTGTTAAAATCAGGAATTGATGAAGTAATTGTTGCAGCTGCAACTAATTTATCGCTAGATCAACTAAGAACCTTAAATTAGTTGTTAATCAATCAGTCATTATGGGGATGATCTTTATATTGGCGTTCATGGCCAATTGCTGATTTCTTATGGTTTAAAAGACTATAGCCCATATTCATCAGCCAATTATATAATGATAATATCTTAGCCTCGTATTTTTCAATTAAATCGAGAGTAGACGCCTGATTACTATAACTATGTAGGCAACATTCCTTAAGTTCAGTTAACTTAGCTAAATTGTCAAGAAGCGGTTCAATACATTTATTTAGATCCTCTACATTCACTTTTCGCCGCTTATCAGATAATTCCTTAACTTTATCCCAAACAGCTACTATCAGCATGTCTATTTTCTCCGTTTCGACAAGGCTAATTGCATTGTCATAATATTTACGGAACAAGAGATATTCATATATTTGGCAGATAGCTACTCCAGTTAATACACATATTGCACGATTGGCAATAAAGGTAAATTCATCGTTAAAAAATAAATTCATATAATCAAAGTTAATGCTTAGCATTAATGTAACTAGCATTATAAAGTAAGTATAATTTTGCAAAACAGAAAAGGCAATTAGATAAACTAGGGCTAATGCAACTGGAACCAATAAATTATAACTATAATGAATTAAAAACCATATTATAATACTAATTAAGAGTCCCGCAATACTACCTAGCATCCGCTCCTTAGCCTTATTAATGCTAAGTCCGTGCCCAAATGGGCCTATTATTGCCAAAACTGAGATAGGGATCCACAAGGCATCATCCCATTGGCTTAATTGATACAAGCATAGCGCTGATGCAAATAGAATAGTTAAATGAAATATCCGTAACTTTATTAATTGCTGGCGACTTAGCATAGTTTATTCCATTTTTGACGTATCTTGGAAAATAGCAGTTGATGTGAGGACAAACTCTTCTCTTCTAAGCGCGCAAAGGCAGGCTCAGGAAGCTTCTTCCCGTTTTTAAATGCCAATAACAACATGTGTAAATCATGTTCTAGAGTAGCTAAAACACCGTGATCAGTCCTGCTAGTTGAAATTAAATCCGCCAAGTAGTAATGATAATGGCTTAACCAATTGGTAATTGCAACCATCTGGCGAATTTGAGGAAACTTAGTCAATAGAGGTAAAACGTTTTTTGCTTGGGAATAATGTTTAAATAATGTTTTACTTTCAACAGAGTGATGATTTTTTAGCATATTTTGCATAGTTTCTATACTTAAGATGGTGGCTTTAAGCCAAATTTTGTAATAGAAATTAGGAAATAACTTATGTGCCCAAAAAACGATTATTGCAAACTCAGCAAAGAATATCAGTTCATTTAAAATTAAGTAAAAGTTGCCGCTATTATACCCTTTCAGCGACACTAATCCAAGTATCAATATAACGCTTCCAAGCGGAAAAAGGATTGGATTTTTACTTAGTAATGAATATAAGATATAGCACCAGCAGGCAGCAAAAAGTATAAACAAACTGGGGATATAAACATAAGCAGCAAATAATGCAATAGTGAGTAATACTAAGATAATATATACTAAATATATAGTATCTTTCTGTTTGAAAGTATTGATAGACGGCAGCTCAATAACGATGATTCCAGCACCAGCTACTAACATTACTAAAGCTGCCATAGGGGGCTTTAGCAATAGATTTGCGATAAAAAGTATAATTGCAATATAGATTGCCTTAAGCGCCATTAAGCGTGAATATCCATACGGATCAACGCGGTTAAGCCAAATTGATAGTCTTTGTATACCCATTACCTGCTTTCATCAGACTTTTGCGGCAAAATTGAAGAACCTAATTGTAAATTAAGGCTTTCCTAAAAGTCAATTCTTCCAAGCAAATTTATCCTGACTTAAAACATAAAGGTTTACAAGCATTAAATCGCTACCCTCAAACAAAATCACCTGAGATTATTACCAGCCTCCGGCAATATTAACCGTTAATGGGACCTTATCAGCTTCTGCAATATTGCTTAAATCAGTACCAGCCTTTAGCCCATTTACCATCAATGAATAATTTCCAGCAAACGCACTTGACAAATTAAAAGTTAAAGTACATTCGCTTCCTGCTTTTAACCCTCCATCACAACCACTTACTAGATTACTTATTCCTGGCAGATCCCCTGTAACTTGGATACTTGTATAATCTTCATTACTAACATTGGCAACTACCAGCAACTGTGGCGTAGAATCTCCTTCCATCAGAGTTGGAAATTCACTTTGATTGGTTATCAAGCGCCAATTGATATAAACTGGCAGCGCTATGCTTTTTGAGCCAGAATCAGCAATGTAAAGCTTGCCGGTATGCCGTTTACCATCATTATAACCGCCCATATGCAGAGTCAACGAACAGCTTTGATCCAAGGCTTCCGGGATCGAACAACCAAACTTGCTATATAAATAAGGAACAACCGGATAATCTTTAATACTATCAATCATTTGGCGGTAAGCCATACTTTTTACAGGTAAAAACCTGACCAAACCATTAGTTGAATCCTCACCAACAAAAGAGACTCCGAGCCCTCTACCCGCAGTCGCAAAACCATTTCCTGGAACTTTTACACCTAGGGTTATATCTTCATCCTGATTAAGAATCAAAGAATCTCCCAGAATGCTAGGAATGCTGTTTACTTTTGTAGGAATTAGTTTACCATTACCATGATAAAGTATCCCATTACTATTTGAGTTGGAACGAATCACCGAATTTAACTGAACTTCCGGTGGATTAAGCCGATCATCCTCAGCAAATGCCAGATAACCCATATCCTTGGCAGCATCCCGCTTCATACTGAATATCTCTTCATCCACCGCGCTAATATAGCTGGCATCCTGAAATGAGAGTTGTAGAACAGCATCAGCATCAGCTTTACGATATGGATCATCACCATCGGTGCTTACTGGTACAGCTTTCGTTGATAATTCTGCTTGATTTATCAGTATACCAAACTGAGGATCTGCGTCAACCCCCGCTGCGAAGCGTAATAAACCACCGCTATTAACTGTATTACTGTTCTGACTGTCCAAAATAAATTCAGCATTGGCTTTAATCTGCATGGCAGGATCATTACTGTGTAAAGCATTCCAGCTATTTGCTTCATCCGAGGTTATTGCAGCTATGCTGGTAGTTACTACATCATTATTGTCTTCATGAGCTACCCGGACTATACGCCAGATGGTTGCAGTTAAGGCTAGTGCAGCGGTGACCCCGACAAAACCCATTGCAGCGATATCTGCAGCTTCATATTTAGCAGCTTTAGGTACTGCTCTTTTCTCTCGTAAAATAGTGGAATTATCTACGTCAGTGCGGACAACCTCAGCTGTTTTCTTTTCAGAAGAAATAGTATCGTTCAATTTAATCTCTTCTATATCTCCGAGGTCAGAAATAATTAATGATGAGACGTCAGAAGAAATTTCATCACTTACTATAGACTGAGGGCTGTATTCCCTATGCCCTTTAGACTTTATTATTGCATCATCTTTTTTTATCATCTTAGCTAATGGGTCGGCTCGATTTTCATATAAATTGACTGAACCATATTTCCCACTTGACTTGTCATAAGATTTAGCCGTTAAATAATAATCTCCATCTGTATCAACCTGCTCGAATCCAATTTCCACTATATCTCGTTCTTTTGCTACCCTCTCGAAATCTTCGGCTGTATAGCCATTTTCCAGCATTTCATTCAGAGCTAATTTTTCCATTCCTTCAATTAAGTAGTCTTGTTGGAGTTGTTCGAATGGTTCCCCCCACCGATATAAATACATCTCTTGAAGATTTTTATTAGCTTCTTGAACCATTTCCTTTTGCTTGTCAACAAGAATATCATTATATAACGGATTATATTTATTTGAAATAACTAAACTGCCACCGCCGTTAGCAGCCGAGGTAAGTTGTTGCGACGCTGAAATTTGCATCGCCTCGGCATCATTTACCGGCTGGTCAAAGTCCTTGACGATTTTATTGGCAAATATCTGTTTGAAATATAAGTATTGATGGGCTTCTGGAACCAGGATTCGATAAAAGCAATTAAAGCTGTCGGTATTGCCCTTACCCATATTGCTAAAGTGGAGGCTAGCCTGGTAAAGACTATCCTTGTCATAAATGCCAGTTTTATCGTAATTCAAGGAATCGAATTTGTCAAAATAGTCCAAGGTTTTGGTAGTTATATAACCAGGCGAAATGTAAGACGGCATGGTTACACTGATATTACTTGGATTGTTACAGCCAACAAACTCGATCTGATAATGACTACCATTATTGATTGCAAATGCTAAAGTTGAATCAGTAGTTTTGGCGGCTTCCTCAACTACGTTGGCCCATACTGTTGTATCCTTAATTTCATCTCCCAGCCGTTTTGTAGTTTTACCCTCAAGCTTGTTGCTTTGACTGCTATTCCCGCCTGCTGAACCAACCTGATTACAACCACTTAAGATTAAACTCTGACTTATAAATGCAGTTGTTACAACACTATGAATTATTTTCTTTAGCATGCTATTTCCTTTTTTAATCGGGTAAGACCGCCCTCACAGGCGGGACTTCCCACACCACCGTACGTGCGTTGTCGCATACGGCGGTTTTAATTAAAGTTGTAACCAGCAACTTTCTTTTCCAAGCTTACTAGCCCACATTC